>Ga0315550_1002107_pt1 | contig 12206 bp, 10 predicted proteins | sample SalMarSW160190MG_2_FD_203100 | JGI IMG/M metagenome (GOLD analysis project Ga0315550, IMG submission 203100) | Salt marsh sediment microbial communities from the Plum Island Ecosystem LTER, Massachusetts, United States - Salt Marsh Sediment SW1601-90 ... | reverse complement strand
GCGTTATTACTTTCTACACTGTCGTTAATTTCAATATCATTTGTTTTTAAAAGAAAAAGGAAATAATCCTTTCCTCTTTTATTTTTTTGAAAATTTACAATATCTTAATAAACAAAAATTCTTTATAGTATTCAACTCATGAAGAAATCTTCGTTATCATTTTATGGTTTTATTTTACTTTTAATCATAGTTTTAAAATTTGATTTAACTTCCAGTCTTACAGTTGACTCTGAAAATACTACTACGAACAAGATCTGTATGCCAAATCAAGGGATTACTCTTGATCCTACTATAACAGCTGATACAGTCAACCTTACTGTTTTGTATATTAATGACTGGCATGGTTGGCTTGAACCTCATGATGGTCGAGGGGGAGCTGCTACTTATATGGGATATTTTAAGCAAGAAGGTTTCACTTCTACTGATGATTCCTTCCTACTTTTGAATGGTGGTGATGAAAATACTGGTCCTGCAGTGGCTACTCTAACTAAAGGAGAATCTATGATGGATGTTATGAATGCGATGAATTTCACTGCTTCGGTAGTTGGTAATCATGAGTTTGATTATGGTATAGAATGGATGAATTATAGAAAAGATATGGCTAATTTTCCTGTACTTTCTAGTAACATTTTTGATAATGGAACAACCAACTTAGCTAATTTCACTGTCCCTTGGGTAATTCAAGAACATGCTGGAATACAAGTAGGAATAATAGGTTTAACTACTACTTTAACTGAAACTGCTGCTCATCCCAAATATACTCAATATTACGATTTTGGTAATTATGAAGCTGCTCTGAGAGCAAATATCCCTACAATGGTTGAAGCAGGAGCTGAAGTTATTATTGTTTTATCACATATTGCTCCAGATCCTCTGATCAGCTTAGCAGCTAATGTAGCAGACTTGAATATCGCTTTATTCCTAGGTGGTCATGCTGGTACTCCTCAAGTGACAAAAGTAGGAGACTCGTTAGTTGTGATGGCGGGACATTATGCACAACATTATGCTAGAATTGATTTAGAGATTGACGCATCAACTACACCAATGACTGTTAGTTCTAGTGGTGTTTTAGTTGATAATATAGAAGGTGGAGTAACACCAGTTACTGAAATACAACAAATTGTTGATTACTGGGTAAATTTAGTTAATGCAGATGCAGTTATTTCATATGCTTCAACTGATATTTATGATTCTTCTCCAGAAAGTGGTATTGGTAATCTAGTAGCTGATGGAATGCTAGATTATTTTAGCTGGACATACGATTTTTCCTTCACAAATATAGGCGGTGGAATAAGAGATTATTTTCGAGCAGGTGATATCACTATAGGAGATGTAGTTTCAGTCATTCCATTTGAAAATGAAATTCTAGAAATAAGCATTTCAGGTCAAGAATTACTAAACATCTTATCTTATGGGCATGGTTACCAAGCTATAGGTAATATAAGATATAGCTATAATTATGATGGTGGATTTCACATAACCTCTGCTTATATTAATTCCTCAGGAGTTTTTAGTGAGATCAATCCATCTACAACCTATATCGGACTCATGATTGATTATATGTGGTGGGTCTCTTACAAGGATGATTTTCCTGCTATAGGTACAGGTGTAATGTATCGTGATACTGCTATTATTTATATAAGTAAGATCCCAGATATTAGTTTAATAGCTTTAGATGGTAGAATTCAGGAAGGATATGTTGTTATACCAGAATTTGCAGAAAATAACCTAGTTCTAACGATAATCCCCTTGATCTGTATTTTACTATACACTTTTAGGAAAAACAAGCATTTAGAAAAACGATTTACATTTTTCTCTTAATTGATATTTTCCGAAAATAAAAATGGATGTAGAAGAGCACGCTTCCTATAAGAATAAAATAATGTTTAAATGTAATATTTGACTAATATAGTTAGTTTAAAGGTCAGCGTAAAATTATCACTATAAGTTTCTATAGTGGGGACATATAAATGGTAGACAATTCAATAATAGTTATCTTTGTACTTTATGTATTACAATTAGGATTGAATATCATTTTATTGTTCTTTATTGGAAGAGAATTCATTAAAAAAAGATATACAACGATTTTGTATTTAACAATTTCAACAACTATTTTATTGTTTTTCCAAATCCTTTCTTCATTAACTCCTGTATTGAAACACGTATTGACTTTCTCAAATCCTAATCCTCAATATTTTCCTACTTCCTATCTTGCTATGATTGAATGTTCTGCTCTCATTGGAATTTTTTGTATGGTACTCTTCTTCGAATCTTTTGTATCAGAAGCTCTTCTTAATAATAAGAATAGAATTTATTTAATCTTGATTACTATTTTAACAACAGGTTTGATTATTAGTAGTTTTATAGCAGAAAGTACTATTGCTTCATTTGTGACAACAATACCTGAAGACTCTATTGTTGGCTTATTAGGTATTAAATACTATCTAGAACCTATACTTAACGCAATTAAATCAGAATATGGATTATCAGTGATCATTTACATAATTTTTACCTTTATTGGTATTATACTGAATTTTACTATGGCAATTTCATTACTTGTTCAAATCATCCAAATTGGTCGAAAAGCTGAAAATAAAATAATTAAGAAAACAGTATTACGCATGACTCTCGTGTTTATCTTTGTTATTTTTGTTCCTCTCATTGTAATAGGAAGCTTAATTTCTCAACTTGGGATACAGGTCGGAATCTTCTGCATATTACTGGGAATAGCAATATTTTTCGTATTTTATAGAAGTGGAGGTATGTTTATTATTCAATCAAGACATTTGAGAAGATTATTAATCATCAATTCTGCAGGAATACCTGTGTATAGTTATCTTTTTCAGCACTTTGAAGAAAGTAATCTAGAAGATGTCGCTGATCAAGATATTCTTTTTTCAGGAGCTTTAAACGCAATTTCTACCTTAATACTAGAATTTACAGGAACAGAACATACAATTGAGGAAATATTTTTCAAAAACTTATTGATGATGATAAAACAAAGTAAAGATTTATCTGTGGTCTTAGTAGCAGATCAATCAACACTTTTCTTTAGAGAAGCTCTTGAATCATTTAGTAACCAATTACATAATTTTATACCGAATATAGATCCACAGAATATGTTTACAGAAGAACAAAGAAACTTCACAACAATGTTACTAGAGCAACAATTAGGTGTAGGGGGAAGAGAAGATGCTAGTTTGTTAGATAGATTGAGACATGCGGAAAAAATTATTGAACAACCAAATTAATTTCGGAGTGAACCTGTATGGAAAGCCATTGATGATAAATCAATTACTAAAGAATTGAAATAAGAGTATACAGAATCTAAAGATATTTACTATTATTATTGGAAAAATGAATAAAAATATTTTTCTAAGATATTTTAGAATGCATATATATCTCAGAGTTATCCCAATTTTGATAAAATCTTCTGAAGAATTTATCTAAAGCTTTCTTGCCAAATAGCTTTACTTGAGATTGGTAACAATCAAGTGAAGATCTCTTGAGTTTTTCATAACCTTTTATGGAATTTGTTACTATTTCCCATTCTAAATCTAGATATTTTGAAGGAAGTAGTGTTTCGATTTTATTTCCTGATATCATGGAATTTATTACAGTTGTCATCATAAACCATCTGAGACTAGAAGTATCAGGTGATTTTCCTCGTGAAATAATCAGTTTTCCAAGATAATGTTTTTTCCTCATTCTTGTACTAAACATACCATAAGAATCCAAATAGAATAAGAAATTATCAAACAATGCATTATCAACCATGTACATCAACGATGTTAGAAATAGTTCAACATGATCAAAGTGATTGCCTATTCCTAAAGGAGCATAAATTTTCGCATTTGGAACCTTCTCAAAAATTCCGTCTATCTCATTTTGTAATTCTTTAATATTTAGAAATTGTTTCAAACCTTTAGAAAGGTCAATCTTGAAGACATCTGTAGGTCTTTTCAATATAGGTGTTCGATATGCTCTCTCCTCGATATCCATCCATTTATAATCTGCACTTAGTTTATCAAGAGCAGCTTTATCTTCTTTTTTTCTTAAATCATAATTTGCAAATTTGTGAAATTTTTTTGGTAAAGTATCAAGATTTGGTTCTCTTGTATAGACTGTGATTACTAATACATCTTCCCTGTTATAAACAAGTTTAGCTATTGTACCTCCACAGCTACAAACAACATCATCCAAATGAGCTCCCACAAATACATGCTGCATGAAAGATATGTTCTTCTTGAAACTAATAAAATTATTGTAAATACTATTCTATCTAATTCTAATAAAATGAATCTTCTACTTATAGACTTTTGGAATAACTTCTGAAGAAAGGTTTTCAAATAACTAACTAATCAGTTAAAAAAGTGGATTATCAATGAGAAAAGATGCTTCTTCTAAAACTTCATTCCAAGAAAAGCTCTTCATTAATGAATCACAAAAAACCTATATCAAAATGTCAGATGATGAAGAAATTTTCTGCCAGTATTCAATAAATGATAATGATAAATCTGATTTTACTTTACTATTTATTCAAGGTTTTGCTTCAGGATATTTCACTTGGAGTGATTGTTGGGATGCATTTTATCAAAAATTTAACATGGTTATATTAGATCCACGAGATAAATTATCTAACAAATTAACCAGAAAAAGTAAGTGTTCAATTCATAGAATTGCACAAGATTTTGTGGAAACGATAAAATTTCTCGAACTTGATGAAAAGAAACTTGTTTTATTTGGCTCAAGTATTGGCGCAAGTTATACAGCACATTTAGTTAGTCAAAATTTGATTAAACCCAAAGGAGTTTTTATAACAGGAGTATCTAGAAGACCTCGTTCTCCAAGAATTCTAGTAAAGATTCTTTTTCTCTTCCCAGGTTTTGTGGTGAATTCTATTGGAAAAACAATAGCTAAATTATATCTGAGAAACAAAGTTGCAGAAGGCTTTCAAAAAGAGATATACAAAGAGAGGATAAAAACGATAGATTTTAGGAGATGGAAATTATGTAGGCAGCTACATGATTGGGATGCAACGTCTGATTTTAAAAATATGAAAGGCCCAGTCTTTCTAATAAGCACACCTAAAGATAAATATCATGAGAAAGAAGAAGAAGAAATCATAAAAAAATTAATCTCAAATTGTAAAGTAATTACTGTTCCGAATTATGATTTTACACATACTAAACCCGAAGTATATAAATTCGCAAATATAATTAAAGAAAAGATTCTAAAAGAAATGTGATTTTCTTTATAGCTTAAATATTCAAAAAACTGAGTTTTAGAATTGCCATTAAATTTAAGAATTTAAAATGCAGCTGTTATTATTATGAAGGATATGCTTGTTGTAATTACTGGAGCTAATGCAGGGATCGGAAAAGAAACATCCCTAAGGCTTGCCAAATTAGGTGCTCATGTTGTAATGGTCTGTAGAGATGAGGGACGAGGAAAAAAAGCTCTTCAAGACATTAAAGTAATAACTGGAAACAAGAAAATTGATCTAATGCTCTGTGATTTCTCCTCTCTAAATTCTATTAGTTCTTTCGTTGAAAAATTCAAGAAAGAATATGATAAAGTAGATGTATTATTAAACAACCATGGTGCTGTCTTTCTGAAGAAAAGAATAACTGAAAATGGTTATGAATCAACTTTTGCTGTAAATCATCTTGGCTATTTTGCTCTTACTCTTCAGCTTTTAGACTTAATAAAAGCAAGTGACTATTCTAGAATAGTGAGTGTAGCGTCTGCTTCAAATTATAATGTTAAAGAGTTAAGAATTGATGATTATAACTGGGAAAAGCGAAGATATAATATGCTAAAAGCATATTCAGAATCTAAACTTTACAATATTATGTTTACATTCTACTTAGCTAACAAACTCAAAAATACTGCTGTTACGGTAAATTGCCTTCATCCAGGATTTATCAGAACAGATTTAGGAATAAATCATACTATTCTTAAACCTTTGAATGCCATAGTAAAACGAAAAGCTAAACCTGTTAAGGAAGGTGCTGAAACTTCTGTATATCTAGCTTCATCTCCTGAAGTAGAAAAAGTAACAGGAAAATATTATCATATTATGGAAGTACGAGAGCCAAATAAACTTGCTTTAGATAAGACTAAACAAAAAGAATTATGGGACTTGAGTTTACAATTAACTGGACTTCCTCGTAATCTTGTCTAATGTTATTTCTTTGCTAGTAGAGTCAACCATGAAGGCAAACCTTTCTTTGGATTAATATGCCAATCAAGATAATCTAAATTACTGTCATCTTCTGTAAAGATATTTTCTTCATAGAGCTCTTTCTCTGCAGATTCTTCCAATATTTTAACCAGTTTTAGTCCTGTATCAAATAAAGGATTGAGTATGTCACTTAAAGTACAATGATATTCATAAACTGCATTAAACTTGTTTTGTTGGTCTCAGCAGGAACTTTATTTATCTCTAGAAACTCCTTAGTCTCCTTGTTATAATATGAAACCAATGGTCTAGTATCAAAATAAGGTTTTTCTTGGAAAACCTAAATATGGGTAAGTTAAACACTCTTTCCATTTGTGCTCACGTTTTTCCTTCCATCTGTAAGAACTTTTGTCCCACCACCTTTTGTTAGCTTGATGCCGTCTATTCAACTTAACCACTTGCTTACTTTGTCTTATTGAGTTCTATACTCCTTATTTAAAAGATAGTTTTGGTAAATATGTTAATAATTAAGACCTACAAACAAGCTAGAAAAATATCTATTAAAAAAATAAACCAATAATTCTCTAACTATAACAATCTTCACAGATTACATATACATCAATTCTCTGTCCTTTGATTTCTCCTCTGATCTCCGCTATAATCTGTTTCCAATTCTCTTTTAGTTTATCAGATTCATAATCTTTGATTTTCATACACTTAGGGCATACGATATTAATATGCAATGTGGATTTTGGATCGTATCTGGTGAAATCACCATTAAAACGCAATTCATTAACTAAACCTATATGTTCTAAAAGGTTTAATGTTTTATAGACAGTTGCTAGACTCATTGTTTTATGTTCTTTCTTAACTAAGTTGTAAACCTGATCAGCTGATGGGTGTTCTGTGGAAGAAAGAACAATTTTACATATTGACAATCTTTGTGGGGTTACCTTAAGTTTGTGCTTTTTTAAAATCTTGATTATCTCTTCTTCTGATACCTTTGACATACCTAACCCCAACAATTGAACTTGATATGTGTTTTTAATACTTTCTAAATAACTGCTCTTTTCAAGAACATTTAAATAGTACTCTTTATTAAGAAATAATGATTATCCTTTAAATAATTTGTCTAAAGGAGATATAAAAATGGAAGGAAAAAAAGACAAAAAAATAACAACAACAGATGCTGGGATTCCGGTAGCTAGCGAGGAGTTTTCTCTTACAGTGGGACCTGACGGTCCTATTCTGCTACAAGACCACTATCTGATGGAACAGATGGCTAACTTTAATCGAGAGATGATTCCAGACCGCCAACCTCACGCAAAGGGTTCTGGAGCCTTTGGTTACTTTGAGGTAACAACGGATGTCAGAGCTTATACAAAGGCAGCTGTATTCCAACCGGGCATGAAAACAGACGTGTTGGCTAGATTCTCTACCGTAGCTGGCGAGAGTGGAAGTCCTGACACTTGGAGAGATGTCCGTGGTTTTGCAGTGAAATTTTACACCACTGAAGGTAATTATGACATGGTGGGAAATAATACACCTGTCTTTTTCATACGCGATCCCATGAAGTTCCAACACTTCATCCACTCTCAAAAACGCCGTGCGGACAACGGACTGCGAGATGCCGATATGCAGTGGGACTTTTGGACACTTTCACCTGAAACAGCTCATCAGGTTACCATCTTGATGAGTGATCGTGGAGTCCCTAGAAGTTATCGACATATGAATGGCTATACAAGCCACACTTATATGTGGTACAATGCCAAGAACGAACGTTTCTGGGTGAAGTATCACTTCAAGACAAACCAAGGTATAGAGTGTATACCTCAAGAAGAAGCAGACAAGATTGCAGGTATTGATGCCGACTATCACCGTCGAGATTTACACGAAGCGATTAAACGGGGAGATAATCCCAGTTGGACCTTGAAAGTCCAGATTATGCCATTTGAAGAAGCAGCAACTTATAGATTCAACCCCTTCGATCTGACCAAGGTGTGGCCACACGCAGACTATCCTTTACACGAAGTAGGCCAGTTAGTGTTGAACCGCAATCCAACCGATTTTCATACTGAGATTGAACAAGCAGCTTTTGAACCAAACAATCTAGTCCCTGGTATCGGTGCAAGTCCAGATAAAATGCTTCTCGCTCGCTTAGTATCCTATGCTGATGCTCATCGAGCTCGTTTAGGAGTCAACTACAAGCAGATTCCAGTTAACAGACCCAAAGCACCAGTACACAGCTACAGCAAAGGTGGAGCGATGCGAGTTGAGAAAGTTTCCGACCCAGTATATGCACCTAACTCAAAAGGTGGTCCTAAAGCTGATCCTAATCGATATCCTGAGGTTGGCTGGAGTGTCAGTGGTGATTTCATTCGAGCAGCCTATACCAAACGCAAAGATGACGACGATTTTGTCCAACCTGGCACTTTGGTTCGTAAGGTTATGGATGACGCACAGCGCGACTTATTAGTTTCCAATGTTATTGGAGCTTTGAAAGGTGTGTCTGAATCCGTGTTGCAAAGAGTTTTTGAATACTGGAGAAACATCGATAAGGATATTGGTGATCGCATCGTTAAAGGCGTGAAAGGTAATTGAACTCATCTTAGAAAGTGATAAAGATTTAAATTTAAAAATTTGAGAGTAAACTCTCTCAACTTTTTTTTGAATGCATACTCTAAATTAGAATACATGAAACTAAAACCTTAAGCTTAAAGAATTAAACTTAAAAATTGTCAAGAAAAAAACTCAAGTGATAACTATGGGAACAGTCGGTAGAAAAATAATAAAAGACTTAGATTTAGATAAATTAATCAAACTACTCAACAAAGCTTTAGCTGATGAATGGCTAGCCTACTATCAATATTGGATTGGCGCTAGGGTTATAGAAGGACCTATGAGTAGTGCTGTAATTGGTGAATTAGAGGAACATGCTGAAGACGAACTTCGTCATGCTGATATGTTAGTTGAAAGGATCGTCCAACTCGGAGGAACACCTCTACTAAAACCTGAAGATTGGTATAAGGATACAAATTGTGGATATGAAGCACCTGAAGATTTCTTTGTTTTAAAAATACTTAAACAAAATATCAAAGGGGAACAATGTGCAATTGAAACCTATGATAAACTAGTAGAACTTACAGCTGGAAAGGATATCGTCACTTATAACATGGTTGTAGAAATCATGGAAGACGAAGTTGAGCATGAAGAAGATCTAGAAGTAATACTAAATAATTTGAAAATGATGAAAGAAAAGTTTTAAGTTAATCATTTCTTTTTTTTTGTTGTTTCATGTATTTTTTTGTTTTTTAAGAACATTTTAGAAGATATTGTTTCACTGGAACATATGAGTAAAATTCCAACTTTGTTTATCGGTCATGGTTCGCCTTACAATTTATTTGAGCAAAATGATTTTACCAAATCTTTACATGACTTTGGAAAAACACTTTTCCAACAACATCATCCTGAAGCAATCGTTATAATTTCTGCGCATTGGATGGCTAATGGAACTTATATTACTGCAAGTGATCATCCAAAAATGGTTTATGATTATTATAATTTTCCTCAAAGGTTCTATGAGTATGTTTACCCAGCTAAAGGTTCATCTTTACTCGCAAACAAGATAGCAAAGTTTCTTCCTGATGTAATAAAAACAACAACAGAATGGGGAATTGATCATGCAGCTACAATAGTTTTACAAAACCTTATTCCTTCTGGTGAGATTCCTGTAATAGAACTAAGCTTAGATATAAACCAACCTCCCCAATTTCACTTCGAGCTTGGGCAACAACTCTCTAAACTTCGTGAAGAAAATATTTTGTTTATAGGAAGTGGGAATTTAATACATACGTTTAGAGAAATGAAATACAATATGGAGTCTGAACCTTTTAAGTGGGCAATGGAATTGGATGCTATTCAAAAAAATGCTATTAATAAAATGGATCTATCGTCATTGTTTAATTACGAGAAAATGTCTCTAAATAAAAGAGGTTTTCAAACCTATGAGCATTATATACCTCTGTTATATGTTCTTGGAATGAAAGGTGACCAAGAAGAAATAGCATATATCTATGAAGGATTGCAACATGGTTCAATCTCTCATAGGAGTTTGGTGGTGCAATAGGTTCGTTAATATTTTATAATGTATTTCTTTTTGTTTAGACATTTTTGTTTTTTTCTCTTTTTAGTTTGATTTATTATCTCTTTTAAAATATCCTAGAAACTAATAAATACAACTTCGTAGTATGTATTTATATTCGATTCTTTGGAAAAATAATCGAAGTAAGTTCAGTTTATGAGAAAACAAATAGTATTTACAACTATAATTTCTCTGATTCTCTTATCTAGTCCATTAGTCGTTACCTACTCTCAACCATTAAATACAACTCTTCTAGTTTCAATGAAAAAAGGTGATTCAACTATATCTATAGCTATTAATTTAATCCTTCAAAATTATCCAAATGCAATTGTAGTTGACTATCACTCACTTAGATATGCTCTGACTATTTCAAGAGTCATAGGACCTGTGTTATGGATAGGCCACGGAAATGAAATTGGAATAGAGACAAATGACGGAGTTATCTCGTGGAAAGAAATGGCTGAAGAATCTGAATTAACAATAAATTCTGATTATTTCCTGTCTTGTTATTCTTCGAATATTAGAGAATTTACAACTAACAACCATATTCTGACTTTTGGAGATGCTGTTGATGTTACTATTGCATCTAATATCGCTCTATTTGCTCTAACAAATAATTTTGAGTATATTGATAATGCAATTAATTGTTATCAGCAAATAATTTCCGGAATTAAAAGATATACACCTTTAATGCCTATAGATGAAGGACCAATTACTCCTACTCCACCTCCTCCCCCACCTCCTCCTCCACCTCAAGTAGGTTTAGATTCTTTTGAGATACTTTGGTGGATAGCGATGTTTGCACTTGATTTTATCGGTGCAGTAATATTATTGCATGCTTTGGTTGTCAAATATGACCTTGCAAGAGCAATCTCTCTTGGTAAAGATGCGGGAATAGTTGGTAAAGTGGTCACCAAAATACAAACATCTACAATTTATAATGCTTTTAAAGGAAAAGTGACATCTTTTGCTACTTGGATCATAGATTTTCTTGGAAAATTTGCAAAAGAAATTCAGATTTATGGTGTTCAATTTGTTATTGCTTTGAAATCATGGATAAATTTTGCAGTCACTGGTGGTTGGAAACTTGTTGAAATCCTAGGAGGAGTTATGGCAACAGCTACTATAGAAGAATGGCTTATCTTTGGAGCAGAATTTGCTTTATCAGTAATAGCTGTAATACTTACAGCTTCTACAATATTATGGATCAGAATAGGCGGATTCTTACTCAATCTAGGTCTAGATATTTGGGGATTCATCAAAGATTTAAATGATTAAATCTTATTTTCTTTTTTTTCTCTTATTATTATTTTGTTTTTTTAACTTCCTTAATTTTACCAAAGAATTAAAACTTATTATCATAACTTATCCGCTCTGAATTCCGTGTATAAAGGTTGTTCAAGCATAAAAAAGAGCAATTTTGAATGATTATTTTCATCCGTTGAGTAATAAACCAATTCATGTGATGAATACGTTAAGAAGAAGATTTATGAAAAAGCAGATATGAAAAATACTTTTGTTTTGAGATTGATTCAATTGTACCCAATTTAGCTATAGGATATACACATAGTGACCATAATACAAGGAAATTTAAACCAGGTCATTTGTTTAGCAATTTTCTTATCGTCCCAGTAAAAGGGAGTTCAGCAGGGGGAAGTTATTCAACTGTAACTGATTTAACAAATTTCGCAAAAGCATTAGAAAAAGGAGATCTCATATCTAAGACCTCTCTGCAATTAATGAAAAATCCTCGTACTGCTGTAGTAGAAGGAAATGATCGAGCGTATGGTTATGGGTGTCAGCTTGGCAAAATTGGTGAAATTGAATGGTACGGACATGGTGGTGGAGCAAATGGTATTGCAACCATGATGATCATAATAC
>Ga0315550_1002105_pt1 | contig 12207 bp, 8 predicted proteins | sample SalMarSW160190MG_2_FD_203100 | JGI IMG/M metagenome (GOLD analysis project Ga0315550, IMG submission 203100) | Salt marsh sediment microbial communities from the Plum Island Ecosystem LTER, Massachusetts, United States - Salt Marsh Sediment SW1601-90 ... | reverse complement strand
ATTCGGTGAGCGGGCACAGGACTCCGATCAGCGCCTCCACTGCCACCAGGACCACGGCTGCCAGATGGGTGATCCGGAAGGGGAGATTGCGGATCCATCGCCAGTGCAACAGCCAGCCCAGGAGAATGAGCAGTTCTCCGCCCACGGCGAACAGCACATAGCAGAAGTGGAACACCACGATGGCATCGGCGGCGAAACCATAACCGCCACTCATCAACTTGCCTCGTTCCTCAGGAGCTCCTCTATCCGATTCATGGCTCTGCCTGCGGGCAGGGCAACGAACACATCGGTGATCGTGCGGGTAAAGCTGCTCTCCTCCGGATTGATCTCCAAGATGCGAGCACCGTTCTCGGCAGCCTGGTGCGGAAGCGAGGCTGCGGGATATACCTCCCCAGTGGAGCCGACAATCAGCACGACATCGGCGGCCGCGATTTCCCGCCTCGACGCGAACCAGGCGTCCTGAGGAATTGGTTCACCGAAGAAGATGCAGTCCGGTTTGAGGATTCCGCCGCAGCTGCATCTGGGCGGGAGAATCTCCAGTACTTCGGGATTTGCAGCTGTGATTTCCCCGCAGCTCAGACAAAGCAGGTCCCGGGTGTTTCCGTGGAACTCGATGACCTTTTTGGATCCGGCGAGCTGATGGAGGTTGTCGATGTTCTGCGTGATCACCGCCTTGAGCAGGTCCCGCTTCTCCAGGTATGCGAGCACCCGGTGGGCATCGTTTGGCCGGGCAGCGGCGAAGTGTTCGTAGAACAAACCTTTGAGGATACGCCAGCATTGATCCGGGTGCCGGTGGAAGTAGGACAGCTCCAGGTACTTGGGATCGTAGCTGGACCACAGGCCGTTCGGTCCTCGGAACGGAGGCACCCCGCTTTCCACGGAAATCCCGGCTCCGGTGAAGGCAATCAGATGGCGGGCAGCTCCAATGATCCGGACTGCTTCTTGGATTCGACTCTGCGTTAGTTGCGGGATCTCGAATTCGGTCATCCGAAGTACAAGTTTAGGAGATGGCTGCACCATGTCAAGATATTTTGGAGTGGGAACAGCCGTGAAAAGCCTTTAATCGGCGGTTGGCCAGCTGCCGAAAAGAATAATGTGATCGCATCCCTCAAATCATTTATACTGGCCCCGCTTGAGATCGGGAGGTTTTCCTTCTTCTTCTCACCCTTGGAGGCGCTGCTCCGGTTCATTCTGCCCCTGGTGCTGTTGTTCGTATTGGCCAGGGTGCTGCTTGCAGTCTTGCGACGGGTTATCCTCAAACGGTTGAAGATCCCGGAGGAAAACAAACAGAAGATCTTCCGCTATGTCCGGTTGATCCTGCGTATCTTGGTCCTGATTGTCCTGCTGTTCATTCTCTTCAGTTTCTTCGGGGCGGAGATCGGTAACTTCCTCGGCCGACTATGGTCGGTCCTGACCACCCCCTTCACCACCGCCGGTTCTTCCCGGATCTCGGTGATCACCATCCTGCTGGCCATACCAATCGTGTATCTGGCCTCCTGGGTCAGCAAGCTAGCCCGGCGATTCCTCGATGCCACGGTTCTCAAGCAGCTGACCATTAGCGACGCCAGCCGTTTCACCATCTCCAGTCTGGTGCGCTACGGTGTACTGGTACTGGCTATCCTGATTGGCCTTTCGATCATCGGGCTCAATCTATCCTCCCTGGCCGTGGTGATCGGTGCCCTTGGTATCGGTATCGGCTTCGGTCTTCAAAACGTGGTTGCCAACTACGTCGCCGGACTGGTGATCTTTTTCGAGCGGCCGATCAAGGAGGGAGACCGCATCCTGGTCAACGGTTTGGAAGGGGATGTAATTCAAATCAAGCTGCGGTCAACGGTAATCAACACCCTGACCAATGAGACGATCATCGTACCCAACGGCCAGCTGCTGGGAAACAGCATCCACAACTACTCCTTCGACGATAGGCGCATCGTGATCGTGAACGAGGTGCAGGTTTCCTACAGCACCGATTTAGATCAGGCTCTGAAAGTAGTGCTCGGTGTAGCTTCGAAGAATCCCTACAGCCTGGCGGAACCTGCGCCGGGGGCTCGCGTCTCCGCCTTCCAGGATTCCGGAATCGAATTGGTCCTCTGGACCTGGATCGAAGAACCTACCAAGAAGTTGGCCGCCGTGGCCTGGAACAATCTGGAAATCTGGCGAGCCTTCAAGTCAGCCGGTATCGTGATTCCCTTTCCGCAGGTGGATCTGCACGTCAAGGAACCGATCCTCCATCAGGCAGCGGCCGGCGAAGAATAGAGGCTGCGTCCCGTTTACTTGGTTTCCAGCGCGAGCTCGATCTCTTCGTTTTGCCGGAATACCTTGGTGGCCATATTTCGCCCGCTTGCATTATTCAGAGCTTGATAGAAGTCGAAGGAACTTCGAATGGTGCGGCCGTCCACCTCCTGAACCACATCTCCCTGGCGGAATCCCGCAGTCGCCGCAGGCGAGCCCTCCTGGACGACAGTGACCAGGACGCCCTGCAGCTGTTCCGGAATAGTGAGTTGTTCCCTCAGCTCGGGGCTTAGAGAGGCGATGTACATCCCGGGCCAGAGGTTCTTGCTCTGGGCGGCGATTTCTTTATCCTCCTCCCGGATGGCCAGGCGGATGTCGAAGGTCTGCTCTTTGCCCTCCCGGATCACTGAAACATCGTAGCGGTTACCCGGCGGCAAGTTGCCGACGATTCGGGTGAGATCGCCGGTGTTCTTGACGTTTCGTCCGCCGATAGCGGTGATGTAATCCCCGGGCAGGATGCCCGCCTTGTAGGCGGGGGAACCCTTGAAGATGTTCACGACGAAGGATCCTTTGGCATCGCCGAGCTTGAAATCCTCCCGATAGTCGGGAAATCTCTGGGGATCCACATCCACGATCTGGACTCCCAACCAGCCGTACTCCACACGTCCTTTGGTTAAGATCTCATCCACCGTCTTCTTCGCCGTATTGATCGGCACGGCAAATCCCAATCCCGCACTGGAGCCGGTACGGGAAGCGATCCAGGTATTGATGCCTATGACCTCTCCTCTCAGATTGACCAGCGCACCACCGGAGTTACCCGGATTGATCGACGCATCGGTCTGGATGTAGTCGGTAAGGCTGGCAATGCTCGTCCCAGTGTCGGCCTGGCGGCCCAGCGCACTTACGATTCCCATGGTGATTGTTGATTCGAATCCGAAGGGGTTGCCGACGGCCAGAACCAGGTCACCGACCTGCATTGAGTCCGAGTCGCCGAGCCTGGCCACGGGGATCTCCTCGCGGGTTTCGAACATGATAACGGCCAGATCCCTGCGAGGGTCCGCGCCCACCAGCTTACCCTTGAACTCCCGGCCGTCGTGGAGGCTGACGCTGATCTCCTCGGCTTCGCCGGCCACGTGATTGTTGGTCAGCACGTAAACCTTGCCGTCCGTCCGGGCCACGATCACCCCGGAGCCGAGCCCGGGCTGCCGGAACTCCCGTTCCTCGGAATCCCCGGGGCTGGGAGACGGCCCGAAGAAGAAATCCCACGGTGATTGGGTGCGGGGAATCCTCTGGGTAATCACCTCTATCGTGTTGATCTCCACCACCACGGGAAGCGCTTCCTGCGCCACCTTCTGAAAGGAGTATTGAATCTGCTCGAGAGTTGGAACCAGGGGCTCGGATTTGACCGGCTGGTTCGGAAGCGGACTCTCGGCTTCCGACTCCCGTTGTCCGCCGCTGTAGGCCTGGTTACAGGAGACGAGAAACAGAAATAGTATCATTAGAGAGAATACAACTATCCACGTACGTCGATTCTGCATGATGTCCTCCTCGATCGTTAACCATTTCATATCGCGTTCAACTCGTTTTTTCAATTTTTTACCGAACCTCGGCGAGTCCGGCCTTGCTCTAAATCGCTTCGCGATGTCCTGCGTGAGAACGCTGCGCGTTCTCATCCTTGAGCCGCACTAGATGCGCCTTTCGTATCGCTGCGCGATATCCTTCGTAACAATCATAAAATAGCTATTTTGGGGGCCGGCGGCAAACGCTTTGGTAGTATGGTCTTCGGTCGCGGTGAACCTGTTTGGGGGTGCGTCGGAACGTGTTATCCGGCGAGCTGGTGCGGCTGATCTGTCTCCTAAATCACCGTTCCCGAAGGGACCACGGCGTTCTTCGGGATGACGATGATCCCGTCGCGGATATGGTAGTGACCGTAGTCCCCGTCTTTCCGCTCCAGGTGATCGATGCCGATGCGGCAGACCTCCCCGATCCTGGCATTCTTGTCGATGATGGCCCCTCGGACCAGGGTTCCCTTGCCGATGCCGATGTCCGGAACGCCCCGCTCCCGGTTCTGTTTTTTCTCTTCCACCGATTCGTACCAATCCGCTCCCATGCAGACCACGCCGTCCAGGGTCGCTCCCGACTCGATGATGGTGCGGATTCCGATGACCGAATGCATGATGTTGCCGTTGGTGATGATGCAGCCGTCGGCGGTCAGGCATTGGGTGATGGTGCAGGAGTTGATCTTCGAAGCGGGCAGGTCCCGGCGGCGCGTGTAGATCGGCTGGCTCTCCTTGTAGAAGTCGAAATCCGGAGTGATCCTGGTGAGGTTGATCGTGGTTTCGTAAAATGAGCGAATCGTCCCGATGTCCTCCCAGAAACCGGTGAAGATGTAGGACTGAACCTTGAAGGATTCGATGCTTTTGGGGATGATCTCTTTGCCGAAATCGGTATATTCGTTGTCCAGGGCTTTTTTCAGGATTCCCTGATTGAATATGTAGATGCCCATGGAAGCCAGGTACTCGCGATCCGGGCTGATCCCGGCCAGCTTGCCCCGGAGGGTGTCGGGGATCTTCAGATCGGCTATCTCCACAGGGTCTTGCGGTTTTTCCACGAAGCGGGCGATTCTTCCCTTCGGATCGACCTCCAGGATACCGAAGTGCCGGCATTTCTCCGCACTGACCGGAGTTACGGCCACGCTGATCTCCGCACCGCTCTTCAGATGGTTTTTATAAAAATCCTCCAGATCCATGCGGTACAGCTGGTCCCCGGAGAGGATCATGTAGTGGTCCGGATTCTGGGTACGGAAGTGGATGAAGTTCTTCCGCACGGCATCGGCGGTTCCCATGTACCAGCTTGAATGCTCATAGGTCTGCTCCGCGGCCAGGATCTCGATGAACCCCTGAGAGAAGCTGTCGAAGATGTAGGTGTTGGCAATGTGGTTGTGCAGGGAGGCGGAGTTGAACTGGGTCAGGATGTAGATCTGGCGAAACCCCGAATGGATACAGCTGGAGATGGGGATATCCACCAGGCGGTATTTGCCGCCGAAGGGGACCGCCGGTTTGGCCCTTTCCATGGTTAGGGGGTAGAGGCGCTCTCCCCGGCCGCCGCCCAAGATCAAACAAAGCACCCGTCCCATACTACTATTCTATTCATTGGCTAATAAAACAGTCAAGAATATGTTAGGGTAATAGATCGATTCATAAGGAGGGGAAATGCTCGAAGAGGTCATCCAGTCCCTGCGCACGGACCGTCGCTTCATGTCCTCGGTAGCCCATTGGGAGGTGATCCCGCCTCGCAAGGGGCGGTATGAGGATTTTCCGGCGGAAATCGACGGGAGGATTCTGGCCGCGGTTCGGGCCAAGGGGATCGAGCGGCTGTTCAGCCACCAGGGGCAAGCCTACGCCGAGGTGCGTAGGGGAAATAACATCGTGGTTGTCACCCCCACCGCCTCCGGCAAGACCCTGGCCTACAACCTCCCTGTGCTGCAGACCCTGATCGAGCAGCCCCAGGCCAAGGCCATGTACATGTTTCCGACCAAAGCCCTTTCCCAGGATCAGCAGTCGGAGTTGAACGAGATCCTGCTTGGCGGGGAGATCCCCGTGCGCATCTTCACCTACGACGGGGACACCCCCCGCTCGATCCGCATCTCTGTGCGGGAAGAGGGGAGGGTGGTCATCACCAACCCCGACATGCTGCACACCGGGGTGCTGCCCAACCATACCAAGTGGATCAAGTTCTTCCAGTCCCTCCGTTTCATTGTGATCGATGAGATCCACACCTACCGGGGGGTGTTCGGCTCCCACATGACCAACCTGATCCGCCGCCTGAAACGCATCTGCGCGTTTTACGGCGCCAAACCCCAGTTCATCTGTTGCTCCGCCACCATCGGAAATCCCCAGGGGTTGGCCGAGAAGATCGTGGAGGAACCGGTGACCCTGATCGCCGAGAACGGCGCGCCGGCGGGGGAGCGGCACTTCGTCTTCTACAATCCGCCGCTGGTCGATGCGGTGCAGGGCATTCGCCGCGGCGTGGTAAAGGAGTCGCAGAGACTGGCCACGAATCTTCTGAAGGCCAAAGTCAAGACGATCGTCTTTGCCCGCTCCCGGCTGCGCTCCGAGCTGATTGCCGGCTACATCCGGGAGTCCCTCAAGAATCTCTACACCGACGACAGCCGCATCACCGTAGCCTCCTACCGTGGCGGCTATCTGCCCAACGAGCGACGGAAGATCGAGCGGGGCCTGCGCAGCGGAGAGATCCAGGGGGTGGTTTCCACCAACGCCCTGGAGCTGGGAATCGACATCGGGGGGCTGGATGCCTCGATCCTGGCCGGCTTCCCCGGGACGATCGCCTCTACCTGGCAGCAGGCCGGCCGGGCCGGACGACGGGCCAGCGTTTCCCTGTCCATCCTGGTGGCCTCTGCCTCGCCGATCGATCAGTACATCCTCCGCCATCCCGAGTACTTCTTCGGAAGCTCTCCGGAGTCCGGTTGGGTGGACCCGGACAACATCTACATCCTCAGCGACCAGTTGAAGTGCGCCGTATTCGAGCTTCCCTTCGATGAGGCCGAAGAGCTGGCACAGAGCTACCGGGAGGTGCTGGACTACCTGGAGGAGCACGGGGTGATCCGCTACACCGAGGGCAAGTGGTTCTGGTCGGATCGTTCCTATCCGGCGGAGAAGGTGTCTCTGCGCAGCTCCGCTCCCGGCAATATCGTTATCGTGGACACGACCCAGGGCCGGCAGACGGTGATCGGCGAGATGGACAAACCTTCGGCCAAGCTGCTGCTCTACGATGAGGCGATCTACATCCACCAGGGAGATCAGTACATCGTGAAGAAGCTCGATCTGGAGAACCAGCGCTGCTACGTGGAGGATACGGCAGACAACTACTACACCGACTCCATTGTGAAGACCGATATCAAGGTGCTGGAGCAGGACAGCCGTGAGACCCTCTCGGGTATGGATGCGGTTATCGGGGATATCCTGGTACGGACCCAGGCCACCAAGTTCAAGAAGCTCAAGTTCGGGACCCACGAGAATATCGGCTACGGGGAGATCGATCTGCCCCCCGAGGAGATGCACACCCGTTCGGTGGTGCTGCTGTTCGTTGCCGGAAGCGATGCGGGGCGAGCCTTCGCCCGGCAGTCCGAGCTGGAACAGCCGATCATCATGCAGCGACTGGGTACGCTGATCCGCAACATCGCCCCGGTGTTCCTGCTCTGCGATCCCAGGGACCTGGGTGTGTCCGAACGGCTCAAGGACACCGTGTTTCACTGTCCTGCCCTATACGTCTACGACAACTATCCCGGAGGCACGGGGCTCTCCGAGGGTTTTCTGGAAAACGCCGTCGCTATCCTTCGGGGCGCTCTGGAGCTGGTGACCGAGTGTTCCTGCGCCCAGGGCTGTCCCTCCTGCATCGGTCCGGTGGGAGCGGAAACTATGGGAGCCGCGGCGGCCGGCTCGGAGGAAGCCGCCCGCAACCGGCTCGGCAATCCCAAGGAGTCGATCCGGGCGTTCCTGGCCAGCTGGCTGGGGAAAACCGAGTGAAGGCGCCATGTCGTTAGAAAAACGTTTGCGCTATCTGGAAAGGGCCTGGCAGCAGAGACTGGAGCAGCAGCAGGGGCAACCGGAGGGGAGGGATGCACGGCGGGACACGGTGCCTCGGAGCGAGCATCTGTTTGCTCCGCAGCAGGGGTGGGAGCAGGTCGGCCGGTATACGCTGCGCAGACAGCTGCAATTCCCCAGCTCTCTGGCGAAGACCGGTATTTCCGAGTTCCTCCTGCCGAGCGGATACACTTCGGAGGATCTCCTGTTTTTCGACACCGAGACCACTGGCCTGTCCGGGGGAGCGGGAAACTCGATCTTCCTCATGGGCATGGCCTGGATCGAGGGGGACGGGCTGAACGTGGAGCAGGTTTTTCTGCAGGACTTCCCGGGAGAGGTGGAGTTCCTTTCGCGTCTGGCTGAGCGGCTCAATCGGCACCGGGTGTTCGTATCCTACAACGGCAGGGCCTTCGACGCGCACGTGCTTCGTACCCGCTTTGTTCTCAATCGAATGAGCTTCGATTTGGAGCACCAGACGGACCTTTTGTACTGGTCCCGCAGATTGTGGCGGCGAGTTCTTCCCGACTGCTCCCTTGCTACGATTGAACGGGAGATTCTGGGGATCCGCCGCGAACTGGATGTGGCCGGTTTCGAAGTGCCGGGGATCTACCTTGAGTACCTGCGCAGCGGCAGCCCAGGCCGGCTGGATGCGGTGCTGGAGCATAACCTTCAGGATGTCCGCACCCTGGCGGAGTTGTTGATCGTTGTCAACTCGATCCTGTCCGCCGGCAACACGATCCCGGCCGCTGAGGCGGGAGCAACTGAGGCGGGTGCAGCAGCACCGTCTCACCAGGCGGACCGAACGGCCCTGGGCAGCTTCTTCCTGAGCAGGGATGAGCGCTGGGGGATCGATTTGTTGAAGGAATCCTTCTCCGCCGGCGATGACGGAGCCGGAAGGGCTTTGAGTCTGTACTACAAGCGGGCGGGGGCCTGGGAAGAGGCGGTTGATCTATGGAAGCGGATGGCCCTGAAGCGCAGGAGTCTGTTTGCAGCCGTGGAGCTCGCCAAATACTTCGAGCACCGGGAGAGGAACGCCGCGCTTGCCCTGGAGTGGGTCCAGACCATCCTGTCCTGGAGGCTTCCCCTGGACCGGCGTATTCGAGTTGAGCTGAACCACCGCCGTCGGCGCCTGATGAAAAAGCTCGGGCGGCGAGTGTCTAAGTCTTGAAGTAGCTGATCTGGTATCCGTCGGCGACTCGGAACCCGAGTTTTCTGTACAGGCACAGAGCGGGGAGGTTGTTCTTCTTGACGAACAGGCAGGCGGTGAGTTTTTCGGCAAAGATCCTCCGCAGCAGCTCCTCCATCACGCGAAAGGCGATTCCGCTGTTGCGCACCTTCTCCACCGTGAATACCCCGCCTATCTGATCCGTCGTGAACCCCCGGGCATTGGTACCCGCCTTGGCTACCACCTGTCCGTTTTGCTCGGCCATCAGCACCAGCTGTTGACGCAGCGAACGCTTCAGATTCTGCCTGCATATCTGTTCACTATGGCGCTGCCTGTTGATCACGACCTCCTCCAGCTCGTAGCGGATCTGCAGCGGCAGGAGGGCGTTGACATCCCGGGGATAGGCGGTTCTTACCATTAACCCCGGCGGGCAGGGGACGGACTCCCGGGATGGGCTGGCAAAGGACTCGCGGCTCTGCACCATCAGATGGTAGTCGACCGTGACAATAGGGGAGAGGGACAGTTGGTTCGTGAGCCAGGTGACTTCCCGGACCGGTCCCATCACCGAATACAGCCGGAACTTGAGATCGTTCCAGCCGGGGAAGGGGGGCGAGGGGAGGATTTGGGAGTCATCCGCGGGCGGGCAGAACGCCGGCAGAAGCAGTCCCGCGGAGGTGAGCATCATTGTTCCCCGAATCTCCGGGCCCTCCCGGCAAATCAAAACCGACGCCTCGAGGGATGTCGGGAAGGCTTTGTTACCCTGCCTGCGCAGGCGGGAGGTGTAGGGCACGGCCCGCCACTCGTTGGGAAGGAGAAAGGCGAGAAGCTGAGGAAGATCCCGCTTGCCGGCCCGCCGCCATTTCATGGAGCGGCGCCGTCGACGGTGTAGCCGTCTATGAAATCGACCGGGATTCGTCCCTCCGGCTCGAAGTCTCCGGCCAGAGCGGCAAAGCCCGCCCGGAAGGATTCCTTACCCGTGCCGTAGACCGCCAGGGCGGTTTGTATCCAGGGAGTTTCCCGCAGATAGACGGGTGATAAGGCGGAAAGCACAACCAGCGTGCCGGGGAAGCTGCGCAGTGTTTCCAGGACCTCCAGGCTGTTGTAGTTGGCCAGGCAGAACACAATCACGTCATAGCGCGAGGCGATGCGGGGCACCCGCTCCAGGTCTTCCGGGCGAGCGAAGTAGAAGGGGCTGTAGGGGAACAGCAGCACGTCGGCCTCGGGATAGCGCAGCCGGCCCTCCTCTAGGAACTCTTCAAACTGCCCCACCAGCAGCATCCGCCTGTCCGCCCCCTGCTCCAGGGGAATCTCTCCCCCGCGAAGCAGGGTCACGCTTCGCAGAGCGCTTTGCTGAAAGAACTCCCAGGCAGCTGCGCTCGGGATGAGATCTCCCGAATCGCCGTTCAGGTGCGGCGCGGCTGACTCGCCGGACTTGAGGTAGGTGAGCTTCACCCTTAGGATTCGCCGAACCGAGCGCTTGAGTCGTTCTTTGAACTCCGGCTGTTCGGTGACGTGGTCCAGGAGCTTCTGCCAGGTGCGCTCCTGAGCGCTCGGGGTGTGGGATACCAGGATCATGTCGTTACCCGCCTGCAGGGCTTCCAGGCTGGCCTGGGCCGTGTCCACACCGCCGCTGATCGCACCGTTCATCTCCATATCATCGGTGATCAGCACGCCTTGGAAGGCGAGCTTGTCCCGCAGCACCTCCTCGATAAAATACGCGGAGCGGGAAGCGGGCAGCAGGTTTCCCAGTATTTCAGGGTAGGCGATGTGGGCGCTCATGATGGCGGGAATACCCTCCGGGATGAGGACCCTGTAGGGAACCAGCTCCCGCTGCCACATCTGCTCGAAGGAGATCCGCACCACCGGCAGGGTACCGTGGGAGTCTTTGTCCGCGTTTCCATGGCCGGGATAGTGCTTGGCCGTACAGATAATCCCGCTTTTGGCCATGCCCCGGTAGTACGCCAGAGCGAGAGTGGAGGTGGTGAGCGGATCGGAAGAGAAGGCCCGCGGGCCGATCACGCTGGCCGAGGGATTGGAGTACACGTCGGCGGTCGGAGCGAAGTTCATGTTGATGCCCAGGCTCCTGAGCTCCTGTCCAATGTAGTAGCCGGTCAGCAGAGCGTCCTGGGGCAGTCCCGAAGCGCCCAGGGCGATGTTTCCCGGTGTCTGGGAGGTTTCCAGCTTGATATGGCGAACCCATCCCCCCTCTTGATCCGTGGATATGAACAGCGGAATCTGGAACCGTCCGTCGCCGGCAACTTCCTGCATCTCCTCGATACTCGCCGATAGTCCGGCCAGGGTGTCCACGTTCCGGGTGAAGATCTTTACCCCACCCAAATTGCGGGAACGGATCCAGTTGAGTATTTCCTCGGATGGCCGTTTGCCGATGTAGCCGAGCATGAAAACCTGTCCCAGGAGCTCCTCTTCGGTCATCTGGGAGAGGATGGCTTCGATCAGTTCCTCGTCGGGGCGGTCATCCCAGAAAGAGGGTAGGGTTGCGGTGTTCTCCCCGTACAGCACCCCGGTCGTGCCGAATAAGCACAGCAGGCAGAGCAGGATCACCGGTAGCAATCGTTTCAATACAATAGATTCCATTCATCCCCCGAGTACTTGTGCCGCAGAAGCTGTCCCGCTCGCCGGGATTCCCCGTCGGTCAGCGTTCCGGTCTGCATCTGTACTCCCCGGCGGTGCAGCCCGCTGTCAAAACCCTCGGCAAAGGCCCTTAACGCCTGGGCGAAGGTTACAGCTGCTCCCAGCTCGGCGGACAGGCAGCTCGGTTCCTCCAGCTCTTTTTCAGGGGTCAGGACGAGGTACCTGTCGATCCGCCTGTACGACATATCCAGGGGAATGGCGCCGTGCTGCAGGGAGGCTTTTCGGTTCACGACCTGGGCGCTGCCGATCAGTTTCTTCGCCGAGGAAGAGGCAATCTCGTACTCGCCGGTAGAACGGAAGCAGTCGGGGTTGTGCAGATCCCCGCTTCGTTTCCTGTTCGACTGTCCCTGAACGCCCAGGCGCACCAATCCCTCCAATAGCAGTTCGGCGACAAATCCGTAGATCTCCCGCTTATGAAAGGGCTGGAGTTGATCCTTGTGCAGGACAACCGAGTAGGTCAGTTCCTGATCGTGGAGAACCGCCTGGCCCCCTGTTGGCCGGCGCACCAGTGTGATCCCATCTTCTCGAACCGCTTCCCACCGGATCCTGTCCCGGATT
>Ga0315550_1002104_pt1 | contig 12210 bp, 10 predicted proteins | sample SalMarSW160190MG_2_FD_203100 | JGI IMG/M metagenome (GOLD analysis project Ga0315550, IMG submission 203100) | Salt marsh sediment microbial communities from the Plum Island Ecosystem LTER, Massachusetts, United States - Salt Marsh Sediment SW1601-90 ... | reverse complement strand
GTGCTCAGGCAGCAGCGAAGGTTTACCATCGGTTTTATCCTTGAGAACATCACCTCCCTCGCCAGTATCAAAGCGTTGTATCAGCAGTATGATTCGGTGACCTATGTTCTTTATGATATGAAAGACCTTCAATACGTGAAGATAGTTGCCGATTCCCTGAAGGTGCATTACCCCGATTCGAAACATACCAGAGCCTTGATTGCGAATCTGAAAAGTGAGATGGTACGATTCAATACCCATCGTATCAATGAGTTGATCAGCAGCAGTGAACCCACTGTCATTGATATCTCACTCCCAACTGTTGAAGGAGATACAATCGCACTCTCTTCCCTCCGTGGTAACTATGTTTTGCTCAGTTTCTGGGCTTCCTGGGATGAGGCAAGCATCCGCGAAAATGCAGAATTAAAAAGCGTATATAACCAGTACCATTCCAGGGGATTTGAGATCTATCAGGTATCGTTCGACAACGATAATGAAGCCTGGAGGAGAGCCATTCATTTTGATGAGTTACCATGGATCAATGTCAGTGACCTGGACTATCCAAACTCCCCGGTTATTAATCGGCTTAATATTCAGAAACTTCCTGCTAACTATCTTCTGGACAGGGAAGGAAATATCATAGGAAAAGATTTTACGGGCAGGACACTAAAAATAAAACTGGCTCAGTTAGTTGATTAACATGTAAGTTATCCGGAAAGGGTAAACGTCAAATAGCGCAAGCTAATATTTATCAGATGCAGGAATCCAAAAAAACATACTTTGCTTCCGATGCTCACCTGGGGTACCCGAACCACGACGATAGCCTTGGAAGAGAGAAGAAGCTGGTTAAATGGTTGGATACCGTCCGGCATGATGCATCAGCGATTTATCTGCTTGGAGATATTTTCGACTACTGGTATGAATACAAAAAGGTAGTTCCCCGCGGATTCACCCGGTTATTGGGAAAGATATCAGAAATCACCGATTCGGGTATACCCGTTCATTTTTTCACCGGCAACCACGACATCTCCATATTCGATTATTTACCAGAGGAAACGGGTGTGATCGTACACTATAAACCGTTACAAACAACCCTGAACGGTTACACATTCTTCCTGAGCCACGGCGATGGGCTGGATCCTGAAGATAAAACCTACCTTAGATTAAGAAAAATCTATCTTAGCCCTGCCTTTCAATGGTTCTTTTCCAGGCTTCATCCAAATTTCACCATCTGGTTTGCCCACAAATGGTCTCATAACAGCAGGTCATCCAGGATACTCCCTGAATTCAGGGGAGAAAAGAATGAATCCATGATCCGGTTTGCCAGAGAGATGTTAACCAGAGAGGAGATTCATTTCTTCATCTTCGGGCACCGCCATATCCCGCTTGATTTTCCACTGAATGAAAAGAGCCGGGTAATCTATCTTGGGGACTGGCTGACGCACTTCACCTATGCTGTTTTTGATGGTAAAGACCTGGAGTTAAAGAAGTTTGAAGGTTAACTAAAGCAAATGAAATGCAACGGTTACGCCAGCCATCACGATTGAAACCATGCTCATCAGTTTGATCAGGATGTTCAGGCTCGGTCCGGATGTGTCTTTAAAGGGATCTCCGACAGTATCTCCGATAACAGCCGCTTTGTGAGCATCCGATCCTTTGCCACCCAGGTTTCCTTTTTCGATATATTTTTTCGCGTTGTCCCAGGCACCACCCGAATTGGCCATAAATATTGCCAGGACAAAACCGGCACCCAGCCCACCAATCAGCAGGCCAATGGTTCCTGCCACACCGAAGATTAATCCAACGACGATTGGAACGGCAATCGCCAGCAAGGAAGGAAGTATCATTTCGATTTGAGCACCCTTTGTTGAAATGGCAACACACCGTGCATAATCGGGCTCCGCTTTCCCTTCCAGGATCCCTTTGATCTCCCGGAATTGCCGTCTCACCTCCTCAACCATTCGTGCTGCAGCCCTCCCGACAGCATTCATGGTTAGTCCGGAAAACATGAATGCCATCATGGCACCGAGGAAAATACCGACCAATACCTTTGGATTCATCAGGTGTACCTCGAAAAAATTCATGTATTCATCCAGTGAAAAATGGTCCAGTTCATCAGGAGAAGTAATGCTGGTATGATTGGGGAAAATATATTCGGTCCATCCCGATTTCTCAAACAGGCGTTTGATCCCGATTTTCAACTCTTCAATGTAGGAAGCCAGCAGGGCAAGTGCTGTAAGGGCAGCCGATCCTATGGCAAATCCTTTTCCGGTAGCAGCAGTGGTATTCCCAAGCGAATCAAGAGCATCCGTTCTTTTTCGTACTTCGGGTCCCAGTTCACTCATCTCCGCATTCCCCCCGGCATTATCAGCAATGGGTCCATAAGCATCGGTGGCGAGTGTAATTCCCAGCGTGGAAAGCATGCCAACTGCGGCTATTCCAATACCGTATAATCCCTCACCCATGTTTGAAAAATCGAATCCCGATGCAAAAAGAAAGGCAAGGATAATGCCTGTAGCAATAGCGAGAACAGGAACCACTGTGGAGGTCATTCCAACTCCGATTCCTGAAATGATCACCGTTGCCGGTCCGGTATCGGAGCTTTTAGCAATCTTGCGTGTGGGACTATACTCTTCGGAGGTAAAATATTCAGTTGCCTTCCCGATCACGATACCAACGATCAGCCCCACCACAATAGCACCAAATACACCCACAGAATAAAAATCCAGCCCAAGAAATGAAACCGGTTCACCAATTTTTAACAATTGCAGGATAAGGAACGAAAACACGATAATCAGGATTGAACTTGAATTTACTCCCCTGGCTAATGACTTCAGCAGGTTTTTCTGTGTTGCACCTTCTTTGGTCTTTACCAGGAAGATGCCTAAAATTGATAGAACAATGCCTACGGCAGCGATCAACATGGGAGCCAGTATTGCTTTGAACTGCTCCACTTCATTGCTCATAAAAGCTGCCGAGCCAAGAGCAGCAGTAGCCAAAATGGAACCACAATAGGATTCATACAGGTCAGCTCCCATACCAGCCACGTCGCCAACATTATCACCCACATTGTCTGCAATGGTTGCTGGATTTCTGGGATCATCCTCCGGTATTCCTGCTTCAACTTTCCCAACCAGGTCAGCACCTACATCAGCGGCTTTGGTGAAAATACCACCTCCCACCCTGGCAAACAGAGCCTGTGTTGATGCTCCCATACCAAAGGTAAGCATGGTGGTGGTAATGATCATCATCTTCTGGGTCTGCTCCAGATCAATGAAATGGTTCAGGATGATGAACCAGAGGGAAATATCCAGCAGTCCGAGGCCAACGACAACAAGCCCCATAACTGCTCCACTACGGAACGCAACCCTCAACCCACGATTCAGAGACTCTTTTGCTGCATTAGCCGTACGGGCAGAAGCATAGGTTGCGGTCTTCATCCCGAAAAATCCAGCCAGCCCTGAGAAGAATCCTCCGGTAAGAAAAGCAAACGGAACCCACGTGTTCTGCAGGTTGAAACCATAGGCAAGAATAGCGAACAGGATGGTTAATACAAGAAAAAAGCTACCAACCACCTTATACTGTTGCTTCAGATAAGCCATCGCTCCTTTTCGAACATGAGATGCAATCTTTTTCATCAAATCCGTGCCTTCACTCTCTTTCATTACCTGCCTGAAAAAGAACCAGGCAAAAAAGAGCGCAAGAGTCGATGCCACAGGGACAATCCAGAATAGGTTACTCAACATAATGATTTCTCCTTTATTTGATTTATGTGATCAGTGGATTTATTTCAATTTACTTTCACGGAATGATAAAATTCCCATTTTCTCCGGGTCCCGTGAATCATCGCCAAAAATAAATATTTTTTGTAATTGAAAAAAGCTTTTGTCCCAGATGTCGCCAAAAATGAGGATCCACCAAAATTTTTTTCGCCGATTGCCGTTTGTTCATTATGTAAGGTAACAAAAACTCATTGATTCCGTATACTGCATTACATTTTAGCAGTTGATGTTTAACTTAAAAGAAACACGATTATGATGAAAAAGAAAAAATGGTTAGCATATATAACCTTACCAATCCTCATTTTCCCCCTGGTATTCAATAGCTGTGAAAAGGACAATGATCCGGATGCTCCCGATCTTCCACCGGTATCCACCTTTGTCATGGATCTTTCTGATTTTCTCAGCAAAAAAGCCATGGATGCAACGACAGATGCTAAAGGACTGGTTGCAACCAACTGGGGATGGGCTGCATCGAATGTCCTGGTTTGGAATACCGTACTGACCGTGAACCTCATTGTTCCGGTTGCATCATTTTATGAAGCCTTTAACCACGAAGGCATTTATGAAGGAAACAACGAATGGGTCTGGACTTATAACTTCATGGCAGGTGGAGTAGCACACAAGGCTGAATTGCATGGCTTCCTCACTGAGGATGCAGTGTTATGGGAAATGTATATATCCAAGGAGAATGTTTTTACTGATTTCCTATGGTATTCCGGCAGCCACAACCTGTTGCGGACCGAGGGTCAATGGATACTGAACGGTAGCCCGGATATCCCGATAGCTTACCTGCAGATCGACTGGACCCGGAGTCAAACGGATGATTCCGCTGATATAAAGTACATGATTATCACCCCGGGAGGAGGTGAATACGGATCGTATATATCCTATGGCCGCACCAACGAAGTGCCACTGGACCGGTTTTATGACATCTATATTGCATCCACCCAGAACCTGGTTGAAATTGAGTGGAGCAAAACTACAAAAGAGGGCCGGGTAAAAGATGTTGCCCATTACCAGGATGCAAACTGGCATTGCTGGGATAGCTCGCTCCAGGATGTGGTTTGCGAATAAGACAAACTGATCCTGTATTTTCCACTATATTACTCACCGGGTGACTTGAGTTCACCCGGTGAGTTTTTTTTATTCCCGGTAAACTAACTGCCCATTTAAGAACATGAAGATATAAAACGGCAGGGAACCCCTATTCAGTCAATTCATGTAAATTTTCAGGGCTTATTATTTTAGAATCGTTTGGATTATATTTCTTAACAAAACTTTCAGGGATCTTTAATTTACGTTTCTTTTTCATCTTAAATTCAAAAACATACAGGAGCCCATTATACTCTTCAATAAGATCTATTTCGGCTCCGTCATAGGTTCTCCAGAAGTAAGCAGTGGTGTTTGGTCGCACTGTACTATTTAATTTAATTCTTTCATTAATACAGAAATTTTCCCATAAAGTTCCTGCATCAGTTCTGTTGCTGAGCGACTTAAAATCACCTATCAGTGCATTTCTAATACCTGTATCATAAAAATAATATTTCCTGCTTTTCTTTATTTCATTTCGTAAATTTCTGCTGAATGATGGTAAGCTGAAAATAACAAAATTCTTTTCCAGCAGATCAATGTATTTTTCAACCGTTGCCCTGGATACTCCAAGTAAACCTGATAATTCATTATAAGAAACCTGTGCCCCGGTCTGCAAAGCAAGAGCTTTTAAAAGTTTTCTTATAATGGCCGGGTTCTTAATATTCTCATGCATTAATACATCTTTATAAAGATAATCAGAAGTTATTTCGGAAAGTTTGATCTGTTTATCAGCAACATTCAGATCTATAATTCCCGGATAGGTCCCATAGACGATTAGATTATTAAGATTTTCTTTGATCCAAAGCCAACCTTTTTTCTGCTTTATTTCATTCAGTGATAAAGTATATAACCTGAACTTGATGTTCCGACCTGTTAATGGTTCGCTAACTCTGTTGGCAAGTTCAAAACTGCTTGATCCGGTAGCAATGAGTTTGTACTGTGGTAATTCATCATATATCAATTTTAAAATACTACCTATTTCCGAAATTTTCTGAGCTTCATCCAGTGCAATTATCTTTTTGTCCCCAAAAATTGCCCGGATCTGCGATAAATCTTTGCTTTCCATTACATCAGAGACTATTGGTAATTCACAATTGAAAATGATTGCATTTTGTTTTTTATTCAGGATTTCACGCATCAGCGTTGTTTTACCAACCTGCCGTGCTCCATATAAAATCAAAATTTCGTTCTTATTAAGCCAGTAATTTATTGACTCAGTGATATCTCTTGGATACATGGTTGTACTGATTTTATTGGTAAAATTACATAAATATGCCATAATATGCAAATAATATAGCAATTTTATGCTTATTTTTGCTATTTAATTAGCAAATTCGGGCTTAATTTCTCATATCCATCAGACTCCTACTAAAAGCGGGGATCAGACGGTTTGTTGCTTTCAACCAAGCCGAGGTTTACCGAGGCGAGCTCATGAATATCTTTGAAAATAAACAATTCATGAGTAAATTGTGATTTTACGATTTTTGACACAGCTTAGAATTATTTTGATAAATTTGAAAGTACAATTTGAAGCAACTCACAATAAGGATTATTCCGTTGTGAAAACATGTAAAGCGGCCTCGAAAGAGGTCGTTTTTTATTTATCCGAAAGACAGCTCAAACCAACTTCTTTGAACAAATCAACAACTAAAATCACCTGTCAGAGGTTATTAGTTGACAAGCTCTTACTAAATTACAAAAAATACAGCTCTTTACGTGTCATATAATATGTTATTTCTGTCTGTAACTTATTCCATAATTATAACCCTTCCTATAGTTTTTCCTTTTCCCTTTTTTTTCGTACTTTTATTTACATACCCATTCCGTACTGCTTTCCTTCGGAAAAACGTTTTTGTCAAACCTTAAGGGATATGCCATGCAAGAATACTTTTATCTATCCGCCATTCCTGAATCCCTGGTAGCTTCTCATTTGCCACCGGCAGAATTTGGGAACTACCTTGCAGTTGGTACAAAGAAAAGAATACGGGGCCAGGCAATTTTTTTCCAGCTGGATCCCGGGAAAATGGATCTGCCCATGGACTATGTCAAAGAGAAACTGGTCCCATATGAAAATGGAGAACCCAAACGGTCTGTTTTTTTATCCATATACCGTGTGCTTGAAAATGTACCCCTGGAAGCGCTACTGAATCTCTACCTGGTCACTGATGACGGTAAGGTTCTGGAATTAAAACCTGCCGAATACGTGGATAAAAAGCGGCCACTGGTTCACCTGTACCAGCAGTTTAATCCGATAACCACCCGTGTTGCCAGCCGGCTGTCACCACCGGAATTCATAAAATTCCTTACCGATACATCCAAACCGGTATCGACACCAAAGCTCTTTTTTGCAGAATTAACACTCAACAAACTGGCATTCGATCCGACATCTCCAATTGAGAATCTTCCCTATCCCAATCCCGATCACCTGCGCGATTGTTTGCTGCGTCTGAAGGAATACCCGGAAAGACCCACAAAGACCGTGTTGCGTTACTACAGGGGGGAGATGTCATACCGCACCATACAAGATGGTTTTTTCATCGGCGACCAGAAGAGTTTTCGGTTCTATCCATTCCCCTCCCCGGAAGACCTGGAGGATATTTATTACTCCTGGTGGAGATCAGCGCTTGTTCAATGCTTTTAAATGCCCCCTATAACATGAGTTTGCCTTTTCAGTAAAACACCATTAAACCTGAGATCATGAAGAGAATACCCTTCTCCCTGTCCCTTTTCGGTTTCATTTCCCTGTTTATTCAGCTCAGTTGCTCAACCGATAGATCCAGCGATGATTTTACCCTTAACATGGTTGAGTTTTCCAATGTTACCGCCGTGTTTAACCTCTCGAGAACCCACATCCTTTTCGGATCATATGCCGATACTTCCGGCAAATCGGTGATCATGGCCGCCAATGGCGATCTGCTGTTCCTGATGTTTGAGGATGAAAGCCTGTTTATGAGGTACGACATGAATTACGGAAATAGCATTGATGTGGCTATTGATACGGTTTGCACAAAGAGATTTTATGATCAGGATGACCTGGTGGCACTTTATTTAACAAAAGACTCGTTGCTCATGGAATGGCTTGATTCCGTGGATGAACAAACATTCAGTCAACTTCGGACACTGCAGGTTGCGCTTCCGATACCGGAAAGATACAGACCCCTGCTTCAGAAAATTGCAAAACAGGGTGCCGGAGGCGGATTGGTGCTTGAGTGTGACAATGGTATAAATGAAAGTGATATAAAAACCCTGCAAGCCCTGTCCCCAAAATGGATTTATCTTACAGACTGTCAATTAAATATTGAGGATCCCTCCGTTGTTTCCCTGTTCCATGAAGTGGAATTGCTTGGTGTGGAAGGAGAAGATATTCAATGGACATTGGATCATGATCTCCTTCCCAACCTCGTATCCCTGATCCTGAAAAGCTGGAATCCCCTGGAAACCGGCCATTATTCCCTTCCCAATGCTGAATTCCTGCAGTCACTAACACTGGTCGAACCCCACATTACCGATCTGTCCTTCCTGGAACAGACTCCTGAATTGTTAAATCTTTATGTTGTCTGCTGCGACACACTGTCAGACATCGGGTATCTCCGCGAAATCTCTTCGCTGAAAACTCTGGGTTTTCCCTTTTGCAGCAGGATCAAAGATATTCAGACGATGAATCATTTTCATTCCATGATGTGGGTCTCCTATCCGACGCTTACCAAACCTGAGGATCTTTCTCAAATAAGCTCATCCTTTCCTGATCTCCAGGTACTCGAACTGATCGGATGTGAAAAGATCCGTGACCTTTCAGACGTCGCAACAATGGATGCATTACAGTGCCTCATTATCGATCTTCCTGATATTGATCTGACGCCTCTTTCAACAATGTCCAACCTCAGGTTGCTTGTGATTGAGGAGGACAAATTTGAAGAATCGACTGATGAAATTTCCGGGATCACAGAAGCTCTTCCCGGCTTGCAGGTCCTTCCCGGAGGTGGATTGTGCATGGGATCAGGGTGGATCCTGCTTTTGTTTCCCATGCTATTTTTCATATGGCTATTCCATCAACAGAAGAAGTTTCACGGGCTGAAAAACAGGTAGATGGACAGACCTCCCGGTTTCTTTAAAAGGATATCGCGATACCAGGATGTTCTTCTTGTACTGGTCGGTCTATTCCTTTTTGCACTTTACGTGCATGAACGATCGTGGTTGGTTGTCATTTCCTTTACCGGTCTGTTTCTTGCCGCTCTCAGCCTCGTAATCTTTTTCAAAAATGCGAAAGAAAGCATTTCTGTTTTCGGCGCCCTTCGATTCACACCCGGGGCGATCGGTTTTCTGATCACCGGTATCTTAGCTGGAGGAATACTTGGAGTAAGTTACCGCTATTTTTACGTTGATACCACCTTCCCCGTTTCCCTCACCACCTTTGCCATCATTTCACCCCTGATCGGTATTTCAGAAGAGTTGCTTTTTCGCGGATACCTTCAGGGACGGATACGTCCGGTAAACAGGGTGCTTGCTATCGTGGTAGCCGCCATGGGTCACACCATGTATAAATTCATTGTATTAAGATCCCTGCCTGATCCTTCCGGAATCGATTTTCCTTTTCTGATCACATGGACAATGATCGGAGGATTGATATTCGGGTTACTCAGGGACCTTTCAGACAGTGTGCTTCCACCCTCACTTGCCCATGGTTGTTTCGATGTTATTGTTTACGGAGGATTCGTATCGGCTCCGATCTGGGTGTGGGGATGAAGGAGGGGAAATGACTTAAATGCATCGAATTATAAATGCCTTAATGAAGCCCTTAAAGAGTACAAAAAACGGATAGCATCAGTCTAATTACAATTTAGAATGAAGATAGAATCGGTTTTGAATCTTCTTATCTGACCGTTTACTATATTTGCTTACCGAAAAAAAACTATTAGTTATGAAAAAAAACATGGGAATCGTTGACAGGGTAGCGCGAGTCATTGTGGCTGTTATCTTAGCCATTTTATTCTTCACAAAAGTAATTACCGGCACGCTGGGCATTGTTTTACTGGTGATTGCAGGAGTTTTTGTACTGACCAGTTTAATCAGTTTTTGTCCTCTATACATCCCGTTTGGTTTGAGTACCTGTAAAAAAGAACCGGCAGAATAAGATTCCCCTGGCATTAGTAATACCTGTAATATCCTCCCCCGTTTCCAAACCTGGGATTTACAATGTTGTTATAGATGGAACCGAAGGTATAGGTAATACTCAGGCTCCCATCGATATTATAGCCGGTAGCCAGTTCCCGCAGCTGGAGATAGACCTCTTCAGCGGTGGCTTCTTCTCCTTTGACCAGGGAAAGCTGGTCGCGAATACGGGCAACACCGCCGTTTAATTCAATGGACAAGCCTTTTACAATGCGAATCCTGATTGAACCTTCCAGTTCCAGCCTGTTTTTTTCAAAATCATGAAAAAAGTTGGATCCCTGCAGCGATATATTTACAGATCCCCATTTTTGCTGCACCTGGAAAGCGATCCGGAGTTCCTGTTGAAATAGCTTGTCCTCCATCTTTTCGTATATTGTCGTATCGTTGTACTTGGTGTAATTGTATCCGGCTCCATATAGAATCCTCAACTGCTTGCGGGTAGATTCCGAATAGGGGAAAATATTATATTCAAGGGATGGGAATAGTGTATAATGAAGTTTGGTATTCCGGTAGGTCGATGATGAAATATCAAACTGAACACCTGCTGACCAGTGTTCCCCGAGGCTTTTCACGATCAGGTTATCCAGCCCCTGGTTCATTCGTTCATAGACTTCTGTCACCTCTTCCGTAGTGCCCAGTGAATCGATCTCCTCTGCCTCAACCCGCTTTGTCTTGGTGTAACTATGGTCATAGTCGAATTCCAATTTCCATTTGGGTGTAATTTTAGATGCAGAAATGGAATTTCGCCAGGAGATTTCCTTTAATGATTCCTCCAGTTCTAACCGGGGCCTGGTCTCCAGTTCAAACACCCAGTGGTTCCACCGGTCAATCACTTCTCCATCAATTGTTTCCCCACGGTGTCCGATCATAATATCTTCATAAAGTGGTGTCGTGGCAACATACCTCATCAAGCCCATCTGCATCATCTGCACCTGACCTTCACGGATATGATCTCGTGTATCATCCGGCCGGGAAGCATAGACCAGGGTGTCATTTTTCCCTTTGAACTGATTCTGCCCGATGAAGGTAAAGGTATACTCACTGCCTCCGCCTCCGGTATTCTGCCTGGTTTCAAGAATATACACTTCCGCTTCCTTAACATCCCTGACATAATTCACATACGGGATTTGCTGGCGGATATAATTCATGTCACAGCGTTGACAATCGATAAAGATCTTTACCGCATTTTCCCGCATGCCTTCCTGTTCTTTTTCAGAATCCTGGGCATTTAAAAGACTCGTGGATAAAAAAAACACTGGAACGAATAGTGATCTGTAAATAAAATGTCTCATAAAAATAAATTTCTGATAAAATGATCCTGCGAAAATAAGTAATTCAATATAAAATTTATAAGTAAATCCTCAATGATTAAAAATTTCGTGTCGTGAGAGCTTGTGCAAATGTAGAGGAAAAGTCTGAAGGAAATCTGAACATTGACGGCATTGGAAACCGAATGGTTATCTGTTTATTCCTTCGTTTTATAACTGATGGATATTCCGGAATAGCTGGAGCGATCGATTGTGGTTTTCATGTTGGGCAGGCTTTCGAGGTAGTCCAGAAATTCAGTGATGCCCCTGCTCCTTCCCTGGCCGGTAACATTATGCGCAGTAAAACATCCGTTGACTTCAAGTTTAGGCAAAACAGCGATCAGGTAGTTTTTGTACCACCATTTATCGGCATCGGAGAAGACAAAATCGAAGGGCCCTTTCAGTTTCGGAACCAGTTCATGCGCATCCCCCAGCCGGGCATCGATATAATCCGAAAGGCCGGCTTCCTTAAAATTAGCAAATGCCTGGTTATACCTCGTTTCATCAATTTCAATGGTAATGAGTGTGCCACCGGTCTTGCTCAATGCCCATGCTATCCATATACCGGAATGGCCGGTTGAGGTCCCGATTTCGAGGGCTTTGGTGTATCCGTTTTTGATGATCAGATCATACAATACCCTGCCATCGGAAGCAGGTACATTCATGTCCTGCCAGTGATATTTACTGCGTTCGAGAAATGCTTCAACCTGTTTATCCAGCTCCGGATTTTCATGAAGTTTTTGAGAAAAAAGAGAGGTTGATCCTGTTAAAACCAAACAAACAGAAAAAAATAAGATTGTTTTTAACATTTTCTTATTCATTCTTAATTCGATCCTGCTATAAATATATTAGACCATTCAACCATGTTATATATTCCAGGA
>Ga0315550_1002103_pt1 | contig 12216 bp, 17 predicted proteins | sample SalMarSW160190MG_2_FD_203100 | JGI IMG/M metagenome (GOLD analysis project Ga0315550, IMG submission 203100) | Salt marsh sediment microbial communities from the Plum Island Ecosystem LTER, Massachusetts, United States - Salt Marsh Sediment SW1601-90 ... | reverse complement strand
AGTATCATAGGGTTGCGCTCGTTCGACGGGGGGGGTCGGCAACATCTAGAGGTCATGGGGACCCCCCGAGACCGATAATACACTCGATTCAAGCCTAGAATCACACGTCCGATAAGGCTCGATATGTTGCACTCGTTATCGGACGCAATGTGTGTCAGAATCAAAACATTTTTGGGGTGCGAGCATAGACTCTATTACCCCACTTGTTCTCCCCTCCCCTCGTTCACTGTGTCATATCGCGTGCAAAGCTGGTTCATACCGGGTGCAAAGCTCTCGCAATCGTGCCTCGGCTGCCCTATGATGCGGGCATGGCTGGTATGCGAGTGGAGTCAATCGCCGCCGAGCCCATCTGCTGTAGTTGCGGTTGCGTTCTCATGAGCGATGACGGGCGTGACCTCGGCGACGGCTCCGGCTGGACATGCACATACTGTCGGCTGTCTCCACCGAGCTTGCGGCCGCTTTCGCCAGTCTTTCGCTCTAGTGCCGACGCTCCGACGACAATAGAGCCCGCAGACACCTAGAACTCTCTCTGCTTTTTTCTTTATTTTTCCTTGACAAACCCAGAGCTATCGTGTAGACTTTGAGTAGATAGTTGGGGCCGCGAGCGTGTAACTCCGGCCCTGTAGACAAACCCTGAAACGGAGGATTTGACGATGACTACCATACCAGAACCAGCAATCAAACACAATTTCAGGAGGATTTACCGAATCAACAAATACCATAAAGCATTCAACCACTCCACACCTCGCAAACGCGTAGGCTGGTCAATCGACTGTGTCAGCCCTAACGGAAACTACATCTGCCAAGAAGCTTTTTGGTTCCGAACGCGAGAAGAAGCTGCTACGAGACTCTCCGAAATCATCATCGAAGATGCGGCCGACGGCTGCGAATCCAGAGAATATAAAGAAGGAGATGACTGGACATGGACCTAGAATTTCCGAACGGCTGCGAGCTCGTGTGGCCGGGCGACGACGATGTTGCGATCCTCGTGCCGACCGACGTGCTGGAGAACGCCAGGGCGGTGTTGAAAAGAGGTGCACAATGAAAATCGAAACTACCAACCGCGGCTTCGGTCTTGTGACGCATCCCGTGTATCCACCAGAGAATCCGTGCAACGCTGACAGCCGTCTAGTGCAGGAATCGTCTATCATCTGTGATGAATACGACGACGCGATCCACAAACCGGGATCGTCGGCGTTGTGGATCGGAGAGCACCACCACCTGTACCGCGAAGAGGTCGCGGAACTGGTCGAGTATCTGACGCGCTGGTTGGAAACTGGCAGGCTGGCGAAGGATTGAACGAAAGGACGAAAGATGAGCAAGCACACACCTGGCCCGTGTCGCGGCATGACCGAACTACTCAGGGTAACCACCGTTGACGATTGCGTGTACTGGATTGCTCGGGCTGACCACGAGCAGTGCAGGGTGCATATTCCGTTGCGGTGTCAATCGGGTCGAAGATGGTCTGACCTAACGCTCGGGTTGCGACCCGGTGGGTTGAACGGCCCGACCATGATTCACCGCGACAACATCGTCAAGGCCGAATCTTGGCCAAACATGAATGGAGAGTGAAAACGATGCTTTCCGAGCGATACAGACCGAAAACGTGGAACGACTTTGTCGGCCAGCCGACCATAGGCACGATACAGGCCGCGTGCGGTGATGATTGGTTGTTTGACGGTTGCGGAGAGCGGTGGCTGTTCGAGTCAGACGGAATTGCAGGTTGCGGCAAGACCTCGGCGGCATACGTGACCGCGTGGGCACTCGGCTGTGGTGATTTCGCAATTGAACGAATCGACAGCCGCGCGTGCAGCGTCGCCGAGCTACGCAACCTATCCGAATCTATGCAAGTTTACGGATGGGGAGGCAACGCTCGCCGATGCTACATCATCGACGAAATTCAACACCTAAACCGAGACTGTCAGCGGATGCTACTTGGCATCCTCGAAAATCTTCCGAATCACGTCATCGTCATCGGGACCACAACATCGGTGACGTGGGCCGATGAAGTCGACGGTCTGTTCAGCCGATGGCGCCGGTTCCGATTTCACAAGCCGAACGCTCCAGCAATCGCTAAGCACGTGGAGCGAATCGCACGGGAGCAGACCCTAGCGGTTCCCGGCGGTTTCCGGTGGCTTTATTACGTCCAGGGTAAATATGCAGACATTGGCGGCAACAACATCCGTGCGTGCATCGACCAGTTGCCGGATACGTTGCGGCGATTTAACGGCAAGGCCGAAAAGCCGAAGGAGAAACACCATGACAGCGAAAAAGGACAAAATGACTACCATCACAGTCGACTTGACGACCGAGTTACTGACTGCGATTAACGACCGGGTACGCTACGAAAGCCGCAAGCGGATGGCACAACTCAGTCGCAGCGCATGGATAAGGGAGACGCTTGCGAAGGCAGTCAAGGGAGATTGATCTCCAACTCCGCCACCACACCCCCTGCCGCATCATTCTCCGCAGCTATCCGCCTCGCCGCTTGGTAGAGCCACCGCTCTACATATCGTCCCGCTGCCTGGTGGTTGCCAGCCAACCAGATCGGCAGGCCGAACTGGACCGACCATGCCGCCAGCGCACCCATTACGTGCGCGGGCTTGAGTCGTGATCGCCACGAGGCGTTCAGGCTCCCGGCTTCAATGCTCACCGCATCCGTCTCGACCACCAGCAGCCGGAACCGATAGGCTTGCATCCGATGAAGCTCACGCTTGAACCGATCACGCCCGTGTCCGCAACAGCCGAGCAAGTCGCCGAGGCTCTTTCTCTCAGCACATATCAGATGCCGCAGGCCGACAACTGAGTAGTCGCCGGTATCGAGCGTGTCGCGTATGGTGGGAAGATTCTCGAACACCAGCGGCGCCTGCTCGCGTGTGTCGATTATGACGGTTTGGGTGGCGCGGCTGATTCTTTCATCCTCCGTCGACTAAGTTCTTTCTCCACGAGCCACATGACCTGCCGCCGCGGCGATCTTCCCTCCGACTCCGCCAACGGGCGTAACGCTTCCATGTCGCGGATAGAGAAGTAAATCGGGATTTTGATGAGTTCCTCCCGAGGCTTCGGGGGCCGGCCGCCAACATTGCGTACTACATGTTGTGGTTCACCGTTCATGCCTACAAGATACGCGATGCTGGACGCTGTGTCAAGATTTCTATGTTTTTTTACGATTTTTTCTTGACAAAAACCCCGACAATGAAGTATATTCTATGCGAGCAACCCCGAGGAGGAAAAAATGAGCACGCTGCCAGTCAGTCCAACACCCCGCAACGATGTCCTGCGTTTTACCGAACTCTTCCGGCGTGTCGGAGTTCTCGCAAACGCTTTAGACGAATTGATGAAGCGTGTCGAAGAAATCGAAAATACGATAAACGAGATGGACGTGCCGGGCATGTGTCACGTTTGTCACAAGCGGTATCCAGTCGATTCCGCAGAGGTCAACTTGATCAATTTGAACGGCCTATGCCCGGGCTGTGCTGAGGCCAAGCCGAAGTGCAAGAACTGTCAGCAACGGTTCCCGGAGGATGAGATAACCGATGGGCTCTGCCCTGATTGCCATCAAGACCTGGTCGCGCCGGAGCGCCCGGGGAGCCGGGTAAATGAATGAAAGGAGCAATCGCCATGAAAGCAGCGGACGTGCATATCGGGGCAACGTACGAGGTCATGGTGAGCGATAAGATTGCACCAATCCTGGTCGAAAGCCGCAACATTAGAATGTCGTCCCTGCGTGATTCGCCTATGCGTGGTTACTGGGCTTGCAAGAATCTCCGCACGATGCGCACGATCCTGGTTAAGACTCCCGAACGGTTCCGCCGCCTACTCACCCGCGCTGAGCGTGACGAGATCAACGTGCCGTTAAGTGGTGAGGAGCTGCGGTACTACGCCGGTCTGGCAGCGGACGATCCAACCAACCCGGCGTGGGCGACGGTTGCCGAGAAAGTAGAGGATGACGTAATCCGAGAAAGGAGATGGACGGTAGATTGGGCGCAGCGGGCAAAAACGAGATCACGCAATGAAAGCTAACAAGATCGGTCAAAGCCTGGAATGTCCGCAAATCTTCGGCATCAAATTCGCGCGCAAGCTCATTGTGCATCTTGGCTGCGACGCAAAGCCTGTCGAGAAAGATTGGTGCTGGGCAGATTTTCGGAAGCTGCCTGACTTCGATCGGCTTCTACCACTCATGATGGATTATTTCGAGCACGCCACGACGGGCAATCCATCGGAGGCTGCCTACTGGCTGCATAGATACTGCGATGCCCCGCTCGATTGGGCGCAACGAGTAGTGGAAAACGCCACGACTGGCGATCCATCGGAGATTGCCTATCGGCTGCACGATATCTTCGGTGCCCCGCTCGATTGGGCGCAGCGAATCGTCGAAAACGCCACGACGGGCAATCCATCGTTGGCTGCCTGCTTGCTGCACGGGAACTGCGGTGCCCCTCTCGATTGGGCGCAGCGGATAGTGGAAAACACCACGACGGGCAATCCATCGTGGTATTCCTATCGGCTGCACAAGGACTTCGATGCCCCGCTCGATTGGGCGCAGCGAATCGTCGAAAACGCCACGACGGGCAATCCATCGTTGGCTGCCTACTTTCTGCATAGAGACTGTGGTGCCCCGCTCGATTGGGCGCAGCTGGTTGTTGAAAACGCCACCACGGGCAATCCATCGGAGGCTGCCTATCTGCTGCACAAGTTCTGCGGTGCCCCGCTCGATTGGGCGCAGCGCGTTATGGAAAACGCCACGACGGGCGATTCATCGGGGGCTGCCTACTGGCTGCATAGAGACTGCGGTGCCCCGCTCGTTTGGGCGCAACGGGTGCAGGCGAGGTCTCGCAATGAAAGCTAACGCGATCAGTCAAAGCCTGGAATGTCCGCAAATCTTCGACACGGAATTTGCGCGCAAACTCATAGTGCATCTTGGCTGCGACGCAACACATGAGGATGATTGGTGCTGGGCAGATCTTCGGAAGTTACCTGACTTCGATCGGCTTCTACCACTCATGATGGATTATTTCGAGCACGCCACGACGGGCAATCCATCGGAGGCTGCCTATCTGCTGCATAGGGACTGCGGTGCCCCGCTTGAGTGGGCGCAACGGGTTATCGAAAATGCCACAACGGGCGATCCATCGTGGGCTGCTTACCAGCTGCACATAGAGTGCTATGCCCCGCTCGATTGGGCGCAGAGGGTAGTGGAAAACGACACAACGGGCAGTCCATCGATGATTGCCTACTTGCTGCATGGGAACTGCGGTGTCCCGCTCGATTGGGCGCAACGGGTTATCGAAAACGACACGGCGAGCGCTCCATCGTGGGTTGCCTACTGGCTGCATAGAGACTGTGGTGCCTCGCTTGAGTGGGCGCAACGGGTAGTCAAAAACGCCACGACGGGCGATCCATCGTGGTTTGCCTATCTGTTGCACGAGAACTGGGGTGCCCCGCTCGAGTGGGCGAAGCGGGTAAAAACGAGGTCACGCAATGAAAACTAACGCGATAGGCCCAGGCCTGGAATGCCCGCAAATCTTCGGCATCGAATTTGCGCGCAGGCTCATAGTGCATCTTGGCGGCGACGCAACGCCTGTTGAGGATGATTGGTGCTGGGCAGATTTTCGGAAGCTGCCTGACTTCGATCGGTTGTTACCACTAGCGATGGACTATTTCGAGCACGCCACGACGGGCGATCCATCGTGGGCTGCCTACTTGCTACACGAAAACTGCGGTGCCCCGCTCGATTGTGCGAAGCGGGTAGTGGAAAACGCCACGACTGGCGATCCATCGTGGGTTGCCTATCGGCTGCACGATAACCGCGATGCCCCGCTAGATTGGGCGCAGCGGGTTGTCGAAAACGCCACCTCCGGCGATCCATCGGAGGCTGCCTATCAGCTGCATAGGAACTGCGATGCTCCGCTCGATTGGGCGCAGCGGGTTGTGGAAAACGCCACGACGGGCAATCCATCGTTGGTTGCCTATTGGCTGCACATAAAATGCGTTGCCCCGCTCGATTGGGCGCAACGGGTAATCGAAAACGCCACCACGGGCAATTCATCGTGGGCTGCCTATCTGCTGCATAGAGACTGCGGTGTCCCACTTGATTGGGCGCAGCGCGTTATGGAAAACGCCACAACAGGCGAGCCATCGTGGTTTGCCTATCGGCTGCACATAGAGTGCGGTGTCCCGCTCGATTGGGTGCAGAAGGTAAAAACGAGGTCACGCAATGAAAACTAACGCGATCGGTCAAAGCCTGGAATGTCCGCAAACCTTTGACATCGAATTTGCGCGCAGGCTTATAGTACAGCTTGGCGGCGACGCAACGCCTATTGAGGATGATTGGTGCTGGGCGGATCTTCGGAAACTACCTGATTTCGATCGTCTGCTACCACTCATGATGGACTATTTGGAGCGCGCCACGACAGGCGAGCCATCGTGGGTTGCCTATCGGCTACACGAGAACTGTGGTGCCCCGCTCGATTGGGCGCAGCGGATAGTGGAAAACGACACCGACATCATGGCCAATCCATCGTGGATTGCCTACTTGCTGCACAAGAACTGCGGTGCCCCGCTAGATTGGGCGCAACGGATCGTGGAAAACGCCACCACCGGCGATCCATCGGGGGCTGCCTATCGGCTGCACAAGTGCTGCGGTGCTCCGCTCGATTGGGCGCAACGGATCGTGGAAAACGCCACCGCCGGCGATCCATCGTTGGTTGCCTATTGGCTGCACATAGAGGGCGATGCCCCGCTCGATTGGGCGCAGCGGATCGTGGAAAACGCCACCGTGGGCGATCCATCGTTGGCTGCCTACTTGCTGTACGAGAACTGCGGTGCCCCGGCCGAATGGGCGCAACGGGTGCAGGCGAGGTCACGCAATGAAAGCTAACGCGATCGGTCCAAGCTTGGAATGCCCGCAAATCTTCGACATCGAATTCGCGCGCAAACTCATAGTACAGCTCGGCGGCGATCCAACGCCTGTTGAGGATGATTGGTGCTGGGACGATTTTCTAAAGCTTCCTGACTTCGATCGGTTGTTACCACTTATAATGGACTATTTCGAGCATGCCACGACGGGCAATCCATCGAAGGTTGCCTACTGGCTGCATAGAGACTGTGGTGCCCCGCTAGAGTGGGCGCAACGGGTTGTTGAAAACGACACCACGGGCGATCCATCATGGATTGCTTACAAGCTGCACAGGTTCCGTGGTGCCCCTCTCGATTGGGCGCAACGGGTAATCGAGAACGCCACAACTGGCGATCCATCGGAGGCTGCCTATCGGCTGCACACAGACTGCGGTGTCCCGCTCGAGTGGGTGCAGAAGGTAAAAGCGAGGTCACGCAATGAAAACTAACGCAATCGGTCAAAGCCTGGAATGTCCGCAAACCTTCGACATGGAATTTGCGCGCAAGCTCATAGTGCATCTCGGCGGCGACGCAACGCCTGTTGAGGATGATTGGTGCTGGAACGATTTTATTGAGCTGCCTGACTTCGATCGGCTTCTACCACTCATGATGGATTATTTCGAGAACGCCACCACAGGAAATCCATCGTTGGCTGCCTACCAGCTGCACATAGACTACGATGACGATGTCCCGCTCGATTGGGCGCAACGGGTTGTCGAAAAGGACATGACGGGCAATCCATCGTGGTTTGCTTACAAGCTGCACATGTTCGATGGTGCCCCTCTCGATTGGGCGCAACGGGTAATCGAGAACGCCACAACGGGCGATCCATCGTGGGCTGCCTATTGGCTGCATAGGAACTGCGATGCCCCGCTTGATTGGGCGCAGCGGGTAGTCGAAAAGGACACCACGGGCGATTCATTGTTGGCTGCCTACATGTTGCACAAGCACTGCGATGCCCCGCTTGATTGGGCGCAGCGGATCGTCGAAAACGCCACAACGGGCGATCCGTCGTGGTTTGCCTACTTGCTGCACAAGAAGTGCGGTGCTCCGCTCGATTGGATGCAGTGCGTGCAGGCGAGATACGCAATGAAAGCTAACGCGATCGGCCCAGGTCTGGAATGTCCGAAAATCTTCGACATCGAATTTGCGCGCAGGCTCATAGTGCATCTTGGCGGAGACGCAACGCCTGTCGAGGATGATTGGTGCTGGGAAGATTTTCGGCAGTTGCCTGACTTCGATCGGCTGTTACCACTAGCGATGGACTATTTCGAGCACGCCACGACAGGCGATCCATCGTGGGCTGCCTACTTTCTGCATAGATACTGTGGTGCCCCGCTCGATTGGGCGCAGCGGGTAGTGGAAAACGCCACAACGGGCGAGTCATCGTGGATTGCTTATGTGCTGCACGAGAAGTGCGGTGCCTCGCTCGATTGGGCGCAGCAGATCGTTGAAAACGCCACCTCCGGCGATCCATCGACGGCTGCCGAGTGGCTGCACACAGAGTGCGGTGCCCCGCTCGATTGGGTGAAGCAAGTGCAAGCGAGGTCACGCAATGAAAGCTAACGAAATCGGTCCAGGCCTGGAATGTCCGCAAACCTTCGACATCGAATTCGCGCGCAAACTCATAGTGCATCTTGGCTGCGACGCAAAGCCTGTGAAGGATGATTGGTGCTGGGCAGATCTTCGGAAGCTACCTGACTTCGATCGGCTTCTACCACTAGCGATGGACTATTTCGAGCACGCCACGACGGGCAATCCATCGTGGGCTGCCTATCTGCTGCGCACAGGCTGCCGTGCCCCGCTCGATTGGGCGCAGCGGGTAGTCGAAAACGATACCACGGGCGAGTCATTAAAGGTTGCCTATCTGCTGCACAGGTTTTGCGGTGCCCCGCTCGATTGGGCGCAACGGGTAGTGGAAAACGCCACCAAGGGCGATCCATCGGAGGTTGCCTATTGGCTGCATAGAGACTTCGGCGCTCCACTCGATTGGACGCAACGGATAATCGAAAACGCCACAACGGGCAATCTGTCGTTGTTTGCCTATCTGTTGCACAAGAAGCGCGACACCCCGCCGTTGTTTGCCTATGTGCTGCACGAGAAGTGCGGTGCCCCGCTCGATTGGGCGCAACGGATCGTGGAAAACGACACCACGGGCAATTCATCGTGGGCTGCCTACCAGCTGCACATAGAGTGCGGTGCCCCGCTCGTTTGGGCGCAACGGGTAATCGAAAACGCCACGACGTACAATCCATCGGTAGATGCCTACTTTCTGTGCAAGAACTGCGGTGCCCCGCTCGGCTGGGCGCAGCGCGTTGTCGAAAACGCCACGACGGGCAATCCATCGTTGGCTGCCTTCTTTATGCACAAGAACTGCGGTGTCCCGCTCGATTGGGCGCAACGGATCGTGGAAAACGCCACGACTGGCGATCCATTGTGGGCTGCCTGTGAGCTGCACCAGTTCTACGGTGCCCCGCTCGATTGGGCGCAGCGAGTAGTTGAAAAGTACCCTGGCGATGCATCGAGTATTGCCTATTGGCTGCACAGAGAGTGTGGTGCCCCGCTCGAATGGGCGCAGCAGGTGGAGGCAAGATACGCAATGAAAGCTAACGCGATCGGTCAAAACCTGGAATGCCCGCAAACCTTCGGCATCAAATTTGTCCGCAGGCTCATAGTACATCTTGGCGGCGACGCAACGCCTGTCGAGGATAGTTGGTGCTGGGCAGATTTTCGGAAGCTGCCGGACTTCGATCGGCTTCTACCACTCGTGATGGACTATTTCGAGCACGCCACGACGGGCAATCCATCGGAGGCTGCCTACTTTCTGCACAAGAAGTGCGGTGCCCCGCTCGATTGGGCGCAGCGGGTTGTCGAAAACGACACGACGGGCGATCCATCGTGGGCTGCCTATTGTCTGCATAGAGACTGTGGTTCCACGCTCGATTGGGCGCAACGGGTAATCGAAAACGTCACAACTGGCGATCCATTGTGGTTCGCCTATCTACTACACACAGGCTGCGGTGCCCCGCTCGATTGGGTGCAGCGGGTTGTCGAAAACGCCACAACGGGCAATCCATCGTGGTTCGCCTACTTGCTGCATGGAGGCCGCGGTGCTCCGCTCGATTGGGCGCAGCGGATCGTTGAAAAGGCCACGACTGGCAATCCATCGGTGGCTGCCCACTTTCTGCATAGATGCTGCGGCGCCCCTCTCGATTGGGCGCAGCGGATAGTGGAAAATGACACCACAGGCGATCCATCGTGGGCCGCCTACATGCTACACAAGAACTGCGGTGCCTCGCTCGACTGGGCGAAGCGGATCGTTGAAAACGCCACGACGGGCGATCCATCGTTGGCGGCCTATTGGCTGCACATAGAGGGCGATGCCCCTCTCGATTGGGCGCAACGGATCGTGGAAAACGCCACCACCGGCGATCCATCGTTGGTTGCCTACTTGCTGTACGAGAACTGCGGTGCCCCGCTCGATTGGATGCAGCGCGTGCAATCGAGGTCACGCAATGAAAGCTAACACAATCGGTCAAAACCTGGAATGTCCGCAAACCTTTGACAGCGAATTCGCGCGCAAACTCATAGTGCATCTTGGCGGCGACGCAACGTATGTCGAGGATAATTGGTGCTGGAACGATTTTCGACAGCTTCCTGACTTCGATCGTCTGCTACCACTCATGATGGACTATTTCGAGCATGCCACGACAGGCGATCCATCGTGGGCTGCCTACTTGCTGTACATAGAGTGCGGTGCCCCGCTCGTTTGGGCGCAACGGGTAATCGAAAACGCCACCTCCGGAAAGCCATCGTGGGCTGCCTACTTGTTGCACAGGAACTCTGATACCCCGCTCGATTGGGCGCAGCGGATCATCGAAAACGACACGACGGGCAATCCATCGGGGGCTGCCTACTGGTTGCACATAAGATGCGGTGCCCCGCTCGATTGGGTAAAGCGGGTAGTGGAAAACGCCACAACAGGCAATCCATCGGAGGCTGCCTACCAGCTGCACGAGAAGTGCGGTGCCCCGCTCGATTGGGCGCAACGAATCGTCGAAAACGCCACAACGGGCGAGCCATTGGAGGCTGCCTATCTGCTGCACAAGTTCTGCGGTGCCCCTCTCGATTGGGCGCAGCGGGTAGTCGAAAAGGACACCACGGGCGATCCATCGTGGTTTGCCTATGAGCTGCACCAGAACTGCGGTGTCCCGCTCGACTGGGCGCAGCGGGTAGTCGAAAAGGCCACCACGGGCGATCCATCGTTAGCTGCCTACTTGCTACATAGGGACTGTAGTGCTCCTATCAATTGGGCGCAACGGGTAATGGAAAACGACACGACGGGCACTCCATCGTGGTTTGCCTATCGGATGCACATAGAGGGCGATGCCCCGCTCGATTGGGCGCAGCGCGTAGTCGAAAACGCCACGACTGACGATCAATCGGAGGCTGCCTGTTGGCTGCACATAGAAGGCGGTGCCCCGCTCGATTGGGCGAAGCGAATCATCGAAAACGACACGACGGGCGATCCATCGGAGGCTGCCTGTGAGCTGCACAAGAACTGTGGTTCCCTGCTCGATTGGGCGCAGCGGGTTGTGGAAAACGCCACCTCCGGCAATCCATCGTGGGCTGCCTATTGGCTGCACAAAAACTTCGGTGCCCCGTTCGATTGGGCGCAACGGGTTATCGAAAATGCCACGACGGGAGATCCATCGGGGGCTGCCTACCTATTGCACATGAAGCACGGTGCCACGCTCGAGTGGATGAAAGCGCGTGGAGGCGAGGTCACGCTCGAGTGGGTAAAAGCGCGTGGAGGCGAGATCACGCAATGAAAGCTAACACAATCGGTCAAAACCTGGAATGTCCGCAAACCTTCGACATCGAATTCGCGCGCAAACTCATCGTGCATCTTGGCTGCGACGCAACGTATGTCGAGGATGATTGGTGCTGGAACGATTTTCGGCAGCTGATTGATTTCGATCGGCTGTTACCACTTGTAATGGACTATTTCGAGCACGCCACAACCGGAAATCCGTCGGAGGCTGCCTACCAGCTGCACATAGAGTGCGGTGCCCCGCTCGATTGGGCGCAACGAATCGTCGAAAACGCCACGACGGGCGATCCATCGTGGACTGCCTACTGGTTGCACGTAGACTGCGATGTCCCGCTCGATTGGGCGCAGCGGATCGTGGAAAACGCCACCTCCGGCGATCCATCGTGGGCTGCCTGCCAGCTGCACATAGATTGCCGTGCCCCTCTCGATTGGGCGCAGCGGGTAATCGAAAATGCCACCACGGGCAATCCATCGCGCTTTGCCTT
>Ga0315550_1002099_pt1 | contig 12227 bp, 1 predicted proteins | sample SalMarSW160190MG_2_FD_203100 | JGI IMG/M metagenome (GOLD analysis project Ga0315550, IMG submission 203100) | Salt marsh sediment microbial communities from the Plum Island Ecosystem LTER, Massachusetts, United States - Salt Marsh Sediment SW1601-90 ... | reverse complement strand
CTCACCTCTGTAATCCTGGCTTGGGATGATCCAGAGATTGGAGCACCTGTGATGTAGATCCGGATCTGGTCAGTCCTGTAAGAGGGTTTAAAGTCGATGATGTTGACCTTGTCCTCATTGCCGGTCACTGTCGCCTGGGTGACCCAGGCAAAGCCCGTCCAGACCTGAACCTCATAGTCCTTGCCGGCATAATAGGGGGAATACCACTCGATTTCCAAGCGGCTGATCAGCTCCGGCGCGGCCAATTGAACCTGCCACCATCGATAGCTCGTTGTTTCATAAATATAAGCGTACCAGTAGGTAGAGGCGTTCCTATCAAAGGCCCGGTACGCATACGAGCTGGAAGACGATGCACTTGCCGTACCTGAGGTTACTGTTATAGGTATATTCAGTTTCTCTTCATCCCGATAGAGGTTATAGCCGGCGAGGTCGGATTCTGTATTCGGATTCCAGGTCAAAGTAACATCGTGATCGTCAACCGCGGCCGTAAGTCCGGTCGGTGCTGTGGGCGGTTCATTGTAGACCACCACGATGACCTCAGAGGCCTTGCTCTTGTTCCCTATAGCGTCTGTGGCCTGTGTTGTGATCCCGTTTTCACCGAGGGCGAGGGTAGCAAAGAAGGTGAAGAGGCCCTCCCCATCAGCTGTCACCGTGCCCTGAGACTGCGGACCTTCCCCGATATCCACGAAGACCTCCACTGTGGAGTTGGACACAGCATCGCTCCCCTGCATCACCAGGGGATTCTCCCCGGTGGGGGTGTAGGGCTGTTTGACCAAAGGCGCGTAGATCAGGGCCTGGGCCGGTTCAGAAGGCTTGCTCTCATTGCCGTAGATATCCACGGCCGTGACCTCATAGGTGTAGAGGGCATCGGCAAGGCCCTGATCGAAATACAAGATCTCAGTGACCACGGCAGTATTGACCTGTGTCCCGTCTCTGTAGAGATTGTACCCGGCAAGGTCGGGCTCGGTATTGGCCTCCCAGTTTAGGGTCACATCTGCGCCATCACTCTGGGTCTGGAGCCCTTGAGGGGGTCCTGGGGGGGTCAGATTGACATAGGTGACGGTTATCATCCCAGGCGCCGGATCGGTGTTGCCACCCTTGTCCGTTGCCACGGCCCGCAGGTGGTAATCGCCATAATCGGCAGTGGTCCATCCAAGCTCCTCGGGATTGAGGTAGGTGACGAAGGGCTGTTTTGTTACGGGGACGCCCAAGTCAGTCCAGGTGCTCAGGGCTGCCTTTTTATACTGGAACCGGATGGATGCAATGTCCAAATCCGGGGATTGGGCCTTGATTGTGAGGGTCTGGTCAAAGCGGTGACCATCATCAGGTATCACGATCTCAGCCTGGGGCGGATGGGTGTCGATATAAACTTCCTTAGTATTGGACTGTGCACTCTCATTCCCGGCCTGGTCCATGGCCACCAGGAAGTAGGTGAAGGTGCCGTCAGGAAGCCCAGTATCAGTATAGGTGGTGCCCGTGATCAAATACGGTGTCAGGTCGCCGGCAACGGTCCCTGAGACATTGGCAAGCTGATCATTTCGGAAGAGGAGATAACCCGCCAGGTCGGGCTCTGTGTTGGCCTGCCAGGTGAGGGTCACATCGGAGCCCGTTGCCGTGGCGGTAAGGAGGACCGGGGCTTCCGGCGGGACATTGTCTATACTCACGGTGATCTGATGTGCGGCCACATTGCCGGCGAGGTCTTCGGCCTCCAGCTTGACGGCGTATTGACCTTCGCCAAGACCCAGGGTATCCCACTGGGCCAGGGTCCCGTAGTCCATAGGGACCGGTGATTGCCTGATGCGCTGCCAGGAGGCGGGCTCTGCCCCCTGCCCGATAAAGACCCGATACTCCTTGAAGTCATCGGCGCTGTAGGCAACCCCTTTGATATCGACGACGTCGCTCACTAAGGCCGCATCCTGGGGCGAGCGGATTCTGGCCTGGGGTGGTGTGGTGTCTATCCTCAGCTCGACCTGGTTGGACGGCTCGCTCTCCCAGCCAGCATGATCGACTGCTTTAACTATATAAGTATACGTGGACTCACTGAGACCCTGATCGAGATACGAGGTCTCGGTGATCAAAGCCGTGTTGAGCTTTGTTTCGTCGCGGTAGAGGTTATAGCCGGCAAGGTCAGGCTCGGTATTTTTTGTCCAGGTGAGTTTTGCATCTTGCTTGTTCTCCACCTCACCGGAGAGGACCGGGGAAGCAGGCGGCTGGGTATCGACGATAACGGCACGCGTGGCCTCGGCCTTGTTGCCGAGCTTATCAATAGCCGTGACTCGCAGACAGTATTCCCCATCCGGGGGCAAGGCCCGCCATGTTGCAAGCACGCCCTCCTGTACCACAGTGAGTCCTTTTTTGATCTCCGCCCATGTGTAGGCCTGGGCACAGTCACCCTCAGCGACCTCAATAGTATAGGCCTCGAGGTTTTGGTCAAAGGCGGTGCCGGTGATATCCACTGCCTCTTTGACGTACCCGCCATTCTCAGGCGCGGTGATCGAGACCTCTGGGGGTGTATTGTCAATGGTAATCTTTACTCTTGCCTCCGACTCCCACCCGGCCTTGTCCGCTGCATAGAGGGAGAGGGTGTAGAGACCGTCGGGGATACCTGCATCCGGCTCCACGTTCCAGATAAAGAGGTCCTCCGTGGCGGGGAGGGAATCTCCGGTAATAAGATCGGCCCACTGCGCCGGGTCCTCCCCTGCCCCGTACCTGAGGACATACGTAGCAAGGTTGTTCTCTTCGATGGTCCCCTTGATAGGAATCTTATCCTTCTCGAAGCCATAGAGCTCACCTGTGGCCGGCGCAGACAAGGCCACCTTTGGCGGGGTCCTGTCTACAGTGAAGGTGATGGTCTTGAGGGTTGTATTTTCACCCCGGTCAGTCGCTCTAACCTCCAGTATGTACGTTCCCTCGGGGATAGCGGTGAGGGTTGCAAAAGTATGGTTCTTCCTGCTCTGGTAGGCCTCATCCACAACCCCTGAACTGTTCTCCCCTGTATAGTTGATGGTGTAGTACGTGAGGTGCTGGTCAGCGATGGTTCCTTTTATCAGGACGTTGTCTTTCAGATAGGCCTGATCGAGCGGCTCCTCGATATCCACGGTTGGCAAGGTCGCATCGACGATGGCTGTTACGGTCTCGGCCTGCGTGACCTCAGGTTGAGATGTGAGCACGGCGGAGAGCTTTACCGTGTAGAGGCCATCAGGGACAATCTGGCCCTCCTCGTCCGCGCCATGCCAGGTGTAGGTGTATGAGCCGGGCGTGACGGATGCGACGGTATGGGTTTTTTTCAGGATATTGTCTTGATCAAAGATTTCAAGTGTCACGTCACACTGCTCCGTAAGCTCATAGCGAATATCCGTGGAGTCGAGCTTGCCGTCATTGGTGGGAGAAAAGAGAGGTGGTACGGGCTCCAAATCCTTGATCAGCTCTTTTCTTTCATCAAGGTTCACCGTAATCCTGGTCTCACTCGTGTTGCCGGCGGTATCAGTAGCTGTAAGTTTGAGTGTCCATGACCCCTCACGCCCAAAGGTGTTCCATCTCCCTAAGATCTGGTCTTCGCGAGGGTTCGTATCCTGTCCGAGGAGTGCAGTAGCCTCGTCGAGGATAAGCTGATAGTCTTTAAAATGAAGATCCTCGGCCGTGCCTTGAATCTCCACGATGATGCCGAGGGGATCACCCGGCTCAGGATAGGTGATGGTCGCAGTCGGGGGGGTGTTGTCCACCTCTACTGAGGCAATTCTTTTTGCGGTATTGTTACATAAATCGGTCGCCTCAATGATGATCCGATACTCGCCATCGGGGACAACGGTGCCGGCATCGTTTTTCCCATCCCACGTGGTGGTCTCTGTTCCGGGAAGGTGACCACCTTCTGCAATGATCGTCCGAACCGGCGTGGAATCCTTGAAGACCTTCATATCCACAGTGGCATATTCGTCCACGCTGTAAATGATTTTTAGATCATCGAAGGTCCCGTCTCCATTCGGTGAAAAGATCCGCTTGTCAGTTGATATGGCGGGATAGATCCCCGTATCCATCAAGAAGGAGGTGATATAACAGGAGAGGTTGCCCACTGTATCCCAGACCTTGAGCATTAAGGAAAAAGTATCCCCCACGAGGTTGGTAACATCCCATGTGCCGATTCGGCCCTGGACCGGTCTCTTCCCCTCAATATGTTCGATGTCATTATCGGTCCGTGTCATTGCAGGACGCCACAGGGCCGGATTCTCACCGATACCGTAATAAAGCCCATACCACCTTACCCCATGGTTGTCAGTGGCAAGGCCCTCCACATCAATCGCGAACCAATGCTCCTTAATTTTTACCGGGCAAAGCTTGGCAGTGCCCGTGGGGTAGGTGATTTCGACCTGGGGGAGGACGCGGTCAACCACCAGGGTACCGGAGGCTTCTATTTCTTGTGGTGCGCCCTTGACATACTCGCATACTGCCTTTACGGGGTAGCTCCCCTCGGGTATGCTGGTAGTATCGACGGTAATCCCTCCCCATCCATCTTTGGTAAGATCGATTTGGCGCAGGAGCCGGGATTCTTCGAATTCCTGGATATAGTAGCTCAGGGTTTTTAACTGAACGTCTCCTGTGTAGCCCTCCAGTTGAGCCGATATGGCTGCATTACCAGGTGCAAGGGAATCACAACTGTTCGCTCCAGCATAGTCTATTTCCAGGTCTAAACTCAGACAATCGGGGGGATAGTTGACGATAGCGCTCTTATACGTGCTTTCGCTCTGGCCGATTCCGGTCATACGGAGCTGGTAGGTTAACCCTCCCTGAAGGTCCGGAGGAAGAGACAGAGGCCATATTCTATCCGTAGGTATGACATCACCTTTTTTGATATCGTACACCTTGTAATCTGTCCATTCAGGATATCGTTCGTCTTTCTCACTCTTCACCTGGAATGTTAGCAGGACAAGCTCTTCATAAAGAGAATTGCGAGCATGATTTTTCAGGGAATCACAGGATAAAACAATTCTAAATAGATTTTGAAGGGCGACGGCATTGGAAAAGTGCACCGCTCCCTCAGCATCAATGACCTTCAACCGGGCCGCGTCGATCTCTTCTTGACCCAGTCCGGTATTATTCCACTCAAGGGTGAACAAATCATCTGGTGATTCCACAGATTCCGGATAATCAACCCATGTCAATTGATCGAGCAGGGGATCATAGACACGGTACTGGACGTTCACGCTAGTAATAGGCAATCTAAAGGTTTCAAGCCCTTGAAGCATATGGAGTCCAGGCTTCGCATTCTCCGGTGGGATGCCCATGGGGATTTTTTCAGTTTCTATCTGACCCTCTGTGTTCCTGGTGAACCTTATCTTAATGCGACCATCCCATTGATAAAAGAGTACCGCCTCCTCCATAAAACCAGAAATTGTGGTACTCCTGTTGCCGGCGAAGTCCTCGGCAGTGATCCTGAATCGCCTCCCTACTGTAAATACAATATCGCCCTCTACAAATGATTGCACAATAGCCGGATCTGGCAGGGGATTGCCTTCTTCATCCAGGGCTTGAAGCTGGCCACTCCCAGTCGTATACTCTGTCCACTCCTGGGGGTTCTCTCCTACCCCGTAGTCAACAACCCACTGTTTAATATTGGTATCCACGGCGCGGCCCAGAAGATTAGCGACAATTCTTTTTTTCTTGGAATGCCACTCTATGGGAGCAAGACTCACAGAAACCTCAGGAGGGGTGTTATCGACCTCGACGAAGAATTCATAATCAAAGACCTGTATCTTGTAGAGGCCGTCAGGCACCGTTCTGCCCCCTTCATCTTTGCCGTCCCAGGTAATATAATCCTCCTCAGGGACGAGGTGATCCTTGCGAAACGTCCTTACGAGGACTCCTTCTTCATCGTAGATAAAAAACTCAAGGTGGACCGGCTCAAGGGCACGATAGTGGAGCTCAACCGTATCCTTTACGCCGTCCCCATTGGGTGAGAAGATATCCTCGGTCTTGTAGAGGTTGGTGATGCTGGAGAAGAGTCCCCATGAGACCCGCTTTCTTTTCCACGCCACATTTCCTGCCTTGTCCCACACGGTCAGCCTTACATAGAACGTCCCTTCATAAGGGGGAATCCATGAGGTAAAGACGTCATCAACTACAGGCACCTCAGAGGGCGGGGCAATGGGATTCCATTGATCAGGATTTTTTACATCCGCATATTCCAGCTTGTACCCCCCAAAATTGAGGTCCGCTGCAATGCCTTTGAGCAAAATCCCTGAATCCTTTCGAATGGTCCGCAAGTCGGCAATCAGATTGAGCAGGGAACTCATGGCCCATAAATTTTTTTGGCTAGGGTTCTCATAAATACAACCGCTATTCGGATCAACGTCTTTATAGTAAGTTATATATCTGCCAAGCGGAGATAATTGCAAACCTAAATAAGTTTCTATATCCTGTTCGGTAAGATCAGTTTTACTTCCATCTTCGGGGTTTATTACAAAGATACTGCTACCATTTGCTGCTATGAGCGAAGTATCATCATCAAGCCACTGCATTTGTGAGATACCATACGATGGAGTAAAAGATATTTTCTCCTCTGCCTCTCTGTCGATTATCAATAAACCATCTCGGTTCCCTTCACTACAGAGACAACTAGTTTCAATACAGTCTCCAATCCTTTCCGTAAGGGCTATCTTTTTATTATCATGTGACCAGACAATGTCACCAAACCCTGAACAACAGCAATCACCTGTGACTGTGAGTTCATGGAGCACAGAGACATTGCCGTCAGCATCAGAAATATTAAGATGGAGGGTATGAGGGCCAGGTGGAAATTCGAGACTGCCTGAATATGTGACAAAGACAAATGATTTGCTGTCCGGGGCTATTAAAAACCTATCATCAGCATTATCAGCTAATTTCAGATGATTGCCTTCACCAGAGGCATCGACGAGCCAAATATAATTAACGAATTCCGGGTATGCAGTATATTCCACGGCAATGATCTTCTGGTTATTAAGCCACTCCATCTGCTGATAATAGCTATCTGGGATTTCCAAAATCATTTGCTTATTGCCTGCTAGATCAGATATCATAAGATACTCTGAATCATCAGGATACGTTTTGCTCCTAATATAGACTATCTTTTGACTATCAAGTGACCATAGTATTCTCCCAATAGACCATTCCCACCCGCTAGTAGAATCAATCTTGATCTTTCCCGTACCGTCAGGTTTTATAATCCACAGTTCATAGGTGTCCGTCGTCTGATTTTCAACCGTGTATGCAATAAATGAATCGTCAGGTGACCAGATAGGTCCTCGTATCTCTGCATCTTCTTGCAGCATATCGTACGATTCGAGCAGGGTCAGGTTCCGCCCGTATCTATCGACGACCCATAACTGACTCACCTCTTCTTTCCCAACTTCCCTTGTACGTTTATAAAGGGTGAATGTGAACTTTTCACCATCATGAGATAATGAGTAACCATCTCTATAAGAATAAACGTACGTTGTATCATTCTTCCATTCCCAGGGAACCAATCTAAGGATATCCTCTCCATCCGGTCCCATGGTGTAATGACCCATGGGATATTCCGGGGTTGTCGCATAACTATCAAAGAGAGAGAATCTGATACCGCTTTCATCAGGGAACCATTGCCATTGATCATACCAGTGATAAACATTAGGCAGCATGCAGGTGAGGTTTCTATTAAGGAGATACGGTGTACCAATAGCCTTACTAAAAGGGGAGCGGTTGTTGTCCACGACCACGGGCAAACTGGCTATGATCGTGCCGTTTTCATCAAGGACCTGGCACTGGTACTCGCCGTCGGCCACAACCCTACCTTTATCATCGAGCCCATCCCAGGTGATGGTGTCCCCTCTGGTATCCTCAAACTGGGGCCCAGTGAAGGTTCTGACTATCTTGTCCTTCTCGTTTTTGAGGACCACGCGAACGGTCTGCTTTGCCTCTAACCTGAAGAAGAACTGGGTGCTGTCCTGCACCCCATCGCCATTGGGGGAGATGTAGCGCTCAGTGAGCCACAGATCGGCATCCTGCACCCCGAAGGTCCGGGATGCGGTGTTGTTGTCCTCACTCAGCTCTGCAATGGCATTATCAGGGTCTATCACGACCCTGATCTCGTGGGCGCCGCTGCTATCGTCAGTCTCATAGGTAAAGGTGATTGCCGCCTGGGAATTGCCGGGGATGGAGGAAATGGTCCCTGAGTCGATTTCCGTACTACCCTCCGAGGCCGTAACCCGGACGTTCGATGCCTCCTGCGCCCCGGCGTTCTGCACCTGTACCTGGATGGCGACGGTATCCCCCTCCTTGGGAGCCGGCGGGTCAAAGGTGATGGAGTTGGTGGAGATGACCAGATCAGGGAGGCTCAGGATCTCAAGGCCCGTAAAGGCGTTGTTGTCCGTCTCGCTGATCTCATCGATATGATCCTGGGGGTCTATCTCGATGGTAATAATCCGCTCTCCGGACCCCTGGATATTGGTCCAGTCGACGGCGACGGTCGTGCTCTCGCCAGGCCCCAGGGACGGGACAATCGGAGTACCAATGGGCACGCCCGCATTGCCCGGGACGATGTGGCAGATGCGCACTTCTATGTTCTCTGCAGCGGAGAACCCGTCATTCTTGATGAGGGCCGTTATATGCACACTCCCCCCCTCGTGGGCAGGGGCGGGAGTGATCACGATATCCTGGTAGGAAACGGCCAGATTCGGCTTGGTGGAGGCCGTGACGGTGAGGGGGGCAGTAGCCGTATTGTTCTCTTCTGAAAGCTCGGCAAAGGTATTGGCAGGGTCAACAACGCAGGTTACGGTGTGGTCTCCTGCGATGGTCGCCTTCCAGGTGATCGTGCGCTCGATGCTCTCCCCTGCCGGGATCTCGCACATGAGGGTGGCGATATCGACGGGGCCTGCGGGGGTATCGAGGACATATTGCACCGGCACGTTATAGGCAGTGGTTGCGCCGCGATTTGTCATCCGCGCGGTCATGGTGACGGTCTCGAACATATCCGCCAGGCTCGGTGAGACTGAAAGGTTCCCGGGGAGGATCTCAAAGTCATAGGTCGTCTCAGGGTAGAGGACCTTGAGCGCGGTATTGTTCGCCTCGCTGGACTCTTGGATCAGATTCTGGGGGTCGACAGCCACGTAAAAGTAATGGGCATTTCCATCGGTGATGGTGAGGTTAAAGGTTGCCGTGACGGACGATTTGCCGGGGAAGGCGAGCTTCTGTTCGCCTATCTTCTGTGCCTCGGCCAGGGCGCCGTCATAGAGCGCAACCGTGGCTTCGGGGACTGCGGTAAGCCCGAGGTTTTTGACGGTAGCGGTCACGGTGATATCCGCCGGCAGGCTCGTAATGGATGAGGGGGTGATGGTGATATCAGGGGTCGATACGGCAAGATCGGGATCAACCGTGGTCCGCCACACCGCCTGCACCGCCAGGGCCGTTTGATAGGGGCTGGCATACCAGCTCCCGTCTTCGGACTGGAGATTGAGGATGTAATCCACGGCCGTATTGAGCACATCGGCCGAGACGTTGAAAGTTTTCAGGATGAGGCTCGCCATGGCGGTCTCATAGACCGTGCTGGGGCTCGTGCCGAACCCGCCATCGGGGTTCTGCTGGCTTATAAGCCAGGCGATACCGCGCTGGATTGCATCAGCCAGGGGATAGGTATCTTTGTATCTATTAAAGGCCGCCAGGACATTGGCCGTCGCCTGTATGGTGCTCTCCGCATTATCGGCGCTCCCCCAGCCGCCGTCTGGGTTCTGCTGCGCCTTGAGAAAGGCGATGGCCCCTCCGATAACGGCGCCGTCTGGGTGATCCGCAGCGGCCAGGGCCCGCAGGGCAAAGGAGGTATCGAGGGGATTGCTCGCGTAGTGCCCCCTGCTCCCCCACCCCCCATCAGGATTCACCCGTGCGAGGAGCTCGGTTATCTGGGCCGAGCAATCCCTTTCGGCGCGGCTCAAGGCCTCGATGGTGCGCGCCACGTAGTCCGTATTGCACGAAGAGGCCCCCGTGAGCGTGAGCCACTGAATCCCTGCAGAGACACTTGACCCCGCTGCAGGGAACGGCTTAAGCGCTAGGACTGCCTCTGCCGTATCCCGCTCGCTGGTCGAGGCAATGTCACGCCAGCTTCCGTCCGTCTCCTGATGCTCCACCAGCCAGGCCACGCCGTCGTTGATCTCCGGGGGGGCGGTGCGCGGATCATACGGCGGGGGCGTAATACCCGGATTGACGGGAATGTCCGCAAGGGGAGCGGCGTCGACCTGTACGATGGCCCTGCCGTCGGTGAGGCCGGAAAACCAGGTAACCCAGTTCCTCATGACGGTCCTGATGCCGGGGATCTCACCACCCGAGAAGGTGTCAGGCCTGGTGACGAGGATAAAGGCCGTCTTAAAGGTCTTTTGCGATTCGGCAGCCGAGGGATTTCGCTCCCCTTCGACAGCGATGATGTCATCGATGGTAACGGTTTGGGCCTCTCCATCGATGGTGACACCCTCCTGGGGGAGCTGCGCCGGATGGATATCAGGATTGTCAATGAGGAGCATGGGGGGAACTTCCGATTTGTCATACAACCCCATGAGGTAGAGGTCGAGAGGGCTGTAGTATTTCCACCCCGGCAGGGAGGTAAAGGTACCGTCGCCATTTGCCTGCCACCGATTCCCGTAGAGGAGAGAGCCGCGGGTGTCCAGGAGAAAGCTCCAGTGGTACCCTCCCCTGCCCAAGAGGTCTGAGCTAATGCCTCCACCCGCTTCCCGAAACCGCACATACGCGGCCCAGCGGTGCAACAGCTCATGGGCGAGTGTGGTCATGGTGGTGGTGAATTGAGGGTCAAGGGGATCAGAGACCACCGAGGAGATATTGCCCATGTCGATGGTGCCCTGGAGCTTTCCCCCACTGCCAAAGAGATCGGTGTAGTCAAACGTCTCTCTGCCGATCCCCTGGACGTCGTTCTTGACGCCCAAATAAAAGGCCACTACCTCATGCTCGGGCATCTGAAATGCGAAATTGGAGAAGATGACGAGAAAGTCATACTTGTCCGCATGCGTTTTATAGAACTCCTTGGCGATCTCCTGCCGGGGGAAGGCATTTACGGAACCATCGGGGTTGTCGGCATCGTAGTTGCCCACGATCTCCATGACGGTGATATCCCCGTAATTGCCGATGGTCTTGACGGTATCATCCTGGGCAGAGGAGACTTCAAGTATGAAGAGACAGAGGCACAGGGCAAAAAGGGCGCAGATACGCTTGAGGCTGGCAAAGGAGTTTCTTTTTTGACCCAGTGATTTCATGTTTGTGATCTTTGTGGTTGATACCCGCTTTTTTACCACGAAGTGCACGAAGGGCTCGAAGTCTAAAATCTTTCTTGATGTGTTTATAATCTTCGTGTTTCTTCGTGTCCTTCGTGGTTATATTTACATGGCAGGTTGGCTCGTGGAGAAGGGCGGCTCCGCCTCGCCAACCTTGCGTATCCTCACCACTCGCTGTACCCCATTTTGCACCCTGATCATGATCTCTTCGCTCCCACCTTCACCCTGTGCTGCGATGACGATTCTTCCTTCAACTATCTCGATCACCCTGCCCAGCCCCGGGGGGGAATCCCCCACCCTGATGACTGTTAAAGCCCCATCAGGGGTCTTGACGACGGCGCTCTGATCCCGCGGGGAGATCTTGACCACTTGGATATCCTCAGGAATAAGGGAGACGCGATCTTCATGCCCGCCGATAACGAGGAGTAGCACGACGCCCACACAAACGCCAAGAAATACGGCCAAGGTGATCAGAAAGAGGACGGTTTTTCGGTGTTCATCGCCGACAAAGGGAAATACCCTCCTCAATGTCCCAATTATCCCTCTTTGCTCGGTGTCTTGTGATAAAGGAGGCTGCTTCTCATGAGCAGGCGGCTTTTTCATGGTGTCCTTATTTAATCAAGTTTTAGATTAAGCGAACTGTATCTCCCCGCCAAAAAATACAAAAGCCTCCACAGGTGCTTATAGACACCCTGAAGGCTAAAATTTAAAAACAATATACCTTCTGTTGAATCCCCACTCCTACCCCATATTTGTTCCAGAAGGTTATTGGTGCTGGTGCCACCACCTCATCCCCTGAGGTTGGTACCCCCCTTTTTAATAATTCCAAGACCTATTTGTCAAGCTTTTTTTGTAAAACTACCAGAAAAGTGACAGATAATCGCACGGAGGCACGGAGTACACAAAGAATTAAAATCTTCTTCGAGCCTTGTGGCTTGGCGTGAG
>Ga0315550_1002098_pt1 | contig 12236 bp, 8 predicted proteins | sample SalMarSW160190MG_2_FD_203100 | JGI IMG/M metagenome (GOLD analysis project Ga0315550, IMG submission 203100) | Salt marsh sediment microbial communities from the Plum Island Ecosystem LTER, Massachusetts, United States - Salt Marsh Sediment SW1601-90 ... | reverse complement strand
CTTGGCCGCCACCAATGTCGTGCCGCTGCCCGCAAACGGATCGAGCACCATTTTGCCCCTCCGACAGCTCGCCCGGATGATCCGCACCAGAAGCGACTCGGGCATCTGACAGGGATGATCGCCCAGCCGCTCGCGAAACGTGCCGCACACCCGCGGAAACTGCGTCCACACGTCGTCGGGCACCTTGCCGGCCGCGTTCGCCCGACGGTCGTTGTACTCCTTCTGCCGATCCGACAGCACGCGTATCGACTTTTCGTCGAAGTGGAAGTCCCGGCTGTCCCGCACGAAGTAGAAGATGTGCGTGTGCGACCGGGCAAACTTGCGCGTCGTGCTCTGCCCGAACGTGTAGTACCAGACGATCCAGTTCCGCAGGTGCAGCCCCAACTCGCGGCCGATCAGCCGCACCTGGGCGGCAAAGTCATCGCCGATCGCCACGTAAAACGAGCCGTCGGGTTTGAGCACGTCGATGCACGCCTGCATCCACTCGCGGGTCCAGGCAGCGTACTTCTCCTCTTCGACGTTGTCCCGATACTCGTCGTACTGATAGCCGATGTTGAACGGCGGGTCGGCAAATACCAGGTCGACCGCGACGCCGTCCTTCTTCGCCCTGGCCAAGACCTTCAGGCAGTCGCCGCACACAACGTTGTCTGACCACCGCGCCATTCGCGCACTCCAACGAAACACACAACACGCGGGGCATCTTAGCGCTTTGCCCCAACGCCCACAACAACAGTTGTTCGGGTAGCCGGCTCACCACCGCTTGGGCGCAGCCCTGTGATTTGTTTCTTCGCCCGAGTGCTATCCTTGACGCCGCCGCGACTTATCGAAACCCCCACTGACTTTTCACAGGCGCCGGCTACCGGGACAGGTCCGCCATCTCCTGCCTGGCGGCCTCAGCGTAGGAGGTGTCCGGATATGCTCGAATCAACTTCTTGTAGGTGGCTCGTGCGCGAGCGTCGCGCCCGATGCGAGCGTAGCTTCGCGCGATGCTCAGCCAACCCACGGCCTTCCGCGCGGCCTTCTGCTCCCTGATCTGCGCGGCGATCTGTTCGTCACCCTCCAATTGCCGCACCTTCAGGCGCGCCTTCGCGCCCGCGTCGGTCCGACCATACAGCATCGTCACCAACTTATACCGTTCGACGGCCTGGGCGTATCGCTTCTGCTCGACCAGCACGTCCGCCCGAGAAAGCATGGCCTCGGCCTCCTGCCGCCACTGATCCTGCTGAAGGGCCGACGAGGCCCCGGGCTGGCGGCGCAGGGCCATTAGGCGCGCCTTGGCCTTGCGTCCCACCTCGGTGTCGGCGAACTGCTCGGCCAGTCCGCGCAGCAACTCAGCCGCCTGAACATACTCTTTTCTCTTAAACAGCGATTGGGCCTCATCCAGCTTGCCGTCGCCAACCTTCAACACCTCAGCCATCAGTTGGCTGGCCCGTTGGACCCGTGCTTCGTCGGCCGACGATTTCAAAACGTCTTCCAGGATCGCCAGCGCTTTGGCGTATTCGGCCTGACTCAGGGCCTCGGTTGCAGTCGACAGTTCCTCGTCGTTCGGATCGGTCGCCGGTGCGGTAGTCGGCGCGGTAGTCGGCGGATCAGCCGAGGCTAGCATCTTGGCAACCACCTCATCCAACCCCGACATGGGATGCCCCGCCCACGCCACCTTTCCCTTCGGGTCGATTACGAAGGCACGCGGAATACCCCGCACCCCATACGCCGACGACGAGTTGCTCCCACACCCGATGGTGTAGCTCGGCTCGAAGTTCTGCGGCCGAAAAAACTGCTCAACCGTCCGGCGGTCCTCGCGCGTCAGGCTCAGCACCGTCAGGCTCTTGTCGGCCCACCTTTTGGCCAGGGCATCGATGTGAGGAATGCTCTTGCGGCACGGCGCGCACCAGGTCGCCCAGAAATCCACCACCACCACCTTGCCCCGCAGCCCGGCCAGCGTCGTCGGCCCACGCGCGTTCAACCAGGCCCGGGCACGCACCTCCGGCGCCCGCGAGCCGACTGGCGGATCGGCCGCCCGGACCGCACCGGGCAGCAACAGCGCCGCCACCGCCGCCCAGACCCCGACCCACCCGCGTACGTTATTCATTCTCGACCTCCACACGCCCGACCCTCAGCGCCCCCCACGAAGATAGCGATCGAACCAGTTTAACACCCTATCAAGATTGTCCAACCGATGGTGCGGCTCGCCCACGCTGTGCGGCTCGCGTGGATACAGCACCAACTCGGTCCGCACACCCGCCGCCTTGAGCTGGCGATACAGCTCCCACGACTGCGTCGGATGCACGCGCTCGTCGGCCTCACCCGTAATGATCAGCGTCGGCGTTCGTATGTTGGGCACATGCGCCACCGGCGACTGCAGCCAGTATCGCTCATACTGCTCGCCCGGGCTACCGCCCAGACACTTCGCCAGGAACGTCGGGATGTCGGTCGTCCCGTACATGCTCACCTGGTCGGTCACGGCGCACTGCGCCACGGCCGCCCGAAAACGCCGCGTATGGCCGATCAGCCACGACGTCATGTATCCGCCATAGCTCCCGCCGTACACGCCCAACCTCTTTTCGTCGGCGATGCCTCGCGATACGCACCAGTCCACGCCCGCCACGATGTCGCTCATCGGCCCCTCGCCCCAGTCATTCAGAATGCGGGCCACGAACTCGCGCCCATAGCCCGTGCTGCCGCGGAAATTCGGCTGCAACACCGCGTACCCTCGCTCGAGCAGCAGTTGCAGGTGCGGCGCGAACGCGTCGTTGCTGGCCCCCTGCGGCCCGCCGTGCGGGTTGACGATCATCGGATGCGGACGGCGACCGCGCGGCTCCCATAGCAGTCCCTCAATCGTCCACCCGTCGTGGCGCCACCGAACCACCCGCGCCGAACGAACCCGAATATCGTCGAAGTGCTCGTTGACGCGGCCCACACGCCGCCGACTCTTACCGTCCAGCCGCGAGGCGTACAACTCGCACGGCTCATCGCTTCGCGAATGGGTAAAGACCACCTCCCGCCCGCGATCGGGCACCGCCATTTCGCCTACCGACCCGCGCTGGGGACCGATCAGCTCACACTTTCCGTCGCGCAGTCGGCACCGAACCAACTGCTGATTTACCCCCTCGCCCACAATCATAGCGACGCTTCGCCCATCGGGCGTAAACGTCGGCGCGCGCTGTGGCCGATCCAGCTTCGGGGCCACCGGACTGGCGCGGCCGCCGGCCCGCGCGATGACGAAAACGATTAGTTGGAACAGCGCATCGTCGCCAAGCTCACTGCCGAAGACGATCTGCTTGCCGTCGGGTGAGAACTGCGGCGCGTCGAACATGGACACTCGCCCGAGTTCGCCGGCCAGTTCCTTGCGCTTCCGGGTCTTCAGGTTCAACACCGCCAGCCGCGTGCGGAAATAGTGGCTGTCCCACTGCGGCGCGTCCGACCAGGTCAGCGCCACGTACCGACCGTCGGGCGAGAGCGTCGCCGTCGAGACCGAGAACTTTCCGCGTGTCAGCGGTTGCGTCTTGCCCGACTCCAGATCGAGCCACCACAGATGGATGTGCTGATAGGCCTCATCCGCCACACGAACGTCCCGATGGTTCTTGTCGCGCTGCTTCTGGTCGTCGCTCTTGGGCTCTTTGACGCGCAACAGCAAACCCGATGCGTCCGGCGCGATCTGATAGCCCTGAACGTCGCCCTCGACGTCGGTAATTTTCTCGGGCTCACCGAGTGAGGTGGGGATACGGAAGACCTGAAACCGCTCGCCTTCGCGGTTGCTGCGAAACGCCAGCCATCGCCCGTCGGGCCACCACCGCGGATCGAGGTTCTTCTCACCGACCCGCGTCACCTGCGTCGCCTGCCCGTCGCGCCCGCTCAACGACGAGACGAAGATGTGGCTAAGCCATTTGCCGGCATCGGCGCTGGGCTCGTCCATCGTATAAGCCACCCGCGCACCGTCCGGCGAGATCGCCAGCCCCGTCGGCGTCCGCAACTGCCACAAATCCTCAGGTCGAATCCGTCTTGCCATGACCACCTTCCACGAGAAAATACTTCGAATAAGCCTGCTTGGTTCCCCCACACGCGTCACGCCGCCCTGTTGGCGTCACCCTTCCAGCGACACACGCCGCTCGGTCCGGGCCGACTCGTACATCGCCTCGATCACCTCCAGGTTCCGCAGCCCGTCGGTGGCCGTGATTGCCGGCTGACGCCCCTGAAGTACCGCGTCGGAAAACTCCTCGATCGCCGCTTCGTAGCAGTTGCTCGTCTGACCCTCCACGATCTGCGCCGGCTCGTCCGGCTTGCCCCGTCGGTACCAGATCCGATACCCGCCGATCTGTTGAAGCGAGCCGTCGATCACCGCGCTGGCCTCGCTGCCGTGCACCTCCACGCGCCCGCCGTACTCGTGCGTGCAATACGACACGTCCAACCGTCCCATCGCACCCGACGCAAACCACAGCGTCGCCAGCGCCAGGTCCTCCACGTTGTAGTGAAACTGCACGTTCCCCGTCGTCGCCTGAACACCCGTCACGTCGCCCGCCAACGACCGCAACAGATCGATCGCATGAGGGGCCAGGTCCATCCCCGGCCCGCCGCCCGCCAGTTCCACATCGTGCCGCCACACCTCCGCCGGTGCAAACCAGAACCCGATCTGCGCCCGTACCACGCTCAACCTGCCCAGCGCCCCCTCCTCGATCATCTGTTTGACCTGCTCGTTGGCCGGGTGGTACCGCATCTGAAACATCACCGACAGCGTCCGCCGCGTCCGCTGAGCCGCCTCGGCGATCTGCCGCGCATCGTCCAGCGTGGTGGCCAGCGGCTTGTCGACCAGAACGTGCTTGCCCGCCTCCAGCGCGGCAACCGCACCTTCGACGTGAAGCGCATTGGGCGTAGCCACGTACACCGCCTCCACAGCGGGCTCGGCAAGCATCTCATCCAGATTGTCGAACGCCAGCTCCGCCTCGTGGCGCTCCATGTACTCACTGGCCCGATCCAGCGACCGCGAGCAAAACGCCACCAGTTCGGCATTGTCGGCGCCCAGGATGGCCGGCGCGATCCGCCGATCTGCCACCCGCCCACACCCCAATACTGCCCACCCGACGCGCCCTGCGCTGGAGGTCTCCGCCATGACCGCGCCTCCCTCAGCTTAAACCCCTGCCGACTTGCGGCTCCAAGATCTGTCCCGCGCACCTGCTTATATCACCCCGCCCTGCCCCGTGCCACCACGCACCGCGGGCGCCACGAATCCCGGCAGGCCGCCATCCACGCAGGTCAGGTTTGAAAGGTTACGGAATCAGAAATGCGTCGCTCTCGCTCAGCGGCTCTTCCGTGCCCTGGTACTGCCGCTGCTGCCCCGCCAGCCAGATGTTGTCGCCCTCCGGACCGGCGGCTGCGCTGTCACGCCAGAGAACGCTGCCGTCCCAGTACAGCACGTTCTGGCCCTTACCGCGACCATGTGCGTTGGAGTTCACGTCCGTGCGCCCTCCCACACGGAACTGCCCCCCTCGGATGAATGGATTGCGATCCGCCAGAACCGGCAAACGAAACCGAAGATTGATCCGCAAAGGCCGTTTGCCCTGGCTTTGGAAGCTGTAACTGACATTGGCGGCGTCGGCGAAATCATCCATCGCCGTCGGATCGTCCACTTCCATCGGCATGTCGGTTCTCGAACCAGGGCAGACAAACAGCCGCATCCTGCTGATACGCCCTTCCTTCACCAGCCGGTAGAGATGCCGCGTGTTGGTAGCCACCGGTTGATTGGGTTCGCCGGCTCGCAACCACACCGTGTTGGGAATATGACCCGCGTAGGGCAAGGCCTCATCGTGATCGGCTGCATAGCCGGCCATCGAGTGACCCAACTGCGCCAGGTTCGCCTGGCACTGATCGCGCCGAGCAACCGACCGCACTCGATACGCCGCGGGAAAGAACACCCCCACGATCACCGCCAGCGCCGCAGCCATCGCCACCAACTCGCGCACCGACCACAGCCGCCAGCCCGATTCGCCGCCGCCCGCCTCGCCTGCCGCCGCGGGCGAGCCCGCCTCTTCCAGCCGCACCGTCGTAGCCTTGAACGACTCCACCCGCGCCAGCACCTTGCCAGCCAGGTCTGCCGGCGGCTCGGGCGCCGCATACCCGTCCAATCGGCCCACCAGACGCTCGACGCGCCGGCTCTGGGCGGCCACTTCGGCGTCCTCGGCGATCACGCGGGATATCCGCTGGGTTTGCTCCGGCTCGAGCTGGCCCAAGTGATAGTCGAGCAGCCACTGCTCAAGATTTTCCGGTATATCCGGCATAATCGTTACAATCCGCCTGCTTCCGCTCCCTCAGCAATGCTCCGAGTGCAGCAATCGATCGGTTCACCAAACATGTTACGACTCCGACCCGTCGCTAGTTCGCTGGTCGATACGGCCCTGCCACTCGCGGGCGAAATGCCCCACGGCCGCGTGCAGTCGGCTCTTGACCGTCCCGAGGGGAATCTCGAGCACCTCGGCGATCTCCTTGTAGGCCAAACGGTGGTAATAGCCCAGAATCAACGCCTCCCGTAGGTGATCCGGCATCTGCTCGACCACCTCACGGACGAGCTGCTGCTGCTCTTGCTCGGCCAGACGGTCGCTCGGGTCATGATCCTGACCGCTCAGCAACTCCAGCAGGCTGCCACCGGGCTCGTCGGAGCTGCTCGATCCGCCCTCGAGCGGCAGTTCGGGCCGGCGCGACCGCCACCGCATCATGTCCCGCGCTTTATTGGCCGCAATCGCGAAAAGCCACGGGCGAAACCGACGCGACGGGTCGAACCCCGCCGCCGACACGTGCACCTGGAGGAATGCCTCCTGCACCAAGTCCTCAGCCGCAGCTTGGTTACCCGTGAACCGCACCAGGAAGTGGTACAACTCGCGATTATGGCGCCCGACCAATTGCTCGAACCGGCCGGGCTCGCCCGCCAGATGCCCTGCCAGCAACTGCTCGTCGCTGGGGGTCTTGCCGCTCTGGTCGTCGGATCCCGACATGAGCACTCGTCTCGCTACGCAGCGCCAAACATCGCCCGGGCCGCATTGTAGGGCGTATTTCGCACTGCCGATACGTTCTTCTGGCCGGCCAACGCGGTCGGGCGGGGTCGCCGCAGAGCAAACTCGCTGGCCAGAACACTGCCGACATGGCAGAATACCTCGCGACGCGTTGGTCGGATGCAAGACCGCAAGGAATCGGCGGGTCGGAGGCGCCCATGCCGGAACCAAAAACCTCCATCCTCCCAACAAGCCTGCCTGCCGAGGCGCTCTCGGCGCTGGTCGAGGCGTCGGCGGCCATCAACGACACCCTCGACTTGCCGCAGACACTGGCAGCCATCGCTCGCTCGGCGGCGGCCGTCATGCAGGCTGAGGCCTCCTCGGTGCTGCTGCTGGACAAGCGTCGCAACAAGTTGATCTTCAAAGCCGCGCACGGCGGCGGCGGCGACGTGCTGCTCAACGAGGAGTTCGACGCCGACCTCGGCTTGGGCGGCCGCGTCGTGAGCACGGGCAAGACCGTCCGCGTCACCGACGTACATCACGAGCAGGACTGGTTCAGCAAGATCTCCGAGAAGGTGCAGTTCCCCACCCGCAGTCTGATCGCCGCGCCCATGATCCACAAGGAGCAGGTCATCGGCGTGGTCGAGGTGATGAACAAGGCCGACGGAAGCGAGTTCGCCGACGCCGAGTTGTCGCTGCTTCAGGTGTTCGCCAATCTGGCCGCCAGCGGCGCCATCCACGCCCAGGCTCATCACAAGCTCAAGAACGAAGCCACCGCCCTGCGGACCGTGGTGGCCGGCGAGGAGAAGATCGTCGGGCAGAGCCCCGCGCTTCAGCAGGTGCTCAACCTGGCCCGACGGGTGGCCGCCAGCAACGCCACCGTGCTGCTGCTGGGCGAGACCGGCACGGGCAAGGAATTGATCGCCCGGTATATCCATCACGTGTCGCCGCGGAACGAGTCGGCCTTCATCGCCGTCAACTGCGCCGCGCTGCCCGAGACGCTGCTCGAGTCGGAGCTGTTTGGCCACGAGAAGGGCGCGTTCACCGGCGCGGTGTCGCAGAAGGTCGGTCGCTTCGAGCTGGCCGACGGGGGCACGATCTTTCTCGACGAGATCGGCGACATCTCACCAGCCATCCAGATCAAGCTGCTTCGCGTACTCCAGGAGCGGCAGTTCGTCCGCGTGGGCGGCACGCAGACGGTGGTAAGCGACGTCCGCGTGATCGCCGCCACCAACCGCAACCTCCAGCAGGCCATCGAGGGCGGCGACTTCCGCCAGGACCTCTACTATCGGCTTAACGTGTTCCCGATCGACCTGCCGCCGCTGCGACATCGGCTGGAGGACGTGCCGCCGCTGATCGAGCACTTCATCGGCCACGCGGCCGGGCAGTTGGCCGTGCCCGTACCCACGGTGAGCGACGATGCGATGGCCGCTCTGGCCGCACACCAGTGGCCGGGCAACATCCGCGAGCTTCAGAACATCGTCGAGCGGGCCGTCCTGCTGGCCGACGGGCAGGTTATCGAGCCCGAGCACCTGCCGCGCGAGCTCGCCGCCACCCAGCCGCCCGAATCAGCCACGGGCGACGCCGCCAGCCTGTGGGACTACGAGAAGGCGCTGATCGTCAAGGCCCTGACCGACGCGAAGTGGAACCAATCCAAAGCCGCCCGCGCCCTCGGCATCAGCCGCGATAATCTGCGGTATCGGATCAAGAAGTATCAGATCGAAAAGCCGGCGTAGCCAAGACGCCAGCTATTGCCCGCACGGGAGTTGGACTAATCAGCCCCACTCACCGCACCGGCTGGCGGAGAATGGTTCGCAGGCGCTGCGGGGCGACGCGCCGCGGGTCGGGCAGATAGATCTCGTGGTGCAGGCCGTGGCAAGTCAGGCCATGCTCGTCGGCGAAGGCCTTCATGGCGGCGATCGTCTCGGGCTCGTCGGTGTAAGGACCGACGTGCAGCACCTGGACGCACCGATCTTCGTCAAGGCGCTTTAGTTTGACCTGATCGGCCTGCTCGCCCTTGCCCTTTTGCTGCAACGCGGCCAGCGCCTCGGCCACATGCCGCTGGGTGACAAACTCGGGCACGCGGATCATCAGCTCCCAGTTCCACTGACTGCGCGGAAGCTGCATGAAGTCGCCGCCCTTGCGCTTGCCCCACCACAAGCCCTCCAGGTGACACACCTTGTAGTCGCGGCCGGCAAACTTGCTGGTCATCTTGGGGGAACCTGCAATATCATCGTGTCGCCCGCCCTTGAAAGGGCAGGCCACCGGTCCTGTCCCACCCGGCGCACTCGGCGATCTGCTCGATCATTGCGCGGGCGTTCTCGGGCTGGGTGTAGTGCGGAATGCTGTTGCCCGACGACGGGATGTAGCGATGACCATGATCGAACGCGCGGAACATGTCCCTGACGAACTGCCGCACCTGATCGGGCGTGCCGCGCGACAGCAGGCCGACGTCGACGTTGCCGATCAGCGTCAGATCGGGAACCCGCCGCCTGAGCATCGCCACGTCCATACAGCCGGGCTCGATGGGGTTCAGTGCGTTCATTCCCAGCGGCACAAGATCGTCGAGCACGTCGGTCAGGTTGCCGTCGCTATGGAAGATCCACGGCAGCTTGATCTCGGCCGCTACTTGGCGTGCGTAGGGCAGGACGACCTCGCGCAGAACCGCCGGCGAGTAGATGCACCCGGTCTTGAACGCGAAATCGTCGAAGCACCAGACGAAGTCGACACCCATCGTCTGCACTTTGCGAAGGACGCGGCAGGTCCAGTCGGTGTAGCGAGCGAGAATCTGGCGCAACAGGTCGTGGTCCTCGGCGCACGCGACGGCGAAGGCGGTCATGTCCATCGTCTGCCACACGTGCCCGATGCCCGACGAGATGCACACGTGGATCGCGTAGTCGCCCTTGGCGTCGATCAGCCGCTGAAGGTCGTCCCAGTAACACACCGGCAGGTCGGGCATGACCAGTTGCGACAGGCTCGCCCGGTCGGTCAGCAGGCCTGCGTAGGTGTCAGGATTGCGGATGCGAGGGGCCATCGTGTAGCCGGAAGGGATCTCCAGGTTGCAGCAGCCGGTGGCTTCGTTGATCCGCTTGTCCAGCTCCAGCACCGCTAGGTGTCGTTCGACGGGCGGTACCTCGGGCGCGAACTGCGGCACGCTGCCCAGCCCGAACGCCGCCATCACCACCGACCGGTTCATGGCGTGCTCGATCCAGGGCATCGGCCGGGCCGGGCGGCCCATCAGAGCGTTCAACACGCGATCGCGCGGTGTCATGCAGACGTCCTCATGCCTTCCGGCGACGTCGAGCGTTTGCGACGGCAAACCCGACCGCTCCGCCGCTTCGCATGGTGATCGGGCCAGCCGCCGCCTCAATGTTGCCGACGATCATAGCCGACCGAGCCGCCACGTCGACGCGCCCGGCCCACGGACGTGCCCGGCCCGGCCTCGGCGGCGACGTTTGGTTGACATCGCCCCGGCCGCGCGGTACATGCTCAGAGCTGTAAGTGCCTGAATCCGGGCTGCTAACGTGACGTGGCAGCCGCCCGCAAACTTCGGAGAGATCCGTGCAAGCCAAGCATCCCGCCGTCATCGTCGCCGTGGTGCTCGTGTTGGCGGCCGTCGCCGCCCAGTTCGTCGTGCCGCTGCTGGATTCGGACCAGGCCAAGCTCGATCGCTTCGCCTCCGAGCGCGTGGAAAAGGCCCGCCGTCTGCTGCAAGCCTACCAGTACAACTATCCGACGCTGGCGGCCAGCAAGGCCAAGCTCCGCACAGCCGGCCTCGAGTTGCCGGCCCCAAGCGGTGTGGTCGCAAAGTCCTTCAGCCGAAACGAGTCGCTGCTGGCCGAGGCTGCCAAACTGCTCAACGAAGCCGTCAGCCACCAGGTAGGAAGCGCTCGCGGGGGCGATCTGATCGAGCCCAACTACCTGCTGGGCATGGTGCTGTATCACCAGGCCGCTAACGGGCAACTGGAAGCGCAGACGCAACGGGCACAGGCCTGCCAGGCACGCTGGCAGAGCCTCAAGGCCATCGCGTCGGCTCGAAATGTCCAGACCGAAGCCAAGGCGGCCGCGTTAGCCAACCTCGGCCCGGCGATCCAACGCATCGGCGACGAGATCGCACAGGTGCAAGCCAAGGCCGACGACGCACGCAGCGAGACCGAGTCGCTACAACGCCAGGTCGATGAGCTCCAGGCCAAAATCGCGCCGCTCCGTCAAACGGCCGAGCAAGCACGTCGCAGCCTGGCCGTCCTGAAGCTCGACGCCCCGGACCCCGCTGATCTGGAGGCTGGCCGTCAATACCGACGTCAATGGGCCGAACTGGCCAAGACCGAACGGGAGGCGGAGTACCGAGCCGACGCACTCGAATACGGCTGGCTGCCAGGGGCGGTGCTCGACCCCAACGCCGGTGCCGACCCGTTATTGGCCGCCTACGTCGGTGGCCAGCGTGAGGACGGGTTGGTGTCGGTCCAGCAGCGCCTGGCGACCAGCCAAGCGCGAGCAGAAGGTTACGCGGCTGCGGCCGACGATCTACAGCGCCAGTTGGAGCAATTGCAGCAGCGCGACGCGGCCCGCGCCCGCCGGGCTGAGCAGACGCAGACAGGCGCCGCCACGGCGGTCGCCGAGGTCAAGCAGTCGCTCGACGAGGGGTCCACGCTTGCCGCCGAGGCTGAGACCAGCGAATCGAAGGCGCTCGATACGCTCGAAAAGGCCCGACGAAGTCTGACTGCCGCCCTACGCGCCGCAGGCACGCGCACCCAAGGCGCCCGCGCTCCGGCGGGCAAGCGCAACGAGCGGCTCGAGATGATCGCCGCTGACCGCTCCTGGGACGCCGAAATCCATAGCCTGCTGGCTGAAACATTCATCTGCCAGGCCGAGATCCACCTCCAGCGAGTCAATGATCTGGCAGATCAGCAAACAATCTTGCAGGAGGCGGTGCTGCTGCTGGGCGGCGAGCAGGTTGCGGCACCGGTGTCGGCTGCGCCCACCGCCGAGCCGGCGGCAGAAGCACCGGCCGCGACCAGCGTGGTGGGTCGTGCGCTGTCGTCGCTGGCCGATCTGGCCGGCACGCCCGCTGCCGAACAGCCCCCCACGGCGACGACCGACGACGCCGCTGCCCAGCCCGATGATCGCCCGGCGACTCCGGCGCCTGCACCTGCAATCGTGCGCCGTCCCGCCAGGGCCACCGAGCTGGACGACGCCCTCGAAGCCGTCAAGGTCAAGAGAACCGAAAGTCGCGAGGCCGGTCTTGCCAGCATCGATCAG
>Ga0315550_1002097_pt1 | contig 12236 bp, 10 predicted proteins | sample SalMarSW160190MG_2_FD_203100 | JGI IMG/M metagenome (GOLD analysis project Ga0315550, IMG submission 203100) | Salt marsh sediment microbial communities from the Plum Island Ecosystem LTER, Massachusetts, United States - Salt Marsh Sediment SW1601-90 ... | reverse complement strand
GGTTTTGCGCGGGCCGTCGGCGCCCCCGTCATCGTCATCGGTGACATCCACCGCGGCGGCGTCATCGCGTCCCTTGTGGGCACCCTCGATGTCCTCGATCCCGGCGATGCCGCGCTCGTCGTCGCCACCCTGGTCAATCGGTTTCGCGGCGACCCGTCGCTGTTCGCCGAGGGGCGGCGCATCATCGAAGAGAAGACCGCGCGCCCCTGCTTCGGCCCGGTCCCCTGGTTCGATCTTGCCCGGCGCCTGCCGGCCGAGGATTCGCTGGCCCTGGACAAGGGGCAGGAGCGCCGGGAGGGCGGATTGCGCGTCGCCGTGCCGCGTCTCAACCGGATCGCGAATTTCGACGATCTCGACCCGCTCGCCCGCGAGCCGGGCGTCGCCCTCACCATCGTCGAGCCGGGTGCGCCCGTTCCCCGCGACACCGATCTGGTCATCCTGCCCGGCACCAAGTCCACCCGCGCCGACCTCGATTTCCTGCGCCGGCAGGGCTGGGACATCGATATCCGCGCCCATGTGCGCGCCGGCGGGCAGGTGCTCGGCATCTGCGGCGGCTTCCAGATGCTCGGCACCACCGTCGCCGATCCGCAAGGTCTCGAAGGTGCCCCCGGCGAGACCGCCGGGCTGGGCCTGCTGAAGCTCGTCACCACCCTCGATACCGAAAAGCGCCTCGACATGCCCGACGCCATCCACGTCGCAACCGGCGAGCCGCTCAGCTGCTACCGCATGCATCTGGGCGTCAGCGAAGGGCCGGCGCTCCGCCGTCCCTTTTCCCGCGTTGCCGGTGAGCCCGAAGGTGCGGTCTCCGAAAACGGCCGGGTCACGGGCACCTATTTGCACGGCCTGTTCGCCGCCGACGGCTTCCGCCGAGCCTTCCTCGCCGGGCTCGGGGCCGCGCCCGACCCCGCCCTCGACTTCGAGGCCGATATCGAGGCCACCCTGGATGCCCTGGCGGCGCATGTCGAAGCCCATCTCGACCTCGGCGCGCTTCTGGCGCTGGCCCGCCATCCCGAGTTGCCCGCGTGACCCTGGCGACCGCGCTGGCGGCCCTGCTGATCGAACGCACGTTCGGCTACCCGGCGGCGCTCGCCCGCACAATCCGCCACCCGGTGGTCTGGATGGGGACGCTGATCGATCGGCTCGATGCCCGCCTCAACGATCCGGCCCTTGCCGCGGCGACCCGACGCGGGCGGGGTATCCTCGCGCTCGCCGTCCTGCTCGCCGCCAGCCTCGTCCCCGCCGTCGCACTCGTTTTGCTTGTGCGGCCCTTGCCCTTCGGCTGGCTGCTCGAGGGCCTTCTGGCGGCGCCGTTCCTGGCCTCTTCGGAACTCGAACGCGCGGTTGCCGCCGTCGCCGCGGGTTTGCGCAGCTCCGTGGCCGCCGGCCGTGACGCTGTCTCGCGCATCGTCGGACGCGACCCAAATACTCTCGACACGTCCGCCGTCGCCCGCGCCGGCATCGAATCCCTGGCCGAGAACACCTCCGATGGGGTCATCGCGCCGCTGATCTATCTGCTGGTTTTCGGCCTGCCCGGCGTTGTTCTCTACAAGGCCGTCAACACCGCCGATTCGATGCTCGGCCACCGCGACGACCGCCACCGTGATTTCGGCTGGGCCAGCGCGCGCGTTGACGATATCGCCAATTTCATTCCCGCCCGGCTCACCGCCGCGCTCTGCGCCCTCGCCGCCTGGGCACTGCCGGGGGTCGACGGACCCGGCGCCTGGCGCGCCGCCCGGCGCGACGCGCCCGCCCACGTCTCGGTCAATGCCGGCTGGCCGGAGGCGGCGATGGCCGGCGCACTGGGTGTTTCGCTGGGGGGCCCGCGCACCTACGCCGGGCGCCGCGTCGAGCTCAAGGAGATGGGCCGTGGCCGCCGCCGTCTCACCCCCGACGATATCGACCGGGCGCTCAGGCTCTACCGGGGCCAGGTGGTGACCGTCCTCGTGCTGCTGGTGCTGACGGCCTTTGTCGTCGTCCGGCCCTAGACCGGCAGTTCGCCCTTCAGCGGCATCGGCAGCCCGGCCACAATCAGCACCACCGCGCCGCACGAAGCCGCCAGCCGCTGATGCGCCCGTCCCGCCAGGTCCCGGAATGCCCGCCCCATCTCATGGGCGGGCACCACCCCCAGCCCGACCTCATTGCTCACGATAATCAAGCGGGGGCTCGAATGCCCCGCGAGCCATTCGCCGAGCGCCGCGATTTGCCCCTCCACGTCCTTGTCCGCCGCCATCAGGTTGGAAATCCACAAGCTGACGCAGTCCATGACCACCACGTCGTGGCCGTTTCCGATCGCCGCGAGCCGCTCGACCACCGCCAGCGGCTCCTCGTAGGTCGCAAACGCCCGGTTCCGGTCGCGCCGATGCCGCTCGATGCGCTCCCGCATCTCCTCGTCGCCCGCCTCGGCGGTCGCCAGATAGGCCGGCCGCGCGCCGGTTGCCGCCCGTTCCGCATAGGCGCTCTTGCCGGAGCGCGCTCCCCCCAGAACGAGCACATGCGGGTTCATGGGCACCATTTCGGATTTGCTGTCATCTGGGCGGTGCCGGTCCTGAAATCTCCGCTTGTCATGCCCGCTCGACGCGCGGTCGGCAAGCGCACGCAGATCGACGCCGGGTTGCGCCGGGGCGCATTGACCTGCCCCGCGATGGCGATATGGTCCGCCGCGACCGGGCCACCGGGATGATTGGTCGGGAGACGAGGGTGGACGACAAGCTCTATCTCGGTGTCGACGGGGGCGGCACGCGATGCCGCATGCGGCTTGCCGACGCCGGGCTCGAAACGCTCGCCGAGGCGGTCGTCGAACAAAAGTCCAACCTCCAGGTCGACGACGGCGAATCGGCCTACGCCGCCGTCACGGAGCTTACCCAAAAGGTTTTCGGCGAGGCGGGCCTCGAGCCGGGCGATGTCGGCCACACGTTCGCCTGCCTGGGGATGGCCGGCGGCAGGCTGGAATCGGCCCGCGCCGCCTTCGAGGCCCGCGATTTCCCGTTCGCCGCCGTCAAGGTCTTTGACGATATCGACATTGCCCGCGCCGGAGCCCTGGGCGGCGCCGACGGGGCGGCGCTCATCATCGGCACCGGTTCGGCCGGGCTGGGGATCATGGATGGCGAACGCCACCAGGTCGGCGGCTGGGGCTTTCACGTCGGCGACACGATGTCCGGGGCGATCTTCGGCCGCGAACTCGTGCGGCTGAGCCTGCTCGCCCATGAAGGTCTGCGCGCCGCCTCGCCGCTGACGGTCGCGGTTATGGAGCGGTTTTCCTCCGATCCGGACCAGGTGATGGCCTGGTCGTTCAACGCCCACGGACCCGACGAGCCGGCCCGGCCCGCCGACTATGGGGACCTGGTGCCCCTGTTCTTCGAGTATCTTGAAGCCTACGATCCGGTCGCCCTCGAGCTGCTCGAGTTTGAACTTGCCGCCATCGACCAGTATGTGGACTGGTTCAAGGCAAGGGGCGCCGAAACCATCGCCATCGTCGGCGGCTTCGGGCGCCGCCTGCTTCCCCGGCTGATCGAGCGCTACGGCCCGATCGTTGCCGCACCCAAGACCTCTCCGCTCGACGGGGCGCTCATTCTTGCCCGTCAGCTCTTCGCGGACAGCTAGGTCCGTGCCTGCAGGAGACGAACGAATTGTCCAGTGAGCCATCCAGCCGCATCATTCCGGTCCCGCCCTTCGACTACCTGGTCTTCGGCGCCACCGGCGATCTCACCCGGCGCAAGCTGATCCCGGCGCTCTACCACCGATTTCTCGATGGCCAGTTCGACGAACGCTCCCGGATCATCGGCATCTCGCGCACGCCCTGGGACGACGACAAGTTCCGGCAGGTCGCCCGCGAGGCGGTGGAAACCTCCGCCCAGGAAACCTACCGCGACGAGGCCGTCATCGAGCGCTTCCTGAGGTGCTTCTCCTACGTTCCCAACGACCCCAGGGACCGCGACCACTGGGCCGATCTGTCCGGCCATCTTCGCGAGGATGCCGACGTTGTCCGCGCCTTCTATCTCGCGGTGGCCCCGAGCGTCTTCGCACCGATCTGCACCTACCTCTCCGAAATGGGCTATGCCCGCCGCGATTCGCGTCTGGTCCTGGAAAAGCCGCTCGGACACGACCTCGCCTCCTCCCGCCAGATCAACGAGGCCGTCGGCAGGGTGTTCGCGGAAGATCAGGTCTACCGGATCGACCACTACCTCGGAAAGGAAACGGTGCAGAACCTCTTGACACTGCGCTTTGCCAACACCCTGTTCGAGCCGATCTGGAACTCGGCCCATATCGACCACATCCAGCTCACCGTCTCCGAGACCATCGGCACCGAAGGCCGCGCCTACTACGACCAGTCCGGCGCCCTGCGCGACATGGTGCAAAACCACCTGCTGCAGCTTCTGTGTCTGGTCGCCATGGAGCCGCCGCCCTCGGACGAGGCCAATGCCCTGCGCGACGAAAAGCGCAAGGTGCTCCGATCCCTCCGGCCGATCGTCGGCGAGGATGTCGCCCGCCTCACCGTGCGCGGCCAGTATACCGGCGTCACCTCCGACAACGCCCGCGTGCCCGGCTATCTCGAGGAGCTCGAATCAGGGGAGCCGTCGGAAACCGAGACCTTCGTCGCCGTTCGGGCCGAGATCGAGAACTGGCGCTGGAAAGGGGTGCCCTTCTATCTGCGCACCGGCAAGCGCCTGGCCAACAAGGTCTCGGAGATCGTCATCCAATTCCGCGCCATCCCGCATTCAATCTTCACCTATGCCGAAGGCAGTCCCCGGCCCAACCGGCTGGTGATCCGCCTGCAGCCCGACGAGGGGGTCAGGCTATTCCTGATGATCAAGGATCCCGGGCCCGGCGGCATGCGGCTGCGCCAGGTGCCGCTCAATCTGAGTTTCGCCGAGACCTTTTCCGCGCGCATGCCGGAAGCCTACGAACGGCTGCTCCTGGACGTCATCCGCGGCAACCAGACGCTGTTCATGCGCCGCGACGAGCTCGAATCCGCATGGGCCTGGATCGACCCGATCCGCAAGGCCTGGGACGAGTCCGACGAACCCCTGCCTGCCTACACGGTGGGGACTTGGGGCCCGACCGCCTCCGTCGCCCTGATCGAGCGCGATGGCCGCACCTGGCATGAGGCCAATGACGACGCCAAACCGCTCTGAATCGCCCGCCCGGCGCGACTTCGAGACTCCCGCGGCGCTCGCCGACGCGCTCGCCGCCGAGATCGCCCGCGCCCTTGCCGCCTCGATCGCCGGGCGCGGCGAGGCGAGCCTGCTGGTTTCCGGTGGCGCGACGCCGAAGCGTCTGTTCCACGAGCTTGCCGGCCGCCCCCTCAATTGGGCGGCGGTTCGCATCTCGCTGGTCGACGAGCGCTGGGTGGGCCCGGCCTCGGAGCGCTCGAACGCCCGCCTGATCACCGAAAACCTGCTGACCGGTCTTGCCAGGGCCGCGGAATTCGTGCCGCTCTTTACCGACGGCATCAGCGCCGCCGATGGCGTGAGCGCCGCCTCCGAACGGGTGGGGCGCCTGAGCCGTCCGTTCGACGCGGTGATCCTCGGGATGGGCAACGACGGACACACCGCCTCGTTCTTCCCGGGCGCCGACCGTCTCGACGCCGCCCTTGATCCCGCCAACACCAACCCGCTCATCGCCATCGAGGCCCCCGGCGCCGGCGAGCCTCGCGTCACCTTCACCTTGTCGTCGCTTCTCGACACCAACCTGCTGGCGCTGCACATCGAGGGCGCACAGAAGGCCGCCACCCTCCAGCGGGCGCTGGCGCCCGGGCCGGTGGCCGAAATGCCGGTGCGCGCCGTCTTGCGCCAGCCCACCACCCCCCTGACCGTCTATTGGTGCCCCTGACCGGGACACCGAACCGGAGAGAGAGACGAAATGGCCGTCAATCGGACGATTCAGCGCGTCACCGAGGCCATCGCCGAGCGCTCGGCGACGACCCGCACCGCCTATCTCGAGCGCATCGACCGCCAGCGCGAGTCGACGGTCCGGCGCGCCGCGCTGAGCTGCGGCAACCTCGCCCACGGCTTTGCTGCCTGTCCGGCCACCGACAAGGCGGCGCTCGCCGCTACCCGCACCCTCAATCTCGGCATCGTCACCGCCTACAACGACATGCTGTCGGCCCATCAGCCCTACGAGCGCTATCCCGAGCTCATTCGCCAGACCGCCCGCGAGCTCGGTGCCACCGCCCAGGTCGCCGCCGGCGTGCCGGCGATGTGCGACGGCATCACCCAGGGCCAGCCGGGCATGGACCTGTCGCTGTTTTCCCGCGATATCATCGCGATGTCGGCGGCGATCGGACTTTCCCACAACATGTTCGACGCCGCCGTGTATCTGGGCATTTGCGACAAGATCGTGCCGGGGCTTTTGATGGCGGCCCTCGCCTTCGGGCATCTGCCGGCGGTCTTCATCCCGTCCGGGCCGATGCCCTCGGGCCTGCCCAACGACGAGAAGGTCAAAACCCGCCAGCTCTTCGCCGAGGGCAAAATCGGCCGCCACGTGCTCCTGGAGGCGGAAGCCAAATCCTACCATGCACCGGGCACCTGCACCTTCTACGGCACCGCCAACACCAACCAGATGCTCATGGAAATCATGGGCCTGCAGCTGCCCGGCTCGAGTTTCGTGGCGCCCGGCACACCCCTGCGCGAGGCGCTCACCCGCGCCGCCGTCGAACGGGCGCTCGCCATCACTTCCCTGGGCGACGACTACACGCCCGTCGGCCGCCTTGTCGACGAGAGGGCGATCGTCAACGGCGTCGTCGGTCTCCTGGCGACCGGCGGCTCGACCAACCACACCCTGCATCTGGTCGCCATCGCCGCCGCCGCCGGATTGAAGCTCACCTGGGGGGATTTCGCCGAACTATCCGAAGCAGTGCCGCTCGTCGCCCGCATCTATCCCAACGGCCGCGCCGACGTGAACCACTTCCATGCCGCCGGCGGCGTGCCGTTCGTGGTCCGCGAGCTTGCCGTCGCCGGACTTCTGCACGCCGATGCCGGCTCCATTGCCGCCGGTGGCCTCGATGCCCACGCGTTCGAGCCACGCCTCGAAGATGGCGAACTCGCCTTCACGCCGGCGCCCGAGGAGTCCGGCGACCCCGACGTGCTCACCAAGCCTGTCCACGCCTTCGCCGGCAACGGCGGGCTGAAGGTGCTTGCCGGCAATCTCGGCACCGCCGTCATCAAGACTTCATCGGTCAAGGCCGAGCATCTCGTCATCGAGGCCCCGGCCCGCGTCTTCCGCTCGCAGTCCGAGCTCCAGGGCGCCTTCAAGACCGGCCGCTTGAACACCGACATGGTGGCTATCGTCCGCTTCGCCGGGCCGAAGGCGATCGGCATGCCGGAGCTGCACAAGCTCACCGCGCCGCTCGGTGTCCTCATCGACCGCGGCCTGAAGATCGCGCTGGTCACCGACGGGCGCATGTCCGGCGCCTCCGGCAAGGTCCCGGCGGCCATTCACCTGACGCCGGAGGCGGGCGAGGGCGGCCCGCTGGCCAGGGTTCGCGACGGCGATCTCATCCGCCTCGACGCCGTCGCCGGCACCCTCGACGTGCTGGTCGACGCGGCGGAGTTCGCCGCCCGGCCGCCCGCCCGCACGGATCTGGGTCCCGATCATGTCGATTTCGGCCGCGAGCTTTTCGCCCCGATGCGGGCGCTGGTCGGGCCTGCCGACGCCGGCGCCTCGATTTTCGGCTGAGCCTGCCGCCGCCCGAACCGCGCCGCCGAATCGGCTATGCTCGGGGCCTTGGCGGGTCGGGGGCCGCGCATGCGGAATTTCGCACCATTCACCGGGGCGTTGGCTTTTGCCGTGCTGGTCGCTTTGGATTTGAGTGCCTGCACCACCCTGACCGGGGGCGGCGCCCCGGCGCTCCGCAAGCTTGACTTTTTTGCCGACGATATCGCCGCGCTCGTGTTTGCCGTCGATGTGCCGGTGAGCTTGGTGCCGCTGGCCGAGGCCTCCGCCATCACCTTCGCTGCCGTCACCCCCGACGACGGCGAGCGGCGCATCGAGGCATCGCTGGTGCGCGCCGACGCCGATACCGTCGCCGGCCTGCTGCCCCCGCCCGGCCGCGAGCGCGCCTACTATCTCTTCGCGTTCCCGCCGGCCGCCCGCCAGGCGCTGCGCGAGGCCCAGCAATGGATGCGGGAGCTCGACCCCGGTTTCGATGCGGTCGGCGGCACGCTGACGGTCGGCGTTCGACCGGCTTTTTGCCGGGTCGGCGACAGCGATGCCGCGGCCAGCGAGGTCTCGGTCCTCATCGTCACCGCCGGCGCCGATCGCCTCGAGCCGCTTCTCGATCGCGTCCCGCTCGCCCAATTGCTCGAAGCAGGAGAGCTCGCGGATCTGCCGCGATGCTAGATTGCTCCGGGGAAGTCGGATCAAGGGTGGCGGCCAGCCGCTCAGAAGCCACCGCGGGTCTTGAATCCGCCATGCTTGCGCGTCCCCCGGCTGCCTCCGCGCGGCCGCGACAGGGCCGCCCCCATAACGGCGCCGGCCACCGCACCCCAGGGAAATCCGCTGACCGGCTTCGCCCGGTCCTTGGTGCGCCAGACGACGCCGCGGAACGGCTCCCGCGGCAATCCGACCCGGCCGCCGGCCCGCCGCGTTGATTGGTTCCAGCCCTGCGAAGCGCGCCACAGACCCCAATAGGTGGCCGCCGTGATCGCACCGCGCAGAAATTCCTCGAGCGTGTTGCCGGCCAGATCGTCCTTGTCGAAGGTCGACCGGGGATCGTCGAAACGCTGCTTCTTGAACTCCCACTCGATATCCTCGAGTTCGCGCCGTCGGGTGGCGAGCAATTTCAGGCGATCCCTGTCCTCGCGCACCTCGGTCTCGTCCTCGGCGATCTGCCGCCGGGTCTGCTCGATCTGGGCGACGATGGTGTCGTCGCGCCCGGTTTCGGTGGCCTGCGCCGCCGCCAGCAGCGCCCCGATCTCTTCGTGCGCCAGAGAGTCGGCCAGAATCTGCACCGCATCGCGGAAGGCCGGATCGCTGCCGTCGGCGAGCTGTCGCTGGTCGCGCGCCTGTTCGTCGCGCTCGTCTTCGGCCGCCACCATGTCGTCGTCGATGGCGTCGATCTTGGCTTGCGCGGCGGCGATCGCCTCGCGCGTCTTCTTCCCGCCCGCCTTGTCGATCGCCTCGATTTCGAGCTCCTCGAGCTTGTCGCTGGCCGCTTCGGCGCCCGCCTGGAGGCGCTCGGCGTGCTCGCGCAGGCGCATCGGAATCTCGTTGAGCATCGCGAAATTCGGGCGCGCGCGGTAGAAATCGACAATCCGCGCCACCCAGCCGTCGAGCGCCCGGATGAGGGTGTTGGCGCGGTACGCCTTGGTCCCGTAGCCGCGCTCCCACAGATACATGAACAACGGATCCGACCGGTAGGGCCGGCCCTTTTCCTCCCGGTCGGCCTCGGCCTGCTCGATCTTCTCCACCGCGCGTTTGGCGACTTCGAACAGCCGCTCGGCCTGCTGGCGCCGCTTGGCAAACGCCTCATCCGCCTCGAGCTCGGCCATCACGGATTTGGACAGCTCGGCGAGTTCGGCCTGAGCTTTGTCGAGGCTTTCGGTTTCGCTCTGGCGCAGGGCGCTGAGCTCGCCGAGTTCCGCATCGAGCTCCTTGAGGCGCTTCTGCGCCGCTCCCAGATCCGCATTGTGCTGCGCGATCATTTCGCGTGCGCGATCTTCCGCGCCACCCAGGCGCTTGGTCACCGCCTGGCGCTCGGCGCCGCTCAGCCGCTCCTCGGCCAGCGCGCGAAAATGCCCGGCCTCCGTTTCGCGCAGGCGCGCCGCCTTCTCCGAGGCCCGCGACAAGCGGTCGGCGATGTCCCGCTCCTCCTGGCGGACTTCGTCGAGCGCCTCGTGCAGTGCGCCCAGTGCCTGCGGTCCGGTCAGCATCGGCTCACCAGCGCGTAATGGCGCCGCCCAGGACGGGCACCACGTAGTCGACGTCGAGATAGCCGAACTGCTTCACCCCGACGATGTTCTGCTGGATAATTCCATCGTCCTGTTTGTCCCGTGCGATCGCCTCGTAAACGTTTTCGGGTACGCGAATCGCGAACATGCTGACATCCTCGACCTCACCGGACTCCTCGTTGAGGATCGGCAGCGTCAACACCTCATTGTCCGGGGAAAGCGCCTCAACGACCAGATACCGGTTGGTCGCCTCCAGGATATCGTCGGGCGAGGTGGACACCCCGGTCCTCACGCCCGGACGGTTGACGATTGTCAGCCGGTACTCGAGCCGCAAAAGATCGCGCAGCGCGCTCAGGTCGTTGACCGCCGCCTCGGCCCGTTCCAACTCGCCGGCCGCCGCCGCCGATTTGCCCTGCGTCCGGATCTCCTCGGCCTGCCGGACCGCTTCCTGCACCTTTGTCTCGCGGTAGATGGTCGCATAAAGCGCATCCATCTGCGCCGGCAGTCCCTCGGACAAATGTTGCTCGAGCGCCGCCTGCTGCGAGGCGACAAAGGGCCGGTAAGCGAACTGATAGGCCGCCAGCACCAGCCCGATCGCGACCACGATGGCCACCAGCGTGGCTCCCCAGCGTCCGCGGCTCACATAAAGGCGCGCCAGCGCCGTCCGCAAACCGCGCCGCGGCGGCGTGTAGACGAACCGGCTTTCGGCCAGCGCGTCGACCCCTTCCTTGAGGATGTGATCGGGCACGTCGATGCCCTGGTCGGCGTAGATGTCGCGCAGCTTGCCGATCAGCGTCGCGGCGCGCTGGTCCTCTTTGAGTTCGCGCTCGACGAGATCCTGGCGGTGGCGCAGCGTGTCGACCACGTCCATCGCCAGCATGACGTCATCGAGGGGCAGCGTGCCCTGGGTGTCCTCGCTCATGACAGCCTATCCGGCCCGGAGGTTGGCGCCCGCATCTAGCCCTCGGCGCGCGCCTCCGTCAGAAGCACGTTGCCGTCGCTGGCGAGCTTCGCCAGGCGCCTCTTGCCTTCCTCGACCGCATCCCGGATTTCGGCCGAATTCTCGGTCGCCAGCTTGCGCATCTCGGCGATGATCTCCTGCGAATGCTCCTGGAAGTTGACCACGGAATCGACCAGCTTGCGCACCGCATCGGCGCGAATGGTCGGGCCATAGCCGGCCTTCAGGGCCTCCTCATGCACCTTGTCGCCGATCTCGGCCAGCGTTTCGAGGCTCTTCGACATCCCTTCCTTCATGGCGTTCAGGGTTTCGGTCGATTCGTGCAGCCCGAACATGCCCGTGAACGAAGCCGAAAGCGCCGTCAGCACCGTCTCGTTGGTCGAAAAGAAGCTGATCGACTGCTGATAGACCCGTTCCTTGGCGTTCGTGGTCTGCGTCAGCCGCGCCATGATCACTTCCGAGGTGTTGTAGGAGACCGTCAGGTTGTCCGACAGGTCCTTGGCGATCTGGTAGCGGCGCTCCTCGTTCTGCATCTCGCGCATCCGCTCGTCCCGGGCCATCTCCAGCCGCGCCCGGTCGGCCGGGGTGCCGTCGGTGAACGATTCGAGGTCTCCGGACGCCGCCGCCAGCGCCTTGCGGCGCTCCTCGAGCTTCGCCTTGGCGGTCTCCAGCACCTCGAGCGCCATCACCTCAGACTGCTTCAGCGCCCCCCGGAAGTCGCGATAGGCCTCGAGAATCGTGGTCTCGCGGTCGATCTGGTCCTTGGTGTCCTTGGAGACGTCCAGATAGGTGTCGCGGATGGAGTTGAAGCGCGTCGCGATGTCGCCGCGCGAGATCTTCATCCAGATGTTCGAGGCGCGCTCCAGAAGGTCGATCTTGGAGTCGTCAAGCTGGTCCACCAGACCCTTGGCGTCGTCCCGGATGGAGTCGAACCCCTTCGTGATGTCCTCGTAGCGGTCGCCGATCCGCATCGAGGCGACCTGCTCGCGCACCACGTCGTTGAAGGTCGAAGCCTGGTTCAGCGTCCGCCCGATCAACACGATCCTGGTCTCGTCAAGGGCCGTGATCTCCTGCAGAAGGCCGGTGATCGGCTGCTCCTCGACAACCTCCGGCCACAGCCCGAGGTCCCGGATGGCGCTCATCGCCTTGTCCAGATATTGCAGTGGTTTGTCGATTGCCTGGTCCGCCATGACAGTCCCCCCGGCTTGCTGCTTGTTGCTTCGATGATCCCCGCTTGGTCCGCCGCTGACAATTGAATGCGGACCGCCTACGGTCTATTTGCCAGATATTGGTGCCAAAAAGCCGCAGGTAAAGCCCCAGATGCCAATCTCCGGGCCCCACTAGTGCAGTTCGCCGGACGCTACGCGCTCACCGCCCCGCGCATGCGGGTC
>Ga0315550_1002095_pt1 | contig 12239 bp, 15 predicted proteins | sample SalMarSW160190MG_2_FD_203100 | JGI IMG/M metagenome (GOLD analysis project Ga0315550, IMG submission 203100) | Salt marsh sediment microbial communities from the Plum Island Ecosystem LTER, Massachusetts, United States - Salt Marsh Sediment SW1601-90 ... | reverse complement strand
CCTTTTCATCCAGGCGCTGGTCAAACAGGGGCCAACAGGGCCAATAGACGCAACTCCGGTACCCCGCCAACCTCATTAGCCCAGTGATAAGGACTACTCCACCCGGCTTGACTACCCGCGCCATTTCTGCCACAGCGCGCGACCGCGCTTGCGGTTCAATGATGTGAGAGAGAGGCGCGCCCAAGCTGATGACGCTATCGAACACGCCATCCGTGTAAGGGAGACTGACGATATCGCCCTCAACCAGGCACACTGCCCGAGCGCCAATCTCGACCTCGACGAGCTTACCCTGCGCAAACTCGAGCATCTCGCGCACCAGGTCGAACGCTGCCACACGATAGCCCAGCCGCGCCAGATGAATGGCATAACGCCCCGGGCCACTGCCCGCGTCCAAGACGAGCCCCTTACCCGGCAGGTATCGCTCCAAACAGTGAAGCGTGATCAGATGCTCTATGCGCGTGATCGGCGTGGAGCGCAGCCGCTCCCATTCCGACAGCGCCTTACCGGCATATTCCCGTCGAATCCGTTCAGGGATCATCGCCATATCCATGTGCTGCCGTACCACTCACTCATACCGCGCAAAGATGCGCCGATAGGCCTCACTGCGCTCCATCAACTCCTCGTGCGTGCCCTGGTCCACCAGCTCGCCGCCGCGCAGAACGAGGATGCGATCCGCCCAACGGATCTGGCTCAAGCGGTGGGTGATGATGAACGTCGTACGCTCGCGGCTGATGCGGCGCATGGCACGCTGGATCTGATCCTCGGTGGCGCTGTCGATGGCGCTGGTCGAGTCGTCGAGAATCAGGATGCGCGGGTCGGTGAGGAATGCACGGGCGATGGCGATACGCTGCCGCTGCCCGCCGGAGAGGGTCGCGCCGCGCTCGCCTACCTCGGTTTCGTAACCCTCGCCAAAGCCCAAGATGAACTCGTGCGCCTGCGCCTCGCGCGCCGCCTGCTCGATGGCCTCCTGATCGGCGTCGGCGCAGCCAAAGGCGATGTTCTCGGCCAGCGTGCGAGAGAAGAGAAACACGTCCTGCTCGATGGTCGAGATCTGCGAGCGCAGCGACTCCAGGCTCCAATCGCGCACGTCCACGCCGTCGACCAGCACCCGCCCGCTTTCGGCATCAAAGATGCGGTTGATGAGCTGGGTGAGTGTGGATTTGCCCGACCCGGTCTGGCCCACGATGGCAATGGTCTCACCGGGGTTGGCCCTAAAGCTGACATCCTTGAGCACCGGGCTGCCATTGTAGCCAAAGCTCACGTTCTCAAAGACGACCTCGCCACGAATGCGCCTCGCCACGCCGGCCTCGTTCTCGTCCAGTTCCGTCTCCGTGTTGATCAACTCCAGCAGGCGCTCGGCCCCGGCGACGCCAAGCTGCACCAGGTTGAAGGAGAAAATGGAGATGAACGTCGGGAAGCGCAGTGCTCCCATCAACCCGATGAAGGCGACGGCCTGCCCCAATTCGATCAGCCCTGCCTGCCACAGCCACAGGGCGTGGAAGAACGCCGCCGCCCGGCAGATGACGTACATCAGCATCGGCCAGTAACGGGCCTGAATCTCGCCCTGTTGCACAAAATAGTCGCGGAACAGGCGCGCGTCGGCGACAAACTTTTCCCACGCACGCCGCTCCTGCGCGTTGGCCTTGACCACCTCGATCCCCGAGATCAACTCTTGCAACCCGGCGTTCATCGTACCGAACTGCTCCCGCTGGGCCAAGCTGACCGGCTTGAGGCGGCGGTTGTAGTCGTACACCGTGACGGCCCACAGGATGATGAATATACCCGGCACGAGCAGCAAGCGCCAGTTGAGGCTTATCATCATCGCCAGGGGGATAACGATGTTCAGCACCGAATCGAGGATCAGCATCAGGCCGGGACTGAACATAAAGTTGAGCATGCGCACGTCGTTGGTCGCACGGGCCATGATGTCGCCGATGCGCTGCCGCCCGTAGAAGGTCTGGCTCTTGCCCAGCAGGCTGGCATAGAGCTCGCTGCGGGCGTCCCGCTCGATGCGCTGGGCCAGAAACTCGACCGAAAAATTACGCAACACGCCACCCAAGCCCTGCCCGGTGGCCGTGGCCATCACCAACAACGCCACCGAGAGCAGATCAGCCACCTGCCAACCGGGTGTGGTGATCAGCGTGAACGCGTCGCCGATCAGCACCTGGCGGGAGCCAAACGACCAGTTGCTCAGCAGGCCGCCCAAAAGCATGAGCAGCGGAAAGAACGGGTGCCGCAGCATGTGAGAGATGATCCAGCGCACCGGGCCGGAGCGATTGTAGCGATATTCGTTCTCTAGGCGGAATTCTCTCTTGGTCAACACGTTCTCCTGTGAGTTCATGACGTGTACCGGCACAGATGCAAGGCCTGCTCGTAGGCGGCCTGCAGCTCCAGGAATTCGCTGTGGCTGCCACCCCGGTCAGGGTGAGCGCGTTTCGCCAACTTGCGATAGGCCGCCTTCACCTCGGCCACGGTGCAGGGAAAGGAGAGCTTGAGCAAACTGAAGCAAACGGGCGCCTGCCCCCCATATTGTACCACACGTTCTCGATAAGGCACGGCAAAGAAAAGGGGGGCGTCGACATCTGCCGTGACGGGCACGAAGGCGTACCCCCTCTGCTCCAACATCACACGGTCCAGCCGAAACGTCGGTGCATCACGATCTGACCAGCTTCCCGTCAGGCGCTCTGGCTCGTATGGTTGCCGTTCGACGTAGACGTATTTGGGCGTCCGTTTGGCGACGCGATGGGGCACCGAGTGCCACTCATCGGTCGATTCATCCTGCACATCCTGGTACAAAAACTCGAGCGCCTCGGGCGCTCGCCTCTCTCGAGAATGTCTGCGATGATACGCCTTGGCGTATTTCGCCGTGACCCACTCCCCATGCATCCCCGCCACTTCCAGCGCGCGGTCGACCGCCTCGGTCTTGGTGCACTCATAGCCCTCGGCCAAGTGTGACCCGGCCCCGCCAGATTGCACCATCCCCAGCGAGGGCCAGACGACCCAGTACCAGCGATCCCTGCCCAGCGACGTGACGGCGAAGAATGTCTGGCGCGCTGCATCCGAGTCCCTCTTGCTCTTCAGCCCTTCAACAGACCTTCAGCTAGTCCTGCCGCGTAGAGATGGGCCGTGTCGTTCAACCGCTCCAGCTCGTGGTCGCCCCATTGGTTGCTCCCAAACACGCTGACGCTCGCAGGATGTGCCCCAAAGGACAGCCTCGAGAGTACTTCAATATCCAATTGTAGCCACCAAGCGACGATGTTGACGAGAGTGCCGCCGTGCGTCACCACGAACAAGAGCTCCTCTTGCTCCCCAGCGAGGCGCTCCATAACCCCAGCGACCCGTTGGTAGAACTGCCGCCACGTTTCTGCCCGTGGGTGCGGTTGCCAAGCCCGTTTGAGAGCGCTGCAAACCATTCGAACAAGCTTGCCCTCTAGCTCCTGCTTTAACCGCGACACAAGATAAGCCGCTTGACGGCGACCTAGATCGGTCAGGCCGGTATCGGTCCACCCTCCCGTCAGCCCGTTCACGTGGTGCTGCGACTGCGCGTGCCGAACGAGGATAATGGGTTTCATACGAGTGCTCTCCCTCAAAGCCTGAGCAGTTTCTCCAACCACTCCACCGGCTCGTACTTTCTGCGCCAGAACAGGTCCTCCCAGATATAGTGCACGGCCAGCATCTCGTACTCGCCGAAGCGTTCAAAAGTTTTCAGCAATTCATCCACACCTACCGGGTCATCCGGTTCTCGGTCAAAGAACAACTTGGAGTAGATCTTTTGCTCCCACGGCGAGATGTGGTTCATCGCGTCCAGGTGGTGAAACACGTCAAAGAGGATGTACCACACGGAGGCAGGGCCGATGCCGTACAGCGCCAGCAACGCCTCGCGCTGCTCCTCCTTGGATTTGCCGCGCAACTCGAACTCGTCCACCTCCCCCCGCACGAACGCCCCGGTGACCCGCTTGATCGACTTGGCCCGGTAGCCGACCTTGAGCGCGCGGAGTTCCTCCTCCGCCGCACGATCAATTATCCCCGGTTCCCAGAAGCAGTAAAGCTCTTTGTGATCATAACCGAGCAGAGTGCCATAGTGCTCGAACAGAGCCTGCATCATGTTGACCGAGCGGCGAATGGCGGCGTTCTGCAAAACGATGGCGATGATGAGGTACTCGTAGAGTGAGTTGTGGTTCAGGGGTTTCATCCCGCGCCACCTGGTGATGACGGGCCCCAACTGCGGATCGTCTGCAAACAGCCGATAAAACCCGGTCAGATCGAGCTGAAAGTTACAGCGGTATTCAATCTCGGCGAGCAAGTTATCGCAGAAAGGCTGGCTCAATTCCTTCCGCGACCAGACCGTGAGCGCAACGAGAGGCTCGTCGGCCGTCCCGCGATCCTCGAACTTGCACCCCAGCGGTTCCCCCTGCCACAGCATCGTCTGCCAGCGCACGCCCGGTTCCCAGATGTTATCGGCGGCGGGAAAGTGGTCGGGCTTGTGCAGTGTGGCATCGAAATTGAATGGGGCTTTGGGAAAAAGCTCCGTCGCCCACCGATGTTCCAGGTGCACCGGCTCGCTCATTGGCCGCCTGTCTCAATCCGGCCAAAGGCCTGCAGCGCCGTCAGGGTCCTGAGCGTCAACTCGCCACGCCACTCCAGCCTGACCTGCTCCCAGACGTCTGGATAGAAATCACCCCACGTCCACGTCGGCTCCCACGTGCCCTCCGGCGTCTGGTGGTCGATCTGGTAATCCAGGTGATCTTCCAGCCCATCCCGCAGCACGTCCGCAACGGGCGAGTCCGGCGTCGGCGCGACCTTGAGCGGCGTCGCGACGTATCCACCCCACTCCTGCGGATCGCAACTGACAAATTTGCGAGACAGACGACAAAGGCGAGAGATCAGGCGGTCCTTGTAGGACTGAGGCAGCACCTCGGTTTCTACCAAGCGCAGGGCGTAGCGCAGGCTATCTCCGCCGCCAGCGAAGGCGCCGTCCTCGATGGTCTCGAGCGTGGCAACTGTGTGCTCCGTCAGTTCAGCGAGCCAATCGGCTGGGACCAAGGCAGCATAATGATGCAATAGCCCCACGACGCTGGCCCGCGGGATGATCAGAAAATCGTCGAACGTGCGCGCCAAGCTGCCATCTTCCTCGTGCCACCAGGGTGCGTGGGGATGGTCATTAGCGTCGTGGGGTATAACCCGCCACACCCTGGCCTGAGGTTCAATCGTCTCTAGAAAAAACCGCACGGCCTGGGCAACCATCGGATGATCGGAAGCGCACCCAAGCTCCTTAAGCGTGCGCAAGCCAATCTCGGTCGCGAGCGCCGACGACGTAGGCGTGCGCAGATCGGGCTCCAGCGCGTGCCCGAACCCGCCGTCATCGTTCTGGAAGCGCGCCAGGTCGGCGGTCACCCGATCGGCCGACGCCCCCTCGAAGCGATGCGCGAACAGTGCCCGATCCAACGGCCTGGCCCGTGCCTTGATAAAGTCGCGCGCCCGATCAAACGCCTCACGGTTCAGGTTCTTCATTTTCCTCAATCAGCCTCCTAATCTTGAGCATCCAGAACGTCGATTCCAACTCCAGCGCCCGCTTCAAGCGCCGGTCCTCCTCCAGGCCCATATACGCACCCGTGACCCAGTAGCCGCTCCGATCTTCTCGCAGATATGACCGCGGGAAGACGCACGTCCCTCGCTCGGTGCGATAGGTTCCCAGGTGCGCCAGGCTCTCCCGGAACCAACGGTGCGCCTTAGCCGTTGGGAAGTGGGCCATCAGCACTACCCGTTGAACGAGCTGTCGGGCATCCCAATCGCTCAAGTCATCAAAGCCAAAATAGCCAGGCAGATGGACACTCCAGCCGATGGCATAGTACTTGCGCTTTCCCGCTCGCATGATCCCATACCCCTCGGGAAAAGCCTGATAGTCTGGGTGCAAGACGTAATCAATCACGGTATCGATCTTTTGCCGCGTGATACCATCCCCTGGAAAGTGTGCCAGCGCGTGGATGTCATAGATCGAGGGAAAGTGCTCCTCCCCGCCAGGGTAGAACGCCGGATCGACGAGGGGCTTGTCCAGAAATCCAGCGGGAATACCAGAATAAACGCTGCGGTCGACATAGATGTCGTAATTCTTCTGGCGCGTAAACTGATAAAGAACATCCAGGCGGTGCGCCATCTGTTGCATAACCGCCCGGTCACTGTGATAACCCGCCACGGTCAGAAATCCGCCCACGATCATGCGGTGGAACGGCATCCACGACCAACCCCGCGCATCCTCCATCGTCTGTGCCAGCCAGTCGCGAAACGGACGCACTCGCTCTTCAAAGGCCGGCATGCCGCTCCTGCAACCCAGCAGTGTGAGCTTGCCCATCGCGTTCTCGTAGGCCGTGGGCTTGGAGCTGTGAAGTTGATTTGTGCCTGTTTCGGGGATCAACCGCTCAAGCCATCCGTTGACCAACGGGCTTTCAAGCAGGGCGGCAGTCAGTGCGCCCAAGTCGACACTGGTCGGATCATCTAGCAGCTCAGTGGCTGCGCGATAGCGAATGGTCGGGCCGCCGTTTTCCAGCAGCCAACCGACGACCTCACGCTCGTTCATACTTACGCTCTCAGGCGATCCGGACGATAGACGATACCGCACAGGTCAAAGTCACAACGCAGTCCATCACCGGCAAACGTCTTTTCTTCCCGGCCGACGAGTTCGCCGGCCAGAATGCGCTCGATGCCAGCCACCAGATCGTCCAGAATGTCCTTGGATACAAGCAGCGTCTGTAGATCGGCGTGGCCTGGTAGGATGTGGTCGAACTCGTCACTGAATGCCTGCAACCGTCGCAGATTCTCGTGGTACTGGCGCAGCGGCAGCGACTCGTCCAGGTGTAGCCAAACTGTTCCCGGTAACACCGAGTCGCCAGTGAACAGCAGTCTGGCCTGCCGGTCCAACAGACAGATGGAGCCAGGTGTATGCCCCGGCACCGAGATAACCTCCAGGGCCCGGCCGCCCAGGTCAAAGACGTGTCCATCCTGAATCGTCTCCAGAGCGCCTGGTCCAGCCACAGCCCAGGCATCGAACTGGAAACCCGCTGGCAGGGGTTTGGGTAAGACGCCATCCACAATCCACGTGCGCATGTCAGCAGATGGGAGCTTACGCGCAGCGGCCTCATCAGCCACGTGGACATATACCTGGGCAAACTGACCGTTCCCAAAGACGTGGTCAGGGTGGCCGTGGGTGTTCACCACCGTCAACGGCAGGGGTGAAAGAGACGCCACCAGCGCGGGCAAGTCGCCCACCCCCCAACCGGTATCCATCAGCAGGCAGCGCTCCTGCCCGGCGACGAGATACATGACGTCGCTGCCCCGATCATCAATCGCCCAAGTTGCATCTCCAACCTCTTTGACCTCAAACCACTCTGCGCTCATATTCACTCCTTTGCGGACATCTCCCGATACAGCGTCCACGACCCCTTGCGGTCATCCACGCTCTTAGGCGCGCGGTTGTAATACAGCTCAAAGATACGACCGTCCTCGGTGCGTACACAAAAGGTGAACCGCCCCACTCCCAGCGAACCGTGGGTGGCGGCCACGGTCAGGTGGCTCTCGCGCATGTTGCGCGCCATCCTGCCCCGCCGCCTAAAGTCGCACCATTCACCCAGCAACTCGGCGACGCGGTACGTCTCCCCGCGCCAGACGAACCCATCCGGGCAGCCTGGCGACTTGCTCCACACCGGTGGCTCGTCGAAAACGGCCTCTATGGGCTCTCCAATGAAGCAAAGAGGTTTACACTCCATATCCTCAGATGCGGATGGCGAACCGGCAGGCCTCGGCGCCCTGCGCAATCGAACTCAGAAACTCGACCTCGACGGGTCTCTCCAATACCGTCTCAGAAAGCATCTTGTACCAGCCACAGGAGCAGTAGCAATACGTGGACGGAATCGGTTCCGCGGCCTTGCTCACCAACCCGCAGTAGCAGCGCCCGTAGGAGCCATAGATGGTATCGCCTTCTCGCCGCAAATCCCCTCCGCCGATGTGTGCCTGGTTCAGCTTGTCCAGGAAATCATTGATGGTCTCGGCCTTCCGCCAGTGCTTTTGGGCCTTTTCCAACAAGCTGCGAGAAATGCACTGACGGCCGCAGCCCACCATGACCTCCCTGGCGACAGCTTCCCCTGCTTCTTCCTCCAACCGCTCCATCAGTCCCTTGATCCAACGCGCTTTCTTGACCGAGCTTTTGATCGCATCGTACACCTCGCAGCCTTCCATCAACCTTGCCCTAACGTCATCATCAACGCACGCAGCCAAGCTCTGCTCGAATCTCTGAACTTTGAACGGCATATTATCCTCCCTGGTCGACCATCCATTCAAGGCTCTTCTCGCCAGCCACCTTCTCTCCTAGACGCACTTGGCTGGCATCCAGATAGCGCGCAAACTCACCCAGGCAATCGGCCAACGCGGCCTGCATCGCATCATTGGGCCGGACGCTCTCCTCCCACCACCAGTTGGCGATGGTTAGCACACGCGTCTTTTTATCAAAGGTCGGTTCGAAACGGGCCACAAACCGATCGCCACAAAGCACCGGCAGCACGTAATACCCGTATTGACGCTGCGCCGCCGGCTTGTACACTTCCCAGGTATAGTCAAAGTCAAACACCCAACGCAGCATATCACGCTGCCAGGTCAGGTTATCCAGCGTGGCGATCACGGCCGCCTTCACCGGAGGAGACCCCGCCTGCAATGAGTCCAAGATCTGCAGATCGGAGGTACGGGCAAAGAAGGTGCGCTTTGACACACCCTCTATCGCTACGGCGACCACGGCACCCCGTTCCACCAGGCGCGTGAGCGCCTCTTGCCGTCCCTGGCCCTTGGCGCCCAAGACACCCTGCCAGAGTCCTATCGGCACAGGGCTGGCCAGCCCGAACGCGCCGACGCGGCGCAGCACGTGCCAGTCGAGGTATGCCTCGTCGGTCTTGTTCGGATCTGGGGCGGGTAGCACCTCTGCCGGGAGCAGACGCTCGCTCAGATCGAACACCCGGCGCGTGCCAATGCGGTGGTGGATGCCAATCTCGCCCGTGTCGTAGAGTACGTCCAGGGCAGCCCTGCCCAACCGCGCCTGGTGGCCCCAACTCCACGAGACGCTGTTGTCGTCCTCAAGGTCCTTCAGATCAAGTGAGGAAGTAGGCCCGCGCTGGCGAACCACTTGCAGAATATCCGACGCGGCCTCAAAGCCCGGCTTCGAGCACTTGGTCTCAGCGTGGTGACGCCGCATAGCGGCCCGGCGACGGGCAAAGTAGGGCCAGTCGGCGGTCAAATAGATCGAAGCCACCTTGTCCCACCCATCCCAGAGCAGGCGGTCTGAGTAGAGAAGCTCATCCAGCAGCTCAGGTCGATAGCCCGCCACGCGGGATTGGAGCACCAGGTCCGGGTTACAGCCGACGACGTTGATCGGGTCGAACTGGATGCAGCCCACGTGACGCACATAATCCATGATACCCGTCTTGCCCTCGAGCCGGTGTGGCGGCCAGAGCCGGTGGTGCGCCAGCAAAAACCGGCGCGCCTGGGCCTTGCTCAACGTCATCGTCGGAGTAGGGAGAATGATCCTGGCCATCTGGAACTCGCCCTCAAATGTGAATGGCGAACTGGCAAGAGTCCGCCCCCCGCGTCATACACCGCAAGAGCTTGACCCGCACGGGTTTTCCCAGGACGCCCTCCCAGAGTCGCCTGTACCACCCGGTGCTACAGTAGCACAACGTCGGCGAGATCTCTTCCAGGCGCTGCCTGGCGATGGGACAGTGACAGAGGTGCGTGAAGAAGAGGGCATGATACGCGACCCGCCAGAATGCGTTCCTGTACTCTCGGCCATCCCACAGAGAGTCAGGGCATTTGATGATTGCCTGCCTCAGCATTTCAAACGACGCGTGGTATTGAGACTTGACGATATCCTTGGTGTCCATTCGGTAGCCTCCAATTCTAACAGATTTTATGCCCATCCCATCCCCTCCAGCCATTGCGCGCACAGGTCTACCCAGGTAGCCACATGCGGATCATCCTTCGCGGGATCGTCCTTTGCCAGTCCTAGGCCGTGACGGCCCTTTTCGTAGACATGCAGCTCGAAGGGCACACCATTCTCGTAGAGCGCCCCGGCCATCAGCAGGCTGTGTTCGACCGGCACCCTGGTATCCTCGAAGGTGTGCCAGAGAAAAGCCGGCGGGGTTTCTGGAGAGACGTGGCGTTCAACAGAGACCCAGTTTGGAGTGTTTTGCCCCAATTTTTCGGAAAACAAGACGTCCTCTGGTTTGAGATACTTGGCACTCAGCCAGGCGTAGCAGAGAACCAAGGCATCAGGACGGTTACTCACGCGATCCACCGGATCGGACGCGCTCGAATCCCCAGCGTCGAAATGGACGCCAAGCAGTCCCGTCAGGTGACCGCCAGCGGAAAAGCCGCAAGCTGCGATGTGATTAGGCCTGACGCCCCACTCCGCCGCCCGGCTGCGGACGAGGCGCATACCTCGCGCCGCATCGAGAAACGCCGCCGAAGGTGAGTGGGGCGCGACGCGGTACTGCACCACAAAGGCGTGCATCCCCCGCTCGTTAAAGGCCCTCGCCACAGGCTCCCCCTCGTGCAGTGCCCGCTGTGTGTACCCCCCACCCGGTAGGACCACCACAGCGCCGCGCGGCGCCGAGGTATCGACCAGGTAGATATCGAGCCGGGGTCGGGAGTCATCTTCGACCTCCGACCCCGGCGGCTTTCCTGGCCACAGCCAGATCGATTGCTCAGGATGTTCCGACATACTTTCTCCTTGTGTCTGTTATTGTCACCTCCCCTCGCACAATAACCCGTCGGTCCTTAGAGCGCTTGGCGAACCTCGTCCAACACCGCCCGCGCTGGAGGTACCATTGCAAAGAAACGCTCCAACTTCTCGCAGGACGCATAGTCTGGGCAATGGCCGCAGTTGACCACCCCACGTTCCACGCCGCAGGCGCGGATGTCGCACTCGGCGCAGTGGCCGCATTTGCGCTCGCCCGTCAGGCAGCCATCGCAGAGCACCGACGCGACGGTGATGCCGGGCGCATTATACTCCTCGCGCCACTTGGCCGCTACCTGCTCCAACGCCGCCTGATCGCCCGCCTGTGTAGCGACGTAGGCCTCACAGTCAGAGCAAACTAATCCACAATAGGCGATGATTTTGTCCATCAGATTTTCTCCTTAAATATTATCCAGTATTCCATCATTCTTTCTCGTAACTTCCTCAAGCATCCGTTTCTTGCACTCTTCATAACCTAGCTGTGAATAGAACGCGTCCATCCTGGCACACTCCTCAAACTGACCGCATTCCCCACAAAACAGGATTCCTCTCTCCTCGCAACACATCCTGATTTCACAACCCCTGCCTCTCGGATAGTCCCTGGGAAGCCAGCAGCAGCGATATTGATCATCAGGATCCACCAATACACTCTCATCTCCTGCCAAGAAATGTTTGTACCTATCGCAATGGCCGCAGTCAGCACCGCAGAAGCGGATGAGACGATCAGGCATCAGACTCTCGTTGGTCATACTTATTCACCTCCCAGGTCCCACGCACGTTTGGGACGCAGATCATCCAAATAAGGCAGGGTGGTGTAAAGGTCAAAGATGCGTCTCAACTCTGCGACAGGCTCAACATGTTCGTCCACCCTCAAGTCGATGTATGGATATTCTTCGTCCCCGACCACCAAGAGGGCGGCTGACACTCTGCCGCGCTTATCGCCGCCAGCAGCCTGACCGGCCTCCAGTGTCACGAGAAGCCGGTCAGCAAGCGGGCCTTGTGCCATCTCAAAGGCATCAGCCATCGACTGAACCGTTTCGCCGCCGACGAGCAGGTTGCCGGCGACCACATACTCGCTTCCCAAAAGATGCCCTTTCCAGGGCTGGACTTTCCTCCCTGTAAAGGCCGCAACACCACCGCGGGCGTCCACGATGCCAAGCTGGCGTCTTTCCCTCTCAGCATCAAGCTTGAGCAATCGGTCCAGCGCCTCGGCAGCCGACAGGCCCTGTACCAAAAGACCCAATCCATCAATAGCCAGGTAGGGGTTCGAGCATGCTTGAGTGGCGATGGCTCCCACCCGCGCCCTAGCAAGTGGGTTGATCGCTCCGACAGCGGGAATGGCGGTGGAGACAGCAATCCCGAGCTCACCGGTCTGGGGACAGCGGGCGACAATGGAAAAGGTCATAGCTCACAGAATAGTATATCGCCCGCCGCCTTCAATGTGACGAACCAGCCGCCCAACGTAGCG
>Ga0315550_1002092_pt1 | contig 12250 bp, 8 predicted proteins | sample SalMarSW160190MG_2_FD_203100 | JGI IMG/M metagenome (GOLD analysis project Ga0315550, IMG submission 203100) | Salt marsh sediment microbial communities from the Plum Island Ecosystem LTER, Massachusetts, United States - Salt Marsh Sediment SW1601-90 ... | reverse complement strand
CAACAGGGTCAGACCTATACATTTGACAAAACTGCAATGACTCTGGAGAATAAAACCAAAATGTAAGATGTGTAGGTCTGACCCTGTTCTTTTGCGCTAAGAAGCCTATATCAGGGAAGAAGAGATAGTTGGAGAGGCAGGTCGGCGGTCTGCGAGAGGAAGACGTGACTTGGAATATTGAAACGGCATTGAGAAGGTATTGGGGTTATGATGAGTTTCTACCCTTACAGAAGCAAGCCATGGAATGCGTCGTCGCGGGACGCGACTCGATTGTCGTCCTGCCAACAGGTGGCGGGAAATCGTTATGCTTTCAGGCGCCGGCAGTGATCATGCCGGGACTGGCCGTTGTGGTCTCCCCCCTGATCTCTCTGATGAAGGACCAGGTCGACGCCCTTGTCGAGTGCGGCGTCCAGGCTGAGCGTCTCGATAGTTCTTTGCCTTTCAGCGAACAGGATGCCGTTTTTGCCCGCATTCACCAAGGCACGCTCAAACTCCTTTATCTTGCGCCTGAGCGGCTGGTCTCAGAGGGCTTTCTTAGATTTATCAGAAAAATTACGCTTTCTTTTATCGCTGTGGATGAGGCCCACTGTGTGAGTATGTGGGGGCATGACTTCCGGCCGGAGTATAGGGAACTGGGGATCCTGAAGGAAACCTTCCCGGGTGTGGCCATTCATGCGTACACCGCAACCGCTACCAAACAGGTTCGCAACGACATTGCCCAGCAGTTGCGCCTCGAGGATCCCGAAGTGTTAGTCGGTTCGTTCGATCGCCCAAATCTCGTGTACAAGGCCGAGCGGCGGACGAACAAACTGAAACAGGTCTGCGCGGTGCTCGATCGCCACCGCAGCGAATCCGGCATCATTTACTGCATCAGGCGTGCCGAAGTCGATGTCATGTGCGCGGAATTGACCGCCAGGGGCTACAGGGCCTTACCGTATCACGCAGGCATGGAAGCCGAAGATCGTAAGAAAAACCAAGAGGCCTTTATTCATGAAGAGGTCGACACCATCATTGCCACCATCGCCTTCGGCATGGGCATTGACAAGTCGAATCTGCGCTATGTGATTCATGCCGGCATGCCCAAGTCCTTTGAACACTACCAGCAGGAGAGCGGACGGGCAGGCCGCGACGGACTTGAAGCCGAGTGCTGCCTGTTCTATTCCGGCAGTGACTACGGGACCTGGAAGACCATTCTCAGCGACATGGACCCGGAACCGCACGAGATCGCGCTGAGCAGATTGAATGATATGTACGAGTATTGCACTGGCGTCACTTGCCGACACAGGGCCATTCTCAACTATTTCGGCCAGGATCCGGACAGAAGCAACTGCGCTGCCTGTGACGTCTGTCTCGGGGATCTGGACTGCATGGAAGAGTCGCTGACGTATGCGCAGAAAATTCTCTCCTGTATTGTACGCCTGGACGAAGGCTTTGGTGGCGACTACACAGCCTCGGTGCTGATAGGTTCCCATGAGCAACGAATCCTCGCCAACGGCCACGAGAAGCTGAGCACCTATGGCATTCTGTCGGACTACACGAAGCGAGTCGTACGCGATTGGATAGAACAACTCGCTGCCCAGGGCTTCATCCGAAAAACTGAGGAATATAGCGTTCTGCAGGTAACCGAAAATGGCTGGCGAGTCCTGAAAGGAAAAGATACTCCCCGCCTTCTCAGGCCTGCGAAGAAACCCGCCAAGCCGCCAAAGGCAGCAAAGGATTCATGGGAAGCGGTCGACAGGGAATTGTTTGAGGTGTTGCGGAAGTTGAGGCGGAAGATTGCTGTGGAGAAGGGCGTTCCTGCTTACATTGTGTTTGGCGATGTCACGCTGCGCGACATGGCCCGGCGAAAGCCCTTGACTCCTGGGGATTTTCTCAAAGTCAACGGAGTGGGAGATAAAAAGTGCGAAGAATACGGAGCCCTCTTTCTCGCCGCCATCAAGGAATATTCCCGCGGGACTTAGGCTGGACTCGGTGCAGAGGCCGGAGGACTAAGGGCCGGGAGATGGAAGTATGAAATCAAGCCTTTTCTTCCGGCTCTATCAGACAGGGTCTGGCCATGCCCTTCCTGGTATTCACCTTCCTGATCGGGGTGTAGATCGTTCCCTTCTCGAGTTCCTCCATAGCCCGGGGGTCCTTGATGGCTTTATCCGCCTTGGCCATAGCCTCTATGTAGTCATCCAGGCTCTCCTTTGTCTCCGTTTCCGTGGGCTCGATCATATAGGCGTTGGCCTCTGGAAAGTGGATGGTCGCCTGGAGCTTTTTGAAGCGCTCTGCCAGAAGCTGCCCGAGGGTATCGATACCCTCGTATTTCATTACGCACTCATGCATGCAGTGCTGATCCCCGTGAGGAAACTCGAAACCCCGCTTCTTCAGGGCCTCCTGCATGTAATTTGCATGAAGCACGGCCGTTTCGCTGGCCGTTCTCAGTCCCTTCGGACCGAGCATGAGTATGTAGGCGTAAGCCTTTACCAGCACCGAGATGTTGCCGTAAAATGCCTTGACCCTTCCAATGGTGTTCGGCAGGTCATAGCTGAGCCTGTAGCGATTTCCTTCCCTGACGACGACGGGGACGGGAAGGTAGTCCTTTAGGGCTTCCCTCACCCCTGTCGGCCCTGCTCCAGGGCCGCCCATGGCATGGGGGGTGGCAAAGGTCTTGTGGAGGTTCACGTGCACGATGTCAAAGCCGAGGTCCCCGGGCCTGCATTTGCCCATGATGGCATTGAGGTTCGCGCCGTCGTAGTAGAGAAGGCTGCCCTTTTCATGGATTATCTCCGCAATATCCCCTATGTGCGGGTCAAAAAGCCCATAGGTATTGGGATTGGTGAGCATGAAGATCGCCACATCCTCGGTCATCCTGTTCTTGAGATCAGCCAGATCGACCCATCCCCTCTCGTTGGAGTTGACCTGTTCGTATTCGAATCCCAGATTGGCAACGCTCGCTGGATTGGTGCCGTGCGCTGAATCGGGCGCCAGGATCTTGGTGCGCCGCTCGCCTTTGCTGCGAAAATAGGCGCCCCCTATCATGATGCCGGTGCTCTCGCCGTGGGCGCCCGCCGATGGCTGAAGGGTAAAGGCGGCCATTCCCGTGATCTCGCGAAGGTATTGGTCGAGGTAGTACATGACCTCAAGGGTTCCCTGTATGCTGGATTCATCCTGGTAGGGGTGAATATCCAGGAACCCTGCTTGGGACGCCAGAGATTCCATCAAAGGGGGATTGTACTTCATGGTACAGGAGCCCAGGGGATCCATCTCGGCATAAGGGGAGAAATTCAGCTCTGCGAGGTTTTGGTAGTGTGCTGCGATCTGCCGCTCGCTCACCTGCGGAAGGTTCAGCCTTTTCCTGCGATACTTCCCCAGCAGATCCCGATGCTCGATGGCCGTTCCGGGTAGCGTATAGGCAGCCCTCCCGCCCTTGCTTTCCTCAAAGATGGTTTTGACACCTCCCCTTTCCATCATTCAAGCCCTTTCTTGTTGAGGTACTCCAGGATGTCCGCAAGCCCATCAATGTCATCCTTGCTGGTCGTCTCTGTTACACAGAGGAGCACCTTGTTCTTGTATTCCGGGTAAAATCGGCCGACCTCTAAGCCGCCTATTATGGAGTGTTCCAGGAGTTTCCTGTTGAGCGCAGCAATCTCGTAAGGGCATGTTAGGGTGAATTCGTTGAAGATCTCTTCTCCCGGAAATGCAGGCTCATACCCGGGGATTCTTCCTATTTTATCGTAGGCGTAGTATGCCATCTGCAGGTTATAGATATCGGCAAGTTCCTGTAAGCCCTCGCTTCCGTACCATGCGAGGTATATGGATGCAGCGAGCGCATTGAGGGCGTGGTTGGTGCAGATGTTCGAGGTGGCCCTGCTCCTGCTGATATGCTGTTCCCGTGCTGCGCCCCAGAGCATGTAGGCGGGTTTTCCCTCTATGTCCTCTGTTTTCGTGACGATCCTTCCCGGGAGCTTTGATTTGTGCTTGCCGTAACAGTTGATAAAGCCCAGGTGCGGTCCGCCGAAGCTCATGTGGGTGCCGAAGCTCTGTGCCTCGCCTGCAACGATGTCCGCCCCGAGGTCAGCGGGCTGTATCAGTGCCAGGGAGAGGGCTTCCACCACCAGATAGATGAAGAGGGCCTCGTTTTTGTGTGCTATCTCAGAAAAGGCTTCCATATCCTCCAGGATCCCAAAGAAGTTGGGACTCTGCACGATGACGGCAGCGGTTCGATCGGTTACCTTGTGCGCCATCTCCTCCATGTCGGTTTTCCCGCCCTGGATGCCCGCCTCAACGACCTGCCAGTTACCATACCGGAGATAGGTATCAAGGACCTGCCGGTATTCCGGGTGCACGGTTCCGGAGACCACTATTTCGGTTCTTCCCGTCAGCCGGGAGGTCATCTTGGCTGCCTCGGCCATGGCTGTCGCGCCGTCATAGAGGGATGCATTCGAGACCTCTAAGCCGGTTAGCCGGCACATCATGGTCTGATACTCATACATGGCCTGGAGGGTTCCCTGATTCGTCTCAGGCTTGTAGGGCGTGTACGGGGTGTAGAATTGAGGGAGGCCTGTGAAGAGATCCACGATGCTCGGTATGTAGTGATGGTAGCAGCCGGCGCCGAGGAAATAGGTGCAGGAATGGGGGTTCCGTGCGCTCAAATCCCCCATATACTTCCTGAGCTCCATCTCGGAGAGGGGCAGTCCTCTTCCTGCAACTGGCGAGGGCATGAGGAGCTCTCCCTTCAATCTCAGGTGACGCGGAATGGCCTCGAAGAGATCGTCGATCTCAGTAACGCCGATTTCTGCGAGCATCTCAGAGCAGTCGGCTTCCGTGGTCGCGATATAGGGTACGTGGTTTTTCATGTTACCTCCTCACCCTCCTCATCATAAACTCAACAGCGGTTGTGAGCGGATCGGGGATGTCCGCGATATCAGGGCAGTAGGCCAGCTCTCCCCGCATCATATCGGAAATGGTCCCCCTGGCAGATAGGTAGGCAGAGACGATGTCCAGCCTGTTTTTTACGGCTTGTTTTTCCCCGAATGCCTGCCCGCCCAAGAGCCTCCCCTTCTTGTCCGCAATGAGCTTCACGATCAGCTCCTCATGGCCCGGGTACCAGGAGGGCTTATTCAATCCCTTTGCCTTTTGCATGACGAGTTCATGACCCTCCAACCTTGCCTGCTCCGTGGTAAGCCCGGTAGAACCTATTGCAAACCCTCCGAGCACCGAGATGGAGGTGTTCATAGTCCCGCCGTAGAAGGCCCTTCCGCCTGCCGCATTGATCCCCGCAACCCTTCCCTGGCTCATGGCCGGCACCGCGAGCATGGATCTGCACCTGTTTCCGGTGATGGCGTGAAAGGTTTCAACGCAATCGCCTGCCGCGTACACGCCCCTGACATTGGTCATCATGGTCTTGGACGTGATAATCCCGTTTCTATTCACGGAGATGCCGGAATCCTTGAGCCATTCCACGTTAGGGACAGTGCCGCATGCCAGGATGGCGAGGTCGGTTGCATAGGTTTTCTCACCTACAGTGATGCCCTCCAGCCTAGTTTCTCCCCCTACCTCCTTTACCATGGCATTGGCAAGGACCGTGATCCCGTGCGCATCGAGGAACTCCTGAACATGTCGGGCCATATCCCGGTCAAGGGCACCGGGAAACACCTGGTCCATCATCTCCACGATCATGACTTCCATGCCCCGGCTTCTCATGGCATACGCGAACTCAACGCCGACGGCGCCGGCCCCGATCACGCTCACCCTTCTGAGCGTATCCTTGACCCGGAACAGGCAGGAGACGTCTTCCAGGGTATAGGGGGTAAAAGCGTATTTCCCCAGAAAGGCATCCAGATTGGCTATCTTGGGGACAACGGGCTTTGCCCCGGTAGCGATGATCAGCTCGTCATAGGGGAGGGCGCTCCTTCCTTTTGACCTTTCTATGCCCACCTCTTTTTTATCCGTATCGATGTGCACCGCCGTGGTTTCGAGGCGCAGCTCGGTCTTCGGACCTCTGGCGGGGAACCCGTGTTTCAAGGATTCGAACTCAAAGCTTCCCTCGAATGCGAAGGGCATACCGCAAGCCGAGTACATCTCATAGCCCGACTTGTCGATAATGCTCACCTCTGAGCCTGGGCTAGTATGGTTCACCGCAGCGGATGCCCCTGCTGAAGCGGTGCCCATCCCTATAATGACGATCCTTTTTTGACCCATGTTCTCGTGCCGTTGTACTGTTCGGATAGCCCCTTATGTCGCAAAGGATATACCTCCTCGTACCTAAGAGTGGCAGACGAGTATTTGTATCCCTCTAGGGGAAGGTTGAAACCAATTGCCTTCAGGCCAAGCAAGATTTGATTGTCCCGGTGCCGCTCGTCATTCCGGCCAGCGAGCCGGAATCCAGGGAAAAGGGCTATAGAGAGCCCTCTGGATGCCGGATCAAGTCCGGCATGACATAGCAGTTGATTTCAATGAGTCGATTTGAGAACCCCTCCTCTTATAGACGAGCACCGTTCAGGTTTATCACCACTCTGAAAGCCGTAAACAAATTGTGAGCAATTTTCTTAGGATAATGATTCTCCAATCTTCGTGGCTTTGTGTCTTAGTGGCTTAGAAACCACCCCTATTTTTTCTAGGAAATCAGCAGCGTGGAAGGAGCTCCTCACATAGGGACCCGATTCTACGTGCAGGAAGCCGAGTTCCTGTGCCTTGTCCCGGTATACATCAAAGGTGCGGGGATGGATCCATTCAGAGACATCGATATGGCGCTTTGATGGCCTGGCATATTGCCCTATGGTGAACACATCGCAGCCTATTGCCCTCAAGTCCCTCATAACAGCCAGCACCTCTTCATATTTTTCTCCCATACCGACCATCACGCCTGATTTCGTGAACATATCGGGATCCAGTTCCTTTACCCCGGCGAGCAGCGACAGGGATCTCTCGTAGCTGGTCTGGGGCCTGATCGATTGGAAGAGGCGTGGAACAGTATCCACGTTATGGCTTATCACCTCAGGTTTCTCTCTGACGACTACGCCTATGGCATGAACGAAGTCAGGAACCAGGACCTCGATCGCGGTGTCGGGATTTTTTTCTCTGACTGCCCGTATCGTGGCCGCGAAATGCCCGGCGCCTCCGTCCTCAAGGTCATCCCTGGTGACCGATGTGATGACCACATAATTGAGGGAAAGCTGCGAGAGGGCCTCTGCCACCCGGCTGGGTTCATCATCGTCAACGCTGTCAGGCCTCTTTGGCTCCACGTTGCAAAACCTGCAATTTCTGGTACAGGTACGTCCCAATAGCATCACGGTGAGGGTCTTATTCCGGTAACATTCACCGCGATTCGGGCAAGCGGCTTCTTCACACACGGTGTTCAGCCTGTACTCAAGAATCAGGCGCCTCATCTCTACAAGGTCCCTTGGCCTGATTACCTTCTTGAACCATTCGGGTTTAGTCATCAATGTCATAGCCGAATACCCTTGCAAAGGCCCTTGTGTAAAATTGCCGAAGTTCCACAAAGTCTATTGCGTGCCCCAGGATACGTTCCATGTTGGTGAGTTTCATGCCAGGCATTCCACAGGGGTTAATACAACTGAAGTTTTCCATTTCATCCAGCACATAGAGGGCAACCCCATGGGTAGTTGCTACCGTCGTTCTGTGAGAGGCACGAATCCTTCGAAGGGCATATCCTACTGCCGCTATCTTTTTTTCATGAACCCAGATGCCTGAGAGCCTCCCGTGCCCTTCCACGGCCTCAATGCCGTAATGGCCCAATGCCTCTATGATGCTCGCACAGAGCCGGGATTTATAGTCGCGCGTGCTCTTTCTGTACGTATCGATGATAGGGTAGCAGATCAACTGCCCCGGACCGTGATAGGTCACATCACCCCCTCTATCGGTGCGGTAAACCCCGATTCCCCATTTCCTGAGTAGCTCCTCTTCTGCGAGAAGGTTTCCCCTTTTTGCGAAATACCCGAGGGTGATCGTCGGGCTGTGCCTCAGGAGCAGAAGGGTGTCGGCACCACCTTGCTCGACGATGTCCCGGAGCACCTCCTCTTGGAGCAACAACCCGTGGGAGTATTCAGTCTCTTGCTCTGAAGCGATCACTCTGAGCTTCATGCTATTCCGAGGCGATTATCCTCTTATATTTGTCCGGCTTCAGGAGGTTGTCCACCTGGGCCTCATCCCCTGTTTCCAGCTCTATGAGCCAGGTTTCGTAGGGTTTTTTGTTGATGTTGAAGAGGTCGCCTCCATACACATAGGTCTTTGCCGTTTCCCCGGTGTCGAAGACATCCCCCAGACCCTCGGTATTGATCGCCACTACTTTTCCACTGAGAGGGGAGTCCAGCTCTGAGGCGCCCTTTTCGGATTCTATCTGGCCCCATGCTTGAAATTGACCCAATGTCTCTCCCTTCTTGGGCAACTCAACAGCATAGATATCCTTGAGGTTATCCTGTGCATAATCGGTTATCCCTACCCAAAATCTCCCATCCCCGATCTTCTTGGCCCACTCGTGGGTCTCTGTGTAGAGCCTATCTTCCAGTATCACATATTCTTTTGCCATCGCTACACACCTCCACCTTGAAACTCTCTTATTCGATGCGACCTATCCCGTTTTCTCATGATCCCGCATGATAGCATTGGTTGCTGAGACCGGAGCCATTGCTGTGAAGCCCGCAAAGGTCGAACTGCCCGATTCGCGTGGATTTTTATAGAAAGTTCGTGACAAGAGCTTGTATCAGGGGCTTCGCCTCTTTCTCGGGAAGGCAGTAAGCCATCTCCATGAACTTACTCCTGAACCGAGCGATGTGGGCTCCGATATCCTTGTGATCGAGGATAACCTCCTTCATGTAGCCGGCCAGTTCCTCAAAGTCCTTTTCTTCCATGCCGAACCTGGTCATCTCCTGAACGCCCATCCTCAGGGCGCTGCTCGAGCTGAAACCCTCATCTGAGGGTATGGACTGGTAGTTGACGATGATGTTGTTGCGCTCGAGTCTCTCGGCTATCTCGGGGCCAGTCGCGTACCCCACATTCAGGATCACCTGGTGGGTTTCAGTAAAGCTCGCCTCAGGGTCCCCCTCAACGAGAAATCCGTTGTCCCGAAGTGCTCGTGCGAATGCCTTTGCATTGGAGAGAACCTGCTGTTGGTAGTCCCTCCCATAGAGGTTCATCTCATAGGCAGCCATTAAGAGGCCCAGCAAAGTCCCCAGGTGATGGTTGCTCGTGCTCCCGGGAAAGGCCTCCCTCTGGATCATCTCCCATAGTTGATAATCCCTGGAGTCCTCCCCCATGTCGCTGGCGATCACTCCCCTCTGTGGGCCGAAAAACGTTTTGTGGGTGGATCCTGTCACGATATCGGCTCCCTCCTTAAAGGGATCTTGAAAATGGGGGCCCACGAGGCCGAGCACATGCGCCATATCGTACATCAGATATGGCTTGTCGTTCATGGCATCGATGATCCCTCGTAGTTCTGACACAGGTTCCGGGTGCAGGACCATGCTCTTGCCAAGGATGATGAGCTCGGGCCTCTGTTCTTCTATGAGGCGGGCCGTTTCATCCAGATCGATCCTGTACGGATTGTCCTTTCGTACCGGAAAGTTCACCACGGCCGGTTTTTCGGTGATGGGATCCACCATGATATAGTGCCGCAGAGCACCGAGAGGCTGGGCGCTGAGGTGCCCGCCCTTTCCCAGATGGTTATTCATGACCTTTCTCAGCCTCTGGGGCTCGGTCTTTCTGTCGAGCCTGTTCTTGTATGCAACGAGGGCGCTGAACACGGTCTTGTTTGCCTGCTGTCCGCTGATGGCCCGTACCTCAACCTGGGCGCATCCCAGGAATCTCGCCATCTCCTGGGCTAGGAGCTGTTCCACCTCTATGATGAATTCGGTTCCTTGATAGTAGGGTACCTCCGAGTCACCGAGGGCCTCGATGAACTTGTGCTCCGCGTATCTGCCCGAAGGATCCATGGAGCAGAGGAGCCTGACCAGCTTTGAGGGGGTCTGCTCCGATGGGATCAGGTTAATCGTTTTCGTCTGTCTCCAGAGGTGGTTTTGAACGGCCTCCTCAACCAGATCTTCCATCAGGCGAGGAAGTTCTTTGGCTTGCTCCGGAAGCATTTGCTCGGCCTTCACGAGTATCGGCCTGGCGTAAGGGGGCGCCTCGGCACTGAGAAACCTCCTCACTACCAATCCATCGAGGACCCTGCCCCGTGCGTGGATTATGACTTCCTTGCCCTCCTCGGTTTGGGAATCGATATAGGCAATAGCTATGGATCTCTTCCCCTTGTCCTCGGTGATGTGGGAGGAGGCCCCAAGACCGTCGAACTTCCAATAAGAAACCATGGAGCCGCTGGTAACCTCGCCTATGAGCCTGTTGTTCAGGTAAACCTCATCTCCTTCTCGTGCCGCGCCTATGCTCGAGATTGCTATGAATATGATTCGTTTTGGGAGGTACTGCTTCGGGCACGGCTTTCCGTCTTCCAGCTTTTTAAACTCCAGGAACTGCCGTTTCAGGGCCTCCTTTCCCATGGACTCTCCCTTAAGTCCTGAAAGGCTCACGGCATGCCGTGCCAGGGGTATGGCGAAGATGGGGATCTCCCTTCCCTCTTTGTCCGTTCCAAGCTCGTGGCCATACAAGGGCAGGCCTGCCTCGAGCCTCAGGCTGTCCCGCGCACCCAGGCCGGCGGGCAGTATATGGTACTTGTCTCCCGTCTCCAGAATTCTTTCCCATAGAGAGGGTGTTGTTTTCCTGGGCACAAAGAGCTCAAAGCAGAGCGGTTCCCCTGTGTAGCCCGTTCTGGAGATGATCACCCGCTGGCCATCGAAGTTCACGATACTCAGGTTATTCCTCCCCGCCTCAGGCAGATCGGTAATGCCGTGAAAGATTTCCTCCAGGACCTTTTTCGTATGCGGCCCCTGAAGCGCCAGCATGGAGAGCTCATCGGTTGTATCCTCCATGTGCGCCTTCGGGAATTTCTCTCGCTGCTCCTGAAGCCACTCCCGGTCTTTCTCCGTGTTTGAGGCATTGACCACGAGTATGAAATCCTTGCCAGTTATCCGGTACAGGTACGCATCGTCTATCGCACCGCCGTTCTCATTCGGGATGATGGTGTAGTGCGCTTGACACTCATCAAGGGCTGCTGCATTATTGGTCAAGGCATATTGTAGGAACTCCAGGGCCTGCTCACCGTTTATCAGGAATCGACCCATGTGGGAGACGTCAAACAATCCCCCGTACTTTCTCGTTGCCAGGTGCTCCTGGATTATCCCCGGCTCATACCGGAGGGGCATGTCCCAGCCTCCGAACTCCACCATGTCTCCGCCATGGTCTCTGTGCCAGGTATTAAGGATTGTTTCTCTCATGCGCACCCCTTACACGGGGATATACACAAGGGTTTACGAGCCCCTGCGTCCTTTTCCCGCTCTCAAAAGACCCTGTGACTACTCACGTAGTCAGCCTGAAGCTGTTTAGGCTGAAGGCCTACAGTGATCAGAAGAACACTATTGACGCACTTTGTTGAAGAAACAGAAGCTTCTCGCACCAAACATGGCTTCAAAATGCGCCGTATCCCCATTATTTCCTAACAGTCTTCAGTCTACGGTTCGACAAGCCATTCGACAAGCTCATGGTCGTGAGCAAAATCGAACGACTCACCATCCTGAGCATAGTCGAAGGACAACCTATCTACCTGAGTTACAAAAAACCCTTACGAAAAACAGGGGAGCTTCGGAAGGATTCCAAAACTCCCCTGGCCTTTTCCCGCTGAACTATCCCCTCTCCGGTGGCGTTCGAGGACTCCTCCTCTTGCCGTATATCAGCGATCTTTTCCAGATAAGCAACTGGATTACGGTCTCCTTTTGGAGGGCTCGCCCTTGATCGGATGGCAGCCCTCAGCACACCGCATCACGATTTGATTCAGCCGAGAGATCTCTCCTGCAACCCTTTTGCATGCCCATTTGAGCGAAGGAACTATATGGGTAAAGAGCTTCAAGTGTCAAGAGAAAAATCGTCCGGCTCGCGGCCACGTTACGTGCATTACCCGTTGCAAGGGCGCCAGGGAAAATGGTAAGTAACAAACTTATGATAAAAGTTTATCTCGACGAAAATAGGGGATCTGCAGGGAGCTTGACATGGCGCCGGAAGCGAATACAGCTACGATCATATTTGCCGCTGGGTATGGAAGCAGGATGAAGGGTTTTTCCGGGAACAAGGTGCTCCTTCCCTTGATCCCTGAATCCGATCCCTTCAGAGGGATGCATCCGATTATCGTTGAGATCATCGG
>Ga0315550_1002091_pt1 | contig 12251 bp, 8 predicted proteins | sample SalMarSW160190MG_2_FD_203100 | JGI IMG/M metagenome (GOLD analysis project Ga0315550, IMG submission 203100) | Salt marsh sediment microbial communities from the Plum Island Ecosystem LTER, Massachusetts, United States - Salt Marsh Sediment SW1601-90 ... | reverse complement strand
TCTAATTTCACACACCCTTCATCCCATGTATCGGATAGTGCATCCCCTGTTGAGAAAGATTCTTGTTCTCTCAGTATTGTGTACTGTTGAGGTATGCTTAAAACTCGAGCCATGTATTGAAGGGGAGCATCGATCTCTTCTTCCCCCTGATATGTGTTGCTAGCTGTGATGCAATCAACAGAGTATGCTAGAATCTCGTCAACCCCTTCTAAAACCAGATCATACTGCTGTATCAATATCTCCGCTGGAATACCAAGCCCGGCTTCTAGGTTTCGTATCATTCTCAGCGTAAGAGGGCGCCTTCGGTTCAGGATCTCGGATACACGAGCACGACTCCCGATGCAAGGCTCAAGATCCAAACGCGACAAACCACGGCTTTCCACATAATACTCTATAGCTTCAATGGGGTCTGGCAAGGAAGTATCGAAATGCTCGCGCTCGTAAGCCTGCACGAGTATCATCAATACCTCCAATCTGTCAGCCTCAGGAGTATTCGGTGAAGCATCAAACAGACAGTCAATCTCAGCCAGCGCAGTCTGATAATCCTCATCGGTCTTGATGGGTTTGATTTCCATATTAGACTCCTGCACAAAGCTTGCTTGCGTCTATTTTGTTATATTCTGCGTGGATGTCGGCAAAAAGAACCCTAACATTGCCAAGCTCATAATTCACCTTGGCTACTACACGATATTGATTGCCTTTGACGTTGAATACTACACACTTCCCGCCAATGATGCTTGCCGAAGGGTAACGGGCCTTTATATCAAGGGGGGTTTTCCAGTCTGCTTCTTCGGCATCTTTACGCCAAGCCCGTAACTGCTCACGAACATCACAATGTTTTTTTGCACATTCATCAAGAATTGATATGCCAACAATGCCCATAGTGAGACGCTTTAGTGAATATATTATACACTATTCCCAAATTGGGAGCAAGTGGCGAAAGTCACACGAACAAGCCTTTTTCAGGTCAACTTTTTTCTAGCCTGGATTGTATCACAGGGCATCTCAGTCTGCAAGACACCCTCATCGCCACTGTCCTCTTGATGCCGGCGGGAACTTGCTAGAGCTTCACCTCGCGCTCGACCTCGAAGGGATGGCGCGAATCCGGGTAATTCGTCCAGCCTGGTTTGTCAATTTGTTCTGCGAACCCTGGCAAACGCAGGGCTTGGCGCACAAAAAAACGCGGCAGCGCCTTTGATCAGCGCTGCCGCGCACAAACTCCCACCCATCGCCTGTACTAGGCAGGGACGATCTCTACCGCTTCAGGCTCGCCAACCTCCGTTTCCACTGCTGCCGGGACATCTTTTGCAGGCCCGCTCAAGGAGATGCCCTCAAACTCACCCACAGGGCCCTCCGAAGACGGATTGTCCCCCCGGTAGCCCGTGCCGGCCGGGATCAGCTTGCCCAGGATCACGTTCTCCTTCAACCCCAGCAGCGGATCCTCCTTGCCCTCGATCGCCGCGTGAGCCAACACCCGGATCGTGTGCTGGAAGGACGAGGCCGAAAGGAAGCTCTCGGTGTTGAGGGCCGCCTTGGTGATTCCCAACAGCACCGGCCAGGCCTTCGCAGGCTGCCCACCTGCTTCAATGACCAGACGATTGATGTCCTCCAGCTCTAGCCGGTCCACCAAATCGCCCGGCAGGAGCTCTGTATCGCCCGATTCGACGATCTGCACCTTGCTCAATATCTTGCGGAAGATGATCTCAAAGTGCTTGTCGTTCGTATTCACGCCCTGGGAGCGATAAACGTTCTGCACCTCCGAGAGCAGGTATTGCTGCGTGGCCTCGCGCCCCTGGATGCGCAGAATGTCGTGCGGGTTCAGAACGCCCTCCACCAACTGCGTGCCCGGATCGATGCGCTGCCCCTCCTCGACCAGCAAACGACCGGACGTGGGGACCTCGTACTCCCGCTCATCGCGCCGCTCATGGATCAGCATGATCAGCCGGTCTTTGACGGCCAGCCGCCCGCTCTTTTCGGCCACGATTTCCTTCTCATCGCGCCAGGTCGCCAGCGGGGCGCCGGCCTTGACCTCGTCGCCATCCTCCACCAGGATCTTCCACCCCCGCTTGATCTCGAGCTCGTACTTTTCGACCTCGCTATCGACCACCAACACGCGGCGTGTATCTTCCGACCTGACGATGTGCACGACGCCGCCGATCTCTGACAACGGCGCCTCGCCCTTGGGCTTTTTGCGCGCCTCGAACATCTCCTCCACCCGTGGCAGACCGGCGGTGATATCGCCGGCGTGTGCCACACCGCCGGTGTGGAACGTGCGCAGCGTCAACTGCGTGCCCGGCTCACCGATGGATTGGGCCGCCACGATGCCGACGGCCGAACCCACCGCGATCATCTTGCCGCGCCCCAGGTCGCGTCCATAGCACAGTGCACAGATGCCCTGGCGCAACTGGCACGTCATAGGCGAGCGTACCATGACACTCTCGATCTCCAACTCGTCGATAGCGCTTGCGACATCCTCGTCGATCACCTCATTGCGATCGACCAACACCTCGCCGGTCTTGGGATGAGCCAGCGCAGCGGCAGCGACGCGCCCCACCACCCGCTCGGACATCTTTTGACCGCCCACGTCATCTGCGGCACGAATCCAGATGCCGCCCATCGTGCCACAGTCGTGAGCATTGATGATCACGTCCTGCGCCACGTCCACCAGGCGGCGCGTCAGGTAGCCCGCGTCGGCGGTACGCATCGCCGTATCGGCCAGCCCCTTGCGCGAGCCGTGGGTGCTGATAAAGTACTCCAGCGCCGAAAGCCCCTCGCGGAAGCTACTGCGGATGGGCTGCTCGATGATGCGCCCCGAGGGATCTGACATCAAGCCGCGCATGCCGGCCAACTGAGCAATCGGGTTGAATCCCCCCTTGGAGGCCCCCGATTTGGCCATAATGGACACCGGGCCGGTCGGATCCAGCCCCGCTGACACCACCTTGGAGACCTGTTCCTGAGTTTGAGACCACAACTCAACCACGCGCGTGTACTGCTCTTCCTCCGTCAGCAGGCCGCGCCGATATTGGCGCTCCACCTCGGATACGGCCTGCTCCGTCTGCGCAATGATGTCCTGCTTCTCATCTGGGATAACGAGGTCAGAAATCGCGATGGTCACGCCAGAACGGGTGGCGTATTTGAACCCGATGTCCTTGATGTGGTCCACCACCTCGGTCGTCACGTCGCCACCCATTTGACGATAGCACACGCCGACCAATTCCTGCAAGCCGCCCTTATCTAACACGCGGTTGATAAAGCGCATCTCGTCGGGCAGAACGCGGTTGAACAGACACCGCCCTACTGTCGTCTCGATGGGCTTTGCGGGCTTGGCCCGGTCATCGTAAAACTGCCCCACAATGACGGGTGTGTGTAGACGAACCTGTCTCAGGGAGTAGGCCAACTCCACCTCATCCAAATCGATGAACAGCTTGGGTTCCTCTTCAGCCTTTGTCGGGTCCTCCATCGTCAGGTAGTAGACCCCCAGGCACATGTCCTTCGTCGGCCCCACGACAGGCTGCCCGTCCGCCGGCTTGAGTAGATTATGTGTCGCCAACATCAGCCTGCGGGATTCCTCCACCGCCCGCCGCGAGAGCGGCACGTGCACTGCCATCTGATCGCCGTCAAAGTCGGCGTTGAAGGCCGCACACACCAGCGGGTGGATGTGGATCGCCTTGCCCTCCACCAATATCGGCTCGAAGGCCTGAACGCCCAAGCGGTGCAGCGTGGGCGCGCGGTTGAGGAGCACCGGGCGATCCTTGATCACCTCCTCCAACACCTCCCACACCTCCGGCCGCTCGCGCTCGATGATGCGCTTGGCCGCCTTGACGTTGCTGGCATAGTTGTATTCCACCAGCTTGCTGATGACAAAGGGGCGGTACAGCTCCAACGCCATCGTCTTGGGCAAACCGCACTGATGCAGCTTCAGCCTGGGACCGATGACGATCACAGAGCGCCCGGAATAGTCCACGCGCTTGCCCAGCAGGTTGCGCCGGAAGCGCCCTTTCTTGCCCTTCAGCATGTCGCTCAACGACTTGAGCTCGCGCCGGCCGCGGCGCGAGAGTGCCTTGCCGCGCTGGCTGTTGTCGATCAGGCTGTCCACCGCCTCCTGCAACATGCGCTTCTCGTTACGCACGATCACATCGGGCGCGCCCAGATCCAACAGTCGCTTGAGCCGGTTGTTGCGGTTGATCACCCGCCGGTAGAGGTCATTCAGGTCGGAAGTGGCAAAACGTCCGCCGTCGAGCTGCACCATCGGACGCAGGTCAGGCGGGATGACGGGCAGGACGGTCATGACCATCCACTCGGGCCGGTTGCCGCTCTTGCGCAGCGCCTCGACCACGCGCAGCCGTTTGACCGCGCGCTTGCGGCGCTGCTTCGACGTACCGTGACGCACCTCGCGCCACAGTTCCTCGGCCCGCTTTTTCAGGTTGATGTCGCAAAGGATCTCGTAGAACGCCTCGGCGCCCATGTCGGCCTTGAACACCTGGCCCCATTTACCCTTTAACTCCCGCAGGCGAGGCTCACCCAAGAACTGCAGTTCGGCCAATCCCAGCAATTCCTCTCGGTCGGCCCGGATCCTGGCCTGCAAAGCGGCGATGTCATTAGCCAACTGCTCTTCGACGCGGTCGATCTCGTCGCTGGTTGCCTCGCGCCAGTGCTCGGTGTCTACCGTCAAAGGAGCCACCTTGTCCTCCCAGCGCTCGCGTATCTCCTCCTCCAATTGGCTGAGGTGATCCTGCACCGTCTGGTTGAGCAGCGTCAGATGCTCGCGCCCCACCGTGACGCCCTTGTCGGCGATCGTCGTGCCCGTTGGCTTGAAGACGAGGGGCACGCGAATCGTCTTGCCCTGCCGCTCTTCCACCTTCTTTTGCAGCGCCTGGGCTTCTTTCATCACCCGCTCGGTGGCGGTGGCGAGTTCCTCGTCCAGCTTGCCGCGGATGGCCTCCCGTCGCTCCTCGATCTGCACCTCTTCCTCGACCAGCCGCTGCTTCAGCGCCTCGATGCCTTCCTGAGCCACGGCCTCCAATTGCTCCTGCTGCTCCTCGAGATCGGCCTCCAGCCGCTTGAGCGCTTTTTGGCGCGCTTCCTCGTCCACGTGGGTGACGACGTACTGGGCAAAGTAGAGCACGCGATCCATATCGCGCTTGGTGATCCCTAGCAGGATGGCCAGGTTGGGGACACGGCGCGTGTACCACAGATGAGCGACCGGGGCCGCCAGCTCGATGTGTCCCATGCGCTCGCGCCGCACCGAGGAGCGCGTCACCTCGACGCCGCACTTGTCACAGATGATGCCCCTGTAGCGGACGTTCTTGTACTTGCCGCAATAGCACTGCCAATCCTTGGTGGGGCCAAAAATGGCCTCGCAGAAGAGGCCATCTTTCTCGGGCCGCAGACGACGGTAGTTGATGGTCTCGGGCTTGGTGACTTCGCCGTATGACCAGGAGTGAATCTGCTCAGGCGACGCCAAGCTGATGCGCAGCGAACGGAAATCTCGTGCCTCCATAACTTGCTCTTCTCGACCGTTCATAATCCTCCCCGTCCGGGAAATTTTGTGGTACAGAAGAAGCGATTACACATGCAGAGCGCACGTCCGTGCCTCCCACATACGTGAAAGAAGCGCGTGAGGCTGCGCTCAGCGCTTCGTAGAGGCTTCGTTTCTTCATTGTACGCCGGTTATTATATCGACTTTTACCGAATTGTCAAGTAAAACGAGACGCCAATCTACTAAAATCTCGCGGCACGCCGCATTGCTATGGCAAACGTTTTCTGCACAATATATTGCAGTAGCTGTTTCATCCCTCATCGATAGTTGCAAAAGAACTGGATCGGGCGTAAAATGGCGTCAAAAGGAGGCCGGATGGATCGCCATTTGCTCCCCCAGCCCAAGACGCTTGTGCCGCTTGAGGGCACGTTCGCCATCGGCCTGGATAGCCCAATCGTCATCTCGGCCTCGGCGAGCGACGAAGCCTTTTTCGCAGCACGCCAGCTTCAAGACGAGATCGCCCGGGCGGCTTGCCTGAACTTGCCCATCGCCAAATCCCTCACGCCGCCCAATCGCGCGATCCAGTTGATCCACAGCCAAGAGCAGGCTGCCGCCTTCGGCATCGAACCCCGGCGACCACAAGCACCCACCACCATCGCCGACCAGGCGTACAGTTTGACCATCACGCCGGACGACATCGCCCTCTACGCCGACGCACCCATCGGCCTGTTCTACGCCGTCCAGACGCTGCGCCAGTTGGTGCGCGTGCACGGCGCCGACCTACCCGCGCTGACCATCCAAGACTGGCCCGCGCTGCCCTACCGCGGCCTCATGCTCGACGTCTCCCGTGGCAAAGTGCCCACGCTCGAAACATTGAAGGATCTGGTTGTCGAACTCAGCCATTACAAGATCAACGTCCTTCAACTCTACACCGAGCACACCTTCCGGTTCCCGCGCCATCCCAGGATCGGCGCAGGCTGCGGCTCCCTCAGCAGCCAGGACATCCTGGGACTGGACGTCTTCTGCCGCGCCCATCACATCGAGCTGATGCCCAACCTGCAATCCTTCGGTCACGCCCGTAACACGCTCCTGATCCCCGAGTACCGACACATGGCAGAGACGGACCTGCTCTGGACCTTGAGCCCGGCCTGCGAGGAGATCTACACCCTGCTGGACGAGCTCTACGGCGACATGCTGCCCTCCTTCACCTCCGCCACCTTCAACGTAGACTGCGACGAGACCTGGGATCTGGGCCAGGGAGCCAGCAAGCCGATGGCCGACAAGGTTGGTGTCGGACGCGTCTACTTGAACCACATCCTGCGCGTGCGCGACCTGGCCGCCCGCTACGGACGCCGCATCCAAATCTGGGGCGACATCCTGCTCCATCACCCCGAGCTGATCGGCGAGGTACCGCAGGACGTGACGCTGCTCGACTGGCACTACGAGGCCGCCGAGGCATATCCCACGGCGCGCACCTTTGGCGAATCAGAGCACGCCTTCTGGGTCTGTCCCGGCACCTCCTCGTGGAACACCCTCTTTCCACGCATCCACAACGCCAACGTCAACATGCGCAACTTTGTACGTGACGGCGTAGCTGCCGGCGCGCAGGGGATACTGAACACCGACTGGGGCGACTGCGGTCATTACCAATATCTGGGGCTGAGCTGGTACGGTTACACCTTTGGCGCAGCGCAGGGCTGGAGCGGCGGCGCGACGACCGACGAGGATTTTGAGGCCGCCTTTGGCCCGCTCTTCTTTGGCCCGGCACATGGGCAAATACTAGAAGCCGTCCACAAGCTGGATCGCATCAATACGCTTCCCGGCATCCCCCAGCCCAACGCCTCAAACACCGCACTGGCCCTCTTCGACGAGCCGCTGACGGGCGAAACCGTGACCTCCCTACCCCCCGCGACCGCAGCCGAGGCGCACGTCCTGGCCCAAGAGGCCAGCGCCGCCCTCGATGAGTTATCCGTGGGACACCCGCGCGAACTCACCCTGCTCGAGATGGCCTCCGCCGCGCGCCTCACCGCCTATGCCGCCCGCAAGACCGCGCGCTCCCAACAAATCCGCCAGGATCTGCGCGCACCCGACCTGGACGCTGCCGGCATCCATCAGCACATCCTGGCGCTCAAAGCCCTGGATAAAGAACTAGCGCATCTGCAGGCCGAGTTCGAGACGGTGTGGCTGGCCCGTGCCCGCCGCAGCGAGATACATGTCGCCCTGGGTTATTATGCCGGGCTGCGCACCCACTACCGGGCCGCCATCGCCTGGCTGAAGAAGCAACAGCAGGCGCTATCGGAAGATCGGCCCATGGACGCCGAACTGAACACCTACGACGCTGGCGATCACCGCGTCCTGTGGCAGACGTGGCCGGACTGGTAGGCGGGGACTGGAGATTAGAGATTGGAGATTAGCAAGCAAGGAATGCACACATGGCAACTTTTATCCAAGTGACCACGACAACGGAGACCAAGGCCGACGCGCAAGCGATCGCCGGCGCGGTTGTGGAGAAGCGGCTGGCCGCCTGCGCGCAGGTCATCGGCCCCATCACGAGCACGTACTGGTGGCAGGAAAAGATTGAGAACGCTGAAGAATGGCTGTGCATTATCAAGAGCAAGGGGACGCTTTACGAGGAGCTGGAAAAGGCCATTCGAGCCGTTCATCCCTACAAAGAGCCAGAGATCATCGCCACACCAATCCTCAAGGGAAGCCAGAGCTACCTAGCCTGGCTGGATGAGAACACCAGATAATGAGCCCCAAAGTCGCACAATGTTTCACGTGAAACATCGGCGCGCGATTTTCTTGCGCGCCGATGCTTTTTCGGCAATCCGTCGCCAGTGTGCCAGGCCGACAGAGCATTTCGCGCTCAGCGGGCGCTACGACGAGCGAACTTATGTCCAGTTCGGAGAAGCCCTGCGTGCACCCAGCGTCCCTTTAGCTCCCCGCCGCCGCGACTGCCGCCGCCTGCTCCTGCCAGCGCACGTGAGCCAAGTAGTAGACAAAGACTAACAGATCGAAGTGGACCAATTCGCGGACCGTCAGGCTGACCTTCCGGCGGAAGAAGCCCCAGCGCCGAATCTCGACCACCACCGCTCCCGACTCGTCGAGCAAATCCCAGCCATCCGACCAAAAGCCCACCGGCACCAACTCGTACATCAGTCCCCGGAACCCGACGCTCATCCTGCGTCCCCAAAAGCCGAGCGGGCGCGCCGACCCCACGACGATGTCATTCTCCCGCAACTCGTGCCAACCGCGCCACCGACTCGTCTTTTCCACCACCAATTCCCGACCATCGGCGGCCTCGAACACCCCGCCCGAGCTGAAGACGGGCAGGGTCAGTTCCCCCAAGACGTCAGTTTCCGTCAGCAGTCGGTGGTGGGTGGTAAAGCAGCCCCACACTTCAACCTCAATCTCGCTGCCAGCCCACATCTGATCTTCCATCGCTCGTTCCTATCACTAAATCACACCCTCGACACCCACAGGAGGTTGAATCTAGTTTGCAAAAAAACCTGTACTTTTTGTGTTTATTGCTATATTGTATGCAAGACCCTTTCCTGCTGCAGATGCTTTGCAATTCATCCCTACTATACCACACTTCGCCCAACCTGGCATCGGGCGCATGGCCGAAATGAACATTGTACCCAGGTACAATGTGGCCCTGCCGCTTGTGCTCCACGCAAGCTGGCATTATACTTGTTGGAAGACCAACGAGGAGAAAAAGGATGACCGACTCGAATACCCTCCGGCACGCCATCGAGCGGCTGCTAGAAGACGTATCCCTCACCGCCGACCTGATCGACGACGCGGCCAAGGCCCTGCTGGATTGGGGAATAGTCCAAGCCAAAACCATCGCCCAGCAGGAGGAGCTATCGCGCGAGGAACTCGGCGCGCGCCTCGCCGATTTGCGCGGCACACTGAAGCATGTCAGCGAGCAAGCGGGCCAAGCCGCACCTGAGGAACAGGCAGCGCAGGTGCAGGCACTGCTGTCCGAGATCACGCCCAAAGAGAACGAACCCGAGGTTGACGAATGGTACGCAAGCTCCACAGATCGTTATCACTTGTTCTAGCCCTGGCCGTCCTGGTCGTCGCCCAGGTGGCGTGCGGCGAATGCGGCGGCGGGCAACACTCGGTCAAGGAGACGGTCAGCGGCGACTGGGTCCGCGTCTACTTTACCAGCCCACGCTACCCGGACGACGATTCGCATCATTACGGCGGACTGGACGAGGTACTGGTCGCCGTGATCGATTACGCCGAAAGCAGCGTGGACGTGGTCGCCTACGACTTTGACCTGGAGTCGGTGGCCGACGCACTGATCGCCGCTCACCAGCGAGGCATCAGGGTGCGGTTCGTTACTGACAGCGACAACGCTGACGAGGACGCAGTCGCGCTGTTGCGGCAGGCCGGAATCCCCGTCATCGAGGATAGACGCGACGAAGGGCTGATGCACGACAAGTTTGTCGTCATCGATGGTGTATGGGTCTGGACTGGCTCGTGGAACCTCACCGAGAACGGCACCTACCGCAACAACAACAACGTCGTCCTCATCGCCTCACCCGCCTTGGCAGAAAACTATACCGCCGAGTTCGAAGAGATGTTCGAAGGCCAATTCGGTCCCACCTCATCCGCCGATACCCCCAATCCGCGCATCTTTATCACCGCCGAGCTGGACGAGGGCCAGACGAAACAGGTCGAGGTGGAGAACTACTTTGCACCCGAGGATGAGGCACAGGCCCAGATCATTGCCGAGATCCAAGGTGCCCAGAGCCGCATTCGCTTTATGGCCTTTACCTTCACCAGCGATGAGATCGCCGACGCGATGTTGGAGCGGGCACAGGCAGGCGTAGTGGTCCAGGGCGTGATCGAGGACCGAAACGCCGAGCGGGAATACAGCGAGTATGAACGGTTGCGAGCCGAGGTACACGATGTGCTCCCCGATGGCAATCCATACGTTATGCACCACAAGGTGATCATCATCGACGACAAAACGGTGATCCTGGGCTCCTACAATTTCACCGCCAGCGCCGAGGACAGGAACGACGAAAACGTGCTCATCGTCCACGATCCCGAGGTGGCGGCGCTTTTCGTGGAAGAGTTCGGGAGAGTGTACGAAGCAGCCAGAGCCACCGATTGACAATTTGCCGAAATTACCGACTGGTCTATAATTACGATGTAAAAGTGCCCGCTTACCTGCTCCTTTTGGATCACCCAACCGAGCAACCTCTCTCACTCGGCGTAGTGCTTTTCCACGGCGAGAGAATCGCTGCCACGGGTGATTCTCTCGACGATCGATCAACTCCATGACAAGGAGGTGATGGTATCGAAGAATACCACGACAAGCTCCCCGAGATTCCAAGATTCCAAACTAAGAGAGGAGAATTGAAATGCGCGAGAAATTTCTAAGCGTCCTTTGTCTAGTTACCCTGATCGCCTTGATCACCGGCTGCACCTGCGGGCCGGCCCTTCCAGAAGGCTGTGAGGAGAGCGACCTGAAGGTCGGCATGGTGTCGGATGTGGGTGGCTTGGACGACGCCAGCTTCAACGAGAACACCTGGGCGGGCCTGGCAAAGGCCGACGAGGAACTGGCCGTCTGCGCCAAGTTCATCGAGAGCCAGGCCCAGGCTGATTATGAGAAGAACATCACCGAGTTCGCCGAGCAGGACTATGACCTGATCATCACCGTGGGCTTTTTGCTGGGCGACGCCACGGCCAAGATGGCGGAGCAGTATCCTGACGTCAAGTTTGGCATCGTCGACTTTGCCTATGACCCGCCCATCGACAACGTCGTGGGCATCGTCTTTAACACCGATGAAGCAGCGTTCCCCATCGGCTACCTGGCAGCCGGTTGGGCTGTGCTGAAGGATCCTGACGACCCGCAGGTGGGCTACGTCGCCGGTATGCAGATCCCGACCGTTGAGATCTTTATCGTGGCCTATGAGGCCGGCGTGGAATACTACAACGAGCAGAAGGGGACGAACGTCCAGGTCAAGGGCGTGTACGTCGGCGACTTTGAGGCCCCCGACCAAGGCAAAATCCAGGGCAACTCGCTGATCGACGAAGGTGTGGACGTCATCTTTGGCGTGGGTGGCAAGACGGGCAACGGCGGCATTGCCGCGGCCAAGGAGCGCGGCAAGTGGGGCATCGGCGTGGACGTGGATCAGTACAACACACTGCCCAACGAGAAGGACATTCTGCTCACCTCGTGCATGAAGCGCCTTGATAACGCTGTCTACGGGGTAACCGAGTCCGCGCTCACCGGCGAATTTGCCGGCGGCGGCGTCTACGTTGGCACGCTGTCGAACGGCGGTGTTGGCCTAGCACCCTATCACGATTTTGAGGACGAAATCCCTGCCGAGTTGAAGGCAGAAGTCGAGGCGATCCTCACAGGTGTCGAGGCCGGCGAGATCAACACCGGCTGGTCACAATAAACCAAAGACCATCTGGGATGGTGCTGGGGGAAAAACCCAGCACCATCGCTATGGCCTTACAGGCTTGGCGACTCACCTTCCCGAAAACTATAAATAACTCTGGGAACCAACGAATCTACCAATCCACAGTGCATTCGAAAGCGCAGGCTCCTTGTAGTTTTCGGGAAGCTTGAAAAGGAAACCGATATGGCCCCAATCCTGGATGTACGCAACGTCACCAAGCGTTTTCCCGGCGTGCTGGCCAACGACCGCGTCAGCTTCTCGCTGAACGAGGGAGAGATACTGGCCTTTTTAGGCGAGAACGGCGCGGGAAAAAGCACCCTGATGAACATCCTTTACGGGCTCTA
>Ga0315550_1002089_pt1 | contig 12259 bp, 8 predicted proteins | sample SalMarSW160190MG_2_FD_203100 | JGI IMG/M metagenome (GOLD analysis project Ga0315550, IMG submission 203100) | Salt marsh sediment microbial communities from the Plum Island Ecosystem LTER, Massachusetts, United States - Salt Marsh Sediment SW1601-90 ... | reverse complement strand
TCTGTCTCTTCAACCGGATCCATCTGCTGCTCAAGAAACACGGCTGCAATTTCCCTGGATAAAACGGACGGATTAGCATAAGCAGCGTTTTGCAAAACAACGACTCCCAATCTTTGATCCGGGAACCTTCCGGCATAAGAGCGGAACCCGGCATCCCCTCCGCTGTGACCGATCAAATGCAATCCCCTGTAGTTTACGTGACTTAATCCCAGTGCGTAATCAATGGTGTCGCCGTTGTTCAGTATGCCCCGCTGCTGCATTTTCCCGGGTAGCTCCTCACCACCCACGTCACCCGTTTCAAGATTAATAAGCCATTTGCCCAGGTCTTCTGCAGTGGTAAACAAACTGGTTGCACCGCAATTGGCATAGCTCAGCACACTCTTTTTGTAGGTGCTGTCACTGGTCAGGGAGTAGGAATATGCCCTGTTCTTCACGATCATCTCATGATCATCATGGAAATGAGTGTTGGTCATTTCCAGCGGTTCGAATATTCTATCTTTGCAGAATTCAGGGAAGGATTGTCCCGATACTTTTGCCACAATTTCTGCGAGGAGAGTAAAGCCACTATTGCAATACAGGAACTCGGAGCCCGGTTCAAAATTCAGATCATACTGGTGCTCCAGAGTCCGGATGATCTGTGATTTGGTGATCACGTCATCCAGCCGCCAGCCGGCCATGGCAAGCAATTCCCATTGGTCCCTCATGCCACTGGTATGCGTTGCAAGATGCCGGATGGTGATGGTCTGGTCAAATTCAGGAATGTTTGGCAGGTACTTCCGGATATCATCATCCAGCGACAGCTTCCCTTCCTGTTCAAGGAGCAGGATGGCAAAGGTCGTGAACTGCTTCGATACCGAAGCGACATGAAACGGTGTTTCCCGGGTTACAGGGATATCATATTCCAGGTTGGCAAGACCCCGTTCGGTGGTGTAAAAAATTGCTCCATCCCTGACGATGGCAACAGCACATCCCGGACCATCTTCCGGCACCTGTGCGGCGATTATACTGTCAACTTTTGCCTGGTAATCCTCTTTCCTTTTGTCCGGGGAAAGACAGGATGATAAAACAATCAGGCTGACGAATAGTGAAATTTTTGTAGTAGACCCCATCTTTTTTATGTGTTATTTTTGAACTAACTGTAGAATTAGCTGTTTATTCAGGGAAAGATAATAAATTCGCAGCAATATGAAAGAAAAGACAGTCCTGGTCACCGGGGCCAATTCAGGGATCGGCAAAGTCACCGCCCTTGCTCTTGCCCGCATGGGTTGGCATGTTGTGATGCTGTGCAAAAACAGGGATAGGGGAGAAGCAGCGCAGAAAGAGATCATCAGTGAAAGTGGAAAAAGCGACGTGGACCTGATGATCTGTGACCTCTCCGATATGGATTCAGTCCATGCATTTGCCAATGATTTTCTTCTCCGGTACAATCGGCTGGATGTCCTGGTGAACAATGCCGGTGGCTATTTTGATAGAAGAATTATGACTCCGGATGGCTATGAGTACACTTTCGCCGCAAACCATCTCGGTCATTTCCTGCTTACGAATCGTCTGATTGATCTGATCAGGCACAGTGCTCCGGCACGGATCATCAACGTAAGCTCCAATGCACATCAGACAGGGCACATCCGGTTCAATGACCTGATGGGAGAGAAACGGTACATTGGCTGGATAGCTTACAGCCAGGCAAAACTGGCAAATATCTTGTTTACTTACGAACTGGACAGACGACTGAAGGGAACCGGGGTTACGGTAAATGCTCTGCATCCGGGATTTGTCAATACAAATTTTGCGAACAATACATACTCCTTCATCAGACCGCTGATCAGGCTGGCACAATGCTTCGCACGCAACCCGGAAAAAGGCGCTGAGACTTCAATATACCTTGCTTCGTCACCCGAGGTGGAAGGCATCAGTGGAAAGTACTTTTTTAATAAAAAAGAGCAAAGATCCAACCGGGAATCCCATGATAAGGAAATAGCCAGACGGCTATGGGATGTGAGCGAAGACCTGGTGAATACCATATAAAATTGGGAACGAACAACATAACCCCCGCCGGCCAGGCGTAACACGTAACTTCTTTTACTGCGTACTGCCTGCTACCTATTGCCTAAGATTACCTTCGGTATGCTCAAATGTATCACAGACCTAAGGCAAACTCGGAATTCTCAGTTAACAGATGTCGATCAATGATTTAAAAAAGAGATTCTATGAATTATTTCGATTCCAATACGTCCGTATCCTTTTAGCGTTAACTAAGAGATACTTATATAATATTCAGATTGATCACTCAATTCAAATTTTTAAGATATGTAATTGCTTTGTTTAAAATGGGATCATAACCATTTTTGAAATCTTCAATACCGGGTGATACTATTATGTCTGGTTCCACACCTTTACCGATTAACTCAGTACCATCCGGAAAAGTTGACCTGGTAGTAACAACCTGACCTTTACCCCCACCTGGTAAAGAAAAGATGAGAGGTGTCCCGCTTGTTCCTGCAGTAGGTTCACCTATTATTTTACCTCTTTTCATGATCTTAAATCCCATGCAGAAATTTTCTGCCATAGAGGCTGTTCTTGACCGTGTTAACAATACAATGGGATTGGAGTAGTATTTTTTGTGATCAGCATATCGATATTGGTTGGTTTTTTCATACGTCTCTTCTCTTCGTCCCCAAGCCCTCCAAATGGGTCTGTATAAACGTGATTTCCAGTTAAAGATTTGGAATGGAGTATCGGTAAAGTATCCTAGAATAGTCCATCCGACTCTTCCATTCCCTCCTCCATTTTCGCGCAAGTCTATAATGAGTGCATCATTATTTTGAATATGATTAAATACCGAATCAAAAAGTACCACAATTTCATCAGCATAAAAAGAATTTATTTTAACGTATCCTATATTGTCTTCTAGTTCTTTATACGAAACAGGTTTCCATTCCATCGGAATATATTTTAAACGAGGTAATTCAACTGTCTGTGGACTCCCATCATCCATTTTACAGGTAATTCTAACATTTTTATCTACAGGCCCCCTCAGCAATGCATATTCAAACACGGTTCTGTTTCTTCCATGTTTAGAATTACTGGTCCAGTAAGGTTGAATATATTTCTCCACATATTTCCTGGTTTCAAGATTATCAATATGTGTGATTTCGATTCCGGGTTTAAGCCCTTCCGCTAGTAATGCTTCATCATAAATATTTGTTATAATTACCTTATTTTCAACCAGTCGTGTTTGTATAGGGACTTTGCCGTTATGGAGATTCCTTAACTCTTCAGGAAACTGTATTTCTGTATGACCATCTTGTAAGTGGACACAAAATTCTTGCAGAACCTGGTAATATTCATTTGTATTCCCGGTTTCTTTAATCTTAGGTAAATAAGCAAGATACAGACTGTCTATATTAATCTCAGGGACATGGTCAAAGTTAATGTAATTGAATTTTATTTCAGACCATAGTTTTGATAATCCTGCTGTTTTTTCAGTTTCAGAAATATTTTCCCTATACGGTGTGTTCATGAAATTATTCTCCCAGAGAGATTGTTCTTGCTTGAGTTTGCAAACCATTTTTTTAAATTTTTCATCTTCTCTTATCAGATCTAAATCACTATCTATTTGCAAATGTTTGAAATTTGCATATCCGTGTTGAATGGATTTCTCTAAGTAATCAACTGCTTGGTCTTTTTTTCCGATAAGAGAATAATTGCATGCTAAATCGTAATAAATGCTTGCTTGTTCCCTTTTGTTGTCGCTTAAATTGGGATGGTTTAGAAGTTCTTCTAATATATAGATTGCATTTTGATGCTTACTTTGCTGATACAAAGCAGTCGCCTGATCAAGTTTATACACGAATTCAAAACGAACATCTATTTGATCTTTTTTTGTTTTACAGGAAAATAAGAGTAATAATGCTACGAGTACAGGAATAGTGGATTTCATAAATTATCTTTTTATTTACAACAGTTTATAACAATATAAATACAAACTTTAAAGTCCAGTCAAGCAAACCGAAAGGTTTGGCAATAATATCTACCAACTCTAACAATACAAATGCCGTAGCAGCATAAACTGTAATTACGCGAATTACCTTTCTTCATTTTAATTCCTGCCAGAAGTTAAACGGATTGTTGGATTTTTAAGGCATATGGATTGGTTTGGATAGATAAATATAAATCAATCAGTTGTGAATTACAAATTTATTAATTACGCAATATCCCCCTTGTGAGTGGGTTTGTGTGTTGGAGAAGGGGGGTGTGGTGGGAAGTGTGATGGTCGGGGGATGAATTGATAGACATCGGTAAAATCGGGATAATGATGCCCGCCCTGTGAAATAATGTTTTGCATTAGTGGCTTTGCCACTATTTCACAGGGCCCGTTACGGTTATCGCCCTCCTGAACGAATTCATTCGGGCAGGGTTACGGAGTTCCTGTTTTACATTTAACACGTAATGAAAACAACCTCGTAGAGGCCTGCCCCGTGAAATAGCGAAGCATAATTTCACAGGGCTTTCCCGGCGGGGTTGGATTATTGTAGAATGCAGTGGTAAGGATTTGATTAAACCGCTGAAACTGTCATACCTTATTCCAGAGAAATCGATGCATTCAGCGGAATAACCTGGTGCTGATCCTGGCACTGGTGCGTTATTCGCCTCTCGCAGGCAATCACACATGCCTGGCTCATGAGATCGCTCTCCACCAGCTAACGGATCGCTAAGTTCCGGTCCATGGAGCGTTTTCCTGGTGATTATGTTAGTAGTTGGACCGGTTTTTTGATTATTTAATCCCCGGGCTCCGCCCGGGGATACCATATTACGCCCCATTTGGGGCTGAAAAACAATAGCCCGGTCATTTATGGCCGGGGAAAAAGTTACCTGAGGAAAATCGCCGGAACTACGTTGTTGTTTGAAAAACCATACCTTTCATCCGGCGGAATACACAGGAGCTGTTAAGAACTTCCCTGCCTTACGGTCCATGAACCGCTTTCCTATTGAAGAAAGATTGTAGTCGGACCGGGATTTTATTGAATGTACACTCCCCTACATTGCATTCATTTCCGTACAGGTAACCAGCACCAAGCAACCAGCACCCTTTTTTTAGTCACACAGTCTCACCGTCTCAAAGTCTCACAGTCACCCCCACAGTGAAATATGCTCCTTCTCTGGTGAAATGTTTTCGTGCCTCAAATTTCACAGGATAGGCGTCGCATTTCACGTGGCAAGCCGTAACACAGTCCCGTAACCCTGACGCCTGCCGGCAGGAGTAACCCGTATCAATATTTAAAGAATTTCTGTGTAGCTATCTTTTTTCCACCACCATCCGTTATATGGAGCAGATACATACCCGGTGTAAGTCTTGAAATATCGATTTCGGATTGTTTTGATAGTAAGCTGTAACTATCAACCAGTTTACCGTCCAGGCTAAATACCCTGGCAGTAAAATTTAGATTGTAGATGCTCTTGATATGAATAGTAATGGTTTGGTTAGCGGGATTGGGATAAACCATAACACCTGCCGTTGAAGAATTGACTTCTTCTATTCCGGCAATTGCCCCACCATATCGAAATACACCGTTATCTTTCATACATACCCAGATATTACCTGCCTCATCCTCATCAATGCAATAAATACCATTTGAGGTTCCAGGGAAGCTGTGATTTGTCCAGGAATCTCCGTCGAAAATTTCTATTCCACCGTATGTTCCAACCCAGAGTTCATTGCCATTCACAAAGGAAATGCACCAGACATAATTGCTATTCTCATTTTCAAAAGAGGTTTGTATAAACGAACCACCATCCCATGTGCAAATACCACCGCCAAACGTGCCGATCCAGAGTGTACCATCCGGTCCTGATTTGATTGTGGTTCAATCCATCCTCCATCGTATACGACACCATACTGTTTCCATCGTATTTGGTCAAGCCACCGCTCGTCCCTATCCAGATGTTGCCTGACTGATCCTCTTCAATGTCCCAGACATCGTTATTAGCCAGACCGTTTGAGGTTGTGAAATGGGTCCAGACATTATCCGTAACCTGGAAAACACCCTGGAAGGTTCCTGTCCATACCGATCCGTCAGACGCGGAAAAGACGACCCAGTTATTACTCCAGGTATTCGCATCCCATCGGTTGTTAAAGGTAAAACCGTCATAAATACTGACCGCTGTGTTGGTCGCAAACCATACATTGTCTTCCTGGTCAATATCGATATCATACACAGTATAATCCGGAAATGCCGAACTGGTGTAGGCTACCGTATAATGATACCAGGCATCTTGTTGTCCGAATGTTGAGAAGGTGATCAACACGAACAATAAAAGGCAATATATATTTTTCATAACTACTGAATTTGGTTGAACTGCTTTCAATATCTGCATACAGGATTATTGATAGTGATATTTACTTCACTGAGTTCAGTATCCTGATCATATTTTAAATAATGATCAATCTTTCAAACACCGGATGGTTCTTCCTACATCTTTATAGCTATGTGTTCGCAATATTTTAGATTTGTCAAAGACTATGACACGTACCCATGCACGTGTATTACTGCCGATACTGTTTGTTGATGTCCATAGAGTAGTATTGCTCCCTAAATCAACATATGGTCCATCTAATCTGGCTCCTGCAGGCAGAAGTGCAAAACCGCTCTCATTTGTGGCTCCGGTATTCGGGCTTTCCCAGTGAGCAGTACCGGCTTCTTATAATTTTCCGCCTTCATCAGTACACCTCCAGTTCGTACTATTTGCATCCCCCTCGCTCATACCCAGAGACATTTCAAGGATCATATATTCTGTATCTGATGGAACATGCCACCCCTCCGGGCAGATGTTTGTCGTTTCCATTGCATAAAAATTGTACAGCGCTCCATAGGTTTCAGCATGGGTTGCAGAATCGTTGTTATACCAGCAATAACCCGGATCACCAAGGGCCCATTCAGCATCATCGGTAATCAACGGTACGTCTGAGCCATTGCTGTATTTTGTTGTTCTCAGGTTTTCGGCCATCCAGACCTGGTTCCCGATCTCAATAATTTTATAGGCATTGCCATCAATATCAGTAACCGTGCAGATCAGATTAACCGTACACTTATCATTTGCTTTGCCATTATTGTCATCATAGGCAACAACCTTTAATGTATGCGATCCTTCCGCTTCAGTGGAATTGTCCCACGTATAAGAATAAGGTTCTGATTGAATGACCGACACTTCCGTATCATCAATATAATATATCACTTTATCTATAGTACCATCAGCATCTGAAACATCAACGGTAATGGTATCTGTCTTTGTGCGGTATATTGTTTCGTTATCCTGGTGGGATGTGATCTGAATAGATGGACGTTTATTGATGTCTTTCTCTTCACATGCCGTTAAAATGCATACTAAATAGTATGCAAAAAAGTGATGATACTTTCATGGTAGATGAACCAGGTTTATACGTTGGTGATGCTAATTTACTAAATCAGAGAATTAAATCAAATCCTGACGGTTCTTTGATTTGTGACTATGGTCAGGAATTGAATCCTGAATATTGGTTTGCGAATGAATAAAGATAATGTTATAAGTTAATAGTTATGCCGTAGGCATCCCTTACGGGAAAAGTTATTAGTGATTGGTAAATGGTTTTTACTACCGACTGTGGACTGAAGACTGAAGACTGCCTACTGCTAATTGCTTGCTGTGTAATGCCTACTTTTTTCTCTCACAACTCATTTCTCACAACTCACTGCTTTCTTTTCCCTGCCGCCTTCTGCCTGTAGCCTGCTGCCTAACCACTACTATCCTTCCTGCCTGCCCGACCCTGTCTGCCGGGTAGGTGGCAGGCGGGCCTTCGGCATAACAATTAACTTTTAACTTTTAACCATTAACTTCCTTCTCATTCCTCCCCAACCGGTATCTCGATCTCCTCACCCCAGATCTGTTTCCCGAACCACTGCCAGTTGTGCCACATGGCAGCCAGCTGTTCCTTGGGTTTGGATATCCCGTGACCGAATCCTTTATAGACAATCAGTTTTGTTTCCACGCCCACATCCTGCAATCCCTGGTAGAGTTCATAGGCATTGGGTATGGGAACCCTGCGGTCAAATTCCCCGTGCTGGATCAGGGTGGGTGTCGAGGCGTTGTTTATGTTGGTCATCGGCGATGTTTTCCGATAGATCTCCTCGTTCTCCCAGGGTGTGGCTTTCAGGTATTGCCGGGTAAAGGGGTGGATATCGGTATTCACGTAATAGGTCATCCAGTTCGAGATCCCCGCACCGACCGATATGGCTTTGAACCGGTCCGTATTGGTGGTCAGGAATGCCGAGATGTATCCTCCCTGGCTCCAGCCCATGGCGCCCATTTTATCGGTGTCGATCAATCCCTCCTGGTCAAGGTAATCGATCCCGGACATCACATCCCACATGTCTCCCACACCCAGGTTCTCCACGTTCAGCTTCCGAAAATCTTCTCCGTAACCGGCTGATCCGCGGTAATTTGGCATCAGCACCAGCGCACCCTTATCAAGCCACTGGAGGATCGGGTAGACATAGGCCGGTACGGGGGAGGGCACCGATATTCCGGTCGGACCGCCATGAATGTTGACCAAAAGGGGGTATTTTTTACCAGGGTCGTAATCCATCGGTTTGTGAAGCACTCCCTCGATCGTCGTGCCATCCTTGCTTTTCCAGGTGATCACCTCCGGTTTTGAGTATTTCCAGTTGCTGATCTGCCCGGTGAAATCGGTGATCTTTTTTGGCGGATTTTTACCCAGGTCCGTCAGGTAGATCTCGGTCAGGCTCTCGTCGTTTGCTCCCATGATTGCCATCTTATCACCGGCTTTTGAAAGGGTGAACGCATAGATCCGGGCCGGCGTGGCCATGATCGGTTTTAAACTGCCCTTGTCAGGGTCCATCAGGAAAAGCGGGCGAACCGTTTGCTGGTATGCAGTGCAGTAGATCCCTTTCTTCGTCCAGGTCAGGCCCGAGAGATTCTCATCAAACCCGGTTGCCAGCTCCTTCCCGTTTGAGCCGTCAATATCGATCCGGAAATACCGGCTGTTCATGTAGAAATTGGAGGTAGCGTTGTCCACATCGCTGCTGTAAAGAATGGATCTGCTGTCGGGCGACCAGTCAAGGAATCCGTCGGCAGCCGGATTCTGCACCAGCGGCATGATCTTTTTCGTATCAACATGCAGGATCGAAATATCCGATTTTGTCCAGGAGTTGATCAGCGGATCGGGCTGGTGGTTGAAGGCGATCATTTTCCCGTCGGGTGACCATTCAAACCCGGTTATGGTAAAATCCACGCTGTCGATCAGGGGTTCCGGTTCAGGCCATTTCCGGCATAGATCCGCTTTTTTTGCAGAATCCGTTTCGTAACAGGGGAGGGGATAAAACTCCAGGAATGCCGGATCGAACCCGATAGCCCACAACCGTGTGAGGCGATACTCCTCGTCTTCCACGGAATAGCTTCCGTACCGCTCTTTCCGGGTTTTGTCACTCTTCTCCTCTTTCTCTGTCATGGTAAAAGCGATCATTTTCCCGTCGGGTGACCATTCGAAACCACCCACCCCCTCATCCGTGCGGGTCACCGGGAAGGCTTCGCCTCCATCCGCACGGATCACATGGATCTGGTTTTTATTTCCACGCTCCGAGGTGAAGGCGATCCATTTGCTGTCGGGTGACCATTGGGGTCCGGAACTGCTTCCTTCCGGGTTGTTGGTCAGCTGGAAGGGCGTGCCCCCGTTTTTCGAGATCCAGATCTCCGTGTCGGTGCGGTTCTTATCCCAGTCGGTCTGGCTGACGGTGAAAACAACGTGCTTTCCGTCAGGCGAAATAAAAGGCATGCCGGCACCCTTAAGGGACAACACCTCTTCAAAAGAGGGAACCTTTCGGTTCTCCTGGCCATGGATTAGCAGCCAGGGAAATACTGTAATCAAAAAGAAAGCGATCACTTTTTTCATGATGAATGGTATTGGTTTTCGAATGAATAAAGATAGCGAATTTAGTTATTGGTTAATGGTGAATGGTGGATGGTTTTTGGACTGTTGACTGAAGACTGGCGACTGTGGACTATTCCTACCGCCTGCTGCCTACTGAGTACTGCCTGCTGCGTACTGCTCACTGTTCACTGCTCATCCCGAATTTCTCATTTCACTCCGCAACAATAATCTCGATTTCCTGCATGACGGTCTTCCCGCCGGTTGTCACGCTGCACCGCAGATCGAAGCTGACGGTCGCTGCGGGGATAAGGAGGGTATCCAACGGCTCGCTGCCGGTATAATCACGCACCGTGGTCCACCCGGTTGCTCCGGACACCCGGGTCTCCCAGGTATACCGGTAGGGCGAGGTCCCGTTCAAAACGGTGGCGGTGAGAGATACATCATCACCAGACAGGATAGTCGTTGGAAGGTAACTGATTTCAAGATGGACTGAACCGGTCTGGTGAACAGGTATAAACAATACCTCTCCATCACCATATAGAAAGATCTTACCGGTGCGTGAGTTTGGACTGTCATTCTGATTACACAGAATCGTGAAATTGTTATCATTCTGGTTGGTTATTGATAGCCATTCGTCATCTTCGGAAACATTCCATGGATCACATCCGGTATAATTGGTCTCAATGGTAGTCGGATCTTCAGTATTCCCCCTGTAATCAAAAGCAAGTTCTGAAAGCAGGAGATTAAAGGTTGGTAAAACTACTTCAATAGTGATATCACGGCATATCGTTGAATTTGCGTCACCGGTTGCCCTCACATAATAAGTAGTTGTTGTAAGGGGTGCTATTACAATTTCAGAACCACTTCCAATACATGTTCCTCCACAGGAACCCACATACCATTTCCATTCAGCATTTGATCCAAGTGATCCTCCTGAAACGGAAAGCCTGCCGGTACAGTTTTTAACAACAATGACATTGTCTGTAAGGATAAAATCAGCAGGTGTGGATTCTTCAAAATATTGTTGGGTCCAGTATGTTCTGGTTGTGTCTCCTTTATTAGGTTTAAAATGATAGTCAATACGCTTTACTATATTTTGATCTTGATCTCTTATCAAGGTTAGTCTTCCAAAATCGTCATATTCATAAAAGGTAGACCTTTCATCCGGCGCCGTAATCGACCTGACACCTATGAGAGGCTGGTAAGCATATTTGGTTGTTCTTGACTCGGCAGGATATAGATTCACGTTTTCTTTATAGACTGAGTTGGTGGTTTCAGCTACAGGATAAGTCCCTGCCCACCCCCAGTTAATGGAGTGATACAGATCTCCAGGTGTATGGTACTGTAACAGGTTCCCATTACCATCATACTGATCAAAAATCAATTTTACTTCATACGCTGTTCCTTCCAATAGTTCATTGGATGCTGGTAGTAGCTGTGAACCATTGAAAAACCCGTAATTGGTTTTAGTCCCTGCAATTAACTGCCCATTTTTTATTGTCTCTTTTTTCAGGATCGTATTTACCATATGTTTTTGAACCAGACCGTTGTTTATCTCCGATGGTTCAATCTCAGTATCCCCAGGATAATAGAATTTTTGGAGATAAATACTGTTGTCGCTCTCCACACGTTCTACCTGTTTTATTTGAAGATGATCGGGATCATATAGATACGATTCAACAAATTGTATGGGATTCTCACCCTGTATATCAAATCGGCTTGTTTTCTTTACTTTTGGATAATTCCAGGAGGAGACATTGGCATATTTTTGAAAGACAAATGCCGAATTCGATTCAGGGAATTTACGTGCGACCACAAAAGCTGGAATGTAAACCAGGTGGGTGGAATCTTCAAATGAGTTGAACGTAATGGTTTCAACTTCCCTTAATAGCCCATCATTTGATAGTTTTTCTGTTTGTTTTTTTAAACCCCTCTTCCAATCAAAGCTTGTGGCAGGTGGATATGGAAATGAAAGGTTGCTGATATCAGGGTACTCCCATGCCGATGTGAACCGATGGATGGTTTTACCTGCAACGGGACTGGATTCTGTCACCTGACGGTATCCGATATGACTCCCCTGAGTTGAACCCAGTAAATTTTTTCCTGATGAATAGAGGGTTATGGGAGCATAGGAAATGGCAATAGGATTATCTTCATTTAAATAATAGATCTGATCAGGTACATCGTAATAGGAGGGCCATGATTGAAGAATACCGCTTGACCGGATTATCCCATCATGCTTGATGGTGTAATCAAACTCTCGTATACCAATCGTATCGGATTCATTGTCAATTTTAATGATCTTTCTTACCCGCAGACCACCTGTGATTTTATGAT
>Ga0315550_1002087_pt1 | contig 12266 bp, 13 predicted proteins | sample SalMarSW160190MG_2_FD_203100 | JGI IMG/M metagenome (GOLD analysis project Ga0315550, IMG submission 203100) | Salt marsh sediment microbial communities from the Plum Island Ecosystem LTER, Massachusetts, United States - Salt Marsh Sediment SW1601-90 ... | reverse complement strand
GCACTGATGCCTTCAAATGGATTTAGGTCAAGAATAAATATTCAAGAAAAAGAGCTAAGTTACTTACTTACAAAAAGGGGAGTTTGCGGGATTTTTTCGGGAGATATCTCCACTGACCGGGGGTTCAAATCTCTTCAGGCCCACTTTTACTTTTTTCCATAAGTCATAAAAACAAACGCAGATAATACAAGAATGAGGGAGAAACAGAAATGCCTAGGAAGAGTTTTTCTTGGATGGATTCTGTTCCAGTGACCCTCGTGACCATTCTTTTCATCTCACAGATTATCGTCGGTTTTTATTTACTGTCTGGCGTGTCTCAAATTGAGGTTCTGGCGTATGTTGGAGTGGGGCTTTATGTTTTTTCGGGTCTAGTTTTTGGTTGTCTTCCAGTATTTGAGTTTCGTAAGAAAGGTGGAGTAAAAAAGGGAAAAAGCTACATTCACACCACTCAAATTGTCGACACTGGAATATATTCTATTGTTCGTCATCCGCAGTATGTGACTTTCATACTGTGGGCAATAGCTGGTATGTTGCTTTTCCAACATTGGATTGTTGTCTTGCTGGGGGTTCCTATTTTCCCGTTGACATACATTGATTTAATGACGGCTGACAAAGACGCGATTGAGAAGTTAGGAGATGACTACAAAGCCTACATGAAAAGGGTTCCTAGGGCAAACTTTTTGCTCGGAATTATACGGCGATCCAGAAAGACTGAGTGATCATGTTGGATGAAGAAGCAGATCATTCAAGCTACTCTTGGAAACGTGACACTCTGTTTTGGTCGTACAGTATCTTAAAAATCTAAGAAAATTTGTGACAATTATATTTTCAAAAAAGCAAGAAAAAAGGGGAGTTGCGGGAGATTTAAGTTAAACTCTTCCAACCAAAAAATAGTGGAAGGAAAAGTAATATCCCAAAAAATCCACCTACCAATAAGTGAGCAAATAAATTCCCCGCAACATAAATATTGACTGCAAAGGCTACTCCAAATGAAATTATACCGATATACACACCGATACGTTTTGATTTCCATAAAAAGATTGATGCAATTAAAAATCCTATACCAACAATTAATAGAAAATAATTGAGTGTTGGAAGTCGTGAAACCCAAGCTCTTAGGAAACCTGAACTCAATAACAGCGTATAAACTGCAAGTTGCGCGCGCGCGAAATTACCTCTTATACCATAAAAAATCAAATAAATGAGCTAGAATTACTGTTTAAGTTAAGAAAATTGAAAGATTATAAAGAATTTAGTTAATGAATAAGAATATGGTGTGTCTCTCTCTATTTTTTGTTAGAAATACATAATATTAAATCTAGAGTAAAGACGTAAGCACAGCTTTTGCATTGATACGGCTGATTTTTTCATTGCTTTTACTTAGGCTTTTTGGATAGAGCTTACCATTTATAAGAAGACCACGAAAGAACTGGGCATTATTTTATGCTTTGTTTCCACAAAAGATGAGAAGCTTAAACTAACTTTCGTCAAGAAATTTTGACTAACCTATTAGAGCGTAGGTCAAGAAATCTTTACAAAAATGCTTTTTAGCTTCTTTCACTATAATATAAGTTGTTGTGTTTTACCAAATGAAGAAAATCACGACAACATTTGCTCTATTACTGATTTTTTCCTTTGTTTTGGTTTCTATTTCAGAAATCGGGATAGTGAAAGCACAAGACACTATCTATATCAGAGCTGATGGAAGCGTTGAGGGAACTGATAAGATTCAACGAAACGGTGACATCTATACCTTTATTGATGATATTTCAGGTTGGATTCAGATTCAGAAGAGCTACATTGTGCTTGATGGGGCAGGTTATGCTCTTCAAGTAAACAAGGGCGAAAGCGGGAAGGGAATAGACCTTTCAAACGGTAGAGGACAAGACCCATCTCGTCCTGAAATTGTTAATGTAACAATCAAGAACATGTCAATACTAAACTTCAGTTACGGTATCTTTAATCGAAACTCTAGAAACAACACAATCATTAGCAATTACATCACAAATTGTAGCACGGGTATCGACTTAATGGGTAGCTCAAACATTACAATCAAAAATAACACCATTGCAAACAATGTAATTGGTATCGACCTAACTCTTGTGACGGAAGTGTTTACAGTTAGTATCACCGAAAATAACATGATAAACGACCTAGTCTCATCTAACAATGGAATCAAGACGACTTTCACACCTTCAGACAGTTACTCCTTACCTGATATGAACTACTGGAGCGACTACAATGGAACAGATGCTGATGGAGACGGTATTGGAGACACACCCTACATTTCTCTCATCAACGGAGCTGAAACAGGATTAATTGACTACCATCCACTCATGGAACCCGTTCCTGTAATCCCAGAGTTTCCTTCATGGACACCACTACTGATTATGCTAGTTGCTGTAATGATTGCTACAGTAATTTACAAACGAAGACTTAGAACACAAATCAGCTAACAATTAACATTAAGCATAATCTAAGATTCTAAATTCATAAAAAGTCAAAAAAAACAAAAATAAAAAAGGGATTAGCTTATATAACTAGTATTGGACCATAAAATTTGAATGAAATATCATTTTGAGGTGAAGAAATGGTTAAAAACAATGGTATTTCAATGGGAAACTCGACAAAAAATAGTGTTTTCGGGAGACATCACCATTAGGCATGGGTTCAAATCTCTCTAGGCCCACCATCTGCTTCTCTGGACTTTTTTTATCCTAGTAGGAGTAGAACTGCTGTCATTGTGATCATTCCTAGGAAAAGGCTTGTGATTGCTAGGTGTGCTTCTCCGTGGCTTAAAGAGAGCGGTAACAGTTCGTCAAAGCTTATGAAAACCATTATGCCTGCAACAAAGGCTAATGCCATGTTAAGTACGAAGGGGTTGATAAATGGGAATAATACGAAGAAGCCTATGAGTGCTCCGATTGGCTCAGAGATTCCTGAGAGAAGAGACCAGAGGAATGCCTTTTTTCTGTTCTTTGTTGCATAATAGATTGGAGTCGACACAGAAATTCCTTCAGGTATATTGTGGAGTGCGATGGCTATTAGCAGGACAAGACCCAGATGAGGATCCTTGATTGTGCCAAACAGTGTGATGATGCCTTCAGGAAAATTGTGTATGAATATTCCCGCTGAGACAAGCAGCCCCGTCTTCATCAGCCTCTTGTCTTTCTTTTCCTTGTCCGTTAACTTTTCTTCCTCATATTCGTGCGGTATCAAAAACTCGATTGCCGCTATTGTTGCGATGCCTAAGAAAAAGGAGATGTTTGCTGTTAGGAATCCCGTCTCCACTACTGCCGAGAACAGGAGCTCCATGAATGAGATTTGTATCATGACACCAGCAGAAAAGCCCATCAGCACAGAAAGGTGCCTGTGTTTGAAGTCTTTTATGAAGAATGCCACTAGGCTTCCGAGACCTGTAGACAGTCCTGCGATTAGAGAAAACAGGAAGGCAATCAGTATTGTGTCTGTCATCAAAGCACCCGAAGCAATGGTTGGAAACCCGTTAGTTTTTTGTCAACTCGCTTTTAAGCGTGTTCACAAAGCTTTCTTCGTCTTCCGCTATCCTTTTCTTCACTTCTTTCCATGTTGCTGAGCAGTTCTTGTATTCGATTCCGACTATGCTGTGGATGGCTCTGTCAACGTCTTTTTTGTTTTCTTTTGTGACTGTTACTCCCGCTTTGTCGAAGACATTATTCAAGTGTCTAAAATAGCATGTCATAATAATCTAAACATATTTTCTGCTCTATCCAAATAAATGGTTTTCAGTCTTTTTGTCGCTTAGCTTTTTCAGAAAAAAGCTAGTTTTCAACAATGTACCTTTATTAGTCTCCAAATATGTTTTGATGAGTTTTATGTATGAAGATATCCTCTTGCCATTTATACAAAATGTGACCTTTTTTTAGGTGAATTTTTGAATGTTTGTTCGGATACTGTTAAGTTATTTGTCATGACTTCAACAAAAGCTAAATATCAAAATCAATTACCCCTATTTAATGTCAATTCGAGAAAGAATCGACAAAATAATCGAAAAAGCGAAGTCTTTACAGAATCATCCTTCAGATTATCCAGAACTCTTATGGGTTGTTTTTGTTTTTCTCGGTGGCACTATTAACGCAGTTGCAATAAGAAATTTTGCTGTTGGATGGAACTACACCGTACAGTTTGGTCTCATTAGCACATTACTATTTACGCTTGCTATTGGTTCAATTCTATTCTGTGTACCATTGTTTTTTTCTTGGTTTTTTAGTAGGAATCATCCGACAAAAAGGCTTGTTCCTCCACTTTACATTCATGCAGTTACGTTTGGCTTGTTATTCTTTTTTGTTTACAATAATGTCTCTGAAGATTTTCTAAGCTACTATGTTTTGGGAATCTATTCCTTCTTGGTGGGGAAAATTCAGGACGGCATTATGTTAAGTGCATTTGGTAAAAACGCTGTCTCAGACAACATCATTCATCATTCCTTTAAAGTATTAGCTGAATTTTCTAAAGTGGAAGAGATAGTTTTAAAAAAACAGTTTCGGAATTTACTCAACCTTAAAAGAAAAATAAACAAAAAAGACGAAAGCTTGAAATTAAGAACATCAAAAAATGACGATTGGCAACTTATTTTGGAGATTAAGGAAACTGGAAAAAAGAATGAAACAATTATCAATTTGGCGTTTTACGATGAAGGCTCTTATAGCCTAAAGAAAATTCAAAAAACCGACGATTCTTATGAGTACGCAATTAGTAAGATGGAATATATCAAAAGCTATTTTTCACGTCGTTTTTTAATACAAATTGAGGATGCACCTTTGACAAATGCAGAATCACTAGTTACTTTTGTACTTGACGATTTTCAAGGCAAAATAAGCCGTTTGCATGAGATGACAACGCAGAAAAAGATTTCACTTTTCTTGGCAATTGGTCTTATAGCCACATCAATTGGATTGATGTTTTATGGACTAATTGGTGAAGGAATTGCGACTCTATTCTTTGCAATTGGTTTAATTGTAAATGTTATTCCCCGTTAATTCCTTGAAAATCTGGTATCCTGTGGATATACCACAAGATATATATATTAGGGTATACTACAGTATACCTGTGAGAGATATGAACTGCAAGTATTGCTACTCTGAAAATGTTGTGAAAAATGGTAAAGTGAAGGAAAAACAAGTTTTCAAGTGTAAAGATTGCGGAAAGCGGTTCTTCAAGAATAACAGGTTTGCTAAGATGCGGACTGACAAGAATATCATAGTGGCTGCAATCAATCTCTATTATGATGGTTTATCTCTGAGGAAAACTCAGAAGAATCTGAAGCGTCTTTTCGGAAAAAAGGTCAGTCAAGTCACTATTTTGAACTGGATTAGAAAATACTCGATTCTAGTCAAAGAGTACGTCAAGACTTTAGTTCCTCAGCTTTCTGGTCTTTGGCATGAGGACGAAACCATGCTTGATTGCGAAGGTAGAAATGTGTGGTTCTGGGAAATGATAGATGAGGACACTAAATTTTTGGTTGCTTCTCACCTTTCAGAAACCCGAACACTCAAAGACACGATTGCCATATTCAAGAAAGGTGTTGAACAGAGCAAGGTTCGACCTAGAGCTGTATTCGTAGACGGTAGTCATGCCTACAAAACAGCTTTCAACAAGGTTTTCTGGACAATGCGGAAAGCTACTCGCCCTGACTTTGTTCAGAGAGTGGGAGTAAGAACAAGGGAAACAAACAACATAGTTGAAAGGCTACACGGTACACTCAAAGACAGAACTAGACCAATGAGGGGATTGAAAGACTTTGAATCCACAAACGCAATATTGGAAGGTTACACGGTTCACTACAACTTTGTAAGAGAACACCAAAGCTTAGGTAAGACCCCTGCTCAAGCTGCTAGAACAAACGCTCCTGACAACTGGAAGGGATTGATAGAAGAAGCTACAAAATACGAAGCAGAGTTATTTGCTAGAGTAACAGATCAGAAGATAAGGGCGAATGAACGAGAGGGAATAAAGGTGATAGCGAAATGAGAAAAATCCTAGTAGCCCTACCAACAGACATCGTTGACCTCATAGACAAAGACCTCATAGGCAAACTTGGTGAAGGATACTCAGACACACTACGCACAATCATAATGAACTGGCTTTCAGAGAAAGGCTACCTCAATAAAGGTGGTAAAAGTGACTGAAAAAACAAAGCAAGAACTAGCCGAAGAAGTCGAATTGTTAGACGCTATGCTTTCGGCTTTAGTGGAATTGCTTGAAGAAAAAGGAATCCTTACGCAGAAAGAGTGGGAACAGCGAATCAAAGAACAAGTTTTTATAAAATAACAGCAGTGACTTCTTTCGGTAAAAGAATAAAGGATTTATTTCTTTCAGGCGATAATTTAGTTGTAGCAATATTCGGGTGTTTTGGTTTAATACTAGCAAATATAGCTATCTGCATGTTTTTGGTTTTTTGGTTTGGTTCTACTGGAAAACCGTTTTATGACCCTTTGAAGAATTTAGCAGTTCAAAATCCTTTAGTATATGAAATATGCTGTTGGATTAGCATTGTCATACTGCTTCTTTTCTTCTTTCTTTTTTTCTTGCTCTGCTTTCTTCTCTTTGTCTTCGCTATGGTCATAAAAGGTGAGCGCAATCTCCAAAGAAGCAAAAAACAAAACAAAGCAAGTAAGACTAAGACTCAAATTTTCACTAGTTCTTTGTTGTATTACCTGCCCAGAATCTATCACAATAGGCTCAAATTCGATTTCTTCCAAATGTGTAGTTTCAAATTCTGTGAAATTGATGTCATTTATTAGTTCATCAGTTGGAAACACTTGGAAAACGATGTCCATTTTTACTGTTCCAGTTGCCTCAAATTGTGCAAAACTACTGCCATTCCATAGTTCATAAATTCCCGTGTATATCGGTTCATATTGCATTTGAATATAGCTTTGTTTTGGTGCACCTGTATGATAGTCTGTGATAATTGTTGGCGTTTCTATTGCATTATGTGGTTTTGCATAAATCGAGTTAATCAGGTAGCTAGTTGTTCTAATTTTTAGTTCTATGTTAACGTCTAATGGATTTCCTACAACTAAATCAGTTCCAGTGATGTTACAAAAAACAGAAACTGTGTTTTCTTGTTTTTCGTCTAAAAGTTTTGGTAACGTAAAAGCTGTTTGTGCAGATTTCCATTTCAATGGTTCTTTAAGTTTTAAGGGGTGTGGCACAAATGGATTTGTTATATATGCACATAGTAGACAAATAGCTGCTGAAATTACGAAAACAACGAATAATATTGTCACCCATTTTCGTCGTGTGTTTTTCCATTCTCGAAAATTCTGGAATTTTTTTCCAGTGGTTTCAGGCATAGTTAGTACCTTGAATTATTATTCTGATTTTACTTTAAGAAACTTGTTAACCAAAAGTCATGACAAATAACTTAACAGTATCGTTTGTTCGAAATGTTTATAAGCGTGTGTGCTGGTTGGTTTACGGCAATAGGTTGCCGTATGCCCACCAATCATGGGGGATAAAACGCAATGAAACGGGTCTCAATCAAAGAAGAAGCATGCATAGGATGCGGTCTCTGCCAAGTCCACTGCATAATAGAGCACTCCAAATCCAAAGACCCAATAAAGGCATACAGGCGAGAACAGCCCCGACCAGTCAGCCGAGTAAGAGTGGAAACAAACAAACCATACTCCATCTCAATCAGGTGCCAACAATGCAAAGACACACCCTGCGTAACCGCCTGCCTAACCGGAGCCATGACCCTAGACAAGGAAACCGGACTGGTGGTGCATGACGCAGAAAAATGCATAGGCTGCTGGACCTGCATCATGGTCTGCCCATACGGCGCCATAAAACCTGACATTTCAAGCAAAATTGTTGCAAAATGTGATCTCTGCCCAAACTTGGAAGTCCCAGCGTGCGTAGCTAACTGCCCCAACGAGGCGCTGGTCTGCGAAGAGGTGAAACAGTAATGTCGAAATACGTGATTATCGGCGGCTCAGCAGGAGGCATCGGAGCAGTTGAAGCCATCAGAGAAGTGGATCCCATGGGAACGTTGACAGTAATTTCGGAGGAAACAGTTCCCCAGTATTCCCGTCCCATGATCTCCGAGTACGTCAGCAGAGAAGCCACTCTGGAAACCATGAAATACCGAGGCGACCAGTTCTGGAAAAACAACAACGTCCAAGCACTTACTGGAAGAACCGCAACAAAAATGGACTTCACAAGAAAGCAAGTTGAACTCGATGGCGGAACCAAAATCGATTATGAGAAGCTTCTGATCGCCACTGGCGGAAAACCCTTTGTTCCAAGAATGGAGGGCGGAGAAAAAGATGGGGTCTTCACGTTTACAGAGCTTTCCAGCGCAGAAGGCATAGAAGCCAAGCTGGAGCAGTCCAAGAGTGCGGTGGTTATCGGTGGGGGTCTCATCGGCGTCAGCGCATCTGAAGCGCTGGTGAAACGTGGAATAACGGTGACCCTAGTAGAACTAAAGCAACACATCCTCAACCTAATCTTAGACGAGAAGGCGTCAGAAATCGCAGAAAAAGTGCTCACAGAAGCTGGAGTCACAGTAATCACCGGTCAAACCGTTCAACACATTCTGGGCAAAAAAGACAACGAAGCCTCGGTTGGAGGAGTGGTGATGACTGACGGCAAGGAAATCCCCTGCGACCTAGTGATTGTCGCTATCGGAGTCATCCCCAGAACAGAACTCGTCAAAGAAACAAACATGAAACTGAATCGTGGAATAGTTGTGGACAGGTTCATGCGCACCAGCATACCTGACGTGTACGCATGCGGAGACGTTGCAGAAGCCCACGACTTCCTACTGAATGGAAACCGCCTCTTACCCCTATGGCCTCTAGCTCATATGGGAGGACGAGTTGCAGGATACAACATGGCAGGGAAGAAGGCAGAATACGAGGGAGGAACGGTTATGAGTTCCCTGAAATACTTCGATCTACCCGTCATCGCCGTAGGCAATGTGAACCCAGAAGCCATCAGCGATTATGAAGTGCTGGTTGAGCTTCAACCCGAACAAACCGTGTACAAGAAGATACTGCTCAAGGATAACAGGATTGTGGCTTTCATCTTCTTGGGCGACATAGAGAAAGCTGGGATACTCTTCCATCTATTGAAGAACCATGTTGATGTGAGTGAAATCAAGGATAGGCTTCTCTCCGAGGATTTTGGCATCGTAACATTGCCGGAGCAGCTGAGACAAAAATTGTTTGTGGTGAATTAAGATGAAAGACCTGACCAAAACTAACAACCCTTACGGCGACGAGAAGGTCTTTGATGCCTGCTCCATATTCGGCATGATGAACCTTAAGGGAGAACGGTTCTCAGCAAAAGACCCAGTCCGAGCCATCGCAAACATGCATGACAGAGGAAACGGGCTGGGCGGCGGCTTTGCGGCTTACGGTATCTACCCAGAATACAAGGACGATTACGCATTCCAGATCATGTACCTCGACAGAGAGGCAAAAAAGAAGACAGACCGTCTGCTCAGCGAATGCTTCAACATCCTCAACGAAGAGGAGATGCCAACACAGGAAGCTAACGTTAGAGACCCCCCCATCATGTGGCGGTACTTCCTTCAACCCAAAAAATCCAGAACGAAGAGCCAACCAGCCGATGATTACATTCTGGAGAAGGTTATGCGAATCAACACAGAAACAGGAAAAGCCTTCGTTTTCTCAAGCGGAAAAAACATGGGAGTCTTCAAGGGAGTTGGCTTCCCAGAGGACGTGGCGGAGTACTTCTGCTTGGAGGAGTACAAGGGATACATGTGGACCTGCCATGGACGGTTCCCAACGAACACTCCGGGCTGGTGGGGAGGAGCTCACCCCTTCAACATTCTAGATTGGACTGTGGTACACAACGGGGAGATATCGTCTTACGGAATCAACAAGCGCTACTTGGAGATGTTCGGATACAAATGCACCATGCAGACTGACACAGAGGTGATGGCTTACGCCTTCGATCTGCTCATGAGACGGCAGGGCTTGCCCATCGCGATAGTCTCCAAGATTCTTGCTCCGCCCCTGTGGTCAGAAATCAAAACAATGAAACCAGAAAACGAGCTTGCCATAAGGGCTCTACGGCAGACATACGGCAGTCTCCTGATGAACGGTCCATTCACGATCATAGTGGCTCATGAAGGCGAAATGATTGGGCTCACAGACAGGATTAAGCTTCGTCCCCTCACCGCAGCGGAGAAGGGTGATTTTCTGTTTCTGTCTTCGGAGGAGTCGGCGATACGGCTAGTTTCGCCTATGCTGGACAGGGTGTGGAGTCCAAGAGGGGGAGAGCCTGTGATAGGAAGACTCGAATCCCGAAGAGCTGTGGAGGTCATAGCTTAGGAGGTGTATGACGGATGAAGAGTTACGTTATCCCCGAGTACATCGTTGAGCGCGATCAGGATCGCTGTATCCGCTGCAAAGTTTGCGTGAACCAGTGCAGCTATGAGACGCATTACTACGATGAGGAAGATGACATAATACTCAGCAGAAACGAGAACTGCGTGAACTGCCAGCGATGCGCCACCTTCTGTCCAACTCAAGCCATAACCATACGGGAGAATCCTAACCATTACAGGTCTAACGCCAACTGGACACAAGAAGCTATCACTGGCATAAAGAAGCAGGCTGAAACCGGAGGCGTTGTCCTCACTGGAATGGGATGCGACAAACCCAACCTGACATACTGGGATAGGCTTCTGCTGAATGCTAGTCAGGTGACCAATCCGTCCATAGATCCGTTGAGAGAGCCCATGGAAATGAGAACCTACATTGGATCAAAACCTGACAGTCTTGAACTGGAAATGGACGAAGGTAACGGAGTCGTGCTGAAAACCAAACTGGCTCCCCAGCTCCGACTTGAGACCCCAATCATGTTCTCAGCCATGTCATACGGTTCAATAAGCCTCAATGTTCACAAATCTCTAGCCCGAGCAGCCAGCGAGGTCGGCACTTTCTACAATACAGGCGAGGGAGGACTAGAAAAGAGCCTGTACAAGTATGGTGACCACGTCATAGTTCAAGTAGCATCTGGACGCTTCGGGGTTCACTCTGAATACCTAAACGCTGGAGCCGCCATCGAAATCAAGATTGGACAGGGAGCTAAGCCTGGCATCGGCGGTCATCTTCCAGGCGAAAAGGTGAGTAAAGAAATCTCTGAGACTCGGATGATTCCTGTGGGCACAGATGCGCTTTCTCCTGCTCCTCAGCATGACATTTACTCCATCGAAGACCTGAGGCAGCTAATCTATGCACTGAAAGAAGCCACGGATTATACGAAGCCAGTTTTTGTGAAGATCGCGGCGGTGCATAACTCGGCAGCCATAGCCAGTGGCATAGTCAGAGCCGGCGCCGACGCTGTGGTGTTGGATGGTGTAAGAGGCGGAACTGGAGCCGCGCCAAGGATAATACGGGATAACGTGGGCATTCCCATAGAGATGGCTCTTGCTTCTGTGGATCAGCGTCTACGGGACGAGGGCATACGAAACAAAGCCTCTGTTATCGCCGCGGGCGGAATCAAGAGTAGCGCTGACGTTCTCAAGGCTATAGCTTTGGGCGCTGACGCCGTGTACATTGCCACTGCAGCTTTGGTAGCGTTAGGTTGCACTGTGTGCCAAAAATGCTACACTGGCAAGTGCCCTTGGGGCATAGCAACTACTGATCTTTGGCTTACCAAGAGGATAAACCCTGACCTTGGGGCGAAGAGGCTTGCGGGTCTTCTTCGTGGATGGAGCCTAGAGATCATGGAGATGATGGGTGGAATGGGCATAAACGCCATCGAGAGCGTGAGAGGAAACCGTTTGCTTCTCCGAGGCGTAGGCTTGAGTGACACGGAACTGAAAATCTTAGGTGTAAGAATGGCTGGTGAGTAAAAGATGGTATTGAAAGATGTGATAAACAGGGTACCCGAGAATTTGATTATAAAAAAGAATGTGGCAATGATCGATGCAACTGGAGTGTACTATCGGGATCTCAACAGTTTACTCAGGAGTCTGGATGGTAACGGCATCGAAAAAATCGAGATTTGCAACGTTTACGGTCAACGATACATCGGCACCGACCTTGACGGGCACATCAAAATTGACGTTTATGGAACTCCAGGTAACGATCTGGGAGCCTTCATGAAAGGCGCAAACATTACTGTTCACGGAAACGTGCAGGACGGCTGCGGAAACACCATGGATCACGGGCAGATAGTTGTTCATGGACGCGCTGGTGACCTAGTTGGGCATTCAATGCGGGGCGGAAAAATCTTCATCCGGG
>Ga0315550_1002086_pt1 | contig 12266 bp, 9 predicted proteins | sample SalMarSW160190MG_2_FD_203100 | JGI IMG/M metagenome (GOLD analysis project Ga0315550, IMG submission 203100) | Salt marsh sediment microbial communities from the Plum Island Ecosystem LTER, Massachusetts, United States - Salt Marsh Sediment SW1601-90 ... | reverse complement strand
TTGAGCCCGGCCATTGATGGCGCCGTCTTCTCAAAGATAGGCGATGTGTGGCAAATGGTGACTAGGGAGCACTCTATCACTTACTGTGGGCAATCTGGACATGCACCTCAAGGACAACTCGTGCAGATCGGAAAGGATCGGCACGGATTCCTTTTCCGATGCCGAGGATCAGCTTCCGGTTGGCAAGGAGAGGGGACCTATATACTTGCACCTGGAGATCAGCAGTGGGAGTTCAAGCATGTCCTCAAGGTTACGACGCTCGCCGCGGGAGTCCGCTTAATGCTACTGCCTGATGTACAAGCTGCGGAATTGCTGGCGACGCAGCCGAGCATCATTGAATTTTCCCGCGATAGCGATGGAGAAACTACCTTTGTAGGTGTTTTGCTGGGGTACACCCGTGAGATCGAATTGATTCCCAGAGAGGATTCCATCTATTATGATGTCCGAGTCTCCAAGACACACACTCGCGCCGAGCCAATTGTGTGTGAAAATCCGGACTCCGATGCCAAGTGTTTCCAGTTGATAGAGGTAGTAACGGTAAACGATTTTCCGCTACCTTGTATATTGGACTAACAAGCTCTGTAGAAGACAGCTAGTGTTTGTGGTGCTGTATAATACGTCGTTGGAGGCGTTTCTGTAATGGGGAGTTACCCGATCCCGGCCAAAGAGACGCGGATCGAGATGACGGTGGTCAACTCGCGCTTCATCGCCACCGCCGCACTGGTGTTCACGATCGAAGAGGCCAAGGCCTTTGTCGCGCGCATCAAGACCGAGTTCGCCGACGCGACCCACAACGTGCCCGTCTATCTGGTGGGGCACGGAGCGACGGTGGTCGCGCATTGCAGCGACGACGGGGAGCCCCCGGGGACGGCGGGCCGCCCGGCGCTGGCAGTGCTGCAGGGCAGCGGCCTGGGGGACGTGGCCGTGGTGGTGACGCGCTACTTTGGCGGCACCAAGCTGGGCACGGGCGGGCTGGTGCGCGCCTACGGCGACGCGGTGCGGGCGGTGTTGGCCGCCCTGCCGCGTGCCGTCAAGGTCCTGACCCACGTCGTGCAGGTCGTCACGCCGTACAGCGGATTCGAGTGGCTGCGCCGGCTCGTCGCAGCGCACGGCGGCGAGATCTTGGACGAGGAATTCGCGGCAGAGGTGACGGTGCACGCGCGTTTTGCCGTCGAGCGTTTCCTGGCTTTCGAGACGGCGCTGCAAGAGACGTTTAGCGGAACGCTCGCAGCAGAGGTCGTGGCGCGGGACCAGATCGCGATTGTGCCAGTGTAGGTCGGATTACCGATCCGGCGTGTGAGGGAAACTATGGAACTAGCGGAGGTTTGCGCGGTGTTGGAGACGGCATCACCCGACCAGCTTTTTACCACGCGCGGACGGGTGGTGAAGGTGCACCGTGTGCGGCGCTCGTGCTATTTCACCCTGGCCGATTGGGATGAGCGCCTGCCTTGTGCGTTGCTGCGACGCTATGCAGCGCAGATCGGCTTTTGGATACGCGTCGGCCAGGTCGTCGAGGTGACCGGTTATGCAGAGCAGTTCCGCGGTCGCTGGCAGTTGTTCGTCACACAGGTCCGCCTGATCAAGCAGATCGTCCCGTTGTCGGAAGTGAGTGCTTCTCTGGAGACTGCACTGCCCGACCGGCTCTTTACCACACGGGGCAAGGTGGCCGAGGTGCACCGCGTGCGGCGCTCATGTTACTTTACCCTAGAGCATCACGATGCACGCTTGCCCTGCGCGCTGTTGCGGCGCAACGCCATGCGCCTGGATTTCTGGGTGTCGCTGGAGCAGGAGGTGGAGGTGACCGGCTACCCGGAGCAGTTCCGCGGTCGCTGGCAGTTGTACGTGCTGGAGGCGCACCTGCTGCACGGCGCTCGCAACTGGCCGCGCCCCTATCGCACCCGCTCTGCCCGACGGGCGGTGATGGCGTTCGACGCGCTGCTGGACGCCCTCTTTGGTAGGCCCCAGAGGTAGACGTTACCGCACCGAGACAGAGCCGACCTCGGTGTTGATGGCGATATCAACCTTGTTCTGCGCCGTGGCGTAATCCTCCGACTGGTACACGCCGCCCGCGCGCGGGAAGCGGCCCTTGTCCACCCGGATGTCGGCCATGTCGCCGCTGACCTTGACCCGCGCCGCCACGCCCTCCGGCACGCGCACCTGGACGGAGGCCGCGCCGGAGCTGATGCTGGCCTTGGTGTACCCAGCATCTGCGGGCAGGGTGATCTTTGTCGCGCTGGCACCCGTCTGCACGCGCAGGTCGGTCACACGCAGGTCGGTCAGGTCGAGGCTCGTGTCGCTGGCGCCGGTCTCCAGGTTCAGTGAGAGCGGGATCTCCTCGTTCAGGTCCACCGTCCAATCGAGCGTGCTGCGCGGCCCCCACATCCAGGGGAACGGAAAGTGGGCCGCCGATACCCGCACCTTTACCTCGATGTCCAGCGTGTCACCCGCTCGCTTGACCCGCTGCTCCAGCCCGCCGCCGAAGGAGCCGGAGAGCAGTTCATCTGGCCTGGCGCCGCCGCCGACGCGCAGCCGTCCGACGCCGTGGCGCATGCGGATGCGCGCCTGGCGCGCGCCTTCGAGGGGGATCACTGCCTCCTCCGTCTCCAGTGTGCGCGGCGTGCTAAAGACGCCCCACAGCACCCACAGGCCGAGGAGGATCAGAATGAGCGGCCAGAAGAACTTGCCGATGTCGATCTGGACAAAGGAGTTGATCAGTAACAGGATGCCGAGCAAGATGAGGATGGCGCCCCAGAATAGCGTGCCTTTTCGCATGGTTTACCTCCGGTGAAACGTCCTCTATCGCCGGCGAAAGATGAGGCGGGTGAACAGGATCAGCACGCCCAGGGCGATCAGAAGCACGGGCCAGTACTGCCCCAGCGGGCCGAGCCCGATCAGGCCGAAGAACGACCCAAAGGCCAGGAACAGGACCAGGCTGACCAGGATCAACTGCCCGCCCTCACGCAGCGGCTTGCGGAGCTTGCCCTCCAGCAGGCCGGCGACGATGACGCCCACCCCGACAAAGCCGGGGATCAGCGCCCAGGCGTAGGACCAGCTCTCCCAGTTGCCGGTGACGTCCTGGTAGTACAGCAGCCCGCCGATGCCGGCGACGATGCAGGCCGGCACGGCCAGGCCCGGCACGTGCGTCAGCAGGCCGATGACCAGCAGCACGGCGCCGATGCCGACGATGTACAGCGGCCACGCGAACCATTCGTCCCAACCTGGCACGAGCTGGGCGGCAAAGACCAGCGCGCCGACCAGGATCAATACCAGCCCGGTGGCTATACTCGATCTACGTCCACGATCCATGGGAATCCTCCTTACTGAGAGTAGCTTGTTTTGTTCAGCGGTCAAGCTCCGGTGCTTTCGTCTGAGGCGTGTGTGGAGCGACGTACTGGCTGTATTTGTTTTCTGGCATAGATGACGTTATCACCGTGCACGAACTTTATCTCGGAAATGCGTGATGGGTCGGGCGCTCGCTCCTCGGCCACTAGAATCTCAAATCCGATTTCGTTCAGTTGATCAAGAACGTGCTCCAGCCTGCTGTAGAATCGGTGGGCCATCGCCACCGCGGTGGCGATCTCGAACTCGACTGGCTCTGACCTGGCTAGCCGATGGGTGGAAAAAGGCGGCGTGGCCTCTATCGTCGTGGTCACTCCGGTCTCCTCTTCTTCTACCTGCCCGCCTCTCTCGGTATGCCAAGTCTGGAATTGTGACATATCCTCTTCGCACGGAGCTGCCATATTGTCAAACACGAAAACTCCCCCTGACTTGAGCACGCGCCAAGCTTCCCGTAGATGGGCGACTCGGTCGCCGGCATCCGAAAGACAATGGTAACAATGCACGCTCAGGACTGCATCGAACTGCTCATTAGCGAAATCGTCCAGCGCCGTGACGTCACCAACCCTAAAGTGAGCGTTGGTCATTCCTTGTTCCGTGGCACGCTGTCGTGCCCACTCCACCGCGGACGAGGAGATGTCGACACCTATCACCTTGTAGCCCGCAGCCGCAAACGACAGAGAGTACAGGCCCTCCCCGCACCCCAGGTCTAGCACTTGGCCACTTGGCGGCAACAAGGAGCGTATGAATAGATCATCGAAATCCCCTTCGAGTGGGTTATTGTACCTATCCACGCCGGCAGCCAATGCTGCTTCGTAGACGTCTTCGTAGTGTTCGTAGTACTTCATAATTATATCTTGCAGTGTGCTCTGCCCGACAAGTGTTTGCGTGCCCTGGCACTACAAGGCGTCAGGTCTCTTGCTCCGACCCTCGGTTGTACGCCCACGCGGCGATGACGGGGATGGGGGCGGCCAGCGCGGGCAGCACGCCCACGAGCAGGATGACGCCGCCGACGGCGATCAACGGTGGAAAGAGCAGCCCGGCTACCGACAGCAGGCCGCCCAGCAGGATCAGGAGCAGGGCCACCGCGCCGATGACGAACGATGCTACCTTGGCCTTGCGCGCCGAGGCCCACCGCGCGCCGCTCACGTGCCCGATCTGCCCGTTGACCAGCACGGGCCAGACCCGTCCGCCTTCCTCGTACCAGGTGACATAGGCGGGTAGCAGGAGCAGTGTCCAATTCAAGCCGCTGTACTGGGCGTCGACCGTGAAGTCGCGCACGTGGTCGGCCGCGGCGGCTTCCTGGCACTCGGCCTGGGCGGCGCGCACGAAAGCGGTCTGTGCGCCGGGCCAAGCGGCCTCCGGCTCCAGGGTGGGGACGCGCACGGCGCCACCGTCGGCGTCGGCCACGATGTCGGGAGTGTAGGCGCTGCGTCGGCTGAGGTTGTACTCGCCCAGGCGGCCCATCAGCTTGTGGTGATCGTCGAGGGCGGGGGCGGGGAGGTTCTCGTACTCTCGCTCCAGGCGGCCCACGCGCGGCTCCCAGCGCACGCGCGTCTCTTTCACCTCCTGCGATCTCCACCCGGCGCCATCGCGGTAGCGGTCCTGGGAACTCACTACCTGGTAGTCAAAACCCACGTCGGCCCGCCAGGTGGCCTGCACCTGTCCATCCACCAGCCACAGGGGGATCAAGTAGCGTTGCGCGCGTTGCGCCATGCCGTCGGCCTGCATATCGCTGGGACGAAACCAGACACCTTTCGACCAGCGCTCCAGCGCGGCGCGAAGCCCGGCCCCGGAAACCTGATAGTCCACGACCTGTTCCGGCGGTTCCTCCGGCAGGAAGGCGGGCTGCGACTCGACCGGCCCCTCCAGGCAGAAGGGGCAACGCGGCGGAACGTCCTTGACCAGGTGCGCCTCCCCACAATGGGCGCAGCGTACCGCTGTTAGCGGCGTGCCCCATATCGCTGCTACGTCGGTTTCGAGTTGTTCTTGTGTTGAGTCCTGCATCTCAGTCTCCGTGTCTTGTATCGTGTTCAGGAATTCCCGTTATGGGAAAAAACGCCGGGCTGTAGCCGCGATTTCGCAATCGCGCAGGGTGTTTTTCGTGGCAAGATGCGCGCGATTTGGAAATCGCGGCTACAAAACGGGAATTGCTGTATCGTGTAGGACAAGATGCCATCTTGTCCCACAGGATGACAAACCGTGTGCGATTTTCAATCGCGCCTACACTTCTTCTGATGTGCGGGCCTTTTGGAAGGTGATGATCGACCCGATGAAGCCGGCGATCAGCAGGATAAAGCCGATCGCCAGTCCCACGATGCCGGCGGGAGGCAGTGCTATCGCCAACAGCAGCCCGGCTAATCCCAGGCACGCGCCCGGCATCAGCAGCGCTGCGATGGCCAGCCAAATCCGCAGCCAGGCGATTGGCTTTTGTCCGGCCACCTTGCCCGTCTGGCCGTTGACCATCACCTGGAAGGTGCGCTTGCTGAAGGGATAGGAGGCCAGATAGACGGGCAGCAGGATGTAGCGCCAGCGTTCGTCGCCGAAATCGACCGTCATCCGCATGTTGCGCGCGTGGGAGGAGCCGGTGTCGTCGTGGCAAGCGTTCTTGGTCTTGGCGCGGATGCCTGCCTTGGCGATCTCCCACGCCTGCGGAAGCTGCACGTCGTACAGCTTGGCTTGCCAGCCGGCCAGGTAACCGGGGTCATATTCCACCAACCCGCCCAGGTTGAAAGGCTCGATTTTGCTCAGGATGACGCGGCTAATCTTGCTCGTGCCGGGCACCAGGTAGTCGTCTATGGGCACGTGCACGCGGCCCGATCTCCAATGCCACTTGATGACGGTGCGCGTCTTCCACTCGCCGTCGCTAAAATAGCGCTCGGTTTCCCTGGTGCCGACTTCGGCTTTCCAGGCGGCGCTGACGTGGGTGTCAAACGTCCAGAACGGCAGATAGACGCCGGCCAGTTTCTTCAGCGCGCTCACGTTGCGCAGTTGGGGAGGATGCATCCAGCCGCGGCCCAGCCAGGCCCGCACCTTGGCCTGGACCTGCGCCTCGTCGACGGCGAAGGGAATCAGCGTCGTGGGGCGTAGCACGTCCCCGGAGGCATCGCGGGCCAGGACGTGGTTGGAGCCACAAAAGGCGCAGGTGCTGGTCAATATATCCGGTGCGACGGCGACGACCGAGCCGCATGACTCGCACACCAGCTCCCGCCGTGCCTCGCCCCAGCCGTGGCGCGCCTGTTCTATCGTCTCCAAAGTGAACTCGAACTCGTCCGCCCTGCGCCCCACCGCCTCGGCGTCGATCTGCTGCTCGCTGCCGCAGTAGGGGCAGGTCAGTTGGCGCTGCGTGGCGCTGTAAGAGATGGTGCCACCGCACTGGCGGCACTTGAAGGTACGGGTCTCCTCGACCTCCTCCTTCGGTGCAGGCGCGTAGAGCTCGATGCCTTCGACTTGCGAGGGGATGGGCGCAAAGTCCGGCGGGGGCGGCCAGAGAGTGGACCGTGATCTGTTTTCGCTCATCGGTTGGCTCCTGTCGCTGGCTTGGTGAATTCGTGATTCGTAAGGATTTTATCACGAATGACGCGAATGTGCGAGTTCCTGTGATGATTACGGGGAATGGATCACGAGAGTTGCACAGTGCCGGACGGCGAGTTCCGTTGGCCTCGCGAAGAGGTCAGTGAGACTGATCGAAGTGGATGGTAACCGCGTCGTCGGGCAGCCGGGAGCCTTGGGGCGTCGCGGCGGGTAAGCGCTCGCCGGTGAGACGGTTGTACACGCCGATCCTGATCTCGTGTTGATCTGGAGGCATTTCTTCAGGCAGCGGGACAGGACGCTGCTCCCGGATGGTGTCTCCTGGTGCCAGGTTGGGCAACGGAAGCATGCCCAGCCAAAAGTCGCCGTCGGTCTGGGCGATGGGTGCTTGACCGGGTTGGCCCAGGTGGACGAAGACGGTGTCGTGAGGCCGGACGGGCGAGAGGCCGCGCCAGGTCAGGGTGACGCTTAATCGGTCCGGCTGCCGCTCGACCTGGGCGTCTTGGAGGCACAGCGTCCGCCCGAAGGTGGCCATTTGGCAATCTTGGTTTGAGGGTGTGGCGATGGCTCCCGCCCACTGGAGCTCGAAGGTGCCGTCGGAGTGATAGCGCGATAGATAGATGTCGTCTACTTGGTGGGCCAACTGGTAGAGTTGCTCGGGAGGCACCAGCTCGCCGCGCATGTCGATCTGATAAGGCCCAGCGCCGCGGGGACCTGCGTCTATCCAGGGCATGTGGCGAGAGAGGGTCTGCGGGTGCTGGCCGGTGGCGCTGGCGGCGAAAGCACCCAGGTCTACCGATCCCGGTGCGAGGATGACGCGCCAGTGGCCTATGGGGTAGGGCGGGCGCTTGAGCGTGTAGCGGCTGGGAAAATTGACATACAGCAGGCGGTCTCCTCCATCTCGCGTGGACTGGACGAACTTGGCCAGATGCGCGGTGCCGGCGGCGTATGCCTGCTGAAAGCCCACCAGCAGCAAACCGCTCTGTATGGCGATGAGGCAAAGTGCTGTGATCCCTGCCGTTCGCCACAGGCGCCGGGAGGTCGAGTCGCTCGCCGGCGGTAGGAGGGCGCAGGCCCAAAGCAGGGCCACGCCCGGGCCGGCGTGGTAGAACAGCCGGGACGCGATGCTGACGTAACTATCGTGTAGTTGGGTGGCGGGCACGATGATCCCGAACAGGCTCCACGCCAGTGCCAGCACGGCCTGACGGATCCGCCCCGCGCGCCAGGCGGCTGCCAGCAGCCAGAGGAGGGCACAGCCAAACAGGACCAAGATCGCCGCCGGAGCAGGCGTGTGTCCGGGTGCGTAGCCGGCAGGTCGTCCCAAGAGTGGAAAGATAAAGCCCTGGATGAGGTACAGTTGCACCTCTCTCTCAAAAGCCAGGGCTGTGAATCCAGATTGGCGCGGTATCAGTAGCCAGAGTACGCCAAACCCGACCGCGATAAAGGGGTAGGCCAGGGCCAGCCAGGGGATCCTGCGCCAGACCGGGGCGCTCGGATGCGGGTCGGCGCTCGGTGATCGACGCAGTACCCACTCGATGAGCAGGGGCAGCAGGCACAGTGCCGCAGAGTTCTCCTGCACCGCAAGGGCGAGGAGGAACAGCAGGATGCTGATGCTGGTGACTGGCAGAGAACTCTTGCGCCCACGGCGAGCCCGGACATACGTCACAAACGTGCCCAGTTGTAGGGTGCCCGCCAGCGGCTGCGCCGGGGCGGACCAGGCGACCGCTTGGTGCGAAAAGGGATGCCAGGCAAACAGCAGACTTGCTGTAAAGGCCGCCCAGCTTCCCAGGCCCAGGCGACGGCATAGCGTGTAGAGCAGGCAGACGTTGAGCGAGTGCCATCCGATCTGGGCGGCGTGTAGCATGGGGGCGGCGAAGGTGTCGTCTGGGGTCAGAAAGAGGCAGTTGTAGACTACCAGCGCTGGCCGGTACATGTGATAGTCGGCCATGGGGCTGACGAGCTGCGCGAAGGTCTTGTCGATGACGCGGCTGTACCACAGGGGATCGTCCCAGATGAAGCCGAAATTGAGCGCCGGGACATAGATCCAGGCCGTGATCAGCAGGAGGCCGGCTAGGCCCAACAGTATGCGGAGACGGGAAGGGGCTGCAAAATGCATAGGCAAGTGTCTTGTCTTGGGTGGGATGACCCGCTTGCGTGCGGCGGAGTATAGCACGATCTCGAGATAGCGCAATGCCCCTCAGCGGGCGCTGACCTCTAGCGTTGTCAGTGTAATGCGATCATCAGGCCAACGATTGCCTTCGGGACGGGCGGCCGGCAGCCGTTCCAGCGATGGCCAACGGTACATGCCGACGACCAGGTCGTATGTGCCCGCCGGAGCCTGGAGGTCGATCTGCAGGGGATGCGGATCGGGGAGCACCACGCCCATGGCCCACTGGCTGGTTGGATGTGCGCCCAGGATTGGCTGACCGTCGTGCTGGCCCCAGACACGCTCTTCCTCGTCGGCCAGGTGGACGAATACGTGGTAGTCGTTGTCCATCAATCCAGTGCGTTCCCAGAACAGCGTGACGGTCAGGGTGTCTCCGGCCTGTAGCTCGTCGCGTGAGAGGCTGTACCCGCGCAGGGCGATCTCATCGCCCAGGGACGATTCGACGGAACGGGAAGGCGCAAGCGGGTGATGCAGGTGATAGGCGCGTAGGCGGCCGAGATCGTCACGGCCCGCCGCCACGGCCGAGACCCACGATTCAAAGCTGGGAAGGCGCTCCAGACGTCCCGTGGCGAACAGGACGATGGGCGTCCGATATCGGAGGACACTTTCGATGGCTTTCCCCGTGGTCAAAAGTCCCGAGTCAATTTGCTTGTGCGACGCTTCTGTCAACGGCGGGGCTACCAGCCGGCCGGCGGCAAAGGCCAGCAGGGGGTCGTCGGTGGCGACGAGCCGGTCCGGCGGGACGGCCGCCCGCAAGAGTTCCCGCGCGGCCGTCCGGTCCTCTGCCCATTCTGGCTCTCCCGTGAGGTACGGCATCGTCTCACCGAAGCGGTGCACGGCCATGGCGATGACGCCGGCGAGCATCGGCCCGACCAGCGCCGCGCGCCAGGGCGTCAAGCGGTGCTTGCCCCGGCAGACAGCGACGACCCACGTTCCCAAGACGGCCAGTCCTCCGCCGCTGGCGGCGACCATGGGCAGGGTCAGGAACAGCAGGTAGTGTACCCAAACCGGCGACCATACCACGAGCGTGACCGCGGTCGCCAGGAACCAGGTCGCCACGACTGCCAATCCACGGCGGGCGCGCGGTTCGACGGCCAATAGGATCACGCTCGTCGCCGCCAGCGCTACCAGCGTCCAGCGCTGTCTCAGATAGCCGATCATCTGGACCCAGTTCGCGCCCCACGTGGCCAGGGGGGTGTCGGAAGCTGTGCGGACGTTGTATCCGAATATCCAGGTGAAGGCCGCCTCCCGGTCGATGGCGAGCAACACGATCAGGCCAAGTCCAGCCCCCACGCCGGCGAACGCGGCCAGGTCGCGCCAATTGGCCCGCTGCCTCGCTTCGGCGGGCAGATAGTGGGACGGAAGAAGCAGGATCGCCAGCAGCGGCAGCCCGGTGTACATCAGCATGGGGTGGATCGCCAACGTCGCGGCAAAGGCTGCCCCCGAGATTGCCACCCAGGCCCGCTGCCCGTAGCGGCGAAAAGCCAGGGCCGTCCCCAGGGCGGCGAGGGCAAAGGCCAGCGCGGGCAGATCGCTGGTCACCGCGTGGGCGCGGACGGGCACCTCCGGCAGAGCCAGGAGGATAGCGGCGGCGGTCAGTCCCGCCCAGCGGCCCCAGAGTCGCCCCGCGATAGTTCCCAGGGCGATGAACCCACACAGGGTCAGGCTTAGGCTGGTCAGGCGGGCCACGGTCAGGGTGGGGCCGGCTAGGCGGAAGGCGGCCTGCAGAATCCAGATAAAGAGGGGCGGTTTGTTGAAAAAGGTCTCCGAGTACAGAGGGTAACGGGCGTTGGCCAAAGCCGCTCGCTGGACGTACAGCCCTTCGTCGTTGCTCCAGGCGTAGGCCTGCAGGTGGGTCAGCGGCCACGCCAGGTACAGCGTCACGGCTAACCCCCACAACCCCCAGTAGACGATAGTTGCCCAACGGCGCCCGGTCATCGTGATCCCTCCCGCGCCCCGGGAATCTCCACGCGACCCAGTGGGAGGACACCGTCGAGCAGTGATGTATCCGATGCGTCGGCGCCGGGTAGGCGCTGGCCGGAGTCGGGCCAGTACCAGCCGACGGTGAGCCGGTAGCTGCCCGCCGGCACGCCCTGCAGATCGACCGGGGCCTGGTCGCGGAACCACTCGCCTGCATCCCACGTGGACGTTGGATGAGCCCAGTTGCCCGGCATGCCGTCGTATTGGGCGACCAGCGCGCCGTCGTCTTCCAGCAGGTGGACGAAGAATTTGGCATCTGCCTCGATGGGCTGAAGCGACTCCCATTGCAGATCGACGATGAGGGTGTTGGCCAGTCGGTGCCAATCGGCGGAGCGCAGCGTGATGGCGTCGTCCCAAGTCACGTCGGGCCAGAGCCGGGCGGCGGTCCAGCCTTCGGAGGTGGGGAACAGCCGCTGCGGCAGGACGTATGATTCGCCGTTGGCCTCGAGCAGGATTTCGACCTCGCCCGCCGGCATGGGCAGCGGCGGGGCGAGTTGCACGCGCACGACCGAGAACCCTTCGTCCACCGCCAGCGTCTGAGTGTGGAATGGTACGGCATCTTGGCCTGCCGTCCGCATCGAGATCGTGACGGTTTGCCGCTCCGGCGACTGCCAGTGGGTTTCGAGCACGAGTGGAGGGCCGGATTCAACGATGGCCTGGGCCAGGACGAGCCCGTCAAAGTTGTGCGCCGCCTCAAAGTGCACGCCGGTCTCTGGCCGGGTTGTGAACGCGGCTATCTCAGCGTCATCGTGGACGGGGCGCGCGGCTAGTGCGTACATCCAATCGGCGGTGAGGTCGGGAGCCAGGAACTGCTTGTGGACGACGACGTAGCCGATGTCGGCTTCGGCCAGCGGCTCCAGGTTGACGGTCATCTCGGGCTGGGCGCGTAGCTGCTCCTCTTGGGTAAAAGCGCTGATAAGTTCGTTCTCCTCAAGGAAAGCAAACGCCTTCTGAGGCGGGCGAGAGACGTGCCCCTCCACCAGCGGCTTGCCGTGGACAGTCTGGTAGAAGCCATAGTGCTTGTCGAAGGAGCGGGTGTCCATCGGCAGGTCGAGCACGGCAAAGTCGCCGGGTTCCTGCGCCAACTGGTTGTACCAGGCAGGTACGGCGGGACGTGCGATGGGGTAGGGCATCAGGGCGTACTCGCGCAGGATCAGCAGGCCCAGCGCGCCAGCCAGCAAGGCCGCTCTCCACTTGCGGTGTTTGGGCAAGAGGGCCGCCACCCCCCAAGACGCCAGCATCCCCAGCGGGA
>Ga0315550_1002083_pt1 | contig 12274 bp, 9 predicted proteins | sample SalMarSW160190MG_2_FD_203100 | JGI IMG/M metagenome (GOLD analysis project Ga0315550, IMG submission 203100) | Salt marsh sediment microbial communities from the Plum Island Ecosystem LTER, Massachusetts, United States - Salt Marsh Sediment SW1601-90 ... | reverse complement strand
GATACTTCAGACGGATTCTGAGCAGGTGTTCGTCAAAGATCACGATGCTTCTACTGAGGAGTTCGAGCAGGCCCTTTGGAAGGAGTACTTGACTCTGTCCGGCATGCGGCCGCGGTTTCCGGTTTTGTATCCGAACTTGCGGAATCGGGTTTGCGCTGTCCTCCGCATTTCTGACCGTGTTTTCGACCATCATCTTCTTTCTCTTATCCAGCGACCACAACGACTCGATATATATCCGTCAGGGGGAGTACTGAACTACGCAGCCAACTTGGCTCATCTCATCAAGTTCCTGCCTCCCAAGACATCGCAGGGCAACTTCATTATCTATTTGAAGGTAGATAGGAGGAGCACGTAATGGGCTCTTACAAAGATTACTATCTGCGGGACAATCCATTTCCGGTTACGCCGATTCTGGATCCCAGTTCTGATGACGTTCGAATCAACGGCTCGATCTACAATTCAGAGATTATGGCCAAAGAGATTCGTTCGTTTCGGAGCAAGATTAGGCGACGTCCTCCTCTGATCTACGTAGAGAACTCGGATTTCGTACGCGGGGTAGGCAAAAGCGCTCTTGTTGTTCAGCAGTGGCGCCAGCTCCAAAAAGAGCCGAACATCACCAGTACCTATGTCCGGTCCGAGCAGAAACTGAACTTAAGCGACTCTGTTGCCCGATTTATCAGTTATTGGCATCAGGATGGGTATCTGTGGCCTGCAGTCTTGAACGTGCTCTCTGGTTACGTGAAGGACATCCCCCATGGCGAGATTACTTCGGCCGGTGCCGGGCTTTTTGCGGAGAAATACCTCCGCCTTCCATTGCGTTCCATTTCTCTCCTTAATTTTAACGTTTTCAATCCCGATCAGCTTGTCACCGACTTGTCGGCCTGGGCGTGCCGGAAGGTGGGCGACAACCTACCCTTCGAATTGGCGCACGTGTTTCTCCAGAGCTACCTGACTGATCCGCGAAGTTTCCCAGATGCATATCCCAAAACGCTACGCAAGCATAAATGGGACAACATCACTATGATTGCCGCCATTTATCGCCTCCTGAAGCTGGGTGGTTATGACTACCATTATCTCTTCTTCGACCAGTTCGAAGATGTTGTTCATGGACTTTCGGGCAAGTCGCTTATCGCCTTTAATACTGAGATGCGACGTCTCATTGAGGCATCCATTGGGCAGGCTACCCTGATCGTCACACTTCACCCAGGTGCCACCAATACTCTGAGCTCGAGCGAGGGAGGAGACATTACATCCATTGCTCCTCTGGATCAACGTCATGTGGTCGATGTTCGCCGCCTAACACCTGATGGAACCAGCCAACTGGCCCAGACCTATCTAGATTACTTTCGCATTCCTGCGCTGTCCGCACCAACTGCATTGTACCCTTTTACTCCTGAAGCCATTGGCGACATATACGACGCGGCCAAAGGAAACATCCGAGCTTGTCTCCAGGCTCTCAATTACGCTATTGAGGCAGGAATCGATGCCGATGGCGCAGACATTGATAGAGATTTTCTTGTTGAGCATCATTTGGATATCACTGGCCGTGTCCATGCCGATGAGGTCACGCTGTAGGAGGCATTCTATGTCTATCGTTGAACAGATCGAGGCAAACCTAGTTGATCCGGACAAGCATGGCCCTATTCTCAAGGCTCTTGTCGGTATTCTGGAAGAGCGAGATGAGAAGGGCGTGCGAGATCGGATCAAAGAGTGGGTCAAGGAGATTCGAGCGGAGAATCCACCTTTGGATGAAAGCGAGGAATAGAACATGCACCTGAAGCGCTTGTCCCTTTCTGGATTCCGCGGTGTAGGCTCTTACCTGGACCTTCCACTAACCCGTCGAACGATCATCTATGGTCCGAACGGTTCAGGAAAATCGAGTGTTCTGCAGTCTATAGTCTGGAGTATCTATGGCAAGCTTCCTTTTCTAACTGGGGGTGTCTTTACCCGCGAAGATGCCCTCGTCAATGATTTCTTGAGAGAAGCGAAAGCTGAAGTCACACTAACGCTGTCGGATGACGTGATGCTCACCCGAACTCGTGAGAAGAAGAGCTCGACTACAATTACTCAAGGCACTAACATCTTGACGGCTACTCTTGAGGGCAGTGATCCGCAAGTAGCTGTCGAGCAGTTGGTGGGTCTGAGTCTTGAGGAGTTCTTTGCCGCTGTCTTTTTGCATCAGGAGACAATCCGCGATTTTATCATTTCCACTCCAGAGACGCGCAGCGCTGCAATCGATCGAATGCTTGGTACTTATCTGCTGCGGACCCTGGTCCGGGTCGTTGATCCGAGAGTACCGGCAAAAGCCATTCAAGAAGCGCGAGAAGCCATCCAGCGAGTGGACCAGCAACTCTCACAAGCGTCGCTCATCACCAGAGAGGTGATCCAGATTCAAGAGCGAAAGAGACAATACGGTGACCCAGCCCAACTGGCACAGGTATTGGAGGAAGCCCACCTGGCCCTAACTTCAATGGCCGGAGAGCTAGGTGTGCCCATTTCTGAGCCCACGATCTCGGGCCTTGAAGAGAGCCTAGATGCGGTCCGTCAAGGTCAACTCGGAACCGTCAGTGATCTGAACGAGCAAGCAGGTATGCTGAAGACCCTTAGAGAGCGATATGAGCACGCTTCTGTCACCGGTTGGCAGACGGTCCGTGAGCGGAGAGAGCAGTACGGTGATCCAGCTAGCCTTCCGGCTTCTCTGAAAGAGATTCAGCAGAACTTGACTCCACTGGCTGCAAGACTAGGAGTCGACATTCCGGAGGCGGCCATTGCCGATCTTGAGGAGGGCCTGGCTGCTGCTCGTCGATCCCAACCGAATATCGTAGGTCAGTTTGAGAAGCGGATTGCACAGTTGGATACCCTGAAAGAGCGCTACGAACACGCTGCTGTTACCGGTTGGCAGACGGTCCGTGAGCGAAGAGAGCAGTATGGTGATCCAGGCGAGCTCCCAAGCCTCTTAGCTGAGATTCGGCGTGAGTTCATCCCAATCACCACAAAACTGGAGTTAGCCACCCCACAGGCGACCATTACTGGTCTTGATATGGGACTAGCTGCCGCTCGCCGAGCCCAGCCAAGCGTCGTAGGCCGACTCGAGAAGCAGATCGGACAGCTTGGCACCCTCAGAGAACGGTACGAGCGTATCTCCCAAGAAGTCATTGAGGATGTCTCTGTCCCTCCTGTACTTGAGGCCCGTCGAGCCCGAATCCAGGCCCGTATCAGTACGCTCAATCGAGAAATCCCGGATCTAAATCGCCAATTACGCAGACGTCAGGGAGTCGAACAGGAATTGCGAGACCTGCGTGGTCAGGCCCAGGCACTTCCAGAGCTTCGCAATGAGATCTTACAGATAAGAGAAGAGCTTGAAACCTTGGAGATGGCCAGCAGGCGAGGGACACTTTACAACCAGATTCTGGCAGTTGGCCAGGGATACCTTGAGGAAGCTGAACCAGAGCATTGTCCGCTGTGCAAGCAAAAGATCGCGGATTCGCAGGCTCTAGTGGAGACTCTGCGTCAGGAGATCCCTCAGGATGTAGAAAGGATGCAACAGGAAGGCGCAAGGTTACGTGCAGCGCGCGATCAGAAACAGGGCCAAGCCGAACAGCTAGAGCAAGAACAGAGACGTATCCAAGAACTGGCGGAGGCTTTAGGGGAGTACTCTGAAGATCTGGAGTCTCAAATCGAGAGTAGACAGAAGGAAAGCGAGGAGCTGGCTGACGAACTCACCACAGTGCAAGCCGAGATTATCCAGGTCGAGGGTCGGATCAAGCTGATCGCCGGAACCCGCAACAGCCTCAATGCTGCGCTGCAACAGATCGAGGAAGCATTGGGACAGTCACCGGGTGAGGATGTCGTCAATGCTCTCAACCAGGCGATTCAGACCATTCGTGATGAGGTAGTCGAGATTCAGGCTCTCGAGTTTGAGCCGATTGCTGGCAGAATCGACCGGGCTAAGCAACTTGATATGATCGCACAAGAAGAGGCCAGGCTCACGCAACGACTGAATGAGGTGCTAGAAGAGATCGAGGAAGCATTGGGACAGCCGCCGGGCGAGTATGTCACTTGTGCTCTTGACCATGCAGTTCAGGCCACCGGTGCGCGCGCATCCGAGCTCCAGGCTTTTGACTTCCAACCGATCGCCAGACAACTCGAACAAGCCAAGCAACTCGACGCGATTCAGAGAGACGAACTCAGGCTGCACGAGCTCGAATCCAGCTATCAGACGGCGAAGCGAGAGAAAGCACGGCTGAACTACCAGATCCGGCGGCTAACTGATCTTCGTGATGCTCTACAAGACATTGCTGAAACGACCAAGCAACGGCAGCAAACAATCGTAACCGGTGTCTTGAGCGGGCTTGACATCCACCGGTACTATCAGCAACTCGATCCTCACCCAGCCTACCGACACCTGCAAATCGAGCCCGAACTCACTAGGAGGGGAACCTACAACTACTGGATCAAGGCACTCACCGATGATCGCTCACATGGGACCTATGTCCAGACTCGTTTCTCCACTGCGCAGGCCAATTGCGCAGCCATCGCGATTTTCCTAGCAGTCAATCAACACTTGTCGAAGGACTTGGAGACGATCATCTTGGACGATCCCTCTCAGTCTATGGATCCGGAGCATCAGAAGCGTCTGGCTCAGACTCTGTCCGCCATTCCTCGCCAAGTCATCGTGGCAACGGAAGATCCGCAGATGTTTGAGTTTCTGGCCGACGCTTTCGAGGCACCTACCATCCATCAGCTTGACGCTTGGACAGTTGATGGTGCCTGCCTGGCGTAGACTCTGGGGACGCTATAGCCCGTAAACTGACAACAGGATCCGGTGCAGAGTGCTGTGTATACCCTTTGGGCTTCGGGGACCTATTGTGCCCCGCTGTCCAGATAGATGGCCCTAGCCAGGTAGATAGGAGTCAGTGCCCCTTAGAGGCATCTGACTGTTCAGTACGTCCCTCAACTTCGTCGCCGCGTCGCTCTTGACACGCCTGTCAAGAGCAGCAACATAGGCTTCCATCTGCTCGCTCAGGGGCACATCACGGATGTAGTTTTCGCGTTCATGCTCGTCTACATACCGCGTGCCCGGAGCCTCTGTCCGGATCAGTTGCCTTATCCATTGCGCGGTTTCACCTATCCCCAGGAGCTCTAGCCATCTTGTCAGATAGCGCATACTCCCGAGAGCTTCGTCGGGCGTTTCCGAAGTCAGGGCCAGTTCTAGTTGGGTTTCCAGTGCCAACACATAGTCGGCATCTCTGCTCGAGTCGTATTCACTGAAAACCAGATCGCTCCATAGCCACGAGAGCAATTCTCCGGCAATCTCGTGTCGTGCTCGACCGGGCAAAGTGGACAGAATAGGTTTGAGCAGCTCTATCGATGTCCTAAAGTCATTCATCTCAGCACAGGACCGTGCCAGCAGGATGACAGCCTTGCCATAGAGTAGCTGAGATGGCTGGATGCCGGCCATATCGTTCTCCAACAGCAATCGTGCCCTGCCGAAGTCTCGGTTCTCAAAGGCTCTTTCGGCTTGTGCAACCAGTGTCTCCGTTGACCTTTCTGCACTAGGCAATCGAGTACGCATGCGCTCGCGGAGATAGGATAGGCAGGTCTCACGGTTAGCTTGTGCTCGGGAGCTTGTGGGTGTGAATTGTTCCAGGAGCTCAACGGTGTGCTCATCGCCGATCTTTGATAGGGATGTCATTGCAGCTTCACTCACATCCCAGTAGTAAGTGAAACGCAAGAGCTCTGTCAAAACCTGGCGGGATTGGTCGCTACACCAACTCCCGAGCGAGGATGCTATCTGGCGAAGTGTCTCTCGAGACCTTGGAAGGATGCGAGGTGCGTATTCAGAAGGGTCGGCATAAGCCAGAATAGAGGACCAATCTTGCTGCTGTGCCCAAGCTCGTATCTCACTTGGACTGGGGATATGCTCTGGCCGAGAGTACTTGTACTCGGCTGGCGCCTTCTGTTTAGGGGGTTTGGCTTGCTGCGCCAGGCCCAATGCGCGGGAGATCCGCACTGCGCCAGAGAGTTGCGGGTTGATCCTGTAAGCCTCCCTCAAGTGAAGGCGTGCTTGCACGTCATCTCCCAGATCGTGGTACGCTTCAGCCAGCAATTTGTAGATATAGTCGTACTTGCACCCGATCTCCAGAATCCGACTCAGATGCTCGATTCGGACATGGGGTGTCGCTTTCTCTCCTGTGGTAGGATCCTCATACTGTGCCCAAGCATAATGCAGGCGGCGCAGTTCTTCAGCTATAGAAGGAGGCGAATCAGCAGCTTCAAAGGCATCCTCGAGAATCTGTAGAGCAGACCGTGCTTCCTGACTCTGTTGAAGGAACTGAGCCCATTTTACGAGAGTCTCATAGGCATCGCGGATCTCGACAAATGATAGCAGCAAGGATGCAGCATCGATCAGCACGGAGTTGAGCAGCAGATCCTTCACTGCGTCTGGTCGCTCTGCTCGGAAGGCAGCATGGATCAGTCGAAGTGCGGGTACCGGGTCTGTCGGATCCTGACGAAATCTCTGCCACGCTTTGCGGAATTCCGTTTTGCGGGCGGCGATGTCTTGGAGGTCAACGCCGGCGAATGAGAACGAGAAGTGGATTTTCCATTCTGTGCCTCCGATCGTCACCGTCGTCATATGAGCATCGCTTGTCGGCTCAGTCTGTATGAGATCCGTAGAGCGGGACCTCTTGAGCTCTGCATACGCAGCTGTGAGTTGCTGTGTTCTTGACGTCGCAGCGGCAACTCGATCTGGATTCCTGTCAGGGTGGTGCTCGAGTGTTGCGCGGCGGTACGCTCGACGCAATTCATCTTCCGTGCAGTTGGGTGTGACACCAAACAGGTTATAGAGTAAATCGGGGGATGCCATCTGATTCTCCTATCCGCATTGTTGGAATGAGCAAAGCTCGCCGAGTCTACTCGCTCCTGTAACCATGTGCATCCGCAACTCGATCGTTCCGGCTACTCGCTGTAGCGCCTCTTCCTCCGTCACGCACTCATCCATTCAGGCAACACGCATGTCCTGGCTGATGCGACCTGACTGCCGCCACACAGCCCAAGATCTCCATGGGGTCTGTGCCAAAATGACGAGGTAGTCTCGATGTGTGTTCTCTCTCGTTCAATCCGCACCAAACGAATATGTCCCATAGCGCACTGCCTCTATCCGCAATGCTAGCATAGATGTCCAAACCATGCAAGAGGCCCGGAGTCTACTCCGGGCGTTTTCTGCTGCAGGTCCAGACGTTGTCACGCTACCTTGGGAAGCGCGTCCAGGAAGGACACCTGGCCCTCGGTCATATCGACCTTCTTGCGTCACGACCCCTTGGACTTGACGTCGGCCGTGGTCAGGTCGCGGGCTTGCAGCCACTGCTCGGCCGTGGTCAAGGGACGAGAGCGCACCGTGGGCGAACCCATCGGGCTGTCCCTCACCGTGTCCGGACCCATCGTGCCAAAGATCTGGGTGTCGGGTCGGATAACGAGCTCTTCCTCGTCCTCGATGACGCGGATCGGGTCGATGACCACGCTGGCGTCGCGCGTGTCCTCGGCCAGCGCGCTGGTCGCGGTCTCCGCATACAAGAGCTGGCCGGCCATCATCTTTCGGTCCATGCGCGACAGCGCCTTTTCCTCCAACCTCCCGGCATAGTGCGAGAAAGAGATCTTGACCTTGCGGGTCTGGCCATGTCGCCACGCTCGTCGTGGATGAGTCTGCGTACTAGAGATGACACTGGGGCTTCCCCCATAAGGTCCTTCGTGCTCATTCCATTACAGGAGCAGGGAACGCACTCGGCCTGATGGTCACAGTACGTTCCCTGCCTGCAGTGCGCCTAGATCGCGCCGCCGCCCTGGCCCACCAGCTCGGAGATACGCTTGCCCAGCAAGCGGCAAATCGCGTACGCGTCGCTGACAAAGAGAGCGGGGGTGGGCAGGCTACGCTTAGCGCGTCAGTTTGGCGGTGCAGATTATCTACAGTACAATCGCCAGCATACACACCGGCGTACATCAGGCTCCTGGGGACCGGAGAACGCAAGGTTAGCTCAGCTGCACGGTTTGACGGTCTGAAGGTACGGAAATAGGATTAGAACTCATAACCCGAAGGTCGCTGGTTTCCTTCCATTCGTCAGGATGCTTCGCGACCCCTCCTTCGTCGGGACAGGCCCTGCGGCCAGGCCCCGCTACCTGAGAGGCGCCCGAGAGGGTGCCTCTTTTGCGTTTTCAGGTAGTGGCCGAGCAGGCATCGGACGATAACCTGAGCACAGCTATCGATCTTGCGTTTCATAGAACGACCTTGTGTCCTGTTACGCAACGAGATGCTTTGTGGCCTCGCTCCGCAGAGGGTTCCGAGCTGTAAGTCTGAGGCGCCAGATGTGCAGCTGACCAGCGCACTCGTTCTGGGACCTTTGCGCGGAGACAGGATTCGGACCCATAACCGCTGGGTCCCAGGTCCGAATCCTGTCTGCGCTAGCTATCGCTCGGTGCGGATGGAGTAGTGCTTGAGGCGAATGGCGTCCCGGACTCGCCCCCGCAGCTTGATCAGGCGCTGTTCCTCCATGATCTGCCTCCTTTGGTTTGACAGGAATGGCTCTTGGTCTCATAATGTGGGTGTCGCCGGACATCCCTCAATCCAGTCGGCCTAACAAGCGATTGCACACCGACCGCTCGCTACGCTCGCGGCGGGTGGATCGCGCATTATGCTGCTGGTTACGTGAAGCAAGCGTTCTGCGTTTGCCCTCATATCGTTACAAACGAACGGAAATGCTGCGAGCCAGAGAAAAGACCTTACCAGGAGAGTACCATGAAAACAAGGTTCATCACCCTTCGTGTTTCTCTTCTAGGGCTAGCCCTGCTGGCTCTAGGGATTCTGTTGTGGCAAGCAGTCCCTGTGCGAGCCCAACCTGCTGGCATTCTGTATGTTGCCCCTGGTGGAGGTTGCGGCGGCACACCCAACTGCTATGCGAGCGTGCAAGCTGCTGTGGACGCGGCTGTTTCTGGTGACGAAATCCGTGTCGCCGCGGGAACGTATACTGGAATCAGCGTGCGTTCCCGGAACGACATCACGACGACCGGCGTTGTCACCCAAGTCGTCTACATCAGCAAAACGGTGACAGTCCGCGGCGGCTACAACACCGACTTTTCGGTTTGGAGCCCTGCTGTCAATGTCACAACCTTGAATGCACAGAATCAAGGCCGGGTAATCTACATCACCGGGGACGTTAACATTAGCCCTACCATCGAAGGTCTGAGTATCACAGGAGGGGACGCGACCGGGCTAACGGGGTATGATTACTATGGCGAACACGATGTCGGTGGCGGGGTGTATGTCATGACGGCTACCGCAACCCTGAATAATAACCAGATATTCAGCAATACCGCTCCCTACGGTGGTGGCGGAGTCTATCTGGGCTTCAGCACAGGCCAACTCAACAGCAATACCATTTCCAACAATAACATCAACACCGGAGGAGGAGGGGTGTTCCTGTATGAGGGATCCGCTACCCTGACTGGCAATCAGGTTATTTCCAATACTTCCCATAACCTTGGCGGAGGTTTGTATCTGTTCTCAACCGACGCCACACTCAAAGGCAATACGATCACTGGCAACACCGCGACCATGCTCGGTGGCGGTGTGGACGTAGCCTCATGCAGCCCGACCCTCAGTAGTAATATCATCTCCGGCAACACGGCTCGCAGGGGCGGCGGGTTGTATCTCTGGTATAGCCACAGTATACTGACCAACAATGTCATTGCCGATAACCAGGCAACCACCGCAGGCACTGGTCTCTGGATCGCCGGGTCTCAGCCAAACCTGCTACATACTACAGTTGCCCGCAACACCGGCGGGGGTGGCAGCGGAGTCTTTGTCACTGACGATGGGTCAGGAACAAATAGCACAGTGACGATGACGAACACTGTTGTGGTCAATCATGCGGTAGGCGTCACCGTTAACGCTGGCAGCGTAGTCGCAGTGGACGGCGTGCTCTGGTTTGGCAACGGAACGAATACCAGCGGTGCGGGGATCATTACTGTCACCAATGCCAACACCGGCGACCCTGCTTTCACCCCTGATGGCTATCACCTGACCGTCGGTTCAGCGGCGATAGACAAAGGCTTGAACGCCAGCGTCGCGACCGACATTGACGGTCAGCTGCGGTTTGGCGTGCCCGACCTAGGCGCTGACGAGTACTGGCCACCCGGTTTTTCGAAGTACATCTACCTGCCGCTAATCACGCGCAACCAATGAAGGCACGCCAAGACTTGCTCGATGCGGCAGACGCAGAACACTTGCCTTGCGACCCTGCTCCGCATGGCGCAAGGCTGTAGCGTTTGCTATCATTGCATTCAGAAGGCAGTGCCCTCAAAAAGCGATAGGCGGCATAACAAGCGGTTGCCGCCGACCGCCTTCGGCGCGGGGATGCGTGGCGCGGTGGGGCCTCAATCGTTCTGGTTATGGGAGCGAGTCTTGCCAGAATCGGCGGCGGCTGAACCGCAGGCCGCTAGGCGAGATGCCATTGAGATGCGGCTCCGGCTCGTCGCTTGCGCAACTTCGCCTCCGCCTAGCATCTCGATGGAGCGGAAATCCTCGCTATCGCTCAGACTCCGCTACGCTCCGCCCCACTTGCGTGTGACACTCGCCTTGGGCGGCGTCACCCGCGGCGGGGGTTTCGCTCATCTCGCGCCCAGTTGGGCAGCCAAAGCCAGATTTGAACTGTCGAAACAATAAGTAGAATACATAACAGAGAAAGGCAAGAGACGGTGAGTTTAACAAATGAACATGTAGTGGTCTGTCTTGGAGCAAGTATAATGCGTGGGCAGATCAGTAGCAACTTTATTGAGGTTCTGGCAGAACGAATGGGGAAGAATGGCTATCGTTTTGTAAACCAAGGGGTTGCTGGTTATGAGGCGTATGACGTGTTAATGCGCGTGGACTCGGCAATTCATCCTAAACCTGATTATGTCGTTATCCTTGTAGGAACAAATGATGTAACAGCCACACTGAGCCCCACAATTGCCCGGCTCTCTCGTCTAACTAGGAAAATCCCCCAACCACATTCAGCACAGTTTTATCGCGAAAACATCTTCCAGATTGTCAGGACGTTGAGAGAAAAAACATCAGCCAAAATCGGTCTTATTTCACTCCCCATACTCGGTGAAGACCTGGAGTCACTTCCAAACCAGCGTATTCGAGAATATAACGCATTACTCCAAGAAATCAGCATTCAGGAACAAGCTGGTTATTTGCCAGTATATGAACGCCAGGAAGAGTACTTGAAGAATAATCAGCATGAGGCAGGGCACACATTCAAAAGTGGGATAAAATCTTCACTTATGCTGGTAATACGCCACTACATACTTGGGCAAAGCTTCGACACGATTTCCGAGAAAAACGGGTATATGCTGGTTACTGACGGGATACATATGAATAGTCGGGGCGCAGCCTTTATTGCGGATGAGATAGAGTCGTTTTTACGTGAGAATGTGTAATGCTTGCTCTTTGGGCTGCCCAACAAGTGCGTGCAGCTGACCCAAACCGCGCCCGGTAGTTTCAGCATACGTCTGTCGCATACCAGTTTGGTGCTTTCGTCGCGGTTTGCTGCCCGTCGTCAGGGCGCGCTTTGGGCCGCTGACGACGGGCGTTAGCCGTGCCAAAAGGAGGATCTGGAATGAAACGACTTCTCGGGGTGTTTGCAGTCGTACATTGGGGCGCGGTGGGACTGGTTGTTTATCTTGCACTTGCGGTCTGGCAGGTTGCATGGGCATGGATCCTGGTTGGTTTTCTGCTGTACATGATCTTTTTTGTGGGTGTCGTCGTCCGGATTTTGAGGCATATCTATCCTTTCCCTATCCCGTCGCTCATGACCCAGTTTATTGACAATCCTATACGCCGGAAATACTGGCAAAATCCGGACGTGATCGCGGAACGAATGCGGCTGGTACCGGGTATGGTTGTGGTGGAAATCGGTCCGGGTAAAGGGTCGTATACGAAAGCTGTTGCGCAACGAATTCTCCCCGACGGAATAGTATATGCGGTCGACATTTCTGAGGGTGTCATCCAACGCTTGAAAGCGAGGTTTGACAAGGAAGGTGTTACCAATGTCATTCCCAGAATTGAGGACGCCTATCACTTTACCTTTGCTGACGAAAGCATAGACCGGGTCTTTGCAGTCTCTTGCTTGCCCGAAATTCCACAGCCGGTAACGGTGATGGAAGAGTGCCGCCGAATCCTGAAACCAGATGGTCTGCTTTGCCTGAATGAATGGGTGGTGGACCCTGACTATCG
>Ga0315550_1002082_pt1 | contig 12278 bp, 11 predicted proteins | sample SalMarSW160190MG_2_FD_203100 | JGI IMG/M metagenome (GOLD analysis project Ga0315550, IMG submission 203100) | Salt marsh sediment microbial communities from the Plum Island Ecosystem LTER, Massachusetts, United States - Salt Marsh Sediment SW1601-90 ... | reverse complement strand
AATATCAACTTCTCGCAACAGCGGATGATCGGCGCGATCGCCGACAAGATGCACCGCTCGGGCCGCATGGTCTGCACCAACAAAGGCAGAACGATCGAAAGCTTCCGTGGGGTGGATTTCGTGCTCACCGAGGCGGTAGGTGCCGAGACCTATGCCACCTTCGCCTACATGAACGTCTTTCGCACCGTCGCGCCGGCCGAATACCGAGCCGGCGACGACGCCCAATACGCCGAGTACGTCATCAAGTATCTGCTGATATGGAGCGGTCAGCTCAGCAGTATGGAGTGCCAGGTCGATCCGGCTCAGGCGCGGGCCTACCAACCGCTGCTCGCGCTGATGCGGAATTGTCGCTGGGTCTTCGAGCCCGATCCGCTCACGCTGCCCGCCGAGACGAAGGGGCAGATCTTCCGCATCGACCCGCGGTCGCCGTTCAATCCCGACTCCGTCGTCGTGACCGTGGTTCGGCCGGATGTGAGTTGGCGTGACGGCGACCTGAAGTCGGCTCTCCGTGTGGCCATACGTCTTTCCGACATGGAGCGATTCAAGCGGGCCGAGTGGCTGGGTGTCGATCGATCGGACCAGTCGCCTGTGGCCTGCTCGATCGGTCGCAAGGACGGACGACTCACGATCGATCTGCCGCCCGTGAGCAGCGCAGGCGTTTTGAAGCTCTCATCGGAGCGGTAGGCTCGACGGCCGCACAAGAGCGACTCGCTCAGACGCCTGTCAACTCAGCCCGTATTCCTTGAGTTTGCGGTAGAGAGTCCGAGCGCCGATGCCCAGGATCTTGGCGGCCTGCTCGCGATTGCCGTCGGTTCGTTTGAGCGTGGCCTGGATGGCCATCTTTTCCAGCTCCTCGAGGCTCATGCCGGCCAGCGCCACCTGCGGCGAGCGAACGATATCGGTGCCGACGCGGAACTCATCGGGGATATCCTCGACGTCAAGCTGCTCCTGCTGGCCCAGCAGCACCATCTGGAAGATAACCTGTCGCAGTTGCCGTGCATTGCCCTCCCACTTGTAGTTGGCCAACTGGCGTATGGCCTCGGGCGTTGCGCCGATGACCTGGCGGCCCAACTCGGCGTTCGCCTGTTTGATGAAGTGGTGGATCAACAGCGGAACGTCGTCGCGGCGATCCCGCAGCGGCGGAATCCGAAGCGTCACCTGGGCCAGGCGGTAGTACAGGTCCTCGCGGAACTCGCCCTTATCCTTGAGCTGCTTGAGATCCTTGTTGGTCGCGGCAATGACCCGCACGTCCACGTGCCGGGCGTCGTTGCTTCCGACAGGAATGATCTCCCCGTTCTCCAGCGCCCGCAGGAGCTTGGCCTGCATGGCTGAGGGCATGTCCCCCACCTCGTCGAGCAACAGGCTGCCGCCATCGGCCGCTTCGAAGAGCCCCTTTCGATCGCCCACCGCCCCGGTGAACGCGCCTCGCACGTGCCCGAACAGCTCGCCCTCCAACAGCGATTCGGTCACGCCCGCGCAGTTGATCACCCTGTACGGCTTATTCTTGCGCGAGGAGTTGTTGTGGATGGCCTGGGCGATCAGCTCCTTGCCCGTGCCCGTCTCACCGATGATGAGCACCGTGATCTTGCTGTCGGCCACCTGCTTGAGAACCTTGATGATCCGCGCCATCTCCGCACTGGAGCCGATGATGCCCTCGAACGCAAAGGCCGTGTCGAGTTGCTGTCGCAGGGCGCGGTGTTCGCGGCTGGTGATCGCCTGACGACTGGCGCGGTCGACCACCTCGCGCAGGCGCGCCAGGTCGAGTGGCTTGGTGATATAGTCGTAGGCCCCGCCGTCCTTCAAGACGTCACGGGCGAGCTGCTCGTCACCGAACGCGGTGATGAGGATCACTTCCGAATCAGGCGAGAGCTGCTTGGCCTGCCGCAGTACCTCCATGCCGTCCATGTCTCCCCCGAGTCGGTAGTCCGTGATGACTACATCGGGCGGTCTGTCCTTGATGGACTTGATCGCGTCGGCGCCCGACTCAACCACGCGGCAGGCGTGCCCCTGACGCCGAAGCCCCTCGGCAATGGCTTCGCCGTGAGCCTGCTCATCCTCGACCACTAATACGAAAGCTGTCTGCTCCATACTCATCCGGTGGCATATGTCCGTATGGCCGGCAACCGCTCAGGTGCGATCGCCCAGCGGCAGCCGAATCGTAAAACTCGTCCCGCGGCCGCGCTGACTCGACACGTCAATCGACCCCCCGTGCTCGGCCACGATGCGACGCGCCATCGGCAGTCCCAGACCGCTGCCGCTTTTCTTCGTTGAATAGTAAGGCTGCCAGATTCTGTCAATATCCTCGGGTTGGATACCTTCTCCGGTATCGGCAATTTCCAGTCGCGCGCCACCGCCCTGATCGCACGTGCTCCGAACGATCAGTTCCCCTCCGTCCGGCATGGCCTGCTGAGCATTCAGCACCAGGTTTACCAGCGCCTGCCGAATCAAGTCGCCGTCCAGTTTGCAGGGCAGCGGCTCGGGCGACAGAGAGACGCGAAACGTTATGTTGCTGTTGACCATCTGCGGCGTGAAGAAGTCCACCAGATGCTCGACCACGTCGTTGAGATCTTTTCTCTCCAGGTTCAGTTCGTGGCGACTTACCAGCCTCATGAAGGCGTCCAGGGTGTTGCCGAGGCGCGCCGCCTCGCCGCGGACCGACTCGAGCCGTACCAGACTGCGGCGCGGCAGGTCGGGATCGTCCCGTTGCAGCGCCTCGGTCCAGTCCTCCATGAGCAGGTCCAGGTTCACCTTGAGCGTGGACAGGGGATTGCGAATCTCGTGCACCAGCCCTGCTGCCAGGTTCCCCGTATCACCTGCCGCCCACGGACCGGCGACCCGCCGGGCGTTTCGCCGCCGCAGGCGCACCCACGCAACGACCGTGGAGACCCCCACTATCGCTCCCAGGAGGAAGGCGATTAGCATTGTCCCTTTAATCGGACCGAGGGACGCCCCGGGTCCCTGCGTCCGTCACTTCTTGGCCCGGACAGCTCTGGTTGGCACAGCTTGGACATTACGGGCCTGCAAGCCCTTTTCGGACTCGATCAACTCATATTCGACCTGATCGCCGTCCTTCAGGCTGCGAAAGCCCTCGCCGAGGATGTTTGTGTAATGCACAAAAATGTCCTTGCCCTGCTCAGGGCCCACGAGGAACCCATACCCTTTCTTGCTGTCGAACCATTTGACCGTGCCGGTGGCCATAACCCTTGCCTCCGGTGTGCCCGCGTCGGGCATACACCCGCGCCCGTCAAGACACGCCTGCCCCGCGTCGGGGAGACGTCACAGGATGCCGACGCGCTGAAAAGCCTGCGGAGTCCTTCCGCGTACCACACCCATAGAGGCCCGGACCGGCCGGCTATCCATCACCTTTCCAACTCAAGACCCCGCAGTCCGGACCCGTATGTTCGTCACGCATAACCGCCCATCCCCCTCCAAACCGACGACAGACTCCTTCGCCGGAACTTCACCCGTCGCTGCCGTCCGACGAAGCCGACTGCTGCTTCATGGCCTGCCGCCGCGAGAGCTTCACTCGTCCTTGATCGTCGACGGCGATCACCTTGACGGTGACCTCGTCACCGACCTTGACTACGTCCTCGACGTTCTTGACGTAGCCGTCCGACAGTTCGCTGATATGGCACAGCCCATCCTGCCCCGGCAGAATTTCGATAAACGCCCCGAAATCCTTGGTGCTGATGACCCGGCCCGTATACAGCCTGTTGATCTCCGGTTCCTCGGTCATGCCGAGGATCGCCAGACGGGCCGCCTCCGCTCCCTCATCGGTCGAGGCGGCGATCGTCACGGTGCCGTCATCGTCGATGTCGATCGTCGTCTCGGTATCCGCCTGAATTCTCTTTATGTCCTTGCCGCCCGGTCCGATCACCTTACCGATCTTCTCCGGGTTGATCCGCATCGCGACGATTCTCGGGGCATACTCGCTGATGTTCGATCGTGGCGCCGGCAGCACCGAAAGCATTTGCTTGAGAATGTCCCGACGCGCCTCACCCGCTCGGACAAGGGCCGCCTCGATCGTCTCCTGATCCAGCGACCGGGCTTTCAGGTCGAGCTGAATACCGGTCACGCCTCGCTGCGTCCCGGCAACCTTGAAGTCCATGTCGCCGAAGTGGTCTTCCTCGCCCATGATATCCGTCAGCAGCAGCCGTCGCTCGCCGTCGCTGACCATGCCCACCGACACCCCCGCAACCGGCCGGCGGATGGGCACACCCGCATCCATCAGGCTCAACGTCGCGCCACACACCGACGCCATCGAGCTCGACCCGTTGGACTCCAGAATATCGCTGACGACCCGAATCGTATACGGGAACGACTCGGCATCCGGTAGAACCTCTTCCATGCTCTTTTCGGCCAGCGCGCCGTGACCGATGTCGCGCCGGCTGGGACCAACGATCCGCCGAATCTCTCCCACACAAAACGGCGGGAAGTTGTATTGCAGGAGGAACTTGCGGCTGTATTCCTCATTCAGGCCGTCGATGATCTGCTCGTCGCGAACCGTACCCAGGGTCGTAACCACCAGCGCCTGCGTCTCACCGCGCGTAAAAATGGCCGAGCCGTGCGTCCGCGGCAGGACACCCACCTCGCACGTGATGGGACGCACCTGGTCAATCGCACGCCCGTCCGGTCGCTGCTGGTGGTTCAGCAGGTAGTCCCTGACAACCTCCTCCTCCACCTGCTCCAGACACGCCTGCACGTCGCTCCGCTCGTAAGGCGGCGCCTCGGCCTCCGCGGGCGAGAACTCCTCCAGCACCTGCTCATACGCCTTGTCGACCGCAGCCTCCTTCTCCTGCTTGACCGGGAGACTCTTGGCCTCACGGATCGCCTCGGCCGCCCGATCGCGAACTTTCACCAGCAGTTCGCTGCGGTCGGGCACCACAAATTCACTCTTCGGCTTGCCCGCCTTGGCAACCAACTGCTCGATCAAATCGCATAGTCGCTGCACTTCCTTGTAGCCGAGCGCGATCGCCTCGGCCACGGTTTCGTCCGCCACCTCTTTACCGGTCAGCTCCAGCATGTTCACGCCGTCGCTGTGCCCGGCCACCAGCAGCTCCATGTCGCTCTCTTCCAGTTGGCTGACGGTCGGGTTGATCACCAACTCGTCGTCCACACGTCCGACCCGGACCGCACCGATCGGGCCCTCGTACGGAATCTCGCTGATGGCCAGCGCCGCCGAGGCGCCGATCATGGACAGAACGTCGGGATCGTTTTGCTGGTCCGCCGAAAGCACCATACATTGGATCTGGATCTCGTCGCGGTAACCCTTCGGGAACAGCGGGCGGGTCGGCCGGTCGATCATCCGCATGGTGAGAATCTCTTTGGTGGTGGGCCTCCCCTCACGTTTGAAGAACCCGCCCGGGAACTTGCCCGCCGCGTACGTCTTCTCGCGATAATCCACCGTCAGCGGAAAGAAGTCGATTCCCTCTCGCGGCTTGCCGCATAGCACCGTCGCCAGAATCACCGTGTCGCCATACTGCACGACCACCGCGCCGTTCGCCTGCTTAGCCACCTTGCCCGTCTCGATACTCAACAGGCGACCGCCTATCTCCATCTCAACTCTGTGTGTCATCATCACCTACTCAGTTCCTCACATCTGCTATCCACAAAACGTCCTGCTCCAAGTTCTCTTTGGTCCCCTGACTGCACCCGCCCCGCCTGACCGGCAACTCACCACCCCACCCCAACGCCGGGCACATCAAGCCCCCGGAGTTGGTCGAGTACACCATTTCGCCCGTTCGAATCAGCTTGGCAGACAAGCCGAGCTCGGCCCACAGGGGCCCTATTTTCGTAGCCCCAGGCGCCCGATGATGCCCTGATATCGCTGCCGGTCCGTCCCGGCCATGTACTTCAGCAGGCTGGACCGCTTGCCCACCATCTTCAGCAGCCCGCGGCGAGAGGCGTGGTCTTTCTTGTGGCTCCGCAGATGCTCGGTCAACTGCTCGATTCGCTCGGTTAAAAGTGCGATCTGGACCTCCGGCGACCCCGTGTCCGCCTGGTGGGTCCGGAACTCACCCACAATTTTCTCTTTACACTGCTGTGTCAGACTCATGAACGATAACCGCCACATCCCCAGTTTGCCCAACGGCCCACGCCACCGAGCGTCATTACCTATCTTTACCCAATTCCTGTCTTCCCAGCAAGATAGGATAGTTGCAGGCCCGCCTAATTGCAACAGTAAAACGGCCCCCGCCCCGGGCCGCCCCACCCGGCGGCGCCTTACTCGCCCAGCACCTTCTCGACCGACTCCATCAGGCGGTCCATCGGAAAGGGCTTGTAGAGGTAGTCCTCCGCACCGATGGCGAGGGCGTATTGCTGGTGCCGTTTGCCCTCGTTGCCCGTAATCATGATGATGTGGGGCCTACTGTTGCGGGGCTTGCCCTTCTTGAGCTGCTCCAGGACCAGAAAACCGCTGCGCTTGGGCAGCATCATGTCCAGGACGATCAAGTCCGGGTCTTCCTTCAGAGCGGTCTCAACAGCCTTATTCCCATCCGATGCCTTGCTCACCGTGGCCCCGGCCGATGAGAAGCTTACTTCCATGGCCCCGAGAATCTCCTGGTCGTCATCGACCAGCAGCACGGACTTGCCTTCAAGTATGCCCGCCACGGCTGATTCCTCCTGCAATAGGGTCCCTGCCCAGAACGATACGTCGCCCAACGCCGGGATTCAAGCCCCGGCCCGCACCGCCGTCAACGCGATCCCCGCCGACGCCCCATTCCAGCAGTCGCTGCCTCGCCTGGGGCATGCCCCGGACGGCCATCTGCCCACGCCTGTCGCCACACCCCCATCTTTGCCCCGCCCTGGTCCGCCCAGCCATCAGTGCAGCAACTCGCCGCCAGGTTGTCCGGATGCGCGATCGATGGTAGCATCCCCTCTCCATGTTGTCTCTAACACCGATTTGCCGCATGGGTATCGGCCAGCCACGTGCCAAGGGTGCGCGGGCTGCCAGGATGGACGGTCTGTGTCCGCGCTGCCGTTTGCCCCGTATTGACACCTGCCGGATGTCTCGCTCCGCCCTGCAAAGCCCCCTGATGTTGCTGGCATGGGTAGTGGCCCTGGGCGCGACCGGCTGTACCGACGCCCAGCTCGACGCGGGTGTCAAGTCGCTGTTCAATCGGCGGAGCCCGGGGCAGGAGTTGTTCGTCGCCTTGCAGGAAGACGATCCCGACCGTCGCCGCCAGGCCGTCCGCGCCATTGCCCGTAGCGACGTGGTTGCCCAGCAATGGGCCATCAAGGCCTTCGAAACGATCGCTCGCACCGATCCCGATCCGCAGGTGCGCTGCGCTGCCATTCGCGCTCTCGGCCGTAGCGGCGATTCGACGGCGGTGGCGCCTCTCCTGATGATCCTCAACTGGCGCGATGACCCCACCCGCGTACCCTATCCGCCCGACGACGAAGTCCGCTGGGACGCAACGGCGGTCCTGGCCAACCTCGCGGGCTGGCAATTGGTGACCGACCAGGACGAGCCCCAAGCCAGAAGCACTTTCGCACGCCTGCTGCAAGAGGATGAGAACCGCAACGTGCGTCTGGAGGCTGCCCGCGGGACCGGATGCCTAAGCGCAGATCGCGCCGCGCTCGACGTCCTCGTCACGGGGCTGACCGACCGCGACTTCGGCGTGGTATACGAGTGCGAACGATCGCTCATCAAGCTGACCGGGATGACCTTCGACTACGACCCACAGGCCTGGACCGACTGGCTGGGCAGAACGTCCGATCCTTTCGCCCTCGCCGGTCACACACCAACGACCTTGATGCCCGAACGTCGGAATTGGTGGCAGCGCGGGGTCCAGGGCGTGCGTCGGACGATCATAGCGTGGCAGGGCGAACGTAAGGAGTGACGCCCGGCCACGCGGCGGCCGATGCCGCACGCAGCCGGGCACGTCGATCGCATGCGAGCCATCGTCTATCAAGGCGGCAAAGTATCGGTCAAGCGAAGCCAACCGGACCCCAAGCCCGGCAAGGGGGACTTGCTGATCGAGGTGCGTCAGGCCGGGATCTGCCGAACCGACCTGGACATTGCCAAGGGCTACATGGACTTCGAGGGGGTCATGGGCCACGAGTTCGTGGGCGACGTGGTGGGCGGGCCCCGCGACTGGCGGGGCAAACGCGTCGTCGCCGAGATCAACTGCGTCTGCGAAAAATGCGAGATGTGCCGCAGCGGCATGGCCAACCACTGCCCCCGTCGCACGGTGATCGGCATCAGCGGGCGGGACGGGTGCTTCGCTGAGCGGATCACCATGCCCATCCGGAATTGCCACAGCTTGCCCGACGCCGTCAGCGACGAAGAGGCCGTCTTCGTCGAGCCGCTCGCCGCCGCCTACCAGACCATCCACCAAGTGCTCTTCGAGGCCCGTATGAAAGTCGCCGTCCTGGGGGCCGGCCGACTCGGGCTCCTGATGGCCCAGGTGCTGGCCGGCACCGAGTGCCAGCTCGAAGTCATCGGGCGAAATCCCGACAAGCTGCTGTTCTGTGACAAGAAAGGTATCCGGACCACTCTGCTCAAGGAGTTGGTCCCCAGATCCGATCGCGACGTCGTCGTGGAATGCACCGGGTCACCCGCCGGCCTCGAGCTGGCCATGAACTTGGTCCGCCCCCGTGGCACGATCGTGCTCAAGACCACTCTCGCCAAGGCGGCACCGGTGAACACGACGCCCATGGTGATCAACGAGCTCACGCTGCTGGGCAGCCGTTGCGGCCCGTTTCCCGAAGCTATCAACGCCCTGGCCCGTAAGCAGATCGACGTCCTCTCGATGATCAGCAAGACGTTCCCGCTGAGCAAAGGTCTGGAAGCCCTCCGCGCAGCCGGTAGCACTCAGAACATCAAGGTTCTGCTGAAGGCCAGTTCCTGACGGCCTTCCAGTGCCGCATTCCATGCGTTTCCGCAAGGGCAAGGCTTTGGCGCACCCATAGCCGTTCGTGCACCGGTTCGGCCGCATCTGCCGATACAAGCAAAGCCCTGGAAGGCGTTTATGTCAGCAGGCATGGCTTTGGTGCTCAACAGCGGCGGCCTGAACAGTTGTGTCCTGACCGCCCTGGCCCGACAGGAGTATCGCTTGGCGATGCTCCACGCGGAGTTCGACCATCGAAGTGTTCGGCGCGAGTTGGAGTGCTTTCAGGCCCAGGAGGAGCGCTTCCAGCCCGCTGAGACGCTGACGGTGGAGTTGCCCCATCTCCAGCAAATCCGCGGTAACGCTCGTAGTGACAGGAACTTAGAAATAGAGGATTCGGCCCAGCTACGTAGCGGAGGCTGCAACAGCTTCGTTGCCGGTCTGATCCCTACGCTACTGGGCGTTGCCCAGAGCTGGGCAGCGGCAGTAGGGGCTTCGGTCATGATGATCGGCGTTTCGGAGGATCTCGCCGGGCCCGGGCCAGCCACCAAGGAGCTCTACCCCGACCATCGGGCCGAGTTCTTCCACCTGTATGCTCAGACCCTTCCATACGCGACGCTCGCACGTAGTCCACTTCGCCTGGAAACGCCTCTCTTGTCCATGACCAGGGGCGAAATCATACGCTTGGGGCAGCAACTTGGCGCGCCCCTGGCAGCCACGTGGTCGTGCCTGCGCAACGAGGATGAGCCCTGCGGCACCTGTTACGGCTGCACGAGCCGCGCCCGCGGCTTTGCCGCCGCCGGTATCGCCGATCCACAACTCACGCCTTCAGTCGGCCACTCCAGGTGAAGCGTCGCTTACGAGCGCCCTGGTTATCAGAGTTGCTCCGCCATGGCTGCCGGGCGGTCCGATCGACCCAGAGTTCCCGCAGAGGCCTGGGGCAAACCATGCGGGAGTTTCTCCAGCCTTGCCCTCCTGCGAGGCGCTAGAATGAGCGTGCGTGACTCGCCAGGAGGATCCCGGACATGAGCACGACCGCCAACGCATTGGCCAAACAGAGCTGCCAAGCCCCCCCCGCCGGCAGCAAGCCCCTCGGGCCGGGCGACTGCAAGACGCTGGCGGGCGCCCTGGACGGGTGGCAGGTGAAAGACGGAAGTTGCCTTGAGAAGGAATTTGCCACACAGAATTTCCGCGACACCATGGCCTTCGCCAATCGCATCGCCGAGATCGCCGAGCGCGAGGACCACCACCCGGACCTTCATCTGTCCTACCGTCGACTGTGCGTCGTCTTGACCACACACTCGGTCGGCGGCTTGAGCCGGAACGACTTCATCCTCGCAGCCAAGATCGACCAGACCCGCTCGCAGAAATAGCTGCTTTTCCCCCGTCGAGCACCCGGTGCCAAGCGGGGCGCGCCGGCCAGCATGCGCGCCGCCGAGGCGCTGCCGCCAGTGCCCGTCACATGCGATCGACGGTCTCGATGCCCAAAAGCCCCAAGCCGGTTTGCAGCGTGCGGGCCGTCAGGTCGCACAGGCGGAGTCGCGAGTCGCGCAAGGCAGCGTCGCCGGCTTTGAGCACAGGACAGTCCTTGTAGAAGCCGCTGAACGCCTGTGCCGTTTCGAACAGGTAGCTCGTCAGCACATTGGGCGCCGGCGTGGTTGCAGCGGTCTGCCGGTCGGGGCGCAACTGCGTGCCGGCGGCCGTCGCCACCGTCTCACCGAACTGTAGGAGCTTCTTGCCCAGGGCCAACTCGTGCGGCGTCCCGAGCGTAATGCAGGTGTCCGGGTCGAGCTGCCGGTAGTCGACCTCACCCTTGCGTCCGATCGACTGGATTCGGGCGTAGGCGTACATCATGTACGGGGCGGTGTTGCCGTCCATAGCCAGCATTTTGTCCCAACTGAACACATAGTCGCTTGCGATGTTATGCGCCAGGTCGTTGTACTTGACGGCGCCGACTCCGACCCTGGCGGCGATCTGCGCCCGGTGATCGGCGGGCATCTCCGGGCTGTTCTGGTCGACGATCTGACGAGCGTGCTGCTCGGCCTCGTCCAGCAGGCTATCGAGGCGAACCGCCGTTCCCTCGCGGGTCTTAAAGGGTTTGCGGTCCGGACCCAGCACCGTGCCGAACGGTATGAAGTCGAGGGTGACCTCAGGATCGACATATTCAGCACGGCGGGCGGCCTGGAAGACCATGGCAAAATGCTGGGCTTGCCGCGAGTCGTGCACATAGATGATCTGGTCGGGCTGGAAATGTCGCCCGCGGTAACGCAGCGCCGCAAGGTCGAAGGTGGAATACAGGTATGTGCCGTCTCCCTTACGGATGATCAAGGGCAGTTCTGATCCGTCCTTGGCGGTGAAAAGCGGCCGGCCCTGCTCGTCGCGCAGAAACATGCACAGCGCCCCGGCGTCATCGAAGGCCAGGCGCCGCTGCTGCAACTCGGTCAGCATCGGTGCGTAGTCCTCGGCGTAGGCGCTCTCTCCCTGAACGTCCTCGGGTCGCAGCCTGACACCCAGGCGGTCGTAGATCGCCTGACAGGCCTCCAACGTGGCCTGCCGAACCCACTGCCAGCGCCGGTACGCGGGGCCGGCGTGATTCTGGAGGGCATGCAGCAGTTCACGGCATCCCTGCTCGACCGACCCATCCCTGGCAAAAAGGTCGGTCACCTGCTTGTAGGCCCGCTCAATGCCCTCCAGCCCGCCAGCCAACTCGCCGATGATCGCCCGCTGCCCTTCGGCATCGAGCCCATGTTGGGTCTCGAGCTGGGCGAGTTGATCGCCCACGGCGTGCAGCACCATGCCCATCTGGAGTCCCCAATCCCCGACATGGTTGCGGCGGATGACCTCGTGCCCGGCGAACTCGAGCAATCGCACGATGCTGTCGCCGACGATAGTGCTGCGTAAGTGCCCAACATGCATAAGCTTAGCGACGTTAACTCCCGAGTAGTCGACCACGATTCGCCGGCGGCGACCTGCGGCGGGCACGCCCAGACGCGGATCGGTCTGGATCTGCTGTAGCGTACGGGCGACGAAGGCGGGCGAGAGCGTCAGGTTGATAAAGCCCGGCCCGGCCAGCGACGGCGGCTCGCACATGTCGGCCACGTCGAGATGGGCGACGATCTGCTCGGCCAGTTCCCGCGGCTTCGCTTTGAGTCGCTTGGCCAGCGCCATCGCGCAGTTGGCCTGATAGTCGCCGAACCGCGCGTCCTGCGTGGGTCGGATCACGGGATCGGTGTCGGCGAGGTCTGGGCCGACACGAGACAAAGCGTCGGCTACGCGTGCGTTAAGTTGCTCGATGATCGGCGTCACGGCAAAGCTATCTCCTCAGCGGTCTTACGACGACCGGCGCTATGCTACACGCGAATCGGGCCTGCCAAAAGGGACCTGCCCTTCAGCGCGACACACCAGCCAGCATCCGGAGTAGCGGACAGCATGGGCGGTCCTGCCGCG
>Ga0315550_1002077_pt1 | contig 12314 bp, 14 predicted proteins | sample SalMarSW160190MG_2_FD_203100 | JGI IMG/M metagenome (GOLD analysis project Ga0315550, IMG submission 203100) | Salt marsh sediment microbial communities from the Plum Island Ecosystem LTER, Massachusetts, United States - Salt Marsh Sediment SW1601-90 ... | reverse complement strand
GTGCTCGTATCATTTTTACTATTTTCATTTTTACGCTTCTATTCTCGTCTGGTCTGCAATAGGCAATTCATCATTATCTATGTCTATTAATACGTATCCACTATTTATCTTTTCTTTAGTTTCCCCGTAAAATTCAATAACCAGGTAATCGTTCTCGTCCACCACCGTATAATCGGAAAATATATAATTGCTGCTTACCGTTAACCACGTGCCTAGTTGGTCTCTATTAAACGTAACTTCGGCAGCCGGGGAGCCGTTGATAGTAGCTCTTACTGCACCGTCCGCAGACATTATCTTTATATCGATGTTTAAATAAAACCTGTCATTTACGGCGGTTAAAAATCCGGGTGAAAGGTAACAGCGGTAATTGATTGTCCAGGTAGCTGCCGGTATCTGGTCGATACCCACGAGCGGGTAGATAAACTGCGCCGGGCGGGTGGGTTGAGATTCGTTATAAAGCAGTTTCCTGGCAATCTCATTTTGTGCAAAATCTGCCATCATAATCATCGCTCTTCCGTCTGCCGGTGCCGCTTCCACCAGTTCGTAATATTCAGTGTTTGCGATGGTGATGTTCTCTGATTGGGGAGTAAGCCTTGTGTAGCCGAGATTCAAAAACGGCAGCGATGTATAAACACCGTTCGGAGCGGCAATGGCTACACTCCCGCTGGTGGCATTCCCCGATAGCGGGTCCAGATAAACCAGGGCAACCATTTCCTCCAGCGGATTTAGAATGCCGGGCTCGAAGAACTCTATCGGCCCGTTAAGACCGATTCTGGACTTGAACCATTCATTATTCAGCGGCAATGTAGTGCTGTAGGGCAGCCATATTGTATTTAAAGCACTGCCGTCATCTTCATATTTCACAATAAAGTCCCATTTATCATAACCGGCCAGCTTGGTCTGGCCGTCGTTCTTTACCGTCACTCGTACGTAGTCCCCCCAGGAGAGCTTAACGGCACGTAGAATAGTCAGGTCCGTCCGTACTATTTCACTCTCCAGGACACTTATTTTGTCGAAGTTAATTGCCGCTGTATCCGCCGATGTCAGTAAACCCTGTGACAACGCCATACCTCCCACCATAATCATTGCGATACATATTACCGTTACTACTGCTGCTGCCATGTAATCGACTCCCCGCCATGCTCCTAGCGGTACCAGCTTAATTTAAATGTAATTTTCATTTTCATGTTGCCGCTGCTCATTTAATTTCTTTAGGGTGAAAAGTAAGTTGAACTCGATATTCCGCTGGGCGTGGTTACCACCACCATATTGGTCGTACCCGGGCCTAATGACGGGTCGAGCCACGTTCTTATCATTATCTCTTCACCTGGATTCAATACATTCGGCTCGAACTTTTCGGCTGCGCCGTCCAGCCTTATCCAGCCTACTTCCCACTCGTAAATTCCGGCACCTCCCGGAGCGTAGGGCAGCCATTCCACGTGATAAACGCCGGAATCGTCATAATACTGGATGATAACATCCCATTTTTCAAAATCGGCCATCTTGGTCTGGCCTGTATTCTTGAGCACTATATCCAGAGGGTCCGCGCCAGCGATTAGTGATACATTTGTACTCATCGGTGTCAGCTCGGTTCTCATTATTGTTTCTGTTCTCTGTTCGATTTCACTAAGCCCTGCGGTACTGGAATCGACTGATGTCATGAATCCATGGGACATTGTCATGCCCCCGAAAATCATCAGGGCTATGCAAATTAAAGAAATTATCGCAGTTTCCATTTCCTGCTCCGTTACATGCTGAAATAAAACTCATCATATATTCCGTTAGGAATAATAAACTTGGCAAAATATGTTCCGGCACCCGGGTCGCTATCATATGTAACCGTTACTTTTATCGTAGCGCTGGTTCTCCATTCCGTATCATTTTCCAGTTCAAAAGACCAGCGTGGATAATCGCTGCCGGCATCAGTCAAGTAAGGAACGCGTTCGAAGTCATCCTCCTGCCCGAAGAACAGGTCGCTCTCCTCGACAGCCAGAATACGCTGGGTGCCTACGTTCTTTATCCATAAATAAACCACTGTACGGGTGGAGTTATTTGCCGCATGAACAATGTTAATCCGACTCTTCATCCGTTCGTCAACCTGTTCGGCCATGCTGGTCATAGCCTCGCTGGAACGGTTTATCATCGGATAGACACTATTAAAGATAAATATCATACACACAACCCCCGCTATGATTAGTAGAGCTGTTGTGATAGCTTTGTCCACAAAAGACCTCCGTTATTCCTTTGGAGCAGATGCTTGCGGCAAACATCTACGCTTCTCACAGCTGTTAGAAAGCGTATCATACCCACTAAAAACCACGGTTCGGGGTGGGGCTCCGTTAATGGAGGCCCCCACCCCGCGTGTTAAGCTTTAGACCAATTCGCCTTAGCGCAGGTTTATTATCTTATCGATATATGGCGGCGTTGTCCGCTCAATGGTGAGTATGGCACCGATTGGTGTCATCACCGTAATACTGAATCTTTGGTTAACGCTGAGGTTAGGGAAGAGTGCTTGTACAAGATTTCCTGCCGCTCCGCCGTCAATATCTCCTACGGTTATCTGGAATTTCTCACCGGTTTCCAGCAGATAATCGCCGTCATCGTTCCCCATCTTGTCAACGGTCCAATATAGGTCCGTTATCTGTTGAGCGTTATCGATGTAATTGATAACAACCTTATGGTCATTTCCCGTAGCTATACCAGCTGCACCGCCGGAAGGTTCGGTGAAGTCAACCGGTTCGCCACCGAGTACATTGGCTACGGTGAATGTCAATTGTCCGATAGAACCACTGGCACCCGTAACGTTACCGGTAGCAATTATCCCTCCCTTGAGTTCCAGGGTGCTCTGGGCTTCTTTAAGCCCGGAATAGACCGCTTCCTGCGCTTTCTGGGTAGAAAAGAGGCCTGCGGAAAGGGCGGTGTAGGCAAAGACCGCGGCTACTACTACAAAGGCTATCAGGATAATAGCTGTCTCCAGCCCGGTGATGCCCTTTTCCTTCCTTAAGAACTTTCCATACATATTTTCTCCTTTTCCTGCAAAACCTAAGTCAAAGGTTGATTAGCGCAAGTTCATGATTTTGTCGATGTAAGGCGGGGTAATTCTTTCAATCGTGAGTACAGCACCGAACGGTGTCATTATCACTAGACTGAAAGTCCTGTTAACGGTCAGGTCATCACCAAGAGCGTCAACGAGGTTTCCCTGTCCGCTCTGGCTGCCGACGGTAATCTGGAATTTTTCGCCGGTCTCCAGCAGCGAGTCGCCGTCATCGTTCCCCAGTTTGGTAACTGTCCAATAAAGATTGTCTATTGCTTGGTCGGAATCAAGATAGTTAATCACTACCTTATGGTCATTACCTGTAGCTATACCCCCTGCACCGTTTGAAGGCGGGGTGAAGTCAACAGGCTCGCCGCCGAGCACGTTGGCTACGGTGAAGGTGATTTCGCCAATACTGCCGGAATCACCGGTAACATTACCGGTAGCGATTACAGCTCCCTTGAGTTCCAGGGTGCTCTGGGCCTCTTTAAGCCCGGAGTAGACTGCTTCCTGGGCCTTCTGGGTCGAGAAAAGACCCGCAGAAAGGGCAGTATAGGCGAAGACCGCGGCTACCACCACGAAAGCAATCAGGATGATAGCGGTCTCAAGGCCCGTAATGCCTTTCTCTTTTCCGATAAACTTCTTAAGCATTTTTTCTCCTTTTCCTTCGCTTCTCTAATATTTATTTAGCGAAGATTCATTTTTGTATCTATGTAGGGTGGTGTGGTCCGTTCGATGACCAGTACAGCACCGATAGGCGTCACTATCTCAAGTGTGAAAGTATCGTTGACCGATAGGGCTTCGACGGATAGAGCATCGAGCAGGTTGCCGCCGTTTAACGTCTGGTCGTCAGAACCTATGGTAATCTGGAATTTCTCACCGGTCTCCAGCAGGTCATCGCCATCGGTGGTGCCTAGCGGAACGTATTCCCAGTAAAGATTGGTGACTACCTGGTTCGCATCGATATAATTGATGACCACTTTGTTTGAACTGTTGTCTGCAGCTATACCGTTGTTAGTTGCGTCTTGATTTGGCATCGTGAAGTCAACCGGCTCACCGCCGAGGACATTGGATACCACAAGAGTCAACTGCTTTATAGTACCGGTAGCGCCGGGAGTCCCGGCCGTAGCGATAATGCCGCCGCGCAGCTCTAACGTGCTCTGGGCTTCCTTAAGCCCGGAATAGACTGCCTCCTGGGCCTTCTGGGTCGAGAATAGACCCGCGGAAAGGGCGGTATAAGCAAAGACCGCGGCTACCACCACGAAGGCAATCAGGATGATAGCGGTCTCAAGGCCCGTTATACCTTTCTCTTTCTTAAAGTATTTGTCGTACATGTTTCCTCCTAAGTCTTAGGTATTTTGTTTTTTTGTGATGCTTTCGGTTAATGAATCTGTTGTAAGGATATAGATGATTATCTTTTTAGAATCACCCCCTTCCAATTTTTTGCTTTCAATTTTCATGCTTGACCTTTATTAGGATTACTGCTTAACATCTTTGTTATATGGTTGTAAGCAGACGTAAATTCGCTAATTAAGTGATATTTCTCCACCGGGGAATACGCTAAACGATTCGCTCTCTAACACAACAACAGTGCGGGGTATAAAGGGCGAAACGTTTATTTTTCCCTGGGGGAGTTTATCATCTGTATGAATAAAAATTTGAGCCGCGGCGGCCAGTTTGCAAAGTAAATCAGCGGCAATAGTTTCACCGCTTTTAACTGATTTCTTTATATTGGTAACGATATATTTCCCAGACGTTATTAATCTGGTAAAATCCTCGTATTTACCAAATGCCTTACCAGCCAACCGATGCATCACTCAAAGTTCCTTTCATGGCATGGATAATATTAATTTACCTCCGCTAGCTTTCCCTGAACACCAGACCATCCCCAATCTTACCGAGTCCTTTTCCTAAAATAGGCTAGGGGAATCATTTAGTTTTAAAGTAAAAAAATCCCCATACTAAATTGGGTGGCAGCATCTATTGTAAATTAGGAACAATGGTGGCAGAATCAAAAGGCGTATGCTATTTTCCCGTGGCAAACCCTTGCCAGATGGCGAAAATAAACGAAAATTAATGGAATTTTAATGTATTGTTTATGAAATTTTATTCCTATCTTTATATAACTAGACTACAATTTTAATGTTATTTAACCTGATACGGTGGCTGTGAGGAAGTAAAAACTAGTTTAAAAACAGAAAGGTAAAGACATGATGCAGTCAGATTCCGATAGCATAAGTCTGTTAGTAATCGAGGAACAGGAAATCTTTCGGGAGTTGTATACCTATGTATTACCAAGAAATGCTAATATCGATGTACTGCGTGTCTCCGGCAATGGGGCAAAAGGCTCAATGATAAGGGCGGTCGCGGAACTCACTCCAGGCGTAATGCTCTTAAGTATTAAAAAACTGGATAACGATATTATCGAAGAACTGGAAAAGATCAGGAACTCACACCCCAAGATGGGTATCGTAATATTAATCGTGAGTTACAGCTCGCAGGATATCGAGCTGTTACGCCGATTAGCACTCTGCGGTGAAAGCGGTATGGCTCTATTCTTGAAGCAGTCCCTTGATAAAGTCGATCAGCTTTGCCAGACGGTTCTAGCAGTCAGCCAGGGGCAGGTCATTCTCGACCCACCGCTGGCTACTTTTATGTTCGCCGGTAAACCGGAATGCCCCTTCCTGAAACAACTCACCACCCGCGAACTGGAAATTCTAAGCCTGCTCTCGCAGGGCTACACCAACTCGTCAATCGCCGATACCCTCTTCATCGATATCAAAACGGTGGAGCATCACCTTAACAGCATGTACAGCAAGCTCAAGGCCGACCCCGACTATAATACCAAGCACTTGAGAGTTAGCGCCGCCAGGTTATACCTGGAAAAAATGGGTGTGCTGTATCAGAAGGAAGAAACACTCGCTCAAGTCGGCTCCAAATAATTACTGAACTAAAAAGACAGCCAGCTCCTTGACATTCCAGATAACGACGAGCGCCAGCAGTAGAATTGAAGGAAGTAATAATTTGCCTGGTGAAATCCAGGCAATTATTATTGGTATAAAAAACTTAACTAACACGAATAAGGCTGGTATTTGAATCAGGTATATAACCAGCGGATTTATCTCGGATAGCCCCAGGTTTATCGCCACCAGCGTAAGAACCAGGTCAAGGACTCCCAGGAGAATGAATAAGACTTTCTCCCCGGTACATTTCTTAAAAGTTGCGGTGGAGTCCCAAAGACCTGCTAATATCCTGCTCATAGGGCTTTATCACCTCTACCCTTGTAAGAGAGTTTAAGCCTCCCAGCTTTGTATCGGCTCGCAGCTGACCGCCCACTTGATATCAATCATCTCGTCTTTCCAGGTTTCCTGCATCTCTCCGATGGCTGCTTTAAATTCGGGACTGACGGAAAGTCCGTCTAAATCTTCCCTCGTATCGAATTCATAAATCGCTATATATCTGGGTTTTTTCGTTTTTTCATCCAGTATCTTGTAGCGGGTCACTTTCTTAATTCCCTCGTACTTCATCAGCAGCGGAATGTGCACTTCGTTATACCACTGATTAAACCTCGCATCGTTTTTTGTGGTGCATTCCGTAGCCACTATGTTTAAAACTCTGGATTTAGACATGGTCGCTCCTTTCCAGACATATTAATCATTTTCCCCGCTCCCAATATAATGATAAGTTCTAATATCTTTCATTGTCAAATAAGCCGGGGTGAATTTGACTTTATTCCTCGGGGTAAATAGACTGGTGATACTGATACGAAAGGACTTAAAGGAGGACGACTTGAAAGCCGCAGTCTGTTATGAAGTAGGTAAGCCGCTGGTTGTTGAAGAAATAGATCTGGACCCACCTGAAGCAGGCGAGGTAAAAGTCAGGATAGCAGCCACCGCCGTCTGCCATAGCGATATCCATATATTAAGGGGCGACCTCCCCGAAAAGCTGCCGACTGTCGGTGGACATGAATCGGCTGGCTGGGTGGAGGATATAGGCAGGGGAGTGACTGGTTTCAAGAAGGGAGACCCCGTTGTTGTCTCGCTGCTGGTTTCCTGCGGCAAGTGTAAGTACTGTCAGACGGGCCGCAGCCACCAGTGCAACGCTGCCTGGCCGATGGACACCGGGACGCGTATACATAATAAAAAAGGGCAAGACCTTTCCATGCTGTTTAAGACTGGCAGCTTCGCCGAATATACCGTCGTCAACCAGTCCCAGTTGGTGAAAATACCCGCTGACATGCCGATGGACAGGGCCTGCATGCTGGCTTGCGGTGTTATTACCGGGTTTGGAGCGGTCGTCAATCGCGCCAGAGTGCCCGTGATGAGCAGCTGCGTTATCATCGGTAACGGTGGCGTCGGCCTTAACGCGGTGCAGGGAGCCGCCATATCCGGGGCGAATCCGGTTATTGCCGTTGATATATCCGATAAAAAACTGGAGGCTGCCAAAACTTTCGGAGCTACGCATACGGTCAACGCCTCAAAGGTTGATGCGGTTAAGGAGGTTCAGAAGATAACCGGAGGCGGGGCCGAATACGTCTTTATTACCGTCGGCAGCACCGACGCCATATCCCAGGGACTTGCAATGTCCGGGGTGCAGGGCATGACCGTAGTCGTCGGCCTTCCCAAAATCGACGATTCACTGGAGATATCTCCTTTGATGTTCATCAAGGACGAAAGAACGCTTACCGGCAGCTACATGGGCAGTACCCAGCTGCATACGGAGATACCAAAGCTCGTGGATCTTTATAAGGCTGGCATTCTCAAGCTGGATGAGCTAATCACCGCCCGTTACCCCCTGGAGCAAATCAATGAAGCCATCGAGTCGGTGGAAAATGGCGAAGCCCTGCGCAACATAATTGTCTTTTGAAATATAGTGAAACAAAAGGGTAGGGGCGAACCTGACTCGCCCCTTTTTTGTATCAGTAACTAACCACCACTATCTATTCTTCTTTTTCGTCCTCCGCCTTATATACTTTACATAACAAGGCAGTCAGGTCCGGCGAGCCGTACATAGGGTCGCAGTGGTTATTGTCCGTCAGCACGTTGGGGTTGGACTTCAATAGTCCGTGCAGCGGCCCCGGCGATTCCGGATAGAAGCAGTTGGCCGTCGCCATGACAACCCCCGGTAAAATCCCCGGGAAAAGGCGCGCTTTCTGCTTGATTTTACCGCGCGGACTTTCAATCCACGCCCAGTCACCGTCCTCGATGCCGCATTCCTTGGCTGTATCGGGGTGTATCTGCATCACCGGGTCTTTCTGGAAGCTGCGCAGCCAAGGTATGTTACGGTACTGCGAAAGGAAGTAGAAGGGCTGGCGGTATCCCGTAGACAGGACCAGCGGGTATTCCTTGGCAAGCTCTGGTGTTGAAATAGGACTCTCTCCCGGCTCCTGGAAGTAGGGTAGCGGGTCGTAGCCAAGGTTCTCCAGCACCGTCGAGTACAGCTCCATCTTGCCGGTCGGCGTGGGGAACCCCCCGCCCTTCCGCCAGTAATCGGTCTTGTATTTGTAATATATCTGGTCTTTGCCCATCCGGGCATGGACTACTTTTATACTGAAGTCTTTCCATGTCATGTTGCCTTTTTTAAGCTGATAATCGAGCATCTTTTCCACGTTCTCGAACCAGTATTCAGGCGCCACCCTTTTGCCCACCTCGTTGAATATCTTGCTGTCCTGCCAGGCTTCTCCCGGCGGGTCCACCACTCTGTTGTGGGCTTCTATCATGAAGCGCGGGTGCATGTCGAAAATATCGTCGATTTCCAGCCAGTGGGCCGCCGGTAAAACGATATCGGCGATTTCCGACATCGGGCCCATGAACTGGTCGGCGTGTACGAGGAATTCCACATTCTTTAGCGCCTGCATTACCTCCTTGGTATTGGCAAGGTGTAGAATTTGCTGGCCGCCCACGCTGAACCATACCTTGATAACCGAGTTGCCGTTTAGCAGTTGCTTGATGACTGTATCGGAGTGCGCGGTGCGGGCGGCGCCCATCTTGTATTGCTCGCTACCCACGATGCCCCTGCGCATCTCGTCGGTAATCGGTATTTCTGTGAAGAAGTCCTCACGCTGGCCGGTATCAGGCGGCACCCAGGAAATCATGCTGCCCGGCCGCTCGATGTTGCCAGTCACGCCGAGCAGGCAGATAATCGACCTTATTGTCTGGCCGCAGTTAGCCTGCCGTTCCAGCGAGCTGCCTATCTGTATGCAGCCGGGCGTGTCGATAGCGAACATTCTGGCGGCCTTGACGATATCCTCGGCCTTCAACCACGTTATTTCCGAAGCCCGTTCCGGCGTGTACTCCTTCACTCTTTCAGCGAGCTTGTCGAAGCCGTAGGTCCACTTCTCCACGAACTCTTTGTCTATAAGTCCTTCGTTGATGATGACGTTAATCATCGCCAGCGCCAGGGCGGCGTCCGTGCCCGGCCTGATTTGCAGCCACAGGGTTGCCCGGGAAGAAAGCGCCGTTTCCCGCGGGTCAACGACGATGAGGTTCTTGACGTGTTTCAGGCTGTTTAAAAACCATACCGCCATTTCCCCGTCGGCGCTGCTGATTTCCAGCTGCTTGGCCCAGGAAATCTGTGTCTTGGGGTACTCCCCGCCCCACCCGTGATAGTCGCAGTAAAGCCTGCCGTAGCCGGTAATTAGACCGTATAGGCCCAGTCTCGGACTGTGGCAGATGTACCCCGGAGTTATAATATTGGCCGTGCCGATGGAGCGTGCAAAGCGGTGGGTGTATTCGTTATAGCCCCTCCCCGTTCCCTGTGATACTGCGATTGAGCTGGGTCCGTGTTTGGCGATGGACTCTTTCATCTTCTGCTCGATGGTATTCAGCGCCTCGTCCCAGCTGATGCGCTTCCATTTCCCCTCGCCCCTTTCACCCATCCTCTTGATGGGGTAAAGCAGCCTGTCCGGGTGGTTGACATGCTGGATGCTGGATAGTCCCTTGGAGCACATCGTGCCCAGGGTCGGCGCTTCAGGATTGCCTTCTATGTGGATGATTTTCCCGTCCTCTACGGTCGCCAGCACGCCGCAGCCGCCGTGACAGCTCTTGCAGGTTGTCTTGATTACTTTTCTTTCTCCCATGGTTCTCTATCTTTCCAAAAAATATTATACTTTATTGCTTGACTAATATGGATAGTGCGTGTTCGTTGTTCGGCTGGCCGCTATTGGGGTTTAGCGACCAGCGGTTTATAGGCGCCGGCCTTAAGGACGACGTATCTCAATGCCAGCCCGCCGATAATCTCGCAGACGACGCCGATAACCAGGACAATCGTGGACATGTCGTTCGCTATCATTCCCGCCAGGGCTATCCCAAGTGGTATCACGATGCCCAGTAAAACGATGCCTATCCAGAATATCGGTGCGCTGTTGCCGCGCAGCTGCTCCAGGACCGACTGCTTGCTGGTGCCTTCTTTAACTGATGCCCGCCAGAGGTATATGCCGATTAACAGCACGTTGGCTAACAGCAGCCACCGACTCCCCGTTTCTGCGGCGGCCAGGTTGATATCGCCCCCGTTAAGCGCGATAACCACCGATAGCCCGAAGCCGCCCAGCAGGCCGCATAAAATGAACAATATTGGTAGTAGTGTCGAGTTCCAGAACGGCACGCCCTTGATGTTTTTTAAAATTATGCCGGTGTAAAGCGCCACGGCAAAGGCCATGATTCCGGCCAGCGTCTTGAAAGCTATTTCAAGGGCGCTGTCGGGCAGCCAGTGGGTCAGCATCATCTGTATCGCCCCGAATATAACGAAAAGCATCACGAAGATAAAACCCCTGGCTAGCCATGAGGTCTGCGGCCTGGTGATAATCCTCCAGAACCGCAGCGGCTTACCCAGGTAAACGAGGTGCGTGCCTCCCTTGATGACGGCGATAATCAGCCAGCTTACCAGCATGCCCCACAGGCTGTTGAAATAAAGCGATACTAAATATAGTCCCCCACCCAGGCCCCCCGCATAGAAAGCTATCCAGAGGAATATGCCCCGGCGGTCAATCCATTCCGTCTGGCGGGTGTAGTTAACCATCCATTGGTGTGCTTCCATGTTACTCGCCGACTCCTATCGCTTCGGGTTCTTTTTCCGGTTTATCATCGACCTTTGGATCGTCCGACTGTCCTATCTTACCGTCGATAAAGAAAACGGAGGGATCGGTATTGTATTCAGGATGTAGCTGAAAGCCCTTCTTTTCGCGGATCAAACGGGATACCTCGCTGTCGGGGTCGTCGAGGTCGCCGAAGGTCAGCGCTCTGGCAGGGCAGGTGTTCACGCAGGCGGGCGTGGCCTCGCGGTCGACACCCGGCTTAAGTCCTTTGGCCAATCCGGCGTCGATTCTCTCGACGCAGAAATTGCATTTTTCGGTCGTCCCTATCTGGTGTTTGTAAAGCTTCTTGCCCGCTTTTTCAAAGTCGGTAACGACTCTGCCCGGGAAAAAACCCTGGTCTTTGTCTTTGGAGAGAAAGGTGCGGTTCTGGTAGGGGCAGGCTACAATGCAGTAGCGGCAGCCGACGCATTTGTCCTGGTCCACCGTTACTATGCCGTCTTCGCGGCGTGTTGTGGCCCCGGTCGGGCATACCTCGACGCAGGGCGCGTCCTTACACTGGTTGCAGCGTACGGAATAGGTCGATACGGTAGGGCTGTCGCCGCCCGTCTCCATTGCCACCAGCCGCGGCCAGTTGATGCCCATCGGCAGAAAATGCTCGATTCTGCAGGCTGCCACGCAGGCGTAACACCGCACGCATTTTGATAAGTCAACTACCATTCCCCATCTCATTTTAGTTAACCTCCATACCCATAATATCATAATGCATAGTATATGTCAATAGTTAATAATCAATACGTAGATATTATTTAAAAACAGTGTGCAATACCTTTACTAATATGATGTAACACTGCTCATAACGTAATATGGTTGTATGATTTTTACATTGCATAAACGAATGGTATAATAGACCGACAACTTTTTAGTTAAAACATTATACGGAGGTATTGATGAGCGCTGAAAAACAGGCTATTGTAACGACTAAGAACGGTAAACTTGAGGGCTATACTCAAGACGGTCTTTATGTTTTCAAGGGGATTCCTTACGCCGCCCCGCCCGTCGGCGACTTGCGCTGGCTGCCGCCCCGACCCCCGGAATCTTGGAGTGGTGTTCGGCCTGCCAAGAAATTCGATGCCATTGCCCCACAGAACGCCATGCCATTTAAAGCTCCCGGAATGTTCGCTTTTGATGAGCAGCTTCAGGATGAAAGCTGTCTTTTCCTGAATATCTGGACGCCCGGCCTCGACGGTG
>Ga0315550_1002076_pt1 | contig 12315 bp, 7 predicted proteins | sample SalMarSW160190MG_2_FD_203100 | JGI IMG/M metagenome (GOLD analysis project Ga0315550, IMG submission 203100) | Salt marsh sediment microbial communities from the Plum Island Ecosystem LTER, Massachusetts, United States - Salt Marsh Sediment SW1601-90 ... | reverse complement strand
GAGAAGAAATCAACATGAAAGACACGACGATTCAGTTACACTCCGGCTTTCAAATAGGTCAGGTGGACCCGCGCATCTTTGGCGGCTTTCTGGAGCACATGGGGCGCGCCGTCTACGAGGGCGTGTACGATCCCAACAGCGCCCACGCCGACGAGGACGGCTTTCGCACCGACGTACTGGCTGCTCTGAGACGGCTGCGATATACCGTGATGCGCTATCCGGGCGGCAACTTTGCCTCCGGCTATCACTGGATGGATGGTATCGGCCCCCGCGAGCAACGTCCTACCGTGCGCGATCTGGCCTGGCAGTCCACCGAACCCAACCAGATCGGCACCGACGAGTACATGGTCCTGTGCCGTAAGATGGGTTGGACGCCCATGCTCACGGTCAACTTGGGCACGGGCACGCCTGAGGAAGCCCGCAACTGGGTGGAATACTGCAACTCGCCCGCCGGCACCAAGTATGCCGACATGCGCGTCGCCAACGGCAGCGAGCAACCATACGGGGTCAAGCTGTGGTGCCTGGGCAACGAGATGGACGGCCCCTGGCAGCTCGGCCACGTCCCCGCCGATCAGTACGCCATCCGCGCCCAGCAGGCGGCCAAGATGATGAAAGACACCGACCCCACAATCGAGATGGTCGTCTGTGGCTCGTGTACAGTTGACTTGCCCACTTATATGGAGTGGGATCGGCAGGTGCTGGAGTACGTTGGACATTATGCCGACTATATCAGCCTGCACCGCTACGTGGGGAACGAAAACGACGACACGCCGGATTTTCTGGCGATCAGCAACAGCATCGACCAGCAGATCGAGGAGATGGATGCCGTCTGCCGCTACGTGGAGGGAAAGCCGGGATTTGCGTCTTCTTGGCTGGGCAAGAAGCGCGCCTACTTGTGCTTTGACGAGTGGAACGTGTGGTATCGTGCCCGCGAGCAGAAGCATATGGACGGCCAGGGCAAATTCGCCCCACACCTGATCGAAGAAGTCTACAATCTGGAGGATGCGCTGGTGGTGGCCGGTTTCCTGAACAGCTTTATCCGCCACGCCGACGTGCTAAAGATCGCCAACATCGCCCAGATCGTCAACGTCATCGCGCCTATTTTGACCCAGGGCGATGACATGCTCATTCAATCCATCTTTTACCCGCTGGAGATGTATACCAAGCGGCGAACGGGGATTTCGCTTCAACTCGTGGTCCAAGGCCCCACGTATGAAGGCAAGACCAATGGCCAGGTGACCGTCGTCGACGCCAGCGCCATACTCGACGCACAGGCGCTGCACGTTTTCGCCGTCAATCGCAGCGTGGATGAGTCCGCTGTGGTGCGCGTCGACTTGGCCGACCGGGAGATCGCCGCATTGGAGAGCGCCGATCTGCTCACCGGACCGGACGCGAAGGAGGCCAACTCTTTCGAGCAACCCGACGTGGTCAAGACGCAGCCGCTCGACGACGTGAACGTCGCCGACGGCAAGGCCACCGTGGAACTCCCGCCGCTTTCGGTAGCCGCGATGACTTTCCGTCTGTGACGGTGACGCCACGCGTACTTGCGTGGCATATGGAGAAGTTTGATGAGGAGAATAATGTAAGAAACGCATCGGTCGCGCGCTGGTGTGCAGGTGGAAGGACGTCGATTATTTCGAGAGTTGGAGGAATGCGATGAAGGGACGATCTTTGGCAAGCTTGGTCTTGGGGATTTTGCTCACGCCTGGGGTAATAAGCTTGGCGCAAGAACCAGGGGAAGAGAGATCCGCAACAGCATGGTCGGATAGCGACTGTATTGCCCAATCCGAAGACTTTGTGATACCTGCCGGGTGGATCGGAACCGAGGTCCGCGCTCAAGCAAATACGTCTTTTTCGCCCTGTTCAATCGGTGGCGGGCACACGGACATGGTGGGCTATACGGTGACCGGCCCGGTGGCGTGGAGCGGGGGAGTGACCTGGGAAGGTGGGACGTACGGCACAAAGCCTCCCGATATCTTGCCATCCGGGAATTACACGATTGCCTTGGAACGATACGGGAAGAACGATTCGTATACCCTTTACTATACGTTGCAGCCAGATACCTGCACGCCGGGGGAGCAAAAGACAGCCTCAGCATGGAGTGACGACGATTGCGTCCCACACGAGACGCTTTTCACGATACCTTCGGGGTGTGTCGCCACTGACATCAGCGGCTCTATCAATGCCTCGTGGTTGCCGTGTTCTGGACCCGGTCATCCGGACATGGTAGGCTACGCGTTGACGGGGCCTGGGGGTTCGTGGGCGAGAGGGGTGACGTGGGAAGGAGAGAAATATGGTCCGGAGCTTCCCGCGACGCTGCCTGCTGGCAGCTACCGGTTTGAGATGGATGCCTGGGGCAAGCGGGACTCTTGCGAGCTCAGGTACACTCTGCAATTAGCCGCCGGTGGCCCAGGCACCGGCGTGACCCCAACGGTCATAACTCCTGGAGACGGAGGTGGGTCGGGGGCGTTGGACATTATCTTTTGCATCGACGTGACGGGCAGCATGGACGACGACATTGACAGCGTCAAAGCGGCAGCGGCGAACATCGTGGATACAATTGCTGCCAAGAACGATGACTATCGGGTGGCCATCGTTGCCTACCGCGACTGGGACGACACTGAGGGGTATGCTATGTTTGAGGATTACGCCTTTTCCACGGACAAGGCGGCCATCATTGCCAACATCAACAGCCTCAGCGTCGGCGGCGGGGATGATGTGCCTGAGGCGGTGCTCGAGGCGCTGATGCGGGCCATCGATTCTACGTCTGTAGGCGGCTGGCGGAACAATGTCAACAAGCAGATCATCTTGATGGGGGATGCCCCGACCCATAATCCCAGCCGGGACGGGCTAACGCCGGCCATCGTAGCCCAGGCAGCCGAAGATGCGGACCCGGTCGTCATCCAAGCTGTCGTGGTGGGCAACGAGGGCATCTACGATCCTGAGGCGGTAGAGGCCTTTCGCGAGTTAGCCAGCTTGACAGGGGGAAACTTTTTCGAGGCCGAAGATGCATCCCGCGTCCCCGAGGTATTGCAAGAGATCATCAAAGACATCGAGGCGCCGCAGCCATCGCCGCTATCGGGCCTGAGCGTGCTGCTGGGAGGTGGGCTTTGCCTGGCGCTGCTCGGTGGTGTTGTGGTCGTGGGCGTTATCGCGCTTGTGGTGGTTTTAGTCAGAGTGTCGCGTCCGAAGCGACGCGTTCCTGTCCAGGTGTTTCCCCCGGCGTATCCTATGCCGGGCCCATTCACCGGGGTAGCCACGTTGTCGCTGCTCCAAGGACAAGCGCAGCCCTCCCCCTTCTCCCTATCCCAGCCGGTGGTAAGACTCGGACGCGCGCCTCAGGGTAATGATATATTGACTTACGGTATCGCGACATCCAGCCATCACGCTGAGATTCGATTGCAAGGAGGGGGACACGTGATCCAAGACCTGCATAGCACCAATGGCACGTTTGTCAACGGCGTGCGCGTTATGCAGCCACGGCAGTTGCGTAACGGCGATCGCATCACGATTGGAGATACGGAATGGTTGTATCAGCAAGCCTGACTTTGTAGTTTCATCTGATTGGTAGCGACCTGGTCAACAACTGGCGCCACACTCAAGATCGGCGTAAGGACGTACACGTGCAACCGGACACTAATCCATTGGCGGCAAGCCCCACAGTCGTACCGAGCCATCTTCACAACCCAGGATCAGCAGTGAGCCGTCAGGTGAGAACGTGACGAGGCCTGTGAGAGGCATGTCAAGTGTGTACAGGAGTCGGCCTGTCTCAGCGTCCCACAGGCGCACCGTCCCATCCCTGGCTCCAGAGGCCAGTACCTTACCATTGGGAGAGAACGCCACGCTGAGCACCTCGGTAGTATGCCCTTCCAGGCTGCGCAGTTCTTCATTTGTCTCTGCATCCCACAGTCTCACCCTGCCATCGTTGCTCCCCCCAGCGGTTACGGTTCCCCCATCGGGCGAAAAGGCAACCACTCCGGCGGTCTGCCCGGCCATCTCTAGGTATGCGTGTAAGGCGACAGTGTGTCTGACACTTGCACTACCCCCTCCCATGTGCTTGAGGCCCTCCTGGCACCATTAGGAGAGAAGGTCAGGCCAGCAATTCCCGTTTTGTAGCCGCGATTTCCAAATCGCGCGCATCTTGCCACGAAAAACACCCTGCGCGATTGCGAAATCGCGGCTACAGCCCGGCGTTTTTTCCCATAACGGGAATTGCTGAGGTCAGGCCAGTATTGGCATCCTCTGTCCCGGCTGATATCGTGCCGTCGGGAGACAGAGCGATTTCGTACACAAAAGGGTGATAGCCTCCCTCGGTGCGCAGATGCTGCCCTGTGGCCACGTCCCATATCCAAATGGACGGGTCCCACGTCTCAGACGAAGCCAGCGTTGTGCCGTCGGCTGAGAGTGCCAGGTTTGTGACACCAGATGTATGACCTATCAAGGTGCGCGTGATTTGACCTGTTCTGATATCCCACATCTCTATCTCGTCATCAAAAAAGTGCGAGATGAAAATCGCGTCGTCGGGTGAAATCGTCAGACCCGAAACGCGCCCCTTATATCCTTTGAGTGTGTCCACGATTGCCTGCATCTCCATATCCCACAGTCGTACGGTGCCATCCCCTCCCCCAAAGACCTGCGTCGCGCCGTCAGGGGAGAAGGTCACATCGTTAGAGGCCTGCCTTATAAAATGCAGGCAGATCCCTGTTCTGGTGTCCCACAACCGTACAGCCCTTGGCGCTCCCGTGGCCAGAACGGAGCTATCGGGTGAGAAAGCCAGACCCCTTACCGGACCAGCATGTCCCTCCAAAGTTTGCACGAGGTTCCCCGTTTGCACGTTCCACAACCGGATCGTGTGATCATCCCCTCCCCCTGAGGCCAGCAGCGAGCCATCAGGGGAGAAGGCCAGGCTGGACACCTGATCGCCGTGTGGCCCCATCACGCGCACACGTTCTCCTCCCTCTAGGTCCCACACCTCCACCCACTGTCCTGCCGAACCTCCCGGAACTGAAGCCAGCCTCGCACTGCCCAGAAAAAAGGTGATCAGCCATCTCCCCACTCCTCGGCTGCCTAGTTGTTCCCCGGTTGCCACGTCCCACCAAGCCACGATGGATTCGCCTTCCCTGGCAAACAGCACTGCGCTGTCCGGTGTGAAGGCGGGGAGATACTCTCCCCTAATGAAGCGGAGTATCTCCAACGTCCTGGCATCGTAGAGCCAGATACCAACGGTCGTTCCAAACGGCCAACAGACGACCGTCAGGACTGTAAACTACCTCGCGAACCTCACCTTTCCCCCCACATCGCCAGTTTCACGATGTCGGCCACGTTCTCCGGCGTGCTCGGCTCGCGCGGCCACGGCACGGGGGTGCCAGACAGAACAGGAAGCTGTAACGTAGGAATGGAGGTCGAGGTTGACGTAGGCACTAGCTACCTGACAGTTTTCTTGTAGGGCGGTTTTGCTAACCGCCAAAGGCAGCCTCTCGGTCGGATAGGCAAATTCGACCTACATTTGACGCCTGAACGATGTTTGGGTAAGACCCTAGCTTCAAATGGCGCGAGTCGCGGCGTCTTCCCGCCGCCCGAAAGCCCTTGTCATGGCCAAAGACCCTCATCCTGTCATGGTCAAAAACCTTCATCCGTTGGTAAAACGCGTGATAGATAGGGCGTGGATGGTGGCATCAGGAATCAAATTGACGAGCTGTGTGTTACGAGTTTCAGTCATAAGCAAACGAGAAAGGCACCTGTGAGGGTGCCTTTCTTATAGCGGGGGAAGGATTCGAACCTTCGACCTCCGGATTATGAGTTCGAATCCTATTTCGTGTACTCTGGCTCGCCGGGCCACTTTTTTAGGGTAGCCTGGCGATATTCGATTCTCAAAAGGCTTGTACGACTGGATGGCCCGGTTAATGAGCCTTCATCTGCTTGGATTGTATCTGTGTTGCTGGGTGTGTCAAACTACGTTTTCGTTGATAGATCACGGGTGGGGCGGGCTTTGGTAGGTCAAAATCCTCAAAGCCATCGCGGCAGGTCCTGTGAATCAGATGTGGTCGAGCCCGTTTGCTCGCGCGATAGCGCCGAGCCACCGGGCGCTCGGTTTGACGGCGCGCACTTGAGTTTTTCTATCCACGGCGATCAAGCCAAAAGTAGGCCGGTAACCCTGCATCCACTCAAAGTTATCGAATGCGGACCAGTAGGTGTACCCGGGCACATCCAAACCATCCCTCAGGCAATTGACCACTCCCTGCAACGCGCGGTCGATGTACTCAATGCGGCGTGTGTCGTCGGTGGTGGCCAAGCCGTTCTCAGTCACAATCACCGGAATACCTGCCACGTCTGTGGCGTAGCGGATGGTCGCCTCCAGCGCCTCTGGCCAGAATTCATAGTGCATTTGGGTCAACTTCACGCCTTCCTCGGGCGGCAAGGGCGCTTTAGGGCCAAAGCGCATGCGTGAATAAGTCTGCACACCGACAAAATCGTCGCCACGCAGATTTTCTAGATAGACGTCATTTATTACCCGGCGCATTTTGGCCGCCAGTTCCTCGCCACCTTCGCCGGCCTGGATGTCCTGGATAGCCAGGGTCAAACCCACCGGAAAATCGCCCGGTCCGGCTTTTATAGCCTCCACGGCCTGGCGATGGGCGGCCAAGATGATCTCTACAGCTTGGTCGGAAGCCGCGAACACGAATGGCACCAGCCGGTCGGGCGTGATACCCAATGCCTCAGCCGCAGCTATAGACCTTCAGGTAATGTTTTTGACAAAACGGCCCGCCAGCAGGCGTGAAAAGCGACTCAAGTGTCAAAAACCTTATCTGAACACCTATAGCTGCCACGGCGCAGGTCGCTGCGGGTCGGGTGGTGGTACGATCCCGGATTTAGTCAGCAGCAGTGCGATGTTGGGCTCATTGAGGGTGCAGGCCGCGCCGATGAGGTCCCCCAGATATCGCGTGGCGTGTTCGCAATCGCGGGCGAATCTATCTGGCGTATCCTTGCCTTCCCACCCCCCGGCCGCGATCAACCAGCGCGGCGATGTGAAATGATGGAAACTGACCATCGGGGTGAGGCCATGCTCGTGGCACGTCGCCAGCATGCGCCGGTAGTGTTCCAGGCTGGCTCGCGAGAACTCGCCCTCTTCCGGTTCGATGCGCGCCCACTCGATAGAAAAGCGGTACATGTTAAAGCCCAGTTCCGCCAGCAAGGCGATGTCTTCTGAATAGCGGTGGTAGTGATCACAGGCATCGCCGGATGGCTCCGCATAGATCGTCCCCGGCACGTGTTCGAGCAGCCAGTTGTCGTTGTAGACGTTGTTTCCCTCGACCTGGTGCGCCGCGGTAGCCGTACCCCACAGGAACCCTCTTGGGAATTTCATGGGTCTGCCTCCTGTTCAGGCTCCGGGTTTGCTGTCCTGCCTAGATGATGGCTCGCCTTTAAAATCAAAGCTCTTCATGAGGTGAATATCGCGGGACGAGCTGCCAACCAGCGCCTGAAACTCGCCCGATTCAGCTACCCAACGTTTTGATTTGGGATCGTAATACGATAGAGCTTCTTCATCGAGTGTGAACGAGATCGTCTTGGTTTCGCCCGGCTCGAGCGCGACTTTGGCAAATGCCTTCAACTCCTTTTCAGGGCGCATCAAGCGCGATTGGACATCGCGCACATACACTTGAACGATTTCCTTGCCGGCTTGGCTTCCCGTATTCTCCACATCCACGCTGAACTGAATCGTGTCGCCGGTGGCATACTTGGGCTTGCTCAGCTTCAGATTGCGGTAGGCAAACGTCGTGTAGGAAAGCCCATAGCCAAACGGGAACAGGGGGGCGATGTCTTTCTTGTCATAGTATCGGTAACCGATAAATAGCCCTTCGCCGTATAACACCTGGCCGTTCTCCCCGGGGTAATTGAGGTGGGCCGGATTGTCCTGCAAGCGCCTGGGAAAAGTCGTCGGCAGCCTGCCGGAGGGGTTCACGTCGCCAAACAGCACGTCGGCGATCGCGTTGCCGGTTTCCTGGCCCAGATACCACGCTTGCACCACCGCCGCGACATCGTCCAGCCAGTTCATGTGCAGCGGCGAACCGACATTCAGGACGACGATGGTGTTCGGGTTGACGGCCGCTACTTGCTCGATCAACTTGGCCTGATCGCCTGGCAGTTCCATATCCGGCCGATCGAATCCTTCGCTCTCCCATTCGTCTGTCAGTCCAGCAAACACGATCGCCGCGTCACACTCGGCAGCCAATGCAGCCGCCTGCTGAATCGAGTCATCCGGGATCTTTTGCATGCAGCCGACGCGCAGGCTCTGAAAGAATGATCCCGGCTGCGAAGCGTACTCGATCTGCAGTTGGTGCGTCTGTCCCGCCGCCAGAGATATCTCTACCCTTTCGTTCCCCTCCTCTCCAAAGGAAGATACTTCCTTATCGATGTCAGCGATCAGATCGCCGTCGATGAACAACCGGCTTTTACCGACGCTCGACAGACTCAATTCATAGGTTCCGCCTTCCGATACCGAGAGCCCTCCCGTCAAGCGGACTGAGAAGTTGGCAGGGTCAATAATGGTGGGCACGGTATCGCCCAACCAGACCATTTCTAGTTTGTCCGTTGTGTCCGTGTGGACGGGATCGCCGGCCAGATCCCAATTGGAAAAGTACTGGAGGGTGATGCCGTCGGTCAGCCAGTTCTTGTCGAGCACGGGCAGGTCCTTACGGGTGGCGCAACCCAAGGCATAGCTAACCTGCACAGACCCGCCCACTCGATTCTGGATGCCTTCGAGCGGCGAGATCACATAGTGTGGGCGCACTCGGCAGCTGCCGCCCCCTATGAAAGAGGGCCGCTTGGCGTTCTCACCGATCACGGCGATGGACTTACACGCGCTTGTATCGAGCGGCAGAAGCGACTTTTCGTTCTTGAGCAGAACGATGGCTTCAGAGGCAACCTCGCGTGCCAGGAGGTGGTGTTCTGGATTATCAATCGCTTGCTCGGGTTGCAGCCCGGGGCGCTCAAAGAGACCGGCCTTTTCCAAAGTCCGCAGCAAACGGCGGACTTTGTCGTCGACGGCTTCTTCGCTGACCTCGCCGCTTTGGACTGCCTCCAACGCTTTTTCGCCCATCCAGCGCGCCGGCCCGGGCATCTCCAGGTCGAGCCCGCCCTTGGCGACATTGGCGCTGTACGTCCCAAACCAATCGGATATGACGATGCCCTCAAAATCCCATTCGCCTTTCAGGACATCCAGCAGTAGGTAAGCGTTTTCGCTGGCATAGGTGCCATTGATGCGATTGTAGGACGACATCACCGCCCACGGTTTGGCCTCGCGAACGGCCATCTCGAACGGGCGCAGGTAGATCTCTCGCAGGGCGCGCTCGCCCACCTCGGAGCTGATGGACTGGCGATCGAACTCGGAGTCGTTACACACAAAATGTTTGATACACGCGCCAACACCACCGCTCTGTATACCGTTTATGTAGGCCGTGGCCATCTGACCTGTGAGATATGGGTCTTCTGAATAGCACTCGAAATTGCGGCCTGCCAGCGGAGAACGGTGCATGTTAACGGTGGGGGCTAGCAGGATTTGGGCACCTTTGGCCCGGATTTCTTCTGCCAGCGCCTGGCCCACGCGCTCTACCAGGTCCGGGTTCCAGGTCGCGGCCAGCGCAACGCCGGCCGGGAAACAGGCCGAAGTGGGCCCATCTGAGAAAGCGGCGCCGCGTGCGCCTACCGGGCCGTCTGTCACTTTCATCGCCGGAATGCCCAACCGCTTCACAGAGACAGTGTGCCAAAAATCAACCCCCGCCAGCATGGATATCTTTTCCTCCAAGGTCATTTGAGCTATTAGGGATTCGATCTTTTTCATTTTCTCATCTTCTCTCATCTTTGACTTTATGGTGCAGTGATCAAGTATCCCATTGTGCTTTAGCCACTACCTCACACAGTTGAGAGATCCCACTCTTCGTAGATCTTTGGGACATCATTGATCAGGCGTCTGGTGTATGCCTCTTTCGGATGCAGAATCACCTCATCGGCAGATCCGTGTTCAACAAATCTTCCACGCTCCATGATGTATACGCTGTCAGAAATATAATACGCCAGGCCGATATCATGGGTGATGAAAATAGGCGTCATCCCGGTTCCATCACGCAGTTGCATCAGCATATCCAGGATGGTCGCGCGTGAACAGGCATCGATCATCGAGGTTGGTTCATCAGCCAGCAGGATATTGGGCTTCAGCAGGAAGATACGGGCGATCATTAAGCGTTGCTGCTGTCCACCGGAGAGCTCAAAGGGATACTTGTTGGTTAATTCCTCGAACTTCAAGTTGACAAAGCCGCACGCCTCTTCCATCAAATCTACTTTTTTCGCATACGGAAGTTCTCGACCGCCGCGCATGTTAATGCAATCTAAAAGCACGGCGTCAATCTTGCGAAAGATGTTATATGAAGAGAACGGATCTTGAAAAATCGCCTGAATCTTTTTCCAGTATTTCTTTCTCTTCTTATGAGTACGGATATCGCGCTTTTTTCCCTGAAAGTAAACCTCACCTTCGGTAGGGTTGATCAGTCCCAAAAGCATCTTTGCCAAAGTGGTCTTTCCACTGCCCGATTCGCCCACGATCGAGACGATTTCGCCCTCGTAGAAATTGAAATCCACATGATCGACAGCTACAGTTTTCTGGCGGCCTACACCAAACACTTTGGTAAGCCCTGACCCGCTCAGGCATATTTTTTTATCGTCAGGCATTTTTTTTGCTCCTCCCTCCGATGAACATCCCTCAGTTCTTTTTCCGAAAGGATACAGCGGTAAGCGCGGCCGTGTCCAAGCCCACGAAGACTCACAGAAGACGTCTTGCATTCTGACCGAACGTATTGACAACGTTCGGCAAACCGGCAGCCAGACGGTGGGTTTTTCAGGTTCGGCGGCACCCCAGGAATGGCAGTCAGTTTGCAAGCCCGCAGACCTTCTTCAGGCACGATGATTGAGCCCATGAGGCCTTTGGCATAAGGGTGGAGTGGATCAAACACAACTTCTTTCGCGGTGCCCTTCTCCACAATCTGTCCTGCGTACATGACCATAATATCATCTACCACATTGTAAAGCAGCGGAAGTTCATGCGTGATAAAGATCAGTGATTTGATGAAACTATTTTTCATCAAGTACTTTAGCATCTTGATGACCATCTTTTGCGAAGTGACATCGAGGGCGGAGGAGGGCTCATCGGCAATCAATACTTTTGGAAAAAGGATCACAGATGTCGCGATCACCGTGCGCTGTTTCATGCCGCCTGAAAGCTCAACAGGGTATTTTTGCAGTACCTCCGCTGGAAGCCCCAAGCTCTCAAAGCCGCCTCTGGCAAGTTTATAAATCTCTTTCTTGGTCTGATATGGATCGTGTGCTTGAACCACATCCTCGATAAAGTTGATGACCTTCTGGGTGGGGTTGAGCGCGTTCATCGCCGATTGGGGGATATAGGAGATCTCTGTCCCCAATATCGATTTACGAATGTCATCAGGATCCATTCCAGAAATATTGCGTCCATCAATGACGATCTCTCCGCACGTATAGTGTAGCGGAGGGAAGTAATACCCCATCAGGCTGAGCGCCAACGTCGACTTTCCACAGCCGGATTCCCCCGCAATTCCCAACGATTTCCCTTCTTCGACCTTGAGAGAAACGTGGTCAACCGCGTAAATATCTTCCTGAAAGCGGGTGATATATTTTGTTGTTAGGTCTCGGACTTCTAGCATTACATTTGACATTTCAACCACCTAGTCCCTCAATGCCGGATTGAATACCTGGTCGAGACCCGTATTCATCAAATTCATCGAGAATGTAACCAGCGCGATGATCACGAGCACGGGAAAGTACGCCCACCATTTTCCCAAGATATGCGCCTGGTAAATCATCGCCCAGTTCATCATCAAACCCAAAGTTGGCACCTCAGTCGTTCTAGGTCCCAACCCAAGGATTGATAACCCGGCCTCCGACAGGATACCAATGGAAATTTGCAGAATCAACGCCATCACGACATAAGAAGCGATGTAGGGCAGAATATCGGCAGCGATGATGTAAGCGATAGAGTGCCCAGATAGTTTCGATAGGTTGACATGGTCGCGATTGCGCAGCGAAACCACTTGCGCCCGCACAGCCCTGGTAGTCCAATACCAGGAAGTAAACCCGATCACTATGGCGATTGTGACAGCGCCACGTTTTTCCTGCCCGATGCTGAATGAAATCAAGATCAACAACACAAAAGTGGGGATGACGGTAAAAAGATTGGTAAAGAACATAATGATGTCATCCACCAGGCCGCCGACGTAACCCGCCAGCAACCCC
>Ga0315550_1002072_pt1 | contig 12324 bp, 13 predicted proteins | sample SalMarSW160190MG_2_FD_203100 | JGI IMG/M metagenome (GOLD analysis project Ga0315550, IMG submission 203100) | Salt marsh sediment microbial communities from the Plum Island Ecosystem LTER, Massachusetts, United States - Salt Marsh Sediment SW1601-90 ... | reverse complement strand
ATCGGGTCGGATGCGCTGGCGAAGGCCAGACAAGAGGGGTCCAAGCGCAAAATGTGCTGCTTCACCTTGGATGGAAAGGTGTCGGTCTTTGGCGGCGAGGCCATCCTGCGCGGCGGCAAGGTCCTCGGAGTGACCACCAGTGGCGGGTACGGCACCACCATAGGTCGCAGCATCGCCTTCGGTTATCTGCCGGCGGCGGACGCCGGCCATGACGACTTCGAGATCGAAGCGTTTTGCGACCGGTTCCCGGCCCGGCGTCATGACAAGCCACTGTACGATCCGACCCGGACCCGACTTCTGATGTGAGGATTTGAGACGAGCCATGCATGAAGTGGAAGCCGCGCTGACACGGATACCCGAACTCGCTGGATTGCCCCGCACATCCGTGACCTGGGAACGCCTGGGCGGCTTGACCAACCGGGTCTACAAAGTGATCGCGGGAGATGCCGCGTACGCGCTGCGCATCCCCGGCGAAGGCACCGGCGACTACATCGACCGCAATGTCGAGGCGCACAATGCCCGCGTTGCTGCCGCCGCCGGCGTCGGTGCCCAGGTCCTCTACTGCGACGAGAGCGACGGCCTGATGCTGACCCGCTATCTCGACGGGTGCGTGACCATGAGCCCGGCGCAATTCCGCGACCGTCCCGGCGCACCGGCGCGGGCCGCCAAAGCCCTCAAGCGCATGCACACCTGCGGCCAGGCGTTTCAGTTCCGTTTCGAGCTGTTTTCCATGATCGATTCATATCGCGATCTGCTGAAAACGCGCGATGCGCAACTGCCGTTCGGTTATGACGTGGCGGTGGCGAAAGCGGAGTCCGTGCGCCCGGTGCTCGACCTGTCGCCGCCGCCGTTGGCCCCGTGCCATTGCGATCCGCTGGCCGAGAACTTTCTCGACGATGGCACCCGCATGTGGATCGTCGATTGGGAATATTCCGGTATGAACGATCCCATTTGGGATTTAGGCGATGTGTCTGTGGAAGCGGAATTCGACGAAACCCAGGATCGGGAAATGATGACCGCCTACTGCGATGGCCCGGCGCCAGCGGCCATTTACGGCCGCATGATCATCTACAAGGCCATGTGTGATTTGCTGTGGACCCTGTGGGGCCTGATTCAGCATGTGGACAAGAATCCGGCAGAAGATTTCTGGGCTTATGCAACGCGCCGATTTGCGCGCTGTACCGCCCTGATGAACAGCGATCGGTTCGCCGAAAGCGTGGCCGCGGTGAAACGGAATGGGTAAACTTCCCGGCCGCACGATCAGAAGGTTCCCTGGATGACGGTTACGCTGCACACGCGCGCCGATATTACCCTGGATGTCTACGGCCGGGTCGCCTGGCAAGGCGAGGACGTTGTTCTCGACCCGGCGGCGCTGGCGCGCATCGGCAACTGCCGCACCGCTTTCCTGCGCCTGATCGAGGATCCGGAAGTGGTCGTCTATGGTGTGACCTCCGGCTATGGGCAGATGGCGCACCTGCGTTTTACGCCGGAGGAGCGGCGCACGCATGCGGCCAAACCGGCACATACCGCCATGGCCAGTTTCGGCGAGCCGCTGCCCGAGCGGGTGACCCGCGGCATGGTGCTGGCGCGACTGGCCAACTTCGTCGATGGCCACGCGGCCGTATCGCCCGCCCTGGCGGAAGCCGTGGCCGGGTTGTTGTCGGGGGCGCCGCTGCCGCCAGTGCCGGCGCTCGGCAATGGATGCCCCGGCGAAATCCTGGCCCTGTCGCATCTGCTGACGCCAATGGCCGAAACATTCGATCTGGGCGAGAAGGAATCCTTGGCCCTGGTGAATGGCAGTCCGTGCGCCGCGGCGCTGATCGCCGATGCGACTCTCGCCGGGCGCAACCGCTTGGCCCTGGCGGCGCAGATCTTCGCCCTGTCGATCGAGGCGCTGAAGGCGCCTTTGGGAGCCTATGACGAGGCCTTGGACGAGCTGTGGGGCGATGCGCACGAGGCGGCGGCCCTGCGGTCCCTGCGCGCCTGGCTGGAGGGTCTCAATTGGGATGACGACGGGCGGCGGCCCTATCAGGCGCCGGTGAGTTGGCGCATCGTGCCGCGGGTTCTCGGTCAGGCCTGGCGCAGCCTGGCGACGGCGGAGGACGTGGCGGCCACGTCCTTGCGCTCGGTCTCCGATAATCCGGTGTTCCTGCCGCCGGATGAGGCGCATCCGAACGGCCGGGTGTTCTCCACCGGAGGCTACCACAATGCCGCGGCCTATCCGGCCTTGGACAACCTGGCGGCGTGTTGGGCCGATCTGGCGCTATTGTGCGACCGGCAGGTGACCAAGCTGATGGACGGCAAGGTCTCGTTGCTGCCGCACCTGCTGATGGAGGAAGACGGCTATCTCGGCTGCCTCGGGTTCTCCGCGGCCGGATACGCCGAACAGGCGCGGCAGGCGGCACAGCGCAGTTTCCTGCCCGGCAGCGAGGGCGGCGGCTTCGCCCAGAACGACGTGGCCGTGCCCACCTTTCTCAGCTGGCGAAAGGAGGCCGAGGCCGGCCTCTGCCTGGAGGCGGCCCTGGCCATCCTGGCGGCCATCGCCAGCCAGGCTCTGTACATCACCGAGCGGCCGGTGCCGCCGCGCCTGCGCCCGTTCGTGGAGGTGGTCCGCCAGGTTTTTCCACCGGTGAGCCGCCGCCGCCCGCTGGGTCCCGATGCGCAAGCCCTGCACGGAGCGCTGCGATCCCGGGTGTATGCCGGCGATGTGGCGGAAAATAATCACGCCTTTTCAGCGTCTTCCCATTAGCCCCAAATTTGTTCTAGCACCTCACAGGCCGGGTCCGTTAACCTGTCGGACAAGGCAAAAAGAACGTGGGTCACAGGGAGTACGAAGTGATGAGCAGCAGCCCCCAGACGGGCCGCCCAAACGCCGCGCGTCCGCAGGAGCCGGCCGGCCAGCGGCCGTTGCCGCCCGGTGTGGTCGGCTTGGCGAACTTGGAGCGCGGCCAGCGCCCCGAACGCCGCGAAATCGCGCCGAGCGGCACGCTCATGGTCGGCGAGGGCATCGAGGTCAAGGGCAAGATCGAATGCTGCCAGCGCCTGGTGGTGGAAGGCCACGTGCAGGCGGATATGTCTGCCGAGGCCCTGGAGGTCCTGGCCAAGGGCCTGTTCGAGGGCACGGCGGAGGTTGAAACCGCCGAGATCGCCGGCACCTTCGACGGGGCTCTGACCGTTCGTGGCCAGTTGACCATCAAGGAACATGGCCGCGTCTCCGGCACCATCCGCTATGGCCGCATCCTCATCGAGGCCGGCGGCGAGATTTCCGGCGAGGTGGACACGGCACGCCTGGCGGAAAGCCGGCGTTCAACCAACTTGGCCGGGGCGGCGGCCTCCTAGGCGTTTCATCCCCTGGCAAGGCTGGCCACGATCGCCCGGTGCACGGCAATATAGCCGGGCGCCTGAATGGCGATCTTGTCGGCCAACAGACCATGCGCAGACGGCAAAGCGTGAAACGGCAGTGCCGGATAGGCGTGATGCTCGGCATGGTAGGGCATGTTCCAGGCCAACCGGCGCATCAGCCACGTGGACCGCGTGGTGCGCGAGTTGCGCAACATGTCGGCGACCAGTGGGCATCCCGTGTGTTCGGCCAGCAGGAATAATCGCAAGGCCGGCTGCCCGAGCACAACCGGCGCCAGCCAGTAAAGCACCGCGGCCCAACTGCCGGCGGCCAGGGACGCGACGGACACGGCGCCATAAAGCAACAACACGATGCGCGCCTCGCGCCCGATGGCGGCCTGCTGCCGTGCCCGTATGAACGGCGCATCGACGCGGCCGGCCGCGTGGCGCAGCAGGGTCGTGGCTCGCTCTCGCCAATAGGGCAGGCCGGAGACTGCCATTAAGTACGCTTTCAGGGTAGCCGGCTTGGCCGTGGCCAGCTCTGGGTCGCGTGCCGGGTCCTGGGTATGGCGATGGTGGGCGAAGTGGAAGGCGCGGAAGTATTCCGGCGGCAACAACAATACCAGTCCGCAGACCCAGGCGACGGCATCGTTCAATCGGCGGCTGGCGAAGGCGGTACGGTGAATGGTCTCGTGCAGGGGGGCGAACAGAAACACCAGAACGACCCCATGAATGACCAGCGCCGGCAGCAGCCACGCCGAGCCCATTGCCCCGGCGATCGCCGCCCCGGTGACCGTCAGTCCAGCGCCATGGCCGACCAATTGCCGCAGCCCGGCCGCATCCGAGCGCCGGCAGAGTGCCTTGAGAGCGGCCTTGTCGATGGCGGTGTCCGGGGCAAACGTCTCGTCCATGGGTGTATTATACGAAATATTCCAATGCCGCGGATCGGACTGTCTTCATTCCGTCTTCTCACTCCGCCGTATACGTGCTCGTCTTTGTCCGGCATCCTTCCAGCGCCAGCGGGTGAGGGCAGGGGCCGGGACGATGGACTGGATAATCCGTTAACCTCTGGCGCGTAGCCTACCGAAGAGACCGGCAAACCAACGAAAGAAGCCTTCCGGCCCATGCTGCGTTCTCTGTCAATGATGTTGCCTCTGCTCCTAGCCTTCGGGGTGGCCGGTTCGGCCGAGATTCCCCCATCGGCCCTGGACTCGGATTACTCCGAATGCATGCGTTCGAAAGACGACTCCATTGACAAGACCAACTGGGCCAACTATTGCGCGTGCGCGTTGCAGGGCGTTCAGGAGCACTTCGACCTGGAGGAATACACGGCCTTGTTCCAGGCCATGCAATCGCACCAACCGGGCGAAGCCGGCTCCGTCGCCAAGCTTGAAGAGATCAGATCGGCGTGCGAGGCTGAGACGCTCGACTAAGATGGCGGCACAATGACATGAATCTCCTTGCCGCCTTCATCGGCGGGTATGCCGCCATCCTGGGCGCCGTCTTCATCATGCAGCGCGCGTTGCTCTACCCCGCCGGCAAGGATGTTCCCGATGCCGCCTTGGCCGCCGTTGCCGGTATCCGCACCGTCACAACCGAAACCCCGGATGGCTTGCACCTGACCCATTGGTACCGGCCGCCAGCCGAACCCAACGGGCCAGTTCTGGTGGTCTTCCACGGCAACGCCGGCCATGTGGGCGACCGGGCGCCCAAGCTGGTCGAGCTGATGCGCGCCGGGTTTGGCTTGCTGCTCGCCGGCTATCGTGGCTATGGCGGTAACCCGGGCCGGCCGAGCGAGGCGGCCCTCAGCGCCGATGCGCGGCTCCTGCTCGACTGGCTGGCGGGGCAGGGGGTATCGCCGGAGCGCACCGTGCTCTACGGCGAATCCCTGGGCACCGGCATCGCCGTTAAGATGGCCACGGAACGGCCGGCGGCGGCAGTGATTTTGGAAGCGCCCTATACCTCCGTGGCCGCGGTGGCACAGGCGCGCTACTGGTATCTTCCCGCCCGCTGGATGGTGCTGGACCGCTGGGATTCTCATGCGCGCATCGACCGCATCAACGCGCCACTGTTGCTCATGCACGGTCTGCGCGATCGCACCATTCCGGTGCGTTTCGGTCGCCGCCTCTTCGCCGCGGCGGCCGAACCAAAGGAAATCCTGCTGGTGGACGACGCGGAGCATAGCAACCTCTACGACACCCCCGTCGTGTCGCGAAAGGTCATCGAATTCGTGCGCAGCCACGTCACGCCGCCGCGTTAATTGACGCCAAAGCGCCGAAAATCAACGAAAAGTTGCGGTGCCAGGGGATCCGTTAACAAATTAACAACCTTTATTTGGCCCAATCCCCTTAGGTTTTTTCGCACCAGGGTGAACTCTCGCGATGAGTGGCATCGAGGACTTGCGTCAACGCGTCCAGGACGCGGAACAGCACTTCGGTTTGGCCCGGGAAGAACAGGCCAAATACAGCACGCGTCTCATCGGACTGATCGACGAAGTCGAAGGGCGCCTGCGTGCCCAGCAGGTCGAAATCGAGCGGCAGCAGGCTATACTGGCGGACATCGGTGAAGAGGCGGCCAAGGAACGAGAGTACGCCAGCCGCTTCGAGCGCGAGAACGAACAACTCCGCGCCATGCTGCATTCCCTGCTGCATGCCATCGAGACCGGCACGCGCGGCAATTTCTCCGAGATCATGCACGTCCTTGATGAAAAGGTCAGCGCCCTTATCTCCGGCAGTGCGCTCTCCGGCAATGCGGAGGCCCCCGAGGCCCCCGAGCCCATCGCCGAGCCGGTGAATGAACCGGTCGACGAAGTATCCGAAGAATCGAAAATCGTCGCTGAACCAGAGTCGGAACCGGGGCCGTTTTCCGAGCCGGAATTGGCAGCCGATCCCGAACCGGAGATGGCGGTCGATCCGGTACCGGAAATCGTTGCTGAACCGGAAGCCGTTGCCGGGCCAGAACCCGAGATGGTCGTGGACCCGGAACCGGAGCCCGTCGCCGAACCGGAAGCTGCCACCATGGCGGAGCCGGAAATGGCGGCCGAAGCGGAGCCGGAGATAGTCACCGAAACGGAAGCCGTTGCCGAGTCAGAACCCGAGATGGCCGCGGACACTGAATCACTGCCTGTCGCCGAACCGGATGCCATCGCCGAGGTAGTGTCGGAGATGACGGCGGAGCCGGAACAGGAAAGCGTATCCGAGTCGGAAGCCGTCGCTGAACCTGAACCCGAGATGATTGCCGCAGCGGCGCCTGAGCCGGAGATGGCTGTCGAGGCCGAGGTCGAAGAGGCAGCTGTTTCACCGGCGGAAGACACTGTCACCGTGGATAATCTTGAGGCTGCCAAGCGTGAGTTGGCGGCGGCATCGAACGTGCAGAACACGGATTCCGATAGCTTGCATGAGATCATGGATCGGGTTTCGAGATTGGTGCGCGAAGCGGAAGCCGACGACACCGCCGCCCCTCCGGCCACGCCGGCCGCACCGGCAAAGAAGTCGGCCGCCGGTTAAGACGGAATGGAATCTAAGGCTGGCCGGTCACCCTTGCGCTCGTAGCGCCGCCAGTGCCGCGGGCGTATCGACATCCAGCAGCACGCCGTCGCCGGAGCGCGTCTCGTCCATGGCGACCTCGCACACCACATCCGTGTAATCGCCCAGCAAGGCGCGGGCACCGACATCCCCGGCGATATCCTGCATCTCGGGCACGAACCGGCGGGCGAGGAGCACCGGATTGCCGCGCTTGCCCTGCCACGTGGGAACGCAAATGGCGCGCCCCTCCAGCGGATCGAAGGCGGCGGCCAATCGGGCGAGGACCGCGGCGGAGACGCGCGGCATATCGCCCAGGCACACCATCACCCCGTCCGCGTCCTCGGGCAACGCCGCCAGGCCGCGGCGCAGGGAGGTGCTCAGGCCGGCCGCGTATTCAGGGTTATGCACGAATGTCAGGGGCAGGCCGGCCAGCGCCGCTTGCACCCGCTTGCGCTGGTGGCCGGTGATGACCATTACCGGATCAAGCCCGGCGGCCAGCACTTGCGAGATCACGTGAGCCACCATGGGCTTGCCGTCCACGGCGGCGAGCAGCTTGTTTTCCGCGCCCATGCGCCGCGACTGTCCGGCGGCCAGGATCAGGGCGGCGATGCGCGGCGCCCGCGCCACCTCGGGCGGCGGTTCGCTCTCCACCGCCGCGGCGCGCGGCAGCGGCCGTGCCGAGATCTCCTTGAGCAAGCCACCGGCGCCCATGTTCATGACGTCGCCGGGGCGGACCGGTACGTCGGCGATCAAACGCTGCAGCACCCAGTCGAAGCCGTTGAGTTTCGGCGATCGGGCGCAGCCGGGCAGGCCGATCATCGGCGTCTTGCCGGCGTGGCCAAGCAACAGCAGGTTGCCCGGATCCACGGGCATGCCGAAATGCTCCACCACGCCGCCGGCTGCGACGATTCCGGCGGGCACCACGTCGCGCCGGTCGACGATGGCGGAGGCGCCGGAGATCAACACGATCTCGCAGCCGTCCTCGCACAACGCGCGAATGGCGTCGGCGACGGTGGCTGCGTCATGGGCGCAACGCCGCTCGTCCGCCGGTGGGCAGTCGAGAGCTGCCAGGCGGGCGTCCAGCGCGGTCTTGGTCTTCTCCAAGAGGCTGTCCTTGCCGCCCGGAAGGCTGGTCTGCACCAACCCAACGCGGCGCGGCTGAAAGGCGGCGACCCTTAGGAGCGGTCCATCGCCATGCTGCGCGGCCTGCAAACATTTTTTCAAGGCCGAGCCGGCAACGGCGAAGGGAATGATCTTGATGGTGGCCGCCATCTGCCGCGGCGCCACCGGCTCGAACGGCGGCAGGGTCGCCACGGTGATCGACTCATCCACCTGGTTGAGGGCATCCAGCCGCGCCCGGTCGACCAGCAGCAGGCCGCGGGCCTGGGCGATCAAATTGACGCGGCCGGTGAAGGCGGCGCTGGACTTGAGGTGGGCGCCGCAGACCGCGCCTGCCAAGGCGGTGGCAGCGGCGTCCTCGTGCACGTCGCCGGGCTCCAGCCGGGCGGCCACGACGCTGGTCACCCCGGCGTCGCGAAGGGCGGCGATGTCGGCCGCCGCGAGCACGCGCCCCTTCTTGAAGCGGCTGGCCCCGGCCGCCAGGGAATGGGCAAGGATCGCGCCCTCGGCCTGGTCCAGGGGTGTGTCACCGAAGTTCATTGTGCCGCCACGGAGGCAGGGGTCGCCGCGCCGTGCAAGGCCTGGGTCGCCTGGGCCAGTATAGAAACCGCGATCTCGGCGGGGCTCTTGGCGCCGATGGCCAGGCCGGCGGGGCCATGAATGCGGGCTAGGCGGGCCTCGTCCAGACCCTCCGCCCGCAGCCGGTCCAGGCGCTTGGCGTGGGTGCGCTTGCTGCCCAAGGAGCCGATGTAGAAAGCGTCGGAGGTCAGAGCGATCAGCAGGGCCGGATCGTCCAGCTTGGGATCGTGGGTCAAGGTCACCACCGCCGTGCGCCGGTCCGGGCGGAGCGCCGTCATTGCCGCATCCGGCCATTCGGTCATCATGGTCACATCCGGGAACCGCGCATCCGTGGCCCAGGCGCGGCGCGGGTCGATCACGGTGACGTCGTACCCGGCCAGCATCGCCATGGGCACCAGGGCCTGGGCGATGTGCACCGCCCCGACGATGATCATTCGCAAAGGCGGGTTGAAGACGTGCACGAACAGGCTGGTGTCGGGCAGGGCGCCACTGCGATCCTCGGCGACCGCCCGGCGGACCCGGTCGAGCACGACCCCGGCCAGGGTCAGATCGCCGATGACGTCGGCACCGTCCAGCACCGCTTGCCGGCCGGTCTCCAGATTGGTGACCATGGCCACCGGCCTTTTGCCGGCGCGGGCGGTGAGCAGTGCATCGAGCACGGGGCGTTGCATGGCCGGGTTTACTCCAGGCGCTCGACAAAGACGCGCACGGTGCCGCCGCAAGCCAGCCCAACTTCCCAGGCGGTCTCGTCAGTGACGCCGTATTCCAAAAGCTTTGGCGTGCCGCTGGCCATCACAGCGTTGGCCTCGTGCACCACCGCGCCCTCGATGCACCCGCCGGAGACGGAGCCGAGCATGTTGCCCTTGTCATCCACCACCAGTTGGCTGCCCACCGGACGGGGCGAGGAGCCCCAGGTGGCGACCACCGTGGCCAGCGCCACGCCGCGCCCCTGGTCGCGCCAGCGGGCGGCCTGTTCCAGCACGTCCTCGGCCGGGCTGGAGGAGGCGCCGGTCATGTCACGGCCTTCCGTCGCTCGGACGCCGCCTCTAACCGGCGGCTGACCGACTCGCTCAACACCTCGGTCAATTGTGCCAGGCTTTCCAAGTTGTGCACCGTGCGGAAATCGTCCACGTGCGGCATGATTGCCCTCGCTCCCAATGATTTTGGTTCGTACCCCTCATAACGCAAGAGCGGGTTGAGCCAGACCAGGCGCCGACACGACCGGTGCAGGCGCTCCATCTCGCCGCGTAACCCTTCCGCATTGTCCCGGTCCAGGCCATCGGATATGAACAGTACCACCGCGCCCTGGCCCAGCACCCGGCGGGCCCAGGTGCGGTTGAACTCGTGCAGGCAGGCGCCGATCCGGGTGCCGCCGGCCCAGTCGACCACCGCCGCCGCCACCTTTTCCAAGGCCACGTCGATATCCTTGTGCCGCAGGAAGCGGGTGACATTAGTCAACCGGGTGCCGAAGACGAAGCTGTGCACCCGGTCCCGGTCACTGGTGATGGCATGCAGGAAGTGCAGCAGCATCCGCGAATAGCGGCTCATGGAGCCGGAAATGTCGCAAATGACCACCAGGGGCGGGTGACGCCGCCGCTGCTGCTTCCAGCGCAACGGGATGGTATCGCCGCCGGAGCGCAACGCCGCCCGCATGGTGGCGCGCAAATCCGCCCGGTTGCCGGATTGCGCCGGGCGGAAGCGGCGCGTCGGCAAGGTCATGATCGGCAGGCGCATGGCGGCGATGGCGGCCTTGGCTGTGGCGATTTCCACCGTCGACATCTGCTCGAAATCCATGTGTCGCAAGACCTCGCGGTCGGAGAAGGTCATCACCGCGTCGATCTCCACCTCGTCCTTGGCGGGCTCGGCCCCGGCCTTGTCACCGGGGTCGCGGCCAGCGAGCAAGGCTTCGGCCAAGCGGCGGCTGACGGCGTTCTCTACCTCGGGGCGCATGCCGGCTGTCGGCTGCACGTCGGGCAGCAGCAGGGCCATCATGCGCTCCAGGATCTCCGGGTTGCGCCAGAAGATCTGAAAGGCCTGGTCGAACAGTTCCTGCTGGTCGCGGCGGTTGACGAAGACCGCGTGCAAGGCCCAGTAGAAATCATCGCGCCGGCGCAGGCCCACCGCCTCGACCGCGCGAATGGCGGCCAGCACTTTGCCCGGACCAGTCGGCAGGCCGGCGGCACGCAAGGTGCGGCCGAAGTGCATGATGTTTTCGGCCAGGCGTCCGTCGGGTTCGGTGTGCGCCGTCGGCATGGCGGATCAGCCGGCCGCGGCGGCGCGCTTGACCTCGTCCAGGATCTCGGCGGCGGCGCTGCCGCGCACCTTGGCGATGTCGTCCTGGTACTTCAGCAAGACGCCCAGGGTGTTGTCGATGGTCTCCGGGTCGAGCGATATCTTGTCGAGTTGGGTCAGCGCATCGGCCCAGTCGATGGTCTCGGCGATGCCTGGCAGCTTGAAGAGGTCCATGCCGCGCAGCTCCTGCACGAAGGCGACGATCTCGCGGGCCAGGCTGGCGGGGGCGTTGGGTGCCTTGACCGTGAGTATCTCAAGCTCGCGGGCCGCATCCGGATAGTCGAGCCAATGATACAGGCAGCGGCGCTTAAGAGCGTCGTGGATTTCCCGCGTGCGGTTCGAGGTGATGATGACGATCGGCGGTTCCGGCGCCTTGATGGTGCCCAGCTCCGGAATGGTGATCTGGTAGTCGGAGAGCACCTCCAGGAGGAAGGCTTCGAACGGTTCGTCGCTGCGATCCAGTTCGTCAATCAAAAGCACCGGCGGCCCCGCCAGGTCCGGTTGCAGGGCCTGCAGCAGCGGCCGCTCGATCAGGAAACGCCGGTCGAAAATCTCGGTGGCCAAGGTTTCCCGGTCGCGGTCGCCGATGGCTTCGGACACCCGGATCTCCACCATCTGCCGGGGGTAGTTCCATTCGTAGACGGCGGCGCTGACATCCAGGCCCTCATAGCACTGCAGGCGCAACAGGCGGCGGCCCAGGACCGTGGCCAGGACCTTGGCGATCTCGGTCTTGCCGACGCCTGCCTCGCCCTCCAGGAACAAGGGCCGGTGCAGGGAGAGGGACAGGAACAGGACCGTGGCCAAGCTGCGGTCGGCCACATAGTGGCCGCGCGTCAAAACCTCATGGGTCGCATCGACGGAGTTGGGAAGGGTGTGTGTATTCGCCATCGCCGGGCCTTTTCTGAGCGGCGAAGGGGACGCCGCAAGCTCCCGAACTATAATCCCTTTTACCCGCCGGGCGCTACTTCTGGGTCCATTTGTTGTCTGGCATCAAAAACCAGGTGCCTTTGGGGGCCTTCGCCAGAATCTCCTTGGCGTAGACGCGGCCGACCTGATCGGCGGAGACGCCCTGGGCGGCGGCCCGCTGGGCATAGATCTCCTGGCGCTTGGCATTGATCTTTGCCACCTCGGCGGCGGCGCCGGCATCGCGGGCCACCGCCAGGCCGTCGAATCGTTCCCCGACGGCACCGGAGGCGCGCAACTCATCCAGGGATTGGGCCGCCGCCGGTGCCGCGGTCAGGCCGCCGGCCAACAGGGCCACCATCAGTACAATCAGCGAAAAACCCGTTCTCCAGCGCATGCGCATACCCTCCATGGGACCCTAGCCGAGGCGGCGGTGCCTTGTGCCGGCGCCACGTGGAATCAAAAGACGTTCGGATTGGCCTGGATATCCTCCTTGGCCTTTTCCTCAAGCTTTACACGCACATCCGCGTCCAGCTTGATATTCAGATTAATGGTGATCGGCTCCTTC
>Ga0315550_1002070_pt1 | contig 12327 bp, 12 predicted proteins | sample SalMarSW160190MG_2_FD_203100 | JGI IMG/M metagenome (GOLD analysis project Ga0315550, IMG submission 203100) | Salt marsh sediment microbial communities from the Plum Island Ecosystem LTER, Massachusetts, United States - Salt Marsh Sediment SW1601-90 ... | reverse complement strand
AATTCTGGCACGAGAGTATGGTATTCCGGCGGTAGTCGGTTGTCTTGAGGCAACAAGGAAAATAAAAACCGGGGATAGAGTGAAAGTTAACGGTGACCTGGGGCTAGTCTATATATTGCAAAAGGCCTAGCAGTTCGTCGTTACATAGATGAATAGACTCATTTACTTAGCTGATAGCACGGAAATAGATAACAGAAGTTGCCTGGAATAAAGAGCGTGATAGTGATTGTCCAAGCTGAACCGGAAGCCATCGAGGTAGATATTTCGAGGATAGCTATCATTGTCGTAGATATGCAAAATGCGTTTGTAAATGCGGGTGGCTATTATGACATTATCGGCCATGATATTTCAGTTACTCGGAGAATAATCAAACCCTGCGCTAAAATAGTCGGCACCGCCCGCCAAAAGGGAATCAAGATTATATACTTGCAGATGGCATACAGTCCAGACTTATCAGACAGTGGAGGGATGGACTCCCCGGCCTGGCGTAAATCAAAGGGATTGGCATTCATATACCAGCACCCTGAATTGAAAGAAAAACTCCATGTTTACGGGACATGGGGAGTTTCTATCATAAAAGAACTGAAGCCGCAGCCGGATGATATCGTTGTCAGGAAGCAAAAATACGATGGTTTTATTGGAACGAATTTAGACATCGTCCTGCACACCTGCAGTGCCAGATATCTGATATTCGTGGGAACAGCAACAAATATTTGTGTCGAATCTACGCTTAGGCATGCTTTTTCGCTGGAGTATTTCCCCATTCTTGTTTCAGATGCAACAAGTCAGATAGGGCCGGATGCAATGCAAGATGCGACCATTTCCAATGTCCTCTCTAATTTCGGATGGGTAACAACTTCAGAGAAGCTCTTAAAAGCGCTGGCAGTTACAGATAATCCTTGACTAAGGATACTATTATTATAAGGGGAGAAGCTAGTATTATGTCCAAGAATTGGATATTCTGGCTGGAGGAATTGGACCAAGAGCAAAACGATATTGTAGGCAGGAAGTGTGCAAACCTGGGTGAGATGACCAGGATGGGCCTGCCAGTGCCTCCAGGATTCGCTCTCTGTGTTGAAGCCTACCAGGATTTTATGAAGATGACAGGCGTGGCTCATGAGATACGGGAGTGTATAAGTCTCTTCGGCGGCGTTCCCAAGGAACGAGGTCAGTTTAACGAACTAAGCACCAGGATACGTCGTGTCGTACAATCGAAAGTTATGCCTAAAGAGATGGAAAATATAATATTAACATACTATCGTGAACTGTGCCAGAGGTCCAACAAGCCGGATGTTGCCGTCTCGGTCCGTTCGGCCGGGCCGGTGAGTCGCCCCGGTCAGTATGAGACTTATCTTAATATAATCGGGGAATCGGAAATATTGGATAAGGTCAAAGGGGTCTGGGCAAGCACATTTAATCCCAGGTCTCTGGATTTTAGAAGCCAGAAGAGAATGCCTTTGGATACGGATCCAATCGGTGTAGCGGTATTGAAAATGGTTAACGCCAGAGCTGCCGGAGTTATTTTCACCGCTGATCCTAATACTGGCGATACTTCAAGGATGATTATTGAAGCCAATTGGGGGCTTGGGGAAAGCGTCGTAAACGGCGAGTCAACACCTGATATCTATATCGTGAACAAAGATAGTCTGGAAGTGGAGGAAAAGAAACTAGGACCAAAATACAGATGCGTGATTCCCGGTGAGGCAGGGGTAACCGAGATGGCAACACCCCCGGATAAGGTCAGCGCTTTCTGCCTAAGTGACGAAGAGGTTAAAGCTATAGCTAAATTGGGAAAGATACTGGAAGACCACTTTGGTGTGTCCCAGGATGTAGAGTGGGCTATAGACCAAGACGCAATCTCACCTAATAATATCGTCTTACTTCAGGCTCGACCGGAGGTTATAGCCCAGAAAAAGACCTCTATTGACCAGATTGTAGACTTGATGATGGAACGTTTCTCGGGTGGGGCGAAATTTGGGGACGGTATTTAATAGCCGGGTAAGACGGGATAAATTATCCCTGCGGGGCAATCGACTCGTTTCCAAAATGAGTCGCCGATTTTAGCAGACAAAAGGATGGAACTTTGAAATGGTGCAATCAAAGGGAGAAATCAGCTTTATCGATACCACGATAAGAGATGGTAATCAAAGTCTCTGGGATGCTACCGGACTCACCACAGCTATGATATTATCTATTGCTCCCACCATAGACAGGGCAGGGTTTGCAGCTGTGGACTTTATGACCGGAATGCATATGGCCGTAAGTGTACGGTGGCACAAGGAAAATCCGTGGGAGAAAATGAGACTGATCAGTAAGGCAATGCCAAACACTACTTTGAGGTTTGGGGGCACTGGCAGAAGGTTTATGGGATGGAAACGGATCCCGGAGTCAGTTATGGCCTTGGCTCTTAAGCTGATTGTAGCCAGCGGAGTAAAGCAGGTCTGGATATCGGAACCTTCATTCGATGTTGACCTTATTTTGCGGCAGGCTGAGATAACCAAAGATGCCGGAGCTGAAAAATTCATAGTAGCGCTACCATATACCATCAGTCCTATCCATATTGATGAATATTACGCCCAAAAAGCGGGAGAAATCGCTGCAAGTCCCTATGTAGATATTATATATATTAAAGACCCTGGAGGATTACTGACAGTCGACCGCATACGAAAGTTGGTACCGGCCATTCAAAAACGTATCCGGGGTTTACCTCTGGAAATCCACTCTCATTGTAATACCGGGCTGGCTCCACTGGTCTACCTGGAAGCTGTTCAACTGGGTGTCAAGACAGTGCATACTGCCAGCTTGCCCCTTGCTAATGGTTCTTCTCAGCCATCTACGGAGAATATTCTGAAAAATATCCGCCGCCTTGGCTATTCGGCCACCTTGACTGAAGAGGCCCTGGACGCAATGGCTGCCCATTTTCGTGATTTAGCCGATAGGCAAGGGCGGCCGCTCGGCGCGCCCGTGGAATACGATGCGTATTACTATGAACATCAAGTGCCCGGAGGAATGCTGACAACACTCAAGCGACAGCTCGTCGAGACGAAGATGGAAGACCGCCTCGAGGATGTGCTCGAGGAGATAATCCAGGTACGTAAAGATCTCGGTTACCCGGTTATGGTTACGCCTTTTTCCCAGTTTGTAGGTTCACAGGCTACGATGAACGTTATTACCGGCAAACGATACAGCCAGGTACCTACGCAGGTAATTGATTATGTAGCCGGGTATTATGGTACTTCACCGGCCCCAATCGACCAAAACGTGATGGATAAAATTACCGGTTTACCCCAGGCCAAGAGCATTATAAAAGCTGGACTCGTTGAGCCGTCTATGGAAGGGCTGCGCCAGAAAGTCGGGGTTAAATATTCCGATGAGGAATTCCTTATGAGGCTCGCTCTAACCGACAAGGAAATTGATGACATGCTCGCGGCCGGCCCGATAAAGACGGAATACCCCTAACGACTCATTAGCTGCAAAGAGATTACTTCTGCAGTTGGGCCAGTAATTTTGACCGAAAGTACTCAATCTGGTAATTGATAGTTCAATTCAGCTTAAGAAGATATTACCCAGGTAGGAAGGAGAATTATGAAGAAAATAATCATCATTGCTACCTTGGATAATAGAGACCAAGAGGTCAGCTACTTAAAGGAATGTATCTTGAGGCGAGAATGCCAGCCTCTTATCATTGATATTGGCTTTAGAGGAGAGCCGAGGCTAGAGGCAGACATTACTGCTGACGATGTGGCCAAAGCTGCCGGTGAAAAGATAGAGACGTTGCGGGACCCCCAAGAAAGGAAGAGAGCCACCGAGGTAATGATTAAGGGCGCAATTGCTAAACTGGGCGCCTTATGCCAGGTAGGGCAGGTAGCAGGTATGATCTCCCCGGGTGGCTTGACTACTTTAGGCATGGCCTCCGCTATCATGAGAGAAATGCCGTACCAAATTCCCAAGCTTATTGTCTCAAGTGCCGCCTCCTCACCGGGTGTTAACAGGCTCTTCGGTGCTACGGGGATAACCATAATGCATTCGCTAATTGACATTAGAGGGCTTAATCGCTTACTCAAAGTCCAGCTGGATAGAGCAGCCGCGGCTATCTGTGGCATGGTGGAAGCTGAAATTTCTCCTTCCTCCCCCGAGGAAGAAAAGCCGAGGATTGCCATGAGTACTTACTCCTACGTGGATAACTGCTCCCGCTATATCAGAGAGTTGTTAAAAGACAAATACGAGCTTATCGGCTTCCATGCCACTGGAATGCCAGAGGTAGCCATGGAAAAGCTCATCGAGGAAGGCTTCTTTAACGGCGTTATTGATTTAGTGCCGTCCAGCATAACCAATGAGAAGTTCGGCGGTTCGCGGACCTCTTGGACCAGGCGCTTAGAAGTAGCCGGGGAAAAAGGTTTACCACAGGTGGTAGCCACAGCGGGGGTGAACACCATTTCACGCACTGGGCTCACTGCCGAAGAATTAGCTCCAGAGCTTAAGATACGGAAACACTATATTATGGATGCGCAACGGGTGACCATGTTTCTAAATAAGGAGGAATTAAAGAACATTGCCTCAATCTATGCTAAGAAGCTCAACAAGGCGGTTGGTCCAACTAAGTTCCTCATCCCCAAGAATGGTTGGATCTCTATAGAAAAAATAGGTAGCGACTTCTATGATCCGCAGTGTATTCAGGCCTTTATTGATGGGCTTAAAGAGAAGTTAAAGCCAGAGATTGAATTAAGAGAGGTAGATGCCAACATCGATGACCCGGCTTTCGGCCAAGCAGTCGTTGACGCCTTTAGGGAGGTAATGGAACTGAAGGGTGGCTAACAAGAAGAGAAAAGGTATTTCTCGGCGCGGCGGATAGGGGACGATTATCGCTGACGGTCTACAGATGGCGCCTGATGAATCGTTGCCAATAGCGACAAGGTGGCTACTTGACTCTATTGGTGATGTGGGTAGGTCTACTATTTCTTCTCTATATATGTTAATCTTTGCACTTGAGTAAATGATTTTTACTACACTTCCAATCAAATGGATTGTTCCATGTAATCTGATATCTCTAAAATGGACAACCCATTGATAATTTGATAAATTAAAGCCTCATATCCTTCCATGAATTGTGTTCTCCTTACGAGGCAGGGTGAAGGAGAGGGGGAGGAATTTGGAAGAGGGGCGGCAGCCCCTCTTAAACGCCCCGTTTCAGGCATTTCCTTTTAAAACCTAAACTTCTTTCTTTTCTTCCTTCCATATCTGCCCGCCCTCGGGCAGGACGAAGAGGTCTTCGCCGCCGAGCTTGGCGGAAAGCGTATCTCTCAAGGCGGCGATGGGGACGCGTATCTGGTTCATGGTGTCCCGCTCGCGGATGGTAGCCATCTTATCTTCCAGCGACTGAAAGTCCACGGTGACGCAGTAGGGGGTGCCGAGCTCGTCCTGGCGGCGGTAGCGGCGGCCGATGGCCTGGGTATCGTCGTATTGGGTGACGAAGCAGGGACGCAGGTCGGCATAGACTTCTTTGGCCACCGCCGACAGGTTTTCCTTGCGGCTCAACGGCAAAATGGCCACCTTGATGGGCGCCAGGTCGGTGTGGAAGTGGAACAGCACCCTTAGCTCGTCGTTGACTATTTCCTCGTCGTAAGCGTCGCAGAGGACGGCCAGCACGGAGCGGTCGACTCCTGCAGACGGCTCGATGACATAGGGAACGATGTGCTCCTTGGTTTCTTCATCGAGGCAGGTAATGCCCTTGCCGCTGTATTCCATGTGCTGCTTGAGGTCGAAGTCGCCGCGGTTGGCCACGCCTTCCAGTTCCGCCCAGCCCATCGGGAAATTATATTCGATGTCAAAGCACTTCCGGGAGTAGTGGGCCAGCTCGTCTTCACCGTGCTCGCGCAGTTGTATATTGTCTTTCCGGATGCCCAGCTTCACATACCAGTTAAGGCGTTCCTCCACCCAGTAGTCGAACCATTTATCGTCGCTGCCGGGTTTGACGAAAAATTCGATTTCCATCTGCTCGAACTCGCGACTGCGGAAGATGAAGTTGCCGGTGGTAATCTCGTTGCGGAAGGCCTTGCCTATCTGGGCGACGCCGAATGGCAGCCGCTTGCGACTTGTGTTGAGGGCATTCTGGAAGTTAACGAAGATACCCTGGGCCGTTTCCGGGCGCAGGTAGACCGTGTTGGCCGCCTCCTCCACCGGCCCCATGAAGGTCTTGAACATGAGGTTGAACTGCTGGGGGTCGGTAAGTTCGCCGCCGCAGGCGGGGCATTTATTCTCCGTCAAATCGTCGGCGCGCCACCTCTGGTGGCAGCTCTTGCACTCCACCAGGGGGTCGGAGAACTGGGTGACATGGCCGCTGGCCTCCCAGACCTTCGGGTTCATCAGTATGCTGGTGTCCAGTCCCACCATGTCGTCACGCTCCTGGACGTTGGCGCGCCACCAGGCCTCCTTGATATTACGCTTCAGTTCCACGCCCACCGGCCCGTAGTCCCAGCAGGCGGAGAGGCCCCCGTAGATATCGCTCGAGGGGAAGATGAAGCCGCGCCGCTGGCACAGCGATACCAGTTTTTCCATGGTGACTTTACCCGGTTTGTTTTCTGTCATTGATATTACTCCCGGAGACTTTTATCCTGCTGGCGGCGAACCAGGCGGATTGACCGAATGAAGTAAACGCCCAGAACAACGCCGCCCAGCACCAGTATAATAATCGCGAATACCCAGAGGGGTATCAGCTTTATTTGATATGCATTGTATAGAAAAATATCAAGCATTGCAAAGAGAACGATAATCTGGGGCAGCGCTGTCAGGTTGCCCATGATGGTGAATAAAGAACGGTTTAAATCGGTTTCGCCTATTTGCAGTCGGCGGCCGGTGCTTGTCGCTATGCAGGCGATAGCCAGCGAAATGATGGCGAAAACGACCTGTAATGCCATAACCCAGGCGATAACGCCCCCGCGACCGTACAGGTGGGACGGTTCGCCGCCGGAGAAGCCATAGGCGACTTCGCCCGGCAGCAGGCGATAGAAAAAGGCGGTCAGAATTACGGAGAGAATGAGAAGCGCCGCCGGCAGGACGACGTACGTCCAGCGGAAGGCTACTTTTTCCTCTGAATTATTAGAGCTGATGACGACCACCTGCCTGCAAGCTATTACCTGTAAAAGATTAACAGCTTTGAGGCTGGGGTGTCAAAGGGGGGCGCTTAGTCGAAGAAGCCCCTGTCCAGGTCGGCTTCGTTGGAGTAGCCGCGGCTCTCCCAGTACCCCTCGTAATCAACGTCGTCAGAAAGCTCGATTTCGGTTATCCACTTCACCCACTTGTAGCCCCACTTGCTCTCGGCGACCAGTTGAAAGGGGAATCCCCTCTCCGGCGGAATGACGACATCATTCATCTTGTGGGCTATGAGAATGTCGTTTTCCATGACGTATTCTATCGGGAAAGAGGTGGTATAGCCGTCATGGGCGTGGAAGATTACCGTTCCGGCTTCCGGCAGGGGCCCGGCCTTTTCCAGGATGTCTTTGACCAGCACGCCTTCCCAGAGGATGTTGACCGCCCACCCCTCGACGCAGTTCAGGCGGACGACCTTTTTATAGTTGTTATATTCGTCGATTACTTCGTCGTAGGTATAGCCGGCAGGTTTATCGGCAAGTCCGGTAATTTCCAGGCGGTAGTTTTCAATATCCACGTGCTGGGGACCCTTGATGGAATTCTCCCTGAAATCGTTTATCGAGGATAGATTTTCACCTTTGTATTCTCTCACTTCGGCACCCTCCAGTTCTTGGACACTCTTGCCCGGGTCGCACGCTACCAGGCCGGTGATAAACGCGGTGATGATAGCCACGGCAACGGCTGACCCTACGATGGTACTCTTTTTCACTTCACCAACCCCCGTCCGCATTGACATACGCAGTTATTTCTATCTACCTGAATTATAGGAGGGTTGGAGGCGGGTGTATGTGATTTTTATCCCAGACGCGCCCGGTTAGGGAAGGGCGTATTCTCAATCAACCGTGCCGTGGGCTTACTGGTACGGTTAGCAGACGGCGCGGATTCTGGCGGCTATCCCGTCGAGCTCATTGCGGTCGGGGTGGTTCCAGTCGCCGGTAACCCGCATGGAGTCGCTTTTGAGTCTGGGAATGACGAGAAAGTGCACGTGAAAAACCTCCTGGTTGGCCGCCTCTCCGTCCGCCAAGAACAGATTGATGCCGTCGCATTCTATACCGGAGCTGCGGATAGCCCGGCAAACACGCATGGTGGTCTTGAAAAATTGAGCGCCGGTGGTCTCGTCCATGTCGGCCAGGCAGGGTAAGTGCTCCCGGGTAGTGACTACAACCTGCCCGCGATTTAAGGTGGAGATGTCCATGAAGGCGAGCGTGGCGCTATCCTGGTATACGAAACTGGCGGGGGCTTTTCCGGCGGCTATATCACAGAATACGCAGTCGCTCATACTTATATCAACTTCCGGTTCAGGAAGCGCAGGTGCTGCAATCGCCGGAGCTGCAGCTGGAGCAGGAACTGCCGCTGGCGCCGGGTACGGCCTTGGGCACGCCGCCGAGGCTGGCGCTGAACGCGGCAAAGGTGGACATCTTACGCCGGGCGGGTTTATGGCACTTGGGGCATTCCGCCGGCTGGTCGGATTCGCTTAAAGGGCGCATTTTCTCGAAATTTTTATTGCATTCTGAACAGATATACTCATATATCGGCATGATACTTCTCCTGCCTATAGTTTAACGCGTTTGCCGGGTGTTTTCAAGGCGTGTTGCCGGCAGAAGTCTTACGGTGTAGTATAGAGAAAATAACAGCGGGAGAGAGCCTTGATTAACAAAGTTGACATAAAGACTTCTTCAAAGGTGGAATTTCAGGAGATTACGGCTAAAGTCAGGGATATCGTCGGGGGGAGTGGGGTCAAGAACGGCATCTGCTACGTTTTCGTGCCGCATACCACAGCCGGAGTCACGGTCAACGAGCACGCCGACCCCAGTGTAGTCGAGGATATTGCGGCGCAGCTTGATAAAATGGTGCCGGAACATGGGAATTACCGTCATTTAGAAGGGAACTCGCCGGCGCATATCAAGGCTGTGATTGTCGGCGACTCCGAGACGCTGTTCATCGAGGATGGGAGGCTGGCGCTGGGGACGTGGCAGGGCGTCTTCTTCTGCGAGTTCGACGGGCCCAGAAATCGCAATGTGTTCGTGAAGATTGTCGCGGAAAGGTAGCAATATCGGAGGGTTTTTTGATTTGCCGGCGGGACTATGCTATTCTTGGGGCGATTTCAGGCTGTAACTGCAACGCAGCCTGAATTTTATAAGGAGGTGGGCAATGTCAACGGCTTTGAGAGTGGTGCTGATTGTTTACGGAGCGGTATTACTTCTGATGGGGCTGGGCGGTATCATTCTTCCCGAACAGGTAAGCGGGATGTTCGGTGTGGAAGAATACAATGACAATATGATATACATGACGATGGCGGTCAGTGTTTTTTCTCTTGCTGCCGGTATCTGGATTATCGTGGCCGCGCGAGACGTGCTGCGGAACATAATCTGGGTCAAATTTTCAGTAACCATGGCCGGTCTTTCCGCGGTTTTGCTGGTGTATTCATCCATAAAGGGCTATATCGATTTCGGCCAGGTCTTGCCGGCTATTATTCTTTGGGCTATCTTCATCGTGCTCTTCCTTGTATTTTACCCCTGGCGGGCGGCACGCGCCGTTGATTAAGGACTGTTAGTTTACGGATAACATCTGAAAGGTCTCTCGGTGATGGCGCGGTGGGCAGGTACGATTAGAGCGCGGAACCATCGTCCATGAGTTTGACGTACATGTCTTCCAGCGCCGACTGCCGCACCGAGAGGTCGATTAAAGCCCAGTCATTCTCCGAGATATCATGCAGCAGGGAGGCGATGCGGGCCACGTCCGACGTCGTGAAAACGTAATTGTCTCCCTGCTTTTCGTAGTCGAGTTTTTCATCCGCCTTAAAAATAACCTCATATTCGCGCTTGCCGAGCTTTTCCCGGATAGCCCCGATGGTATCACACATATATATTTCCCCGTTCTTCATGATGACCACGCGGTCGCAGATATACTCGATGTGGAACAGGTTGTGGGCGCTTAGCACGATGGTCTTGCCCTCCTTGTTCAGCTTCTTGAGGTAATCGATGATAAAGAAAGACGTCAGTGGGTCGAGCCCCGAATTCGGCTCGTCGAGTATCAGGATGGAGGGTTCGTGCAGCAGGGTGCGGGCGATGGCCACCTTTCTTTTCATCCCCTTGGAAAGGTCGCCCGTGTATTTGTCCCTCTCTTCTAGCTTTAAGGAATCGAGCAGGGATTCTATTCTTCCGGAAACGGCTTTTTTAGGGATTTTATAAAGCTCCCCGAAGAATTCCAGGTACATCTTGATGGTCATGTTCTCGTAGAGGGGGCTTTCCTCGGGGAGGTAGCCGATATGCTGCTTCACCCTGGTGTTTTCCCGGGTGATGTCCTGTCCCATGACCGTAATGGTGCCGGAGGTGGGCGCCAGCAGCCCTACTATCATCTTGAGCATGGTCGTCTTGCCGGCGCCGTTGTGGCCGATGATACCCAGTATTTCCCCCTCCCTGATTTGAAGGTTAACCCCCTTTACCGCGGTGAAGTTCTTGTATATCTTAGTAACAGAGCCTAATTTTATGATGTCGGTCATATCGTCAGTCCATTGACCTTTCTTTTTTCTATGAGGAATATACTAACGATGTCCCGGCGGGAAATCACCCGCCTAAGAACCAGGTTCAGCGGTAAGTCGAGAATTATCGTGCTGGCGGTTCTCGCCCTGACAATCGTCTGCTCTTATGTAATTTACCATCAGGACCTGGTAATAAGCAAGGGCTTATACAATGTGGGCGTGTCCGCCGGCGCTCCTTTCATCGCGGACAGCCGGTTTAACATTGCCGAACTGGAACGCGAGACTGGCTACGAGTTACTGGAGCGGGGCACAATCGACCTGTATCTGGACGGGAATGATATCGTCAGCAGTCACACCGAGCGCTCGGAATACGCCGCCGGGGCTTTACAGCAGTACCTGGAAAAACAGGAACTGCTGCGCGTGGCCGACGAGTATGAGATAGACCGGGCTTTTCCCCTGCGGATTGAGGTCAGCTATATCGATACGGAAGACGAAGACCCGGAGTCCGCGGCGCCTGCCCCGGATACAGCGGGAATCCCCGAAACGGCGGCTACAGCCGATAAAGACCCGGTGTCAACACCCCCGGTGGAAGCACCGGACTATCCGGCAGCTGCGCCGGAGCGTAATATCGCCGCCGCCTCGCCGGTAGCCCTTCCCGAACCGCTGCCCGCTGTCCCCGCCGCTACCGACGATGCCGTCCGCCGGCAGCTGGCCGAATTTGCGAAGAACAACCAGCTCCCGGAGTTTAAGGCGGAGTTTGTTTCCGAAAACGATATTATCATCCCTTCGCTGATGAACCCGCCGATACCGCTGGCGCAGGTGATTATCACCTTCCTTTACGTGGTGCCGGTGTTCTTTATCAGCCTGTTTTTCACCAGCAGCTTTACGGAGGAGAAGGTCAGCCGCAAGCTGATTGTCCTGCTCTCGGCACCGGTGACCCGCCTTCAGGTCATCATGGGCAAGATGCTACCGTACCTGGCGTATTCAATCATCGTGATTATCGGCGTGACGATTGTCTTGAAGGGTAATATCCTGCTCGGACTGGCTATCTTTATTCCGGTGATGCTCTTTATCTTTTCCATTTACCTCATGGTGGCCCTGACTTACCGCACTTTCAAAGACCAGACGTTTTTCTCGGTGCTGGCGCTTTCGGTGGTTACCGTTTATCTGGTAGGCCCGGCGATGTTTACCGGCGTGAACGATTTAAGCTATATCTCGCCGCTGACGCTGGCGGTGACGATGTACCGCGGCGAGACTTTTACCGTGTCCCAGTATTTCCTGGCGACGACCCCGCTGCTGCTGGTGTTCGGGCAGACCATGTTCGTGGGGACGCGTGTCTTCAACGAGGAGTACCTGATGGGCTTTCGCCCGCTGCACAGCAAGATTGCCGAGGCCATCTACCTGACGCTCGACCGCGCGCACCTGAACCTGTCCGTCCTGTTCATGGGGATGAGCCTGGTGCCGCTGGTGTTCATGGTGGAGCTGGCATCTATCGTCTTCGTGACCAACCTGCCGGTACCCTTCATGCTGGGGTTCATGCTGATTGTGTCCGTCGTCGTGGAAGAGCTTGCCAAGTCGGCGGGAGTAGTAATTTTACTCCAGAATAAAGCACTCCCGAGAAAGAGGGATGTCCTTAAGCTGGCGGCGCTTTCGGCGCTGGGGTTCATGCTGGCGGAGAAGCTGCTGCTGCTTATGGCCAT
>Ga0315550_1002068_pt1 | contig 12336 bp, 11 predicted proteins | sample SalMarSW160190MG_2_FD_203100 | JGI IMG/M metagenome (GOLD analysis project Ga0315550, IMG submission 203100) | Salt marsh sediment microbial communities from the Plum Island Ecosystem LTER, Massachusetts, United States - Salt Marsh Sediment SW1601-90 ... | reverse complement strand
GAAACTATAATTTTACTGTTGAGGGATTTAAATATCAGGCAAAACATTAAACGGAAAGTAATAATGATATAATAATGGCCATAAACAGTGAATTAATATCCATATCAAGGTATTATGGCAGTAATCCGGGGTATGTTATTGCCGGTGGTGGGAATACTTCGTATAAGGAAGGTGACAGGATGTGGATCAAAGCCAGTGGTACCTCACTTGCCGACATAGATGAATCAGGATTTGTATGCCTTTCAAGAACTAAATTGAACAAAGTTACCTCGGCAGGTTATAGTAAAGATCCTTTTAAAAGAGAAGAAGAGGTTAAAAGGGATCTTAGGGCTGCTGTAACTGAAAATAAAAACAAACGGCCTTCGGTTGAAACCTCCCTGCATAACCTTTTCAGTTATCCCTTTGTAATACATACCCATCCGACTGTTGTAAATGCCCTCCTGTGCTCAGCCAATGCCGAACGTGAAACACGAAACCTTTTTGGCAATGAAGTAATGTTTGTTGAATATATAGATCCGGGGTATAATCTGTTTAAAAGAACAGAAAAAATAATGAGCGAGTATTTAGCTCTTCATGGAAACGAACCTCAGGTGGTTTTCCTGCAGAACCATGGTTTGATAGTATGTGGTGAAAATGCCGGGGATATTCAAACACTTAGCGACAGGATTATAGGTACCATCAGTAGTCGTTTTAAAAAAAGACTGCCTGAATTGGATTATTTACCTCCTGAAAGCGATTCAGAAGTATTATTAGATAAAATTAATGATTATCTCAGCAACCGGGAACTTGTTTCTGTATACGGTAATAATGAGCTGACAGGATTATTTGTTCGGGGCAGCACGGAATTCATTAAAACAGCACGACCCTTCACTCCGGATAATATTGTTTACTGTAGATCTGAATACCTGTTTTCCGGGACTGAAGCTGAGAAAGTTATCAGTGATATAGAGTCATTTAAATCCAGATATAACTATTTCCCCATGATCATAGGCCTTGAAAAGACAGGATTGGTATATGCCGGTAAGAATAAACAGTCTGCTGCCAGGTCAATGGAAGTATTTCAGGATATGATGCAGATAAGCTTTCTTTCAGAGAATTTTGGTGGGCCAAAATTCCTCACCAAAGAACAGATTAAATTTATTGACATTTGGGAAGCAGAGAATTACCGGAGAAGCGTGTAAAAAATATTGAAATGCAGAAGGATTGACAGGGGAGTTGCAAATTAATCACTGGCTGATATAAAACCAAATTGAAATTGCTATCTTCGAAACAACATTTAAAATATCAATTATGAATAAAATGAATATAAAATTGATTTTCCCGGTACTGATGCTGGTTGTAAGTATGCCATTATGCTTGTACGGGCAGGAAGAGATTTTAAGAGGGAAAGTCACTACCTTTGACAGTATACCAGTGATCAAAGCAGAAGTAAAAGCAAAGGGCACAGGTATGGAGGTTCTGACAGATAGCCTGGGATACTTTTCTATTGAATGCCTTAATGATGATAAGATTACGATCAGTGCCAGCGGATTCAAGAGAGAGAATTTAAAATTGAAAGGAGGGGAAACATTCGTGGATGTTAATATAGAACTCAGGGAAGGGGAGAGATACCTTGAGTTGGCTATCGGGCCTGACGGTCACATACGTGAGGCGGATAAGCAGAAAGTAAGTAGCATAAACGACAGAGAAGTGGATTTTTCAATGTATTCTACAATATATGATGCTCTTAGAGGACGAGTATCAGGTGTGCATATTGTTGGTGATATTGTGTACATCAGAAGCCAGACAACAATAGGATCAGCTGATGCCGAAGCTCTTTTTGTTGTGGATGGAATTATCGTCAGTAAATTTGTTTTTTCCAGTATACCTACCAGTGATATACAGAACATAAGAGTGCTTAAAGGATCCGCTGCTTCAATATATGGATCAAGAGGGGGAAATGGTGTTATTGAGGTTGATACAAAAAGAGGGAAGTATAAATAAATTGTCAATAAAAAGGATTACAATGAGTAAAACCTGAAACTTAGAACATGAAACAGGAAAACCGGCTTATAGAGCCGGTTTTCCTGTTTATTTGTGCCCAGAACAGGACTTCCCGTAACTCGCTACGCTCGTACGGGATAAACTTCTCGCCTGTTTTATTGTCGCTATGCTCCAATAAAAAAACCGGTTGTTTTCAACCGGTTTTTTGTGCACCTGCGGTGCCCAGAACAGGACTCGAACCTGCACGTACTTGCGTACACTAGTCCCTGAAACTAGCGCGTCTACCGATTCCGCCATCTGGGCAGCATTATGCGATGAGATATGAGCGATGAGTTATGAGTTTTCGCATCCCGCCATTCGGATCTCCTTTTTCGCATCTTTTTTGCGATGCAAAAATAAGGGAATTTTTACAAACATTCAGGAAAAGGATAAAAAAACAGGCTAAGGCTGAGGCTAAGGGAATTATTATTTATTATTTATTATTTATGAGTTAAGTGCCTTGTCAGTGCCTGAAATACGTTGACTAAAATTAACGTATTATCATGAGAACAAATAGCATTTTCACAGAAGAATTAAGATCCAGGCAAAATCGTTACTTTAGTAATGATATAAAAAAGAAGATTGTTAGAGATCTGGAAAAGAACCTAATAAGCGTTGCCGATGTTATCAGGACCTACCAGGTAAGCCGCACATCGGTGTATAGATGGATCTTTAAATACTCAACTATGGCACAGAAACAACACAAACAAGTAGTCGAACCAAAGAGCGATACACAGAAGATTAAATCATTAAAAGAGAGGATAAAGGAGCTTGAAAGGATCATTGGTCAAAAACAGTTGGACATTGATTTTAAGGATAAAATGATTGAGCTGGCAGAGCAACGCTATAATGTAGACATTAAAAAAAAATTAGGTACGAAGCACTCGTCTGGTTCAAGTACAACAAAGAAAAGCACCGGTACAAAATGACGGATCTCTATAGTTATCTAAAGATAAGTAAACAAAGCTTTCATCAGATGCTTAAAAGGCGGATGTATGCCCAGGAAGAGTTGAAACAGATAGTACATCTGGTGCGTCAGTTAAGAGTGGATCATCCAAGGATGTCAGCACGTGATATTTACAGCAAAATAATGCCCGCAACAGTTGGAAGGGATCGTTTTGAGAAGATATGTTATGATAATGGCCTTAGAGTTAAGAAAAAGAAGAACTTCCGTAAGACAACAGATAGTACAGGTGTAATCCGCTTTCCCAATTATTTAAAGGACCTTAAAGTTACACGTGTAAACCAGGTTTTTGTAAGTGACATAACCTATTTTGAAATGGGTAGCAGGTTTTACTATTTAACTTTTATTATGGATTTATATAACAGGGAAATAGTTGGTTATAGTGCTAGTGACAACATGCGTACTGAAAGTACGACGCTACCCGCCTTACGTATGGCAGTAGCCCGTAGGGGTAGTGATAATTTAAAAGGAACGATTATTCATTCTGATGGCGGCGGTCAATATTACAGCGATGACTTTAAATCATATACAAAGGAGCTTGAAATGGTGAATAGCATGGCAGAAGAAGTATATGAAAACTCACATGCAGAAAGACTAAATGGCATTATAAAAAATAATTACCTATATCCTTATGGCCCTACAAATATGAAGGAATTGAAAAAGATGCTGGCTAAAGCAGTCTTAATGTACAATACAGAAAAACCACATAGTGCATTAGGAAAATCAACACCAAGTAACTATATCAAAATCAATACTATTAATAATGAGGATAACTCTTCAAGTTATCTCCCATTATCAACAGTAAACAATAATTATTATATTAATAGAAAAAATAGTAATAAAAAGGTCAACGCTATTTAGGCATTGTCAGCACAGAAACCATCACCTAGTACCCAGAACCCAGTACCACTTCATGACTTTTCTCTCATCTCTCAAAACTCATAACTCATAAACTCATCTTTCCTTGAACTTGTCATCTGTGAATTTAATAATAGCCTCGTACCATTCCTTGCTGTATCCTGGCTGGGAAAGTTTAGGGGTAACATATATGTAGCCTTCTGGCACTTCTCTCTTCTCTTTTACATTGCCGTCCATATACTTTGTGAAAAGAAAGGCATAGAAATCTTTCCATTCTGATACTGTATTATTACCTGCTTCAACTGAATAATCAGTAATATATTTTATGGCAAGTGAGGGATCTGTCTTATAAAGTTCTGCTGCAATTTTGTCGATCATTGCTGTTTCTGCAACATACCTTTTCTCCAGCTCTCCCTGCTTATTTTTAATATCATCTTCCATAGGCATTCTCCTGTGATATGCAAAGTTTGATACCTGGTTGAATACCCAGAAAGCAGCGTCATCGCTGAAGTTCATAATATCTCCATTCCCTTTTTCATATGAATGAGGCACTTCCTGCATGCCACAGTACATGGGTGAATAAACAGTATAATAAGTGTCGTCAACTCCAAACCAGAATATTCCTCCGACAGGGTCAGGCAGCCAGTTGCGGCACTGTGCAACAAATGAAAAACCTGTTTGCTGTGTTGAGGTTGCTCTTTCATTAAAATAGGTTTCCCCGTTCACTTCCCATGTCATTGGTCTCCATCTCACTGTACTTGCAAAAGGGCCGGCCCCTATGTCTTTTGACATATCCATTGGAGTATCCTGGTAATAGTCTCTCATCAGTTCCATTACATCATGTGCACTTAGTTTCTCGTCTGGCTTGATCCACAGTGGCATACGTTCCTCAAGGTCCAGTCCCATGGCATAATCAAGGTATTTACCCATTTCATCATTAACCCTGTTGAACATGGCCCACACGCGTGCTTCGCAGAAGCGGGCAGCTCCAAAATCAACAGGTGCATACGTGTCGCTGAAGCTGAAATTTTTATCCTTTCCTTCGTACCAGCCTTTTTCTCTTGCCAGTTCAATAATATCATACGCATATACCGTTTCCACAGAGGGATCAAAAATTTTATCAAGTTCTTTGGATGTTATTGACAGCTTACCATCGGCCAGGGGAAATGTAGTTATCCTTGCCTGGTTTGCATGTCCGGAAATATAACCATCAGGAATTCTCCGTGCAACCCATACAGCTCCTTTTTTATCGGGCCCTTTCCCTATAAGCTCCATTATCCACACTTCATTCTTGTCGGCTATTGAGAATGACTCACCCGAACTGCAATAACCGTATTGCTTGACCAGTTCCGACATTGTTTTTATTGCTTCACGTGCATTCCTGGCTCTCTGTAATGTTATATATATCAGGCTGCCATAATCAATTATTCCCTCGCTCCTGAGTTCCCTCCTTCCCCCGTAGGTTGTCTCTCCTATTGCCAACTGATGATTATTCATATTGCCAACTACATTATATGTATGTTCAACCTGGGGTATAGTCCCTAAGAATTTTCCTGTATCCCATTCATAGACTTCAAGTATTGAACCCGGTTCCCAGTCTCTTTCAGGCCAGTAATATAATTCGCCATACAGCACATGTGAATCAGCTGAATATGTGATCATGGTCGAACCGTCCTTGCTGGCTCCTTTTGTAATTAAGAAATTTGTGCAGGCACTGGCTATGGGAAGAGCTACGCCCGCTATCATGATTATTGTAAGTACTGTTAAACCTGTCTTTTTCATGTCAGTAAATATGTTATTGGAATGTTAATGTATTATATATCAATTGATAATAAACGAATTGTTTTTAGTTCACATTATTTAAAATAAGTCCAAAGGTAGTGAAAAATATTTCTTATTTTTGATGCCTTAATCAAAAGGAATACCTGATGAAACCTAGTTTATTAGTATTGGCAGCCGGTATGGGCACCCGTTATGGTGGAGATAAGCAACTTGATAAAGTTGGCCCTGAAGGGCAGACAATTATTGATTATTCCATTTATGATGCGGTGAGGGCCGGATTCGGAAAGATCGTTTTCGTTATAAGGAGAGATATTGAAGAACAGTTTAAATCATCTTTTATGAAACCACTTGAAGGCAAGGTGGATATAGATTATGTTTTTCAGGATCTTGATGACCTGCCACGTGACTATAAGCCTTCACCTGATAGGGTTAAACCATGGGGTACCAGTCACGCTATACTGGTTGCAAGGAATAAAATAAAGGAACCTTTTGGTGTTATTAATTCCGATGATTATTACGGTGTTGACTCATTTATGATCCTGCATAACTTCCTGGTTAATGACAAAAATGACAAAAATTACTGCATAGTTGGATACAAAATGGGCAATACACTTTCAGATCATGGCCATGTTAACCGTGGGGTATGCATGGTTGATGAAAAGGGTAACCTTATACATATTGTTGAGACGCGCAGGATTGAAAAAAGACCTGACGGTATTTTTGTGCCGGGTGTAAAAGGAAGAGAAATTGAATTTACCGGTGATGAAATAGTCTCAATGAACCTCTTTGGTTTCAAACCCTCATGTTTCAGATACCTCGAGGAAGAGTTTATTAATTTTGTTGAAAGAAGTGCAGGTGACCCAAATACAGAACTGGATATACCAACATCAATGGATGTTTACGTCAAAAAGGGCGAGATCAATATACAGGTACTGATGACAGAGGAGAGGTGGTTTGGCGTTACTTACCGTGAAGACAGGCCGTTTGTTGTCAGCAGCCTCCAGAATATGGTTGACAGAGGAGTATACCCTGAGAAGCTCTGGTAATCCTGGGTCCCGGGTAACCGGGTTCTGGATTCGAAGTTCCAGGTTTAAAGTTCTAAGTTCCAGGTTTAAGTTTCAGGATGTCTATGCCTGAATAGAGTTGAATCCTTAGCCTCAGCCTAATATAAACTTTACCAGTAAAAATCCAGATTCAATACCGATTCATTATCCCGGTTATCTTTTACATTTAGCCTGAGTGTATGTTTACCTCCCTGCTTGATATAATCAGGATCAGGCATATATGTGAGAAGTGAATTCTTGGGATCCCATTCAAACAGTGCCCATTTGCCATCTATAAAAGCCTTGTATTCGCCTATACCGCTGAATTCATCGTATATTTTTATTCTCAGTTCAGAGTTCTTTCCCAGTGTGGCACCGTCAGTGAATCTTACCGGTTCAACAGTAGGAGCTACGGTATCAATCCCTATAGCATATATACCAAGATCCTGCACTTTACCTTCCATAAATCCATTATTCCATTTTCCCCCTGCAAAAGAAATCAGTTCCCTGTCATCTTCATCGATATATACCAGGCATAATTTATCTTTTAGATCATCATTTATTTCACCGGATGGTTTAATTGCTATATCAAGACGACTGTGCACAGGTGTGTATTTGTTATGAACAAAATGAAGATCGGAATAAAGATCAACTCTTTCAGCCGGGGCTTTCTTATAATTAAAATACACTGAATCATAAAAGCAATTTGCCGGGAACGAGAGCCTTATATCGTGGTGTTTAATTTCATTTTTCTGCCCGAAGGGCATTAAAAGACCCTGCTTTTCTACAGGATCGTATAATTTTGCCGTATCCGGTCTTATAAAGAAATTTACAGATGAGTAATTATCGTTAAAGTCTGAAACACTGATTTCTATCTCGTGTATTTCCCTGTCATTGAATTCTATGATACCATCATTTATTATATGATTATATATGCTCAGCTTATTATTTGGCTCCAGGAAGGTTTTTTGAATATAGGAGTTGTTCTTAATTTTTTCTTCATAATCTATATGGCTGTTGATGTATCTTGTTTCAGAGAATGAAAATTCATCTATGGTATGGCTGTAAATAAGTTTATCGTCAACACTTAGGTTGATAACCCTGACCCCGCATTTATTCCAGCTATTATCAAGAAAATCATATGTATTTATTCCGAAACCAACGGGACCAGAAACCAATACAGGGATATTATTATTAATTGAATATTTCCCTTTGTCCCTGTATGTATTAAGTATGAGCTTCTCTCTTTTTCCGTTCACTTCAGACGATGTCCTTGCAGGGTAAACAGCAACAGAACGTATTACAGGCTTTATATTATCTTCAATATTATAAAACTGCGCTGGATCAAGAGGTTTTTCGTCGGATGATCTTCTGACTTCGAAATGCAAGTGCGGGCCCATGGAGCTGCCGCTGTTACCTGAAAAACCTATTATATCCCCCTCATTAACTGTAAATTCACTGGCTCCGGGAAACAGGTTAACTGAAAAGCTCTGCCTCGCATACTGGTTTTCCTTTACAAATTCCTCAATTTCAGGAATGAACTTGCTGAGATGTCCGTATACTGTTGATAATCCGTTTTTATGTCTGATGTACAATGCTTTGCCAAATCCTGTCGGGCTTACTACTATACGGTAAATCTGTCCGTCGGATGCAGCGTAAACCATTTTACCTGTAACACCTTTAGTTTTGAAATCTACACCTGAATGAAAATGGTCCGTTCTGGGCTCACCAAAATTAGCTGACAGAATAAGTGGGATGTCCAGTGGTGACCTTAGGATATTTGTTTTATCAGGTCCTTCAAATATTGTGACAAGAAATAGTGCAATTAAAATTTTTTGTATCATTTAAGGTTCTATGATTCAAATTTAATTAATAGGTGCAAAACTATTACACTCAAGTCTTATGCCAAAGTATTACACTTATTTTTTTTGCAAATATAGAGAACAATGTTAATTTTGTATTAAATACTATTTTATGACCGAGCGTGAAGTTGAAGAGCTTATATTGCTAAAAAGGAAAGTGGAGGAATTGGTGGTCAGATATGAGGAAACGGAAAGGGACCTGGTAAGTCTGAGGTCAGAGAAGGAGGAGTTAGAAAAGGAGCTCCATGAAAAAGAAGAAGAACTTATAGAACTTGAAGAAAAATATAATAAATTGCAATTATCCGGTGCAATAAAGGGAGATGAAGAGAGTACCCGGCTTGCGCGCAAAAGGATAAACAAATTAGTGCGGGAAATTGATAAGTGTATTGCTCTTTTAAATAATATATAAACAATGGATGATAAACTTTCCATAAGGGTAAACGTAGCGGACAGGTATTATCCATTGAAAATAGGCAGGGATGAGGAGGAGAGAATAAGGAAGGCTGCCCGTATGATCAACGAAAAGGTTCTGCAGTATAAGCAGAAATATGTTGATAAGGATATTCAGGACTTTCTTGCGATGGCAGCACTGCAGTATGTGATACAACTCCTCGATGTTAACAGAAAAGTAGATGATAAAGATGTATCACACAGCATAAAAGAGATTTCAGACAGGATAGATGCTGTAATGATGACGAAAGAGTAAAAAAGCGTTCTTTAATATAAAATAAAAGTATTTGCCCGCATTGTTTCTTCATTCGTTTTTGAAACTCAACACTTTAAAAATTGGAGTGAAGCTTAATGTGACTAGGGCAGGCCTCATTCACGGTTCGCCGTGAATTCCGGGAAACCGGGACAGTGGAAGTCCGACCCATATTAGCAACTCCATCCATGTCTAATGGGGTTTTTTTAAAGTTGAAGAAACTCTGCGGGTTTTCATTTTAAATAAACATACTATGGTAGAATTTATACTAAATAGAATAACACTTGAACTAACAGATTTGCTTGTGTGTGTGGGTGTTTTTATTGCAGGGTCAGTGTTATCCTTCTTTATATGGCAGCTTGTACTTAAAAGAAGAAGTGATAAAATCATTGCCGAAGCAGAAAATGAGGCTGAAGTACTGAAAAAGGAAAAAATACTTCAGGCGAAAGAAAAGTTCTTTCAGCTAAAATCTGAGCATGAAAAGTATATAGGTGAAAAGAACAATAAAATAGCCCAGGCTGAAAACAGGATCAAGCAAAAGGAATTCTCATTATCACAGAAACTTGAAGAAACACAGAGAAAAAATAATGAGCTGGATGCTATCCGTGAGAACCTGAATAATCAGCTCGATATAATAGATAAACGAGGAGAAGAACTCAACAGGTTGCATAAACAGCAGGTTGATCAGCTTGAAGCCATTTCGAGCCTCTCTGCAGACGAGGCAAAGAACCAGTTGATTGAATCTTTGAAAGAGGAAGCAAAGACCGAAGCCATGTCTTACATAAACGAGATAATGGATGAGGCCCGGATGACGGCCACCAAGGAGGCCAGGCGTATAGTAATGATGACTTTACAAAGGGTAGCAACAGAGGCAGCTATAGAGAATGCTGTTACAGTATTCCACATCGAATCTGATGAAATAAAAGGAAGGATAATAGGCAGGGAAGGTCGTAATATAAGGGCCCTTGAGGCTGCTACAGGTGTGGAGATCATAGTGGATGATACTCCTGAAGCCATTGTACTTTCAGCTTTTGACCCCGTACGACGGGAAATAGCTCGCCTATCACTTCACCAGCTCGTAAGTGACGGAAGGATACACCCTGCCAGGATAGAAGAGATTGTTGAGAAAACACGTAAGCAGATAGAAGAGGAGATAGTAGAAGTAGGAAAACGAACAGCCATCGACCTGGGTATCCATGGATTGCATCCTGAACTGATACGACTGGTAGGCAAAATGAAATACAGGTCGTCTTACGGACAAAACCTTCTTCAGCACAGCCGCGAAGTTGCCAATTTATGTGCTATAATGGCATCTGAACTCGGACTTAATGCCAAGCTGGCCAAACGTGCTGGATTACTGCATGACCTGGGCAAGGTTCCTGATGATGAGCCTGAGTTGCCGCATGCTGTTTTCGGGATGAAACTGGCTGAAAAATATAAAGAGAAACCTGAAGTATACAACGCGATAGGGGCACATCATGATGAAATTGAAATGACATCATTGATTGCACCTGTGGTTCAGGTATGTGACGCTATCTCCGGTGCAAGACCAGGAGCCAGGAGAGAAGTGGTTGAACTTTATATAAAGAGACTCAAGGAACTGGAAGCAGTGGCACTGGAGTATCCCGGTGTGTTGAAAACATACGCTATCCAGGCCGGAAGGGAACTAAGGGTAATAGTAGGTGCCGAGGCTGTATCAGACAAGGAAGCAGAATCAATGTCAAACGATATTGCACGAAAAATCCAGGATGAAATGACATATCCCGGTCAGGTAAAAATTACTGTCATCAGGGAAACAAGAGCGGTAAGTTATGCAAAATAGGAAGCTACTCAATATTGTTGGTGCCAGGCCTCAGATTATTAAGGCATCAGCAATAAGCCGCGTAATACGAAAAGACTATGGAGACCGCATTGAAGAAATAATACTTCATACCGGGCAGCATTATGACAGGGAACTGTCGGATGTTTTTTTTGAAGAACTTGAAATACCCAAACCAGATTATAACCTGGGCGTGGGATCGGCACGCCACGGCAGACAGACAGCATCAATGATATCGGGAATTGAGGAAGTAATTTTAAAGGAACAACCTGAAGCTGTTATTGTCTATGGTGATACTAACTCAACACTGGCTGCCGGTATTGCTGCGTCAAAACTTAAAGTCCCGGTGGTACATGTGGAAGCCGGGCTGCGATCGTTCAGGAAAGAAATGCCCGAAGAGATAAACAGGCTTCTGAGTGATCATATTTCAACCCTGTTGTTTGCACCTACAGATGCCGCACTGAAAAACCTGATTAAGGAAGGTATAAGACCCGATGCCAGCCCTCCTTTTACCATTGATAATCCAAAAATATTCCTTTCAGGGGATATAATGTATGATAACAGCCTCTTTTATGGTGAACTGGCTGATAATAAGATTAACGGTTTCCTTGATGACCTCGGTGCGCAGCATGGTAACTACATCCTTGCAACTATTCACAGGCAAAAAAATACGGATAATGCCGAACGACTAAACAATATACTGCAATCTCTTATTGAACTGTCTGTGGAGAAAAATATCCTCTTGGTATTACCACTTCACCCTCGGACAATAAATGCTCTTGAAAAAGAAAATCCAAAACTTCTCTTAAGGCTGAATAATATTGAATCGGTTAAACTGGTACCACCGGTATCATATCTCGAAATGATAATGCTTGAAAAAAATGCAGCAATCATTTGTACTGATTCCGGCGGAGTGCAGAAAGAAGCACATTTCTTCAGACGCCCATGCCTTGTACTAAGGTCAGAGAGTGAATGGATAGAGCTGGTGAAAAATGGTACAGCCGTGCTTGTTGATGACGACAGGGAAACAATAAGGGAAGCATTTGTGAAAATGATAAACGCAAATGAACTTAGTTACCCCGGCTTCTACGGGAACGGGAAAGCAGCTGAATTCATGGTGGACGAGGTAATGCAGATGATGTTGCAGTAGAAAATGATGGGGCTGTCTCATAAGTCCTCTAACCACCCCCTCCTCGACCTTACGGTCGGGATACCCCTCCTTTCAAAAGGAGGGGAAATGGCTGATATACAATACTATAACTTTCTCCTCCTCTTTAGAGGAG
>Ga0315550_1002066_pt1 | contig 12341 bp, 10 predicted proteins | sample SalMarSW160190MG_2_FD_203100 | JGI IMG/M metagenome (GOLD analysis project Ga0315550, IMG submission 203100) | Salt marsh sediment microbial communities from the Plum Island Ecosystem LTER, Massachusetts, United States - Salt Marsh Sediment SW1601-90 ... | reverse complement strand
TCCCTGCCCTGCGTCGCGCAAGATTCTCGCATGACTTCGCCGACGAGTACATCGGCCGTGAGGTAAGAGCTATTCTGATTGGCCACGATCTCGCAGCGCCGCGCTGATTCGGGCGGCGGCGGTATCCACCTCCTCCGCCGTCGTCCCCTGGCCCAGGCCGAAGCGCAGGCTGCCGTGCGCCTGCTCGGCGGTCAGGCCGATAGCCCGCAAGACATGCGACGGCCGACCGGAGAGGGCCGAACACGCGGCCCCGGTGGAGACGGCAAGATCCGGCATGTCGAAGAGGAAATCAGCCGCATCCAGGCCCGGCACGGTTACATTCAGGCAGCCGGGTAAACATCTGTCCGCGGGACTGTTGCGCTGGAGGTCGGGACACGCCGCGCGCAATGCCGCGTACAGACGGTCGCGCAGCGCGACGATCCTTTGCGCGTCGTCGTCGCGGCGCGCCAGTGCCAGCCCGCACGCCGCACCCAAACCAGCACACAGCGCCACGGGCACGGTGCCTGGCCGCAATCCGCCCTGTTGGCCGCCGCCATGGGTCAGCGGTTTGCACGGCACCCCGTTTCGCACGTAGAGGGCGCCGATACCGGCCGGCCCGTAGAGTTTGTGGCCTGAGAGACTCAGCAGATCGATGGCCATTGCCTCCACGTCCAGCGTCAGGGTCGACAGGGCCTGGGCCGCATCCGTGTGGAAAATGGCCCCGTGGGCACGGCACATCACCCCGATCTCGGCCAGCGGTTGCACAGTGCCGATCTCGTTGTTGGCCGCCATGATCGAGACCAGGGCGCGGCCCCCCACCAACGCTCCGGCGAGCTCCGCTAGATCGACTTGCCCGTCCTTGTCCACGGGAAGCACGGTGACGGCTACTCCGCGACCGCGCAGAACCTCCGTCGGTTCCAGAATGCTTGGGTGTTCGATGGCCGAGACGACGAGGCGCTCGACCTCGCTGGCCAAGCCGAACAGAGCGATGTTGTTCGCCTCGGTCGCGCCGGAGGCGAAGACAATCTCGGACCGCTCGGCGCCGATCAGGCGGGCGATGCTGGCCCGGGAATCGTCCACCGCCGTCGCCGCCCGCCAGCCGACCGTGTGTTCGCTGTGCGGGTTGCCGGCGGCTTCCGCCGCCAGCCACGGCAGCATGGCGGCGCGAACGTCCGGATCGACGGGTGTGCTGGACAGATGATCCAGATAGATCAACCGCCGGTCCTTACCCATGGATCAACGGGTCGGGGCGGAGGCACCGCCCTCCGCTCGCCCGGTCTGCGTCTCTATGGCGCCTGCCGATCAGGCCTCGACACCGGCGACGTACCAGTCCATCTTCGACAGATCTCCGTCGCTCATGGTCTGGCCGTCGGCGACCTTCACCTCGCCGGCCTGATTCTTGATCGGCCCCGTGAAGGGGTGCAGGGTGCCGGCGACGATGCCGTCGCGGGTGGCATTGGCCGCCTTGCGCACGTCCGCCGGCACCGCAACGCCGTACGGTGCCATTCCGACCATGCCTTCCTTCAAGCCTTGCCATACGGACTGGGATTTCCAGGTGCCATCCATGACATCCTTGGTCCGCTGCACGTAGTAGCGGCTCCACTCGTCCATGATGGCGGTCAGTTGCGCATTCGGCGCAAAGGCTTTCATGTCTGAGGCCTGGCCGAAGCCATGGATGCCGCGGGCCTCGGCGGTTTGCAGGGGCGCCGGGCTGTCGGTGTGCTGGCACATGATATCGGCGCCCTGATCGATCAGCGCCTTGGCCGCATCGCCTTCCTTGCCCGGATCATACCAGGAGTTGGCCCAAACGACCTTGACCTTGATGTCGGGGCGAATCTTCTGCGCCGCCAAGGTGAAGGAGTTTATGCCCATGACCACTTCCGGAATCGGGAAGGAGCCGATATAGCCGACAATGCCGGACTTGGTCATATGGCCGGCGATGGTGCCGCAGATCGCGCGCCCTTCGTAGAAACGCGCGTTGTAGATCGACACATTCGGTGCCGTCTTATAGCCGGTCGCATGCTCGAACATCACGTTCGGAAACTGCTTGGCCACGCGCAGCGTGGATTCCATGAAGCCGAACGAGGTGGTGAAGATCAGCTTGTTGCCGCTGGTCGCGAGTTGGCGAATCACACGCTCCGCGTCCGGCCCTTCCGCCACGTTCTCCACGAACGTGGTCTTGACCTTGTCTCCATAGGCGGCCTCGACCGCCTTGCGGGCCACGTCGTGGCCATGGGTCCAGCCATAGTCGCCCACCGGGCCGACATAGACGAATCCGATCTTGGTCGGTTCGGCCGCCAAAACCCGCCGCCCCGCCAGCGTCAGCGCACCGGCCACCGCCGCGGTGCCGAGAACGAAATCCCGGCGATTCATGGAGTCATTCATTTTCCTAACCTCCCGTTTATTGTGCATCCGATCGTCAATGGCTCACATCGTTCTAGGTGGACGGCCGGAACGGCTTGCCCAGGCAGGCCGGTGCATCCAAACGTCCCTTCCAAGGCCCGGCGGCAATGATCGTCAAGACCAGCACCGTCGCCAGATACGGCAGCATCGACATGACCTGCGCCGGAACGCCGAGCCCGCCGGCGCCTTGGGCATAAAGCTGCAAGATCGTCACCCCGCCGAACAAATACGCACCGAGCATCACCCGCCACGGCCGCCAAGAGGCGAACACCACCAGGGCCAGCGAGATCCAGCCGCGGCCCGCCGTCATCTCCTCCGCCCACATGGGCGTATAGGAGAGCGACAGGAACGCACCACCCAGGCCGGCCATGGCGCCGCCGAACAAGACCGCGGCATAGCGAACGGCGATCACGTTGTAGCCGATGGAATGGGCGGACAAGTCGGATTCTCCCACCGCGCGCAGGATCATACCCGGACGCGAGCGTTTTAGGAACCAGGCGACCGCCGCCACGGCGACGATGGAGAGATAGACCAGCGCGTCCTGGCCGAACAGCAGCGGGCCGAAGAATGGCAGGTCGCTCAGCCCGGCAATCGACAGCTTGGGCAGCGGCGCCACCGGCACGCCGACGAAGCCGGAGCCGAACAGGGCCGAAAGGCCGATGCCGAAAATGGTCAGGGCCAGGCCGGTGGCCACCTGGTTGGCCGCGAGAGTGAGCGTCAAAACGCCGAACAGAAACGCCATGCCGGCGCCCGCCAGGGCCGCGGCCAATACCCCCAAAAAACTGCTCCCGGTGGTCACGGTGACGGCGAAGCCGACCACGGCACCGGCCAACATCATGCCCTCGACGCCCAGGTTGAGAACGCCGGATTTCTCGGTGACCAGTTCGCCCAGGGCGGCGAACAGCAACGGGGTCGCGGCGCCGATAATGGTCAGCAGGACCAATCCCAGGGATGTAATGGTCATGGCCGATCACCCATGGCGGGGGCCAGGCGCACCCGGTAGCGGACCACGAAATCCGAAGCCAACAGGAAAAACAGCAACAGGCCCTGGAAGACCCCGGTCACCGCCTGCGGCAGCCCAACCTCGACCTGCGCGTTCTCGCCGCCGATATAGGAGAGCGCCATGACCAGACCCGAGAGAATGATGCCCAGGGGATGCAGTCGGCCGAGAAAAGCAACGATGATGGCTGTGAAGCCATAGCCCGGCGAGATCACCGGCACCAGTTGCCCGATCGGCCCGGCGATCTCGAACGTACCGGCCAGTCCGGCCAGGCCGCCGCTGGTCAACAGGCACAGCCAGATCAGCTTGCTGCGGCTGAACCCGGCGAAGCGGGCCGCGGCGGGCGCTTGTCCCAGTACGCGAATCTGAAAACCGATGATGGTAAACGTCATCAGGACCCAGCCGGCCACGGCGATGAGTAGCGCCACCAGGGTGCCGACATGCAGGCGGGTGCCCTCCATGAGAATCGGCAGGATGGCGGCATCAGTGAACATGCGCGAATAGGGAAAGTTGAATCCGGCCGGATCTTTCCACGGCCCGTAGACCAGCGTGCTCAACAATAGGGTGGCCACATAGGTGAGCATCAGGCTGGTCAGAATCTCGTTCACGTCGAATCGCGTCTTGAGGAACGCGGGGATGGCCGCATAGAGCGCGCCGCCGGCGATTCCGGCGGCGCACATGAGCGGCAGGATCCACAGACCTTCCTGTTCCCACAGCGCCAGGGCTACGCCCCCGGCGGCGATGGCCCCACAGGTCAACTGACCCTCCGCCCCGATGTTCCACACATTGGCGCGAAAGCCCATGGCCAGGCCGACACCGATCATGATCAGCGGCGCCGCCTTCACCATGAGCTCGCTCAAGCCGTAGAGGGTCAGAAGCGGCGAGACGAAAAAATAATAGAGCGTCGGCCCCGGCGCATAGCCCATGAGCACGAACAGCACCAAACCGGTGAGCACCGTCATGATCACCGCCGCAACCGGCGTGACATAGAGCATCAGGCGCGATGTCTCCTGCCGCGGCTCGATTCTAAGGCGCATGAGCGGCCCCCGCACCATGCGGCACCGGAAGTGGGTCCAGGCCGTGAACCCCGCCCATCAGTAAGCCGATCTCGGCGACATCGGCCTGGGCGGTCACCAATGGGTTGGACAGGACACCCACGTTGATGACCGCCAGCCGATCGGTGATCGCCAACAGCTCGTCCAGGTCCTGGGAGATGACCACGATCGCCGCCCCGTCCCGCGCCAAATCGGCGAGGGCTTGGTGGATGGTCGCGGCAGCGCCGGCATCCACGCCCCATGTGGGTTGCGACACCACGAGCACACCGGGGGCCTGCAGAATCTCCCGGCCGACCACGAACTTCTGCAGGTTGCCGCCCGATAGACTTCCGGCCGATGCCATGGTGCCTGGCGTGCGTACGTCAAAGGCCTTGACCACCTTCTCGGCATAGCGCCGCGCCGCGGCCGCCTTGATGAAAATGGACGAGAGGAGGTGCAGGCGGTGATGGCCGCTGAGCACCACGTTTTCGTTCAGGCTCATGGCCGGCACCGCGGCATGGCCGTTTCGCTCCTCCGGCACGCAGCACACGCCGAGACGGCGGCGCGCCCCGGCGAACAGGCGCCCGGCCGGCAGGCCATCGACGCGAATCACCTGCGCATGATGCGCCAGCCGTTCGCCGGACAGAGCCATCATCAGCTCCCCCTGCCCGTTACCGGCCACCCCTGCGATGCCGAAGATCTCGCCGCCTTTCACCTCGAACGAGATGTTGCGCAACGCGACGCCGTGCAGGAATTCCGGCGGCAGGTCGAGGCCCTCGACCGCCAGCCGCACCACATCGCCGCCGCCCCCGGCGCGTCGCGTGACGGTGCGCACCTCGTGGCCGATCATCAGTTGCGCCATGGTGGTGGCGGTCTCCGCCGCCGGGTCGCATTCGGCCACGACTTTGCCGCCGCGCAGAATGGTGGCGTGGTGGCACAGCACCTTGATCTCCTGCAGCTTGTGACTGATGTAAAGAATCGAGCAGCCCTCCGATGCGAGTTGGCGCAAGGTTTCGAACAGCCGCTCAACCTCCTGCGGGGTCAGCACTGATGTCGGCTCGTCCATGATAAGCAGCTTTGGGTTCTGCAGCAGGCAGCGGACGATCTCGATGCGCTGCCGCTCGCCGACCGACAGGGTGTGAACCTCCCGGTGCGGCTCAAGCGGCAGGCCGTAGGTGCGCGACACCTCGATGATGCGATCCGCCAAGGCCCGCATGTCGGTGCCGCCATCCATGCCCAGGGCGATGTTCTCCAGCACGGTCATCGCCTCGAACAGGGAGAAGTGCTGGAACACCATGCCGATGCCCAGGCGCCGCGCCGCGCGCGGATCGACCACCGAGACCGGCTGCCCGTCCCAGAGGATCGTGCCCTCGTCCGGCTGCAGGACGCCGTAGATCATCTTCACCAGGGTGCTCTTGCCGGCGCCGTTTTCGCCCAGCAGGGCGTGAATCTCGCCGGGCCGCACGGCAAAATCGACGTGGTCGTTGGCCAGCACGCCGGGAAAGCGCTTGCTCACGCCCTTGACCTCGAGGCGCGGCGGGGTTCTGTCGGAATTCAAACCGTCTCTTGCCATCGCCCTTCCTGCTCGGCGCCGGTCCGCGCGCGCAACAGGGCGCGCAGGATTTCCGTGGCCGCGAATGCGGCGATGATCGGCGGCCGCTTGTCGATGATGCCGACATCGCCGATGGGACAGACCAGCCGCGCCAGAGCCCTGGCGGAACCGCCGCGCGCCGCGAACCAGCGCTCGAACCGCCGCCGCTTGGTGGCCGAACCGATCAGCCCGACATAGGCTAGATCATCGCGGCGGAGCGCCGCCTCGGTGATGGCGTAGTCGAGGGCATGGCTGGGCGTGAGCACGACGACGGCGGCGCCCGGCTTACAGCGGGCGACGAGATCGACGGCATCGCCGGTGTGCGTCTCCATATTGTCCCAGGCCTGCCTGGCCAGCGCCTCCGGCCGGCTGTCGTTCCACAGAACGCGCACCGGCAAGGGCGCCAGCGCCCGGACCAGTGCCTGGCCGACGTGGCCGGCCCCGAAGACGGCGATTTGCGGCATCTGTTGCATTTCCAGATGCTCCTGCGCCACCAACGCCTGCACCGCCGCGTCGTCGGCGCGGCGCAGGCTGAGCACCACACGGCCGCCGCAACACTGGCCCACGGCCGGCCCCAGGGGCATATCCAGCCGATCCTCGACAGTGTGCGTGGCGATCATCTCGCGCGCCCGCGCCATCGCCTCGAACTCCAGGCGCCCGCCCCCGACCGTGCCCGCGATCGTATCGGCCGTGATCACCATGCTGGCACCGGCCCCTCGCGGAGCGGAGCCGCGTGCCTCCGCTATCGTCACCACGATGGCGGGCGTGCCGTCGCGCAGATGTTGCGCCAACACGGCTGCGAGGCTCTGGCTCATGCCGCCCGCCCGCCACCGTGACGCGCGTCCTGTGCCCGCAGCCGCTCAATGGTCTGCAATACCCGTTCCGGCGTGGCCGGCGGGTCCAGGCGCGGACAGATGCGGTGACCGGCGACGCTGGCCACCGCATCGGACAGGGCATGCAGCACCGAGATGGCCAGCATCAAGGGCGGCTCGCCCACCGCCTTGGAGCGATAGACGGTCTCCTCGCGGTTACGCGCGCCATGCACCATGTGGACATTGAAAATGCGCGGCCGGTCGCCGCAGGCGGGAATCTTGTAGGTGCTGGGCGCGTGGGTGCGCAGGTGCCCCGTGTCGTCCCACCACAGCTCCTCGGTGGTCAGCCAGCCCATGCCCTGCACGAAGCCGCCCTCGATCTGGCCCATGTCGACGGCCGGATTCAGGGACGTCCCCACGTCGTGCAGGATATCGACCCGCTCCACCCTGTATTCTCCGGACAGTGTATCCACGCACACTTCCGCGCATGCCGCGCCATAGGCGAAATAATAGAACGGCCGGCCGCGACCCATGGCCCGGTCCCAGTGGATTTTCGGAGTCTTGTAGAACCCGGTGGCGGAGAGAGAAACCCGCGCCATATAGGCGCGGCCGATCAGCTCGGCAAACGGCACGTCCTGATTACCGATGCGCACCCGGCCCGGCAGAAACGCCACCTGGTCCCGCGGCACGCCCCAGGCCTCGGCGGCGAAAGTGATCAGCCGGTTCTTGATGGTGCCCGCCGCCACCTGCGCCGCCATGCCGTTGAGGTCGGAGCCGGAGGAAGCGGCGGTGGCCGAAGTGTTCGGCACCTTGGCCGTGGTGGTGGCGGTGATGCGCACCCGATCGATATCGACCTGGAATTCTTCCGCCACCACTTGCGCCACCTTGATGTAGAGCCCCTGCCCCATCTCGGTACCGCCGTGATTGAGGTGGATGCTGCCGTCCCGGTAGATGTGCACTAGCGCCCCTGCCTGGTTGAAATGGGTGGCGGTGAAAGCAATGCCGAACTTGACCGGGGTCAGCGCCAGGCCGCGCTTGAGCACCCGCGAGCCGACGTTACCGGCGCGAATTTTCTCGCGCCGCATCCAATAGTCACAACTTTGCTCCAAGGTCTCGATGATGTCGCGGGCGGTCCTATCCTCCACCGTCTGGTGATAGGGCGTCAGGCTGCGCTCGCCGGGGCCATACAAATTCAGCTTGCGAATTTCCAGCGGATCCTTGCCGGTCGAAAACGCGATCTCCTCGATCAGCCGCTCACCGCCGAGCATTCCTTGCGGCCCGCCGAAGCCGCGAAAGGCGGTGTTCGACACCGTGTTGGTCTTCAAGGGCTGCGAGGCCAGGCGCACATGCGGATAGAAATAACAGTTGTCGGCGTGAAACAGCGACCGGTCGGTGACCGGCCCGGATAAATCCGCCGACCAACCGCAGCGCGCCGCATAGGTCATGTCCACCGCTTGGATACGGCCGTCGTCATCGAAGCCCACCGAATAGTCCACCAGAAAGTCGTGGCGCTTGCCGGTGATGATCATGTCGTCGTCGCGGTCCGGGCGCACCTTGGCCGCGAGCCCGGTTTTCTTGGCGACCAGCGCGGCGACGACAGCGAACAGATTGCCTTGCGTCTCCTTGCCGCCGAAGGCGCCGCCCATGCGCCGCACCTCCACCGTCACCGCGTTCGCCGGTACGCCTAGAACCTGGGCCACCATGAGCTGGATTTCGGTGGGATGCTGGGTGGAGGCATAGACCGTGACCTCGTCGTCTTCGCCAGGCAGGGCCAGGGCGATCTGTCCCTCCAGGTAGAAGTGGTCCTGGCCGCCGATGTGCATCTGCCCGGACATCATCCGCGGTGCCGCCTCCAAAGCCGTGCCCGCATCGCCGCGGATCAGGGTGAGCGGTTCGGTCACCAGAGCGCCGGACTTCTTCGCCGCTTCGATGGTCAGCACGGGTGCAAGCGGCTCATACGTCACGTTGGCAAGTAGCGCCGCCCGGCGGGCCTGATCGCGGGTGCTCGCGGCGACAGCAAAGATTGGCTGTCCGGCATACTCCACCCTATCGGTCGCGAAGACCGGCTCGTCGTGACGATGAGTCGGGCTGATATCATTCTCGCCCGCGATGTCGGCGGCAGTGAAGACCGCCGCCACCCCCTCGGCGGCGCGCACCTGTGTCAGGTCCATCTCGGCGATGCGAGCGTGCGCCTCGCTGCTGATGCCGAAAGTGACGTGCAGCAGACCCGGCGGCTCCGGCATGTCGTCGATGTAGACGGCCCGGCCGGCGACGTGCTTGTGGCCGCTGTCGTGGGCGCGCGGCGATCTCACCCCGCCGGCGATGGCATTGGCCGGGTTGCCGCGACTGGGTGCCGGCCGGTCAAGCATGGGTGAACGCCCGGTTGCCCACCAGACGCGTCTCGGCATTGGGATCGGTAGTCTCGATATACATGCGCAACAACAGATTTTGCGCCACACGCATGCGGTAGTCGGCGCTGGCCCGCCAATCGGTCAGCGGCTGAAAATCACTTGGCAGATCGGCCATGGCGGCGCGCACCGTCGCCTCGGTCCAGGGAGTGCCGGTCAGCCGTTCTTCCACCGCCCGGGCGCGCTTGGGCGTGGCCGCCATGCCGCCATAGGCGATGCGGGCAGAGGCAACGGCGCCGTCTTCGAGGCGCACGGCGAAGGCGCCCAACACCGCCGAGATATCCTGGTCGAAGCGCTTGCTGATCTTATAGGCGCGAAAACGGGTGCCAGGCGCCGGAACGGGCACGCTGATCTTTTCCACGAACTCGCCCGGCTGCCGGTCCTGCTTGCCGTAGGCGAGAAAGAAATCCTCGACCGGCAGGGTCCGCCGCTCGCCGCCGCGGCGCAGTTGCAGGATCGCCCCGGCGGCGATCAGCATGGGCGGCATATCGCCGATGGGCGAGCCGTTGGCTACGTTACCGCCGATGGTTCCGGCGTTGCGGATCGGCACCGAGCCAAGGCGGCGAATGACCTCGCCCATGTCCGGATAGTGCCGCGCCAGCGTGGCGGCCGCATCGGTGTAAGTCACCGCCGCGCCGATCTCGATGGTCGCGGCGGATTCCTCCAGCCGAGCCAGTTCCGCGACTCGCCCCACATAGACGACCGACGCTGGTCGGCGCATCTGTTTGGTCACCCACAGGCCCACATCGGTGGACCCGGTGACGGTGGTCGCCTCCGGATGGGCCAAAAGCAGATCGGCCAAGGCATGCACTGTTGCGGGCGCGTAAAATCGGCGCTCCCCCTGACCCACGCAGACCGTCTGCCGATCAGCCAAGGCGCGCAACGCCACCACCGTCACGGCCTGCCGCGCCGTGATCCCATCGGCGCGCGGGTTTAGATCGTACATGCGCCTGGCTGCTCGCGCGATAGGCGCATAGCCGGTGCAACGGCACAGGTTGCCGGCCAAGGCATCGTCGATAGCCGCATTTTCGGGCGTCCGATCCGTGTTCCGGGTCAGGGCGAACAGAGACATGACGAAGCCGGGCGTGCAGAAACCGCACTGCGACGCGTAGCAATCGACCATGGCCTGCTGCACGGGGTGCAGCGCCCCGTCGTCGCCGGCCAGATGCTCGACGGTGAGAAGCTGGCAGCCATCGAGGGTGCCGACGAACTGGATACACGCATTGACCGCCTCGTAGCGCAGGCCGCCGCCCGCCAGCCGCACCCGTACCACCGTGCAGGCACCGCAGTCGCCCTCATTGCAGCCTTCCTTGGTGCCGACCAAACCCTCGACGCCGCGAAGATAGTCAAGGACGGTCATGGTCGGATCGACGTCGCGCAAGGCGCGCGGTTCGGACCCAAGGAGAAAACGGATTTCCTGGCGCATGTCCGGGTCTCGACTTGGTGCCATCATATGACTCAACTGCCGCGATAGGTGGAGTATCCGTAGGGAGAAATGAGCAGCGGCACGTGGGTGTGCGCGCCCGCCTCGGCGATGCCGAAACGGATCGGCACCTGGTCGAGGAACGGCGGTTTCGTCAGCGTCACGTCGGCGTCCCGAAAATACGTCGCCACGTGGAAAATCAGCTCATAGGTGCCCGGCTGCATGGCCTCGCCCGCCAGGAGCGGCGCGGCACAGCGGCCATCCGGGTTGGTGGCGACATCGGCCAGCTTATCGCGGCCCGCGCCGGTGTGGCGGAATAGTTCGATGCGCACCCCCGCCGCCGGCCGGCCAGTGGCCGTATCCAGCACGTGGGTGGTCAGTTTGCCGGACCCGGACGATGGCATTACGCTCGATGTCTTGGCGCCCATGGCAACTCCCTTCCGGATGCGACTCCATGCCCAATTCTGTCAATCCGACGGACTTTGGGCCACACCTTAGCAGACCGCCATTCTAGCCCACGCGCGCGGGTGCGGCGAAAGCCTGTCTTTACCCAAAGGATTTTCAAAATTTTTCGAATAACCCTCGCCGCAAATGCGCGTTCTATTGCAGACTGTAACGACCATTCGCCGCCTGGGATACGCCCCATGTCAGATGCCGCCGACCCCAGGACTCTCACGCGCCGGGCGTTCATGGCGCGGTTTGGTTCTGTGTTCGAGGAGTCTCCCTGGGTCGCCGAGGCCGCTTTCGATGCCGGGCTGCCGGCGGATGCGCACACCGCCGCCGGCTTGCACCGCGCCCTGTGCGCCGTCCTGCGCACGGCACCGGCGGATCGTCAACTGGCCCTGATCCTCGCGCATCCGGATCTGGCCGGGCGCCTGGCCCGCGCCGGCGCCCTCAGCCGGGACTCGACCCAGGAGCAGGCCGGTGCCGGGCTCGACCGCCTGACCGACACCGAGATTGAACATTTCACGGCGCTGAATGCGGCCTATCGGGAAAAATTCGCCATGCCGTTCATCATCGCGGTCAAGGGGCGAAGCAAGGCCGATATTCTGGACGCCTTTGCGGCGCGCATGGGCAACGACCGGAACACCGAGATCGCCACCGCCCTGGCCCAGATCGAGCGCATCGCTCTGTTGCGTCTGCAGGACATCCTGCCGTAAGCACATCCCTGGGCGTCCAGGACGCAGCCGTGGCCCGTCCCGCACCCCGGCTCAAGCAAGGACTGACATATGGCCGATCCGCACCGCACCATCACCGAGTTTCTGAGCGGCACGAGAGAGGCGCAGACCCACTTCCTGGCCGAGCTGGTCAAGGTGCCGTCCGATAACCCGCCCGGCGATTGCCTGCCCCATGCCGAACGCACCGCAGCCCTGTTGCAGGACCTGGGTTTTGCGGTCGAACGTCATGCCGTGCCCGAGGCCCTTGTCAAACGGCTCGGCATGGTGCGCGCCACCAATCTGCTGGTCCGCCGCCGGTTCGGCGATGGCCCGGTGATCGCCCTCAACGCGCACGGCGACGTGGTGCCGCCGGGCGAGGGCTGGACCCACGACCCTTACGGCGCCGAGATCGTTGACGGCTGGATGTATGGCCGTGGCGTGGCCGTATCGAAGTCGGACTTCGCCACCTACGCCTATGCCTTGCTGGCGCTGGACCAGGCCGCCGCGGCGGGCGCGCGCCTGGCCGGCACGGTG
>Ga0315550_1002065_pt1 | contig 12344 bp, 9 predicted proteins | sample SalMarSW160190MG_2_FD_203100 | JGI IMG/M metagenome (GOLD analysis project Ga0315550, IMG submission 203100) | Salt marsh sediment microbial communities from the Plum Island Ecosystem LTER, Massachusetts, United States - Salt Marsh Sediment SW1601-90 ... | reverse complement strand
CGATTGTTCTGCTCCTCGGTGCGGGAATCGGCTACATCTACGAAGAACTCGCGCACAGCTATCCCAACGCCAGGGTCATAGCTCTGTTTTATGACGAAACGGTCCGCAAGGCCTTCTGCACGGACTTGCCGCAGAGGTTGTTCTGGCACCCCGGAAGATCCGAGTCTTTGCTGACCTTCCTGCGCACACAAATCCACGAGCTGGAAGCGGAAGGATTGGTATTGGTGGAATGGCCGCCTAGCGCGCGTATCTTTCCGATTCAGGCCATGGAGGCAAACCAGGCGGTGCATCAGCTGCTCAGGGAAATCAGGGGAAGTCTGGTTACCACTTCCACATTGGGAAGGCGGTGGCTGCGGAACAGCCTCACCAATTTCATCGGTATCGATAAAATCTTCCAGTTGGCTGAGAGCTCCGACCGAAGTACTACGGTGATCGCGGCTTCAGGCCCTACGCTCGCGGACAACCTCGATTTCCTCCGCTCACACAGGGATCGAATCGAGCTTTGGGCCGTACCTTCTTCCCTCTCCTTTCTGTTGGAGCACGGTTTGGTTCCGGACATGGCGATTCTGACAGATCCCGGTTACTATGCCTTCAGTCATCTCCAATGCGCGAAAGAACATAACCTGCATCTGACCATGCCGATCTCAGCAGCAGTCGGTTCCTGGCGGATCGACCCCCGTGTCTCTTTGCTCAGTCAGGACGCTCCGTTTGAACGGGTACTGCTGAAGAGCGCTGGAATCGAGGCGCCATCGATCCCGCCCCAGGGCACTGTTTCCGCAACGGCCCTCCTGCTGGCCTTGCGCTTGAGAAGAGGATTGGTCGTATTTTCGGGGCTCGACTTCTGCTACCGGGACATTTTCTCCCACGCTCGTCCCAACAACTTCGAAAGCTGGCTTGCGGTCAACCGCCTGCAACCACTCCACCACCAGCTGTTCTCACTGGCCGCGGATCACGCCGTCAGGAACGAGGGGGGGATACGCAGCAACTTAGCTCTGAATACCTATGCAGGTTGGTTTGCCGGTGTCGACAGGACGGGTTCAACCAGGATTCGTCGCTTACACCCCTCACCCACGGAACTGCCTGGAATACCGGAGATACGGGAGCAGGAACTGAAACGGCTTGTGCGCAAAGACGGGAGCGCTTCCCCGGAACCGCTTCAGGAGGTGAAAAACCACCCTCCAAGGCATCGGCGCTTAAGGCTGGTCGATTCTCTGCTGACACGCTGGATCAGGCGGTCCGAAGAAATAGCGAAGGCTGTGGCCGGCAGCGGCACCATGGAAGCGCTCTTGAACGATTCCGAAAGCTTGTCGCTGATTTTTCTATGTAACGCCGCCGCAGTAACCGAAATGCGCAGAATCCTCCGCGTCGAGGGACAAGAGGCTGCGGTCAAACGGACGGCGGAGGTTTTAGAGGATCATGTGGAGTTCCTCCTCGGTTTATCAAAAAAACTCGTGGGAAGGAAATGAGTACACCCTCTTTGGTCGAACGAAACCTGCTGGCCCTATCGGCAAATCACCCCCAGCTGGGCAGGTTGATCAGCCACACCCGACCCAGTTCGGAGACTATCTTCATCAACAGCCGCAGCGGTGCCCCGGTCCCGGCTGTCGGCAAACGTCGTATACAGATGCACTCCACCATGGATCCGCAGAAAGAAGGCCGCCGTTATTTCCAGAACTACCGCGGAGCGGGCTACCTGGTATTTCTCGGTCTAGGGGGAGGTTATCAGATTGAACCCTTCCTCGACAGCTCCGAGGTGTCAAGAATTGTCGTTGTCGAGAAAGACCCCGCCTTCCTCCGGGCCGTGATGGAACATCTCGATCTGAGGAGGATTCTCCTCGACCCCCGAGTCCGCCTTCTCTCGGGAGAAGATCCCGAGAAAGTCAAAGAATTTTTGCTCTCGGACTATCTGCCGGCTATCTACGGCGACATGAAAACCGTACCCCTGCGGCCCAGCATCGAGTTAGGAGGGCGGTACTACAATGAGCTGATACAGGCGATGCAGGAACTCATCGGCATGGTAGCCGACGACTACACCGTACAAGCCCAGTTCGGGAAAAAGTGGTACGTAAACACATTGGCCAATCTTCCCGTAGTGCAAGCATCCACGGTGACTGTCAAACCGGTTCGCCGGGCGTTTATTACCGGTGCCGGTCCGTCTTTGGAATCCCAGATCGAGGAACTTCGCGGGATGAGGGATTCGGGGTTTCTGATCGCTTCAGACACGTCTCTGCCCGCCCTTCTCAGCTACGGATTGAAACCGGATCTCGTGATTTCGATAGATTGCCAGCTGGTCAGCTACCATCATTTTCTTCAAGGTCTGCCCGATGACGTCCCGCTGCTCCTCGACCTGGCTTCACCGCCGGTGCTTACCCGATTGACGAAACGCAGCGCTTTCTTCACCAGCAGCCATCCCCTGTCTCTGTATCTGAGCACGCACTGGCGACCGTTGCCGTTCATAGATACCTCCGGAGGCAACGTCTCCCACGCCGCGGTTTCCCTGGCGGAGTACCTGGGCGCCCGGGAGATCTATCTTATGGGAGTAGATTTTTCCTACCCCGAGGGAAAAGCCTATTGTCGGGGCACATATCTGTATCCCCTGTTTCGATCCCAGGAGTATCTTTTATCCCCCACGGAAAGCCTGTTTCTGTCCTTCATTCTGAAAAACCAAACGATCATGAAGGACAGGGTGCACGGAATTCTACGATACACCACCAGGCCTCTGATTGGATACAAAGAAAGACTGGAGAGATATCTGCAGGAGTTCGACGCCCGGGTGATTCCTCTACCCGGCAGGGGTGTCCCCCTCGAGCTGCAACCCAGAGAACAGAGTGCGCGTTCCTTCGGCGGCCAAATTTTAGCCGCCGGTGCCCCGCGATCGGATTGGAGGGTGTTCCTGCGCAGGTATGTAAAGGGTCTGCAGGATCTGCCCCGGCCCACGAAACCGATCAGCCGTTATCTGCTCGATCTTCATCAGGATCAACGTTCGCTCTGGATTACTCTGTATCCGGCGGCCGCCGTATTTCGCGAGCACGACCGGGCGGATCCGGCAAAGGATCACCTGCGCTTGAGGAAGGTGCTGGACTGGTCTATCGAAGTCGCTCGCCGCTTTTTGGAAAGATGATCCCCGCGTAGCCGACAAAGGACGGACCCGGATACACATCGTAGCTGGTTTTGTACTCGAGGAGCTCCCCTTTCTCCGCACCCGTCTGTGCGGCAAAACGGGCCGCCGCCACGGCTCCGCCGACGGAACACGCCGACTGCTCGCGGCGGGCATACTCCAGAGCGTTATCGAGTTCCAGGGCCAGCAGTGCGTCAACGATACGCTTGTCATTGACTTCCTTTACCCACTTCACAGCCTTTGGACCCGAACCGTGAGGCGAAAATCCATAGCTCCCGCCGTAGTGGGTCAGATCCGTGGATCCAACAACCGCGATCTTTCTGTTCAAGACTGTCGCAGCTTCGGCCAGCGCCGCTCCCAATTGCAGCGCCTCCTCGGAGGGAGAAGCCCTCATGTGAAGGGCTTTTGCTTTGGGGTGGAAGTACTGCAGCAGGGGCAGCTGCACCTCCACCGTATTGTCGGCATACCGATCATCGTGTATGGTAAGAGTCCCGCCAAGAAGCTCGAGGAGCTCTAAATCGCTCTCCAGCAGGCCTAGGGGAGTTTCGTAACCCTCCTCGAAGGCAGCCAGAATACCCGAATGAGGTGCCAGGTGCCCTCCGATCACAACAACGGTATCCATTTCCCTTGGAATGCTTTGGAACACGTGGCAGGCAATCGAGCCGGAAAAACTCCAGCCTGCATGAGGGGCGACGCCGGCGACTGCGGGTATTTCCGGTTTCTTGAAGGAGCGGCTGAACCCCTCGATTTCCATAATCGTCTGACTCCTCCCTCCGGGATACCACCCGGGAGGAAGAGTTCTGGGACGTACCTTCATCCTGTATCTCCTTACCGCAAAAAGAGTATACTTATGCCGTCGATTTGCCTATAATAAAAGTAAGATGAATCGGCGGATCCTCAGCTTTTATTATATTATAAGTGTTGTATTTCTGCTGTTTATCCTGATTTTCACAGCCTACCGTCTCAAGATTACAATCGACGGCAACCGTAAGCAATCCACAGAGAACTTGGAGAACTTGAGGATCTCCGCTCTCTCGGTGTACCTGGCCGAGGGGGACTTCAACTCCGAGTATTTCAAGACCACCATGAGGCAGGAATTCCTGACCACGGACCGCCTCGTCCTCCTCGCCATCTACTCCTCGAGGGAGGGCATCTTGTATCTGATATCCAAAGATCAGCGCTACCTGGTCGAAGCTCCCAGCGCGTCGGGTTCTACCCCCTGGAACGGGACCCCGGCCTACGCGATTCGCCCCTTGTACGAAAGCCCCACCACCCTGCTGTTCAGCCCGGGAATCCGGAAAGATCTATATATCGATGGAATCTTCCGGGATCTGGAAAAGACGGAGGTGTATCCAATCCTTCGCGAAATTTTCTATATTGTTCTCGTCTACTTGCTGATCGCGGCAGTGTTCCTGCTGGCTGCGGCCACCGGCAGGGATCTTGGGGCAGCTCCAAAACCCCGGGCGTCCACACGGGCGCCTTCTGTGCGGATCCGAGGACTCGCGGAGACCTCTACCGGTGCTGCGGCGGGGTTGTTCTCTCCGGAAACGGGTCTGGGCTGGAACGAGCATCTTTCGCAGCGCCTTGGCTCGGAGCTGGAACGGGCCGCCGCTTCGGATCAGGACCTTTCCATGCTCCTTATCGGTTCCCCTGACCTGGACAGACATAATTTCAAAGTGCTGGCCAAACACGTTCTCGAAGCATTTCCCTTCCGGGACCTGGCTTTCGAATACGACTCCAGAGCCGTAGCGCTAATCTTTCCCGACAAGGATCTGGATCGGTCTCTACAGGAAGCCCGCGGTTTTCAAAGCAGACTTCTTTCCGGTTCCTGGTCCAGGCCGGTCACAATCTCTATCGGTTTGAGTGCCCGCAATGGACGACTGATTAGCCCGAACAGACTGCTGACAGAGGTCAGCCAGGCACTGAAACAGGCTGAGTCCGCCGGGGGCGGTCAAATCATCGCGTTTCGAGCGGACCCGGACAAGTACCGAAGCGCGATTGCCACTGCTCGCTCCATCGGCAAAGCCGGACGTTAGTCGGGACGCACCTACTCCTGCGATTGCTCCGCCAGCAGATCATCCACGGTTTTAAGAATGCCCTTCAAGCGCCACTCCGACACCTTGTATATATAAGTTCCGTCTTGGCGAGCAACATAGAGCTGATCCTTACCGGCAGGCCCGCCGATGAGCAGCCGAAAATCCCTGTCATCCCCCGTGGACAACAGAATCCGTCCTGCAGGATTCGTCAGCCCCGCCTCTGCCCGGTCGACCGCCGCATCGAACTCCGCTCCCTCCAGATCCGCCAAATTGTTGGCCAGAAGATCGACCTCCCCGCTATCCAGGGGAAGCTGGGGTCGGTCGGCGAAACGCCAGACGCTCCGCTGTTCTGCATCGAGGACAAGGGTATAGTCCAGAGGGCCGGGGGTCCCGTCGGCGAAGAGTACTTCGCTGTTGACAGATATACGTATGAGATTCTGTCCTTCCAGGTCTTCTGGGAAGATTCTCAAGTAGGACCAGAATTTTTCCTCTACGTTTAGATAATAGTCAAAGCTGCGGTTTGACAGCACGACTTCATTGCTGTCGCCAAGCCTAACATAGTCGTCACCACCGGCGGCGGCGGGCTTGCCGATGAAGATCTCGGTTAAAATATTCCCTGCCTCGTCGAGCAGTCGGATGCGCCGAGGCGCCTCGGCGTTCACCTGGAACTCCGCCCAGGCCTCGGGATTTTCGGTAACGACCCGGGTGCGCTTGGTCTCAGCCAGAAAATCAAAAAAGGCATCGATCCGTGACTGGGACGCCGGATACTCATGGCCACCTCCGGGCAGCACCCAGGACCCATCCCTGTCGACCATCCTCAGGGCCCCCTCTGCTCCGGTGAGCTCTATAGAGGCCACCAGGTCCCGCCGCTCACGATTGAAGTCAGGAATCAGTGGAGTTTCCGCCTCTCTCCTTCCCATTCTGGCGGGGGAAAACACCAAACCCAGAACATACGCCGCTGCGAGTAAGGCTATAGCCGCTCCAAGGACGAGGATCTTACGCCGAAAGGATAAAGCTGCCATCATCTACCCTCCTGTTCCCGGATCGCAACCTTGCGCCGTCTGAAGACAAGACGGAGGATGCCAAAAACAACAACTGCTAAAGGAACAACAATCAGATTGAACACCTGAGTGAATAGGGCGGCCCGCAGGCGCGCCTCCGGTTCCTGGATCTTGTTCAACCGCAAATCCCGGGCCACCCGGGTCTTGATTTCAAGGAGATCTTCGGAATTACTGAGCCATTCCGCCGCATTGGCCAGGAATTCGGGGTTGTAGTTGCCGCCGCTGTACTGATACAGCTCACTTGCAAAGTCGGCGTCTCCGACTACAATCAGTCGGGTCTCGCTCCCCCGCTCTTCAACCTCGTTCCATTCCCGCTCCTCCCCAACTCTCGAGGGGATCTCCCGATCTGCGAAATAGCTGGGGAAGGCTCCCCGCAGAGCTACGGCCAAGGGATACTGCCCTGCACTGTCATGCTCCATGAACTCGAGCATCGCGGCTCGTTGAGGGTTGGTTTCAAAGGGCTCTTGATCCTGAATCCACCCCTCCGGGGTCGTGCTGAGCAGAACCTCCGCTTCGATTCCAGGCCGTTCGATGATCTGAAGCGGACTCGCCCACAGGAGATCCAACCCTTGGAATCGAGCCGTGATCGGGTTGCTCTTCGACACGAACTGATTGGCCACGCTAATCCAGTATGGATATTTATCCATCACCTCCCACATGATTTGACCGAATACCTGTCTGGGAATCCGGAAGTTTTTGGAATACTTGTCCAAAACGAAGGCCTGTCTCACCTCCACACCGTAGTTGGCCAGCATCGATAAGATCTCTGTGTTTTCGAGTTTACGGGGAACGATTCCCCGCATCAGATCCAGATCCATACCCTCGACGGCGAAGAGAGCCCGGCCGCCGTGCATCAGATACTGATCGATGGGGAACAGATCAAAGGAATCCAGGTCCCGCCCGCCGAGAACGAACAAAACATCGATGTCCTGCGGTATGTCCTCTCCCCGGCCGACCTCCCGGATGGCGAAGTCCGCCGACAGAGTGGCCATCAACGTGTTGAAATCCGTCTGGATCTGCCGGGATGCGTCTCCGGTCAGTATACCTATGGAACGTTCTTCTTCGGTGACGATTTTGCGAATTCGCGAAGTCAGGTCGTATTCCAGAGTCTCCACCTGGGATACCACGGGTATTGTTTCGTAGCGGTCGAGATACTGGATTACGATCCCCGTATAGACCTGGGCGAAGCTTCTCTCGTTCTGCTCGATCACTTCTATCTGCTGTGGAAATACTCCCAAGCTCTCCGCCCGGGTCAGATCACCGGCTCTCACGGGATCGAGAACCTCGACCTTTATGCTGCCCCGCGAGTAGGCGGCGTACTCGTACAGCAAATCTTCGATCTGAAACGGAAATGCGTACAGAGACTTCAGCTTGTCAGATATGTAGTAGGTCAGAAACACCCGGTCCGGGATATCCCGGAACAGCTCGCGGGAAACCTTGGAAATGGTGAAGGCTTTGTTCTCCGTCAGATCGATCCGAGTGAAATATCGGCTCGAGTTTAAACCAATCAGGAGGATGAGGATCAGCCCCAGGATGAAAAGAATTATTTCAGCGCGCTTCTTCATTTTCTCCCTTCCTTTACCATTTCTTGAAAACCAGTGTCTTGGTGTTGAGATACAGGAACAGCGCACTCACTATCCCGTAGTACAGTAGGTCCCTGGTATCGATAAGCCCCCTCTGGAAGTTGGAGAAGTGGTGGCCGAAGGACAGGAAGTTCACCACCGCGGCGGCCCAAGGCGGAAGAGCGAATACAATATTCACCTGGGAGATCAGGGTGAGCACGAGCAGCACAAACAGACTGATCAGAAACGAGCTGATCTGATTGGACATCAAAGAGGATATAAACAAACCAACGGAAATGCCCGCCGCGCCCAGGAGAACAACCCCGATGTACTGCCCCAGTATTTCTCCCCAGTCAAAATCTCCGAAGCGACTGAGCAGCAGGGGAAGGGGAAGGGTCAACAGAATCATGATAAGGAGCAGGCCGAGGGCGGCAATGAACTTGCCCAACACGAGGGTGCTCTCTCGGAACGGAAGGGTCAACAGCACCTCCAAGGTTCCCAACTTTTTCTCCTCCGCCCAGCTCCTCATGGTAAGAGCGGGCATTACGATGATAAAAACGATCGGAATAACGGAGAAAAAGCTCCGCAGCGAAGCGATATTGCTGGCAAAGAAGGTCTGGAGATAAAAGACCCAAACACTCGAGAAAACCAGAAAGGTCACCACTAAAACATAGGCGATCGGGGAGTTGAAATAGGATTTCAGTTCTTTCTTGATAACCGGTATGACATTACTCACCATTACTCTTTTCCTTCCCGAGTCAGTTTTATAAACAGCTCTTCAAGACTGAGGCGTTTAGGTATCATTGACAGTATTTTGTACCCCTCCTTGACCGCCCAGTCGAATACCCCTTCCTCGGCACCGGAATCGGGAAGAAGAGCGATCTTGAGTTGATGAAGTCCGTCCGCCGAGGAGGAGCTTTTCAGCAGATCCCGTACACCGGACACTCGGTCCACGCCGGAAGGCTCTTTGTCCCCTTTAAGCACCAGGTCGAGAAGCACTTCCCCCTTCATCTCCCGGTTGATCTCCTCCGGGCTGCCCTTGGCCACTATTTGTCCCTCATTCAGGATCAAGACACGTCCGCAGGTTGCCTCCACTTCCTGGAGGATGTGGGTCGAAAGGATGACGGTTTTTTCCTTACCCAGGCGCTTGATCAGCTCACGAACCTCGATGATCTGATTCGGATCGAGGCCCGTGGTCGGTTCATCAAGGACAAGGATCTCCGGGTCGTGGAGAATCGCCTGGGCAAGGCCGGTGCGCTGCCGAAATCCTTTAGAAATGGTATCGATGCTTCGATAGACAACGCTCTTCAAACCACACTCTTCCACCGCCCATTCGATCCTCTCAGTCTTGGCATTTCCCTTCAGGGAACGGGATTCAGCCATGAAGCTGAGGTATTCCAAAACGTTCAGATCAGTGTACAGCGGCGCATTTTCCGGCAAATAACCGACCAGCTTCTTGATCTCCAACGGTCTTTCGAAGATGTCCCAGCCGTTGACTGTGGCGCTTCCGGAGCTGGGAAACATGTAGCAGGTCAGTATTTTCATAATTGTGGTCTTCCCGGCTCCGTTGGGGCCGAGCAGCCCCACCACCTCTCCCGGGTTGATGGAGAAGTTGACTCCCCGAACCGCTTCCAGGGTTCCGTAACGCTTGCCCAGGTTACTTGCTTCGATCATGCATCTACCTTTCTAAAATCCGGATATTGTCTTTCTTTTCTGCTTAAAATAATGTCAACGGTCTTAGGACGTCAAGGGATCGGCAACCGCTTTTACCGCAAGCCGCCCTACTCCCCGTAGGGCAAATCGATGATCTGAAGGTCTCGGGTCAGGAAGGTTCGGGGAAAAATTTTCTTGGCCTGATGGAGCAGATTCCTAAGGTCCCGTTCTGTGTAGCGGGGGCTGTAATGGATCAGACCGAGCCGAGCTACCCCACCTTGGCGGGCGATCTGAGCAGCCTGAACAGCGGTAAGGTGCTTCTTGTCCCCGGCATCTTCTGTAAGCTCTTCACCGAACATTCCTTCGCAGATCAGCAGATCCGAATCCCGTACAAACTCCGGCACGCCGGGAACCCACGTGGTATCGGTGACGAAACTGAACTTACGCCCTGCTCGCCTGGGACCCATAACCTGCTCCGGCTCCACTTCAACGCCTGTTTTTAATCGAACCGGAGTACCGGATTGGAGGGTGGACCACAGAGGTCCCCTGGGGATGCCCAGAGCGCCGGCAGCCTCCGGATCGAACACCCCGGGGCGCATATCTTCTTCCAGGCAGAAGGCCAGGCAGGGTTTTGTATGATGCAAGGGATACGAACGGATTTTGAACCCGTCGCCTTCAAATACAATCTCCTCTCCGAAAACCTCTTTCACGATGATCTCGTAGTTGATGTACATGTCGAGAATTTTCCGACTGGCCTGAATGTACTCCTTGATCCGGGGCGGTCCGATGATGTACAGGGGATCGTCCCTCTCCACCTGGGAGGAGAGCATCAATATACCGGGAATACCGGTTACGTGATCGGCGTGGGTGTGAGAAACAAAAATGACGGATATCTTCTTCCAGCGCAGAGCCAGGCGGCGCAACGACACCTGCGTTCCTTCCCCGCAGTCGAAGAGAAACAGCTCCCCTTCGCGCCGCAGCAACACCGAGGTGAGACTTCGAGACGGCAGAGGCATCATGCCGCCTGTTCCGAGTACAAACAATTCCATATTCATAAGCGAAAACTTTTGAGTTCTGTCATTAGTAGCACAGAAGGATGAATTTAGGAAGGCCCGGGACGGTGTATTAGTCCCCTGAAAACCGGAGTGCCGGAGTGCGGATCGATCGACCACCGCGACATTGACCTATCAATGAAGTTGAGGCTATAGTTTGTGTAGCCAACGGACCCCCTGAAAGATTTATTCCAAAAACCGTATGCACCGGGGAGATCTACGGCAGGGAGGTGTTATGAACAGCGGAGGGAACCCCGAGCTACCCGTGCTCCTGGTCGACGATGAACCGGCAGTTCTCTCCAGCATGGGAAAAGTGCTGAAATCTGCCGGTATCGACAATCTACTGACCTGCAGTGATCCCCGGGATGTTCTCCCCCTCTTGGACAAGCAGGAGGTGGAGGTCGTCCTGCTGGACATCTCCATGCCTCACCTTACCGGAGATGAGCTTCTGCGAAAGATCCACGAGTTATACCCCCATATCCCGGTAATCATCGTCACAGCATCAGAAGACATCGATATGGCCGTGGATTGCATGAAGGAGGGAGCCTTTGACTATATGGTCAAGGCTGTCGAACCGAACAGGCTGACCAGCGGCGTCGGGCGGGCCATCGACATGCGGCGTCTCTCCCGGCGCTACAACTCCCTCAGGAAAGGTCTATTGGCAGACAAGATCAGCCATCCGGAGGTATTTCGCTCGATCGTAAGCCGCGATCATCGAATCCACGCCATTTTCCGATTCATCGAATCCATCGCGCCGACAGCGGAAACAGTACTGGTAACCGGGGAAACCGGCACGGGCAAGGAGCTCTTTGCCGAGGCGATCCATGCAGCCAGTGCCCGGCGAGGACCTCTGGTCAAGGTGAACAGCGCCGGATTAGACGACAACGTATTTGCCGATACCCTTTTTGGGCACGCGAAGGGTGCGTATACCGGCGCGGACAGTGACCGCAAAGGACTGATACAGCAGGCGAACTCCGGCACACTCTTCCTCGACGAAATCGGGGATCTTTCCGCGGCCAGCCAGATCAAGCTGCTGCGGCTCCTTGAATCTCGGGAATTCTACCCCCTTGGGTCGGACCTGCCCCGCACAACCAATGCGCGCTTCGTCATCGCCACTCATCGGTCGCTCCCCGAACTGGTTGCAGGGGAGCGTTTCCGCCGCGATCTCTACTATCGTTTGCAGACCTACGAGATCCACATCCCGCCGTTGCGGGAACGAAAGGCAGACCTACCGCTGCTCATCGATCATTTCCACGATCAAGCCGCAGAGCATCTGGGCAGAAAGAAACTTGCGGTACCCCCCGAGCTGCTCACTCTCATGGAAACCTATGACTTTCCCGGCAATGTTCGGGAGCTTCGCTCGATGATTTTCAACGCGGTAAGCCGCCAGCTGGAAAAAATGTTGTCTCTCCAACCCTTTCGCGAGGCCATGGGATACACGGGTGGTGAGATCCATCCTCCCGCTGCCGAAGATGCGTTCTCCTTTCCGGAAAAGCTGCCCACGTTGAAAGGACTTACCGAGGGGTTGATCGAAGAGGCTCTGTCTAGGGCCAAGGGCAACCAGGCGATCGCCGCGGGATTGCTCGGAATCACCCCCCAAGCACTCAGCAAAAGGCTCAAGCGGCGAAAAGGCTGCAATCCGGAATAGAAAGGGTCGAGTCCCGTCATGAGATCCGAAGGAGGTTCGGCGTGAACTGGCTCAGATTCAGCACCCTGTCCATAGGATCATTGACCACGACGCTGCTCCTGGCCGTCATAACCGGCTACCTGCTCTCTCTGAAGGTAAAACATCCCGACACCTGGTATCTGGCGGGATATCTCGGCTCTCTGTTCGTGCTTCTCCTTTCCTACACGGTGCGCTA
>Ga0315550_1002064_pt1 | contig 12347 bp, 7 predicted proteins | sample SalMarSW160190MG_2_FD_203100 | JGI IMG/M metagenome (GOLD analysis project Ga0315550, IMG submission 203100) | Salt marsh sediment microbial communities from the Plum Island Ecosystem LTER, Massachusetts, United States - Salt Marsh Sediment SW1601-90 ... | reverse complement strand
TTCGGCGGAAAATCGTTTTAATTTCTCAAAGGTATATCCCCGTCCGACTTCGTCCGCCAGCGAGAGAGCCTCGTCGCGATTCCTGAACTGATAACCGGTGGCGAAAAACTCCGGAAGAACCAGAACATCGAAGTTTTCATTTCTTACCGCCTCAATAGCGGTCATGACATTCTTTTCAATTTCGCCAAAAACCGGATCATTTTGATAGAGCGCAACTCTCATGTTATCACCTTTCTTAATATATCAGCTACGGCATAATAAAACAATTGCGACAGTAATTATATAAATCTATATTGATTTCCATGTCGGAAAAGGAGTTAAAGGAAAAAAACATTGTCACCAACCGCAAGGCCTTCAGAGATTATGAGATTTTTGACAAGCGGGAGGCGGGCATTGAGCTGAAGGGAGCGGAGGTTAAGTCGTTGCGGGCCGGGAAAGTAAACCTGTCAGACAGTTATGCGGCGATTGAAAACGGCGAAGTCATATTGTTTAATCTTCATATCTCGCCCTACAAATTCACGACCCATGAGAGCCTCGATCCCATCCGACCCCGAAGATTGCTTTTGCACAAACGGGAAATCAAAAGATTATTCGGAGCGACGGCCGAGAAAGGGCTGACATTAATCCCGCTCCGGATTTATTTTAAAGGGCCTCATGTAAAAATCGAACTGGCGACCTGCCGCGGTCGTAAAAGATATGACAAACGGGAAAAAATCGCGAAGAGGGAAGCCGACCGCGCCATTGAAAGAGCACATCGCAGGCGGATAAAAAGGCAAAACAATGAATAAATCCATTTCCATTACATTAGTCATACTATTATTGGTTCTACCGACCATAACGCATGCCTCCCGGATTTCCGTGCAGATATCGGGCGGAATCGAAAAGATTCCGTCAATTACCGTAAACAATATGGTCTATTTCTCGATGTCACACCTGGCCGAAGTGCTGGGCGAAGGGTTGACGTGGGATACTCCCGGTATCTCCGTGGTTTATCAGACGGAGCAACATAAGGCGACATTTTTTATTAATTCTCCTTTCATTAATATCGATGACACGGTCAAGAATCTAATTTATCCTGTCAAAATCGACAAAGGGGTGGTGTATCTTCCGGCACGGATGTTCATCCCGCTTCTGGATTTAATCCGTCCGGAACAAATCCTATGGGATGAAGACCGGGAGACTATCAGAATCAATTCCGAGTGGTACAACATCACCGATTTATCGTTGACATCCAAGGCCAACGGCAAGCTCATTGAAATTTTCGTCACGGTCCCGGTAAATTACGAGATTTTTGTCTCGGAGGGTAATTGGTTGAACGTTACCATCCCGGACGGGCGAATCAACGAGCGGCAAATTCTGAGAAGGAAAAAAGGATCGTTTCTGAGGGATCTAAATGTTTTTCAATTCGAGGCGTCGGCCCAAATATCTTTCAGATTAAAGGAAAATATCGGCAAGTATGATTATCGCCTGCAAACCAATCCGCCCCGGATACAAATATCAATCCCGGATACATCGGTCGTACCGACACCCTTTATCGGTCCGGAGTTTATCGGGCCGAGCGAGCGCATCAGCAAAATCATAATCGATGCCGGGCATGGCGGCGCCGACTACGGCGCTATCGGCTTGAATAAGACTCAGGAGAAAAAAATAGTCCTGGATATCGCCAAACGTCTGGCCAAAGTTATAAGAAAGGAGAAAATATTCGAGGCCACCATGACACGCGAAAAGGATGTTGCCGTATCTCTGGAAGAACGGGCCAACATTGCCAACAACGAAGGGGGCGATATTTATGTTTCGATACATGCCAACGCTTCATTGAAACATTTTGCCCGGGGATTCCAGGTATTCTTCCTGGCTCCGGCCAACAATGACGAAGCCCGCGCTGCGGCACAACTGGAGAACGCACCCTTCCTTGCAGAATTGAATACTATTTCGGATGACAATATCGACAATTTGAGCTATATTCTCAGCGATATGATCCAGACTGAATTTCAGGTCGAGTCGGCCGATCTGGCGTCGATGGTCGACAAGGAATTCCGCAAACGATTTTCCCGGCAAACGAAAGCGCGAGGAATCGATCAGGCCGGATTTGTCGTCCTTAATCGCGTTTATATGCCGTCGATTCTGGTCGAGGCCGCATTTCTGACGAACAAAGAAGACGAAAATCTCTTACGCAGCAAAAATTACCGCCAGGAAGTGGCCGAGGCTATTTATGCCGGATTAAAACGATTTAAATCCAAATATGAGAAAAAATAATGGCTGAAAATATCTTAATGAATCGGCCCATCGGCATTTTTGATTCCGGTGTCGGTGGCCTGACAGTCGTTGCCGAGGTCCTGAAGATTCTACCGGCCGAAAATATCGTATATTTCGGTGATGTCGGCCGGTACCCCTACGGCGGCCGATCGAAAGAAACGATTATCAACTTCACCCGGCAGGACATCAATTTCCTGCTCGAGCATCACGTCAAATTCATTATCGCCGCCTGCAATACAGCTTCGGCGGTGGCGCTGGAAACGGTCAAAGAGGAATATGATATAGATTTTTTGGGTGTTATCGAACCGGGCGCCAAGGCGGCCGTGAATAATACCAAAAACAAGCGTGTGGGAATTATCGGCACCCGCGCGACAATCGGATCCAACAGTTATGCCCGAGCGATTCAGGAAAAAGATGAAGACATAAAAGTTTTTTCGCTCGCCTGCCCGCTTTTGGTGCCGCTGGCCGAGGAAGGATACATCGACAAGGAGGCGACGCGATTGATTGCCGCCGACTATCTTAAGGAATTAATCGACGTTAACATCGATACGCTCGTCCTTGGCTGTACGCACTATCCGCTTCTGAAAGGGGTCATCGGAGAGACGATGGGTGATAACGTGCAACTTATAGATTCGGCCGACGCCACCGCGCAGGAACTCGCAGCGCTGTTATCAATTAAGGATTTGGCCCGAAGCAGCAAGGAAAAACCGACACACAAATTTTATGTTTCCGATGTCCCCGATAAATTTTCCAAAGTGGCTGAGTTGTTTCTGGGGCGAAGTATCGATAACATAACCCGAGTAGATATTACAAGGTACTGAATGAATTTAATAAAAGCTAAAATCGAGCAGGCCATCGGCATTCTGAATGAGCTGGATATCGACCTCTGGCTGATTTTCTGCCGCGAATCGGACCTGATGGCCGACCCGTCGATGGTGCTCGTCGTCGGTCATAAGGTCGTCTGGCAGTCCGCTTTTTTTATCGGCAAGGACGGCTCGACCGCCGCTCTCGTCGGTAATTTCGACGCCGCTGATTTTGAACGCTCGGGTGAATTCAAAACGGTCCAACCATACGTGGAAGACTGCGGCCGGGAAATCCGCCGAATGGTACAGAAATTCAAGCCGAAAAAAATAGCTCTGAATTATTCGACAAATGACGTTGCCTCCGACGGACTGACCTACGGTATGTATCAACTTCTGATTAATTATCTTAAAGGTACTGCCTATACTGACAGAATAATTTCTTCAGAAGAAATAATGTCCCGGCTCCGGGGACGAAAAATAGAACCGGAAATTGATTTGATTTCAAAGGCCGCGACCTCTTCCACCGTATGCTGGAGCCAATCCTTAAGGGAGATACATACCGGTCAGACAGAAAAGGAAATCGCCGCGATTATCGACGCCAATATCAAAAAGACAGGTGGGACGAATTCATTCGAAACAATCGTCAATGCCGGCGCCAAATCGACGCCCGGACACGGGCATCCGACCGAGGCGGTTCTGGAACCGGGTGATTTATTACATATCGATTTCGGCGCCAAACTTAACGGCTTCTGCTCGGATATTCAAAGACTGGCATATTTCAAAAAAGAAAACGAAACCGGTGCACCTGATAAATTAATCAATGCCTTTAATAAGGTTAAAGAAGTTATCGACAAGACATCGGCTCTTTATCTTCCGGGCAAAAAGGGTTATCAAATAGATGCGGAAGCGCGACGGATTCTCAAGGAAGCCGGATATCCCGTCTACCAGCATGCACTGGGACACCAGATTGGACACGCCACTCATGATGGTGCCGCTATCGTCGGGCCGAAATGGAAACGGTACGGCAGGACGCCGAGCATTCCTCTCGAGGAGGGTAATGTATTTACCGTCGAACTCGGCATAAATATTGAGCAAATCGGGTATGTCGGTTTGGAGGAAGATCTCTTGGTAACCAATGACGGAGGCAGATTTTTATGTCCCAGACAAAACGAATTGGTCATTATATAGTTTTATTGAGTCTTTGTTTTTTATTGCTTGTACTTTTTTCCGGCTGCGCCAAAAAGTTTCGCCTCCGAACGGTCGGTGATGAGTGTGCCCCGACCAATCTTGCAGTGAAATCGAACGATCATACGTTGTTTATAAAATGGGATACCAACTGCCCCAGAGAGACACTTTTATCCGGCTATTACATTTACCTTGAGGACAAGCCGATTTATGCTTACCATAATCAACCGCCTCCGCGAGGCGTTAAACCTTACAATCATGTACCGTACCCGGGTGATACCGATCCCGAAGACCGCTGGGAAACGATAGAAATAAAAAATTTAGATAACGGTGTTGAATATTATGTTTCGGTCAGGGCTTTATATCCCGACCGAACCGTTTCGGTCTCATCCAACGAGGTCGCCGCCATGTGCCGCCCCGAAGGGGAATTCGAGCTGGCCTATCGATATGCCGATTTGGATGACGGCTTTTCATTTGCGAACGGTACATCGGTTCGCGCCGACGGTGAGACCAACGATCTGTATTTTTATAATAAAGACGGATTTGATTTTATCGCCTCGCCGCATCGGCTAAACGGTTTCCTGAGAGAATCTCTCTTCTATTCGCTCGGCAAAACAAAAGATATTTACCAGTATCCCGATCTTGAACTGGATGTCCCGCCGGTCGAAAAAATGCCGGTGCTTGAGGGTGAATCATATCTTATCAAGACCGCCGACGGCAATTTCGCCAAAATACGCATCGAAAAAATCAGCGGTGAGAATAAGGAGCGCCGAATGAAAATTAAATATATTTACCAGACCAATAAAGGGCAGATGCGCTTTTAAATGGAAATTTCCCGAATCACCGATAGCCAAAGAAAAACACTCTTTACAATCGTTCTTTGTGCACTGATAATCCGTATCGTTCTCGCTTTAATTTCCGACAACTTCAATCATCCGGACGAAAATTTCCAAATTTACGAACAGGCGCATCGGCTGGTTTTCGGTTATGGTATCATCCCCTGGGAGTTCCGCTTTTCGGTGCGCTCCTGGATTGTCCCCGGACTTATCGCCGTCATGCTGTATCCGTTCAAATTATTGGGCTGGGATAATCCGAATATCTATGTACCTCTTATCAGGGTAATACTCGGTCTGATTTCCGTATCAATCGTCATCTCGGCTTATTTCATCGGGAAAAAAATATCGTCTCCGAAGGCCGGTATATGGGCGGCTTTTTTCTGCGCCGCCTGGTATGAAATCATCTATTTTTCGATTCGACCGTTAAACGAAGTCTGGGCGACGACTTTTTTTATTGCGGCGATGGCTTTCTCAGTAAAATCGGAAAATAATCTCAATCTTGTCCTTGGGGGAATCCTGACCGCATTGACGATTGCGGTTCGCCTGCATTATTTCCCGGTTGTACTACTATTTATAATAGTGCTGTTTTTTATAAACGATAAAAGGAGACTCTTTGCTTATTTGGCGGCATTCATCGTAACGATTATCATTGTTGGAATTTTTGAAAAATTGACCGTTGGCGGCTTTTATGAATCTTATCTCAATTATTATAAATTCAACAAAAGTTTCAGTATGACCGAATTGTCGCCGGGAGTCAGTGCCTTTACTTTTGCCGAACAGCTTGTTTATTCTTCCATGATTTTCGGCTGGCTGTTTATTCTGCTCGGGCTTATTGTCTGGCGAAAAGCATGGTTTTTATTGCTTTTCGTCGCGGCGGTATTGGGACTGCATTCGGTAATACCTTTGAAGGAACATATTGTAAGTATCAGATTTGTGTATATCGTTATACCTTTATATATGATTATCGGAGGAATTGCCCTTTCGGAAATCTTGAGCAAGATTAATATACGGACGAATCTATCGGGAATTATGATTGCCGTTTTGTTTTTAGTCATTTCGGCATTCGGCGCTTTCGATATTTTGCCCCGCGAGAAGCAAGTATATAAGCATAATATTTTCTATCGCGATCCCGGTTTAAGCGCTTATCGATATCTCTTTAAACAGAAAAAAATCGCGGGCGTCTTTGACAATGCCGATTTCTGGTTCCAGAGCGGGGGATTTTATTATCTCCACCGCGACATTCCGCTCTATTTTGACAACACTCCGCCCCCATCGTTGGATTATGTAAGTCATATAGTCACGAAAGAGAATTTATACGGTCTTGTTGGCTTCGAACTCATAATGACATTCGGCAATATATCGGTCTATTCCCGAACAGATAGTACTTTCAATTATAAAACCGACTTCCGCTACGACCATAATATGTATCAAAGCGGAATCGACGATAAATAAAGCCCTTAGAACGTTTTAGCAAATACTACTTGCCAAATTTCGATTTTTGAGTAACTTATAAATAATACGACTCGTTGAGGGACAACCGTTTATTAGGGGCATTTTATGGAAGTAAGAAAGGAGAAAATATGAAAAAAATAGCCTTCATAACGCTTTTTTTAGCGATTATAGCTGCTTTTTATACAAGCCCTTTGGCTCTTTACCGCGGTGAAGATGCTCCTGATGTAAATCCACCGGTGACCCGATTGATAGTTAAATTTTCGCCTGACGCCGGGCCCAAATTTATCGACCGCAAGAAGGGAAGTATTTCAACCGGCTCGGCCATGGTCGATGCCTTCAATAAAAAATATCAGGTCCAAAAATTAACTTCGCTTTTGCCTATTTCGGCGAAATTGGCTTCCTCACAACAGTTTCGGAATGTCTATATATTTGAGCTTCAGAATCCCGATGATGTCAACGCCATGAAAAACGAATTAGAGAATCAGACCGGTATCGAGTATGTGGAACCGGATTATCAGGTCGAGCTGTACGAAACACCGAACGATACATTGTATCGACATCAATGGGGACTTAACAATCTGGGTCAGGACCACTATCATGTCCGCAGATACCACGGTTCATATAACGACGAACTGATACTCACCAGAGGGGTCGTCGATGCCGATATCGATGCGGGCGATGTTTTCATAAATCCGCCCGATAAGACGACCGCCGTTGTTGTCGCCATAATCGATACCGGCGCCGATATGGCCCATCCCGATCTGGCCGATAACATCTGGACCAATCCCCGTGAAATCCCCGACGACAGTCTCGACAACGATAATAACGGTTATATCGATGATGTTCATGGTTGGCATTTCGCGCCAGGTTTGAATCCCGGCGATATCGGCGATAATAATCCTTCCGACGCCAACGGCCATGGAACCCATTGCGCCGGAATTGTGGCTGCGGTTGCCGACAACTATATCGGAATTTCCGGCATCGGGCGTGATGTTAAAATTATGCCGCTGAATTTCGAGCCGCTCCCTCTTGTATCCGTTATCGCCACAGCGCTTATATATGCCGCCGACAACGGCGCAGACGTTGTCAATATGAGTTTCGGTTTGACATCGCGAAGTGATTTGATCGAAGAGGCCATCAATTATGCCAGAGATAAGGGTGTAATACTTTGCGCTGCAACCGGCAACAGCGGCATGTCGGAAATTAATTATCCGGCGGGATACGATGCCACGATTGCAGTCGGCGCTTCGAATGATTCCGACCAGGTGACATCATTTTCGACTTACGGACCGCATCTCAATATTTGTGCACCCGGGCTATCGATTCTGTCGCTCCGCGCCGGTCTAACCGATATGTACGCAACCACTTGGCCCTATGAGCCGGGCGTCCATATTATAGATAATATTTATTATCTGGCCTCCGGCACCAGTATGGCCTGCCCCCACGTCGTCGGCGTGGCCGCCTGGCTTAAATCGGTATCACCCGGCCTCTTACCTGATCGGGCCAAAGAAATTATGGAGCAATCGGCCGATGATATTATCGATCCCTTTGGACTTGGCTGGAATCTTCCCGGCTGGGATGAATACAGCGGTTATGGACGACTGAATCTCCAGAAGGCACTGGATATGGCTCCCGGGGTCCGTGCTAAAATTAACAGCCCGTCGCCCAACGAAATCATTTCGGGAATTGTCTCTATAAACGGCATTGCCGATGGCCCTGCTTTTTTAAATTATGTGATTGAATATGGTGCGGGAAATAATCCGACGCAATGGACCGAGATTACGACTTCATCAAGCCCGATTACCGATGATATTCTGGCAACCTGGGAAACGGATGGTTTGAATGGCCCCTATACGATCCGTCTTCGCATCGGGCCGTATAATATTGCAAAGGTTACGGTGTTTATCGCAAATCAGACATTAGCCGATATAATCTCTCCTCAATCTTATGAAACGGTGGCCAATTATGTAACTTTTATCGGCAGCGCTTACGCCCCGGATTTTACTCGCTTCGTTCTGGAATATCATCCGGACACGACCGGCGCCGTGTGGGAGCCGATCGCCGACGGTACGGTGCCGGTTTTCGATGATAAAATCGCCGGCTGGTTTCTGGAGGGTATTCCCGAGGGGAATTATTATGTTCGCCTGGCCACTTACGACGATACCGGTATGGTCGATGCCGATATCGTTTACCTGCATGTCCAGTCGATATTCGACACCGATCAGGCCTGGCAGAGCAGCATTGATGGTTATCCGACCATTATTCCGAATTACGGCGATTTTGACGGTGACGGCATTAATGAAATTATTGTCGGGCATTCGGCGGGTATTACGGTATTCAACACCGACGGTACAATTAAAACCGACGGTATCCCCGATATATCATTCAATAATTATATGATACCCATAGCCGTCGGGAGATTAGACGACGATAATATCGATGATTTCGTCGCCGTCGGTTATGACCCTCACTTTCTGTACGGTTTTCTGTCCGAAAAACCAAACTTCGAAAGCTACCTGGGAATATTTCCGCCGATGGACAACTTTTACCGATCGGAGCATGAATTTCCGAAAGTCTGGCTGAAGGATATTGACGGCGACGGGCTCGACGAAATTTATGTCTTCATATATGATGCCTCACAGTCGAAGACCTATCTCTTCGATTCCAACGGAGACCTGATAATCAACCTGGATTATTATGGCGAATCGCTTCCGCTGGATATGAACGGCGACGGAATCGATGAAATCTATGCTTGCAATAATAATTACTGTTTTCTAAAAAAAATAGATTATGCGACGGGACATATAACCGACAGCTTTTTGGTGCAGTTGAACGGGAGTGATTTCAAGTGTCTGGGTATGTCCGGGTGCGACATTGATAATGACGGCAAGTATGAGTTGATTATTTACGGCTTTTACTCCGATTACGGTTACTGGATATATGCGTTCGATGATGGCCTTGATTTAATCGACGGTTGGCCCCACGACATGGCCATCGATGCTTTCGTGGTCCCGACAACACCGATCTTCGGTGACATCGATAATGATGGTGAGTATGAATACCTGACGACCTACTTCGATCTCAGCGCCAGTTATGTCCTGGCCTGGAACATCGACGGCACTCCATATATACCATCGAATCAGAATGGCCTGCTGGCGACCACTCCCGAGCCGAGCGTTATGAATATGCTTCTGCTGGCGGATATGAACGGCGATAATCAAACCGATATTGTTGCCTGCGCCGACAATGATCTTTTCAATACCTACAAAGCTCAGAGAATTTATGCCTGGAATAATGAAGGCAGTCTTCTGCCCGGTTTTCCCCTGATTACGGTTCAGGATTTGCAGACCAGCGACCGCTTTACACCATGCATCGGAGATATCAACCAGGATGGTTTTGTCGACCTGATTATGACGACCCAGGACAGCATGATTCTTTCAGTCAATTATCAGGGCAACCCTTATAATCCGTGTAAATCACCGGCACCGTCATGGCGATATAATCGCCGCATGAATAACATCGCGCCGTTTCTGTCGGATTGTGAGCCGACCGGGATCAGCGATGAAGATAAGCCGCTGATTCCGAAATCATTCGTTTTATCTCAAAACTACCCCAATCCCTTTAATCCGAATACGACCATCGAATACTCTCTGCCTTCGCGCTGCGAAGTATCAATCACCGTGTATAATCTTCTCGGTAAAAGAGTAAAAACACTGCTGGAAACTTCCCAACCGGCCGGCAGATATAAAACCGAATGGGATGGGACGGATAATAATAATCAACCGGTAGCGTCCGGTCTATATTTCTACCAAATCAAAGCGGGAGATTTTATCGAATCGAAAAAGATGTTGCTTCTGAAGTAGAGGATTACGGTAATTTGATATTGCTTAGCGCATCGCCAAATCAAAACATCGCTTGACATAAGGCCGGATTTCGGTATATTTCATATTGTATAAAACTTTTTGACCTGGCTTACTGCCCCGGTATAGTAATGACCAAGCCATTGAAGATTAAGCTTAAGGCATTTAATAACTTAATGCCTATTTGTGGGAAGATTACCAATATCATTATATCAGGAGGTAAAATTATGTGGAAAATTTCTAATGCGCCAATCGGCAGAATACTGCCGGTTATTTTACTGACCGGTCTGATATTCTTGATTGGCAACTCGACCGCCGTATCGCAAATATTATTCGGCGGCAAGGAGGCCTCGGCCGAGCCAATATGGACTTACGACTCCGATTGGGATGTTCGGCATGTCGAAACCGCCGACCTCAACGGCGACGGCGTTCCCGATGTTATCTCGGGCGAGTACAACAGCACCTATTATGGTGACCCCTCGAAAGTCCTAGCCATCGACGGCAGTACCGGCGATACCCTGTGGACCTACCAGCTTCAGGATGGTGTTCGCTCGATGACGATTGCGGATTTAACCGATGACGGCGTTATGGACGTCATTGCCGGCGCTTCCTATCAGGGATCACCGACACCGGATGGATATGTCCATGCCATTAACGGCGTTGACGGTTCCCAACTCTGGACCTTTTACGTCGGCTCAACCGTCAGCTGTCTGACAGTTGGGAATTTTAACGGCGACATCTATCCGGATGTGGCCGCCGGCGATTTCGATGGCATCGTTTACGCTATCGACGGCCGTGTCGGCACCCAGCTATGGAACGAGGAAATCGGCAGCCTGTGGATTAACGCCCTTGATGCCGCCGACGTCAACGATGACGGCATCGATGATGTTGCCTTCGCCCACGAGTACCTGGCAAATTACAGCAACTATATCGGTGTTCTGGATGGCACCGACGGTTCTTCGGTTTGGGATTTAACCGTCCCTCATGTAAATATGGATGTTATGCTCGAAGACATCGACGACGATGATACTCTTGAGGCCGTGTTCGGGGTGATCTATTATGATAATCATGGCGAGGTTCAAGTCCGAACGGCCGAAACCGGTGCTCTTGAATGGAGTTACAATCTCGGCTCGGTAGATCATACCAATGGCGAAGTCCTCGTGGCCTCGTACGACCTTGACGAAGATAATGATCTCGACCTGGTCGTGGCCACCTATCTCGGTAATCATCTGGTTTACGCTTTCGAAGGTGATTCCAACACGCCGACCTGGGTATCCGATACCCTTGACGGCAACACCCGTGATATCTCTTTCGGCGACGTCACCGGCGAGAAAGACATTGACATTGTCACCGCGACAAGCGATCGCGTACAGGTAATCAACGGCCAGGACGGAACCAAAATCTGGTATTATGCCGTGGCCGGGAATATCCAGAGTGTCAGTTGCGCCGATTTCGATGAAGATGAAATCATGGACGTCGCTGCCGGAGGCGGTGCTGCCTACAGCGGTTCCGATCCGGCCATATCGGTCTGGGCGCTGAGAACCGTTCAATCACCTCTGTTATGGGAGCACGATTTTGGCGAATACGGTAACGCCATCGCTATTGCCGACCTCAACGGCGATGGCGCCGAAGATGTCGTCTCGGTCAGTTCATTGGATGATTACGCCCGGGCCATTAATGGTGCCGACGGGACCGAATTATGGACCTGGCAGGGAACCGAGAATCTTTACGCCGTGTGTGTCGGCGATTTTGACAATGATGAGCAAATCGATGTCGCCGTGGCCGGCGCCGACGACCAGGTGACGGCATTATACGGCGATAGCGGTAATGTCATGTGGACTTTCGCGACAGGCGACCAGATTTATAGAAAGTGCCTTCAGACCGCGGACCTCAACGATGACAACAACGTCGATGTGATCGCCGGCAGTAATGACAATTATGTTTATGCCCTCAAT
>Ga0315550_1002063_pt1 | contig 12352 bp, 10 predicted proteins | sample SalMarSW160190MG_2_FD_203100 | JGI IMG/M metagenome (GOLD analysis project Ga0315550, IMG submission 203100) | Salt marsh sediment microbial communities from the Plum Island Ecosystem LTER, Massachusetts, United States - Salt Marsh Sediment SW1601-90 ... | reverse complement strand
ACATTAATTGCTTAAAAGTGAGGGATCAAGGAGGCTTTATGGATTTATTGAGTTCATTAATTAATATTGTGGGAGAGGAGAGGGTATCAAATAATCAAGAGGAGCTTTTTATCTATTCTCGAGACCCAGGTGCACAACATCCCCGAAAGGCAGACTATGTTGTCATGCCCAAAACCGTTGATGAAGTGCAAAAGGTGGTCACTTTAGCCAACAAGGAGAAAATTCCTATTACCCCGCTCGGTGGGGGTTTTACCCTGTCAGCTCTGGTTGTACCTAATAGGGCTGGGATAGTCCTGGATATGAAAAGAATGGATAAAATTATCGAAGTAAATGAGATAAATAGATACGCTGTAGTTGAAGCAGGGGTATCGCAGGCTGCACTAAAGACATATCTTGAGAAAAATTACCCTACTCTTCAACACTCTACCCCAGAGTCACCTCCCACTGTTACGGTTGTGGGAAATGCCCTTATTCAGGGGCATGGTCATATCTCACCACGATACGGGGTTAACTCAGATATGATAAATGGGATGGAGGTAGTGCTCCCAACAGGTGAAGTATGTAAGATAGGATCGTGCTCTGTTAGCCCATATTGGTTTACAAGAGGGCCACTGCCAGATTTATCAGGACTGTTTATTGGATGGTTTGGGACAACTGGTGTTGTAACCAAGCTTTCTATGCGGCTCTACCCCAAACCACCATACAGGGAGGTAATGGCCTTTTCCACAGATGATATAGATTCAATAACAGATGGCATTCGTGAGGTTATGCATCTCGATTTACTGGAAGATTTCTTTCTTATAAACCAGGAGAAGCCAGATTGGATGAATCATGTCTTTTTTATTATCATTGTGTCCGCACATGCGAAAGAGGAACTTGAGCTTAAAAAAGATATGTATAAAAAATTATTTCAAGAGTTCAAAGGAGGGGACAAAGTACAATTTGTGGAAGATTTACATCCAGCGCTTGAAAAAAGGTTTCTTGATGTGCCACCTCTGGCTGCCTTGGCAGCAGACTTTAGAAAGGGCGGGGGCTTTGAATATACCGGTGCAATATTGCCCACAGATAAGGTTCCGGAGGCATGGAGAAAGGGAATAGAGATTGCGCATAAATATGGCATGATAGTTTCCTATGTACACCAGGTCTTAATGGGTAACAGCGTTATGTTCGGGTTTAATTATTCCTTTAACAGAGCTGATGAGGAGGATGTGGAAAAAACCAGAAAGGTTCTGGAGGAGTCAAACAGGCTGACTTTTGAGTTGGGGGGGTTAGTTTGGAAAGGTGAGGTAGGGGCTCAAAAATTAGCAATGGAGAGAATGGACCCAAATACCGTGGAACTAATAAAGAAGGTTAAGGGGCTTTTAGACCCAAATGGTATTATGAATCCAGGAAACTGGGAGAAATAATATAAAAAATCCTTGTACCAAGTTTAATATTGACTTTAATAAACGTTATGGTAGAGGTATTAAATAGCAGGATTTTTAAGTATTTTCAATTAGGGATAGTAAGGGAAGTTCTTAATTTATTAACATTTAAAAGGAGGGTTTATTATGAAAAAGGTATTGTGGGTATTCATTGTTTTATTGGGTTTTTTCACTCTCTTTGTTATCTACCCATTATCCTCTGATGCAAAGCCAATTAAAGTAGGTATTATAGACTGTTATAGTGGTCCGGCTGCTGTATTCGGCAAAGATGCCCTTAATGGCTTTAAACTGGCCTTAGAAGACATTAACAAAAAAGGAGTCCTGGGCAAGAAGATCGAGTTTACCACCCGTGATACCAAATTCAAGGTTGATATTGCCCTTAATATGGCTAAGGAATTGGTCATGAGAGAAGATGTTGATATCCTTGTGGGTACTATAAACAGCGGGGCAGCATTGGCTGTATCCGATGCGGTAGCCAAGAAGGAAAAGGTGCCATTTATGGTTTGGATTTCCAAAAGCGAGAGAATCACTGGTGAAAAGGGTCATCGGTATGTTTTCTCGACCGGTGAAAATACGGCTATGGCTGGCAAAGCCGGAGGTGTTGCACTGTCTAAAAAGCCCTACGTAAAATACTGGATCGGCGGGGACGATTATTCCTATGGTCATGATATTGCGAATGCTGCCTGGAGGAACCTGAAGGCACTGAAGCCCGATGTAAAGATGATCGGGAAATCCTGGTGGAAGCCGGGCGAACCCGACCTTGCCCCTTATATCACATCCATTTTAGGGGCTAAACCGGATGCCGTCATTTTCTGCACTGGTGGCAAGAGCATGACCAATGTCATGAAGGCGATTAAGGCAACCGGCATGGCGGAGAAAGTGCCCGTCTGGGTTCATACAGGCACAGACCACGCCGTTCTGAAGCCTCTGGGTGCGGAGGGCCCAGAGGGTGTGATGGGTACCATGGATTATCATTTCTATTATCCTGAGACAGCAGCGAACATGGCATTTGTTGAGGCATTTCAGGATGCCTATGGGGGACCTCCCGGTTTTCCTGCGTTTCACGGTTATATTACAGCCCATTTTATAGCCGAGGCATATAAGAAAGCAGGATCTGTAGACACAGAAAAATTCATTAATGCATTGGAAGGGTTGAAAATCGAAAGCCCTGCTGGTAAGTTAGAGATGCGAGCTTGTGATCATCAAGTAACACTTCCGATGTACTTGGGAGTAACCAAGATGTCTGCAAAGTACGGTTGTGTCATCTCTACAGATATTATAACGCTGACCGGCGATGAGGTATTGCCCACATGCGGTGAGATCAGGAAGGCACGCGGAAAATAGTGTGTTAGGTTTAAAAGGGGTCAGTGATCTGACCCCTTTTTTTAAAGGAAAACTATACTAATGGATATAGGGCAGGTATTTACTTTTTCTGCATTAGGTTCTCAATTCCTGGTTGGTCTTAGCCGAGCAATGATCCTGTTTATCGTTTCTGCTGGGATGAGCTTTGTTCTCGGTGTGCTCAGGGTACCTAATATTGCACATGGGTCCCTGTATATGATTGGAGCCTTTTCAGCATTTAGCCTCGCGAACCTCTTTGGTGGCGGCTCGGGCGGCTTTTGGCTGGCATTGATCGCAGCTCCCTTTGTTGTGGCCATCGTTGCGCTTGTAGCAGAGAGATCCCTTTTCTGCCATCTTTACGAAAGGGAGCATCTCATGCTGCTATTGTTCACCTTTGCATTGATGCTTATTCTGGGCGACCTCGTAAAGATGTTCTGGGGAGCGGATTATCGGTCGATCATGGCGCCCGACGCGCTTCAGGGTTTTGTATCCATACTGGGTTCGCCGTTTCCCCGGTATAACCTCTTTCTTCTCATCGTTGGCCCACTGGTAGGCATTGGACTGTGGTTCTTTTCCAACAAAACCAAGATTGGGAAAATCGCGCGAGCAGCAGCTGTTGATCGGGAGATGGTTGGTGCCATAGGGATCAATGTGAGCTGGGTATTTGCCTTTGCTTTTGTCCTGGGCTGTTTCCTTGCCGGATTGGGCGGGGCATTGGTTTCCCCCATGGTAAGTGTGAGCATCGGGATGGATCACGATATCATCATGGAGGCCTTCCTTATCGTCACCATCGGGGGTCTGGGAAACATGTGGGGTGCCCTAGTAGGGTCGCTCATCTTTGGCCTTACCCAATCTTATGGTGTTTTATTCTGGCCGCAGTTCGCTATAGTTTTCCCATACATTGCAGTAGTCATTGTGTTGACCTGGCGGCCCAGAGGAATGCTTAAATCGGTCTGGTAATAAAATCGTGAAGCGAAGCAGAGCGATTTTATGAGGAGATAAATTTGTTTAAGGATGTTTTCAATCTGAAATCACTTGTACTTCCAGGTGCTATCTTTGTTGTTCTGCTTATTCTGCCGCCAATAATTCCAAGATTTTACACCTATATACTTGCCGTAATTTTTGTGACGGCTCTATTGGCAATGAGCCTCAATATGGTCGTTGGCCATGGTGGATTGTTTCAGTTTCATCATGGGGCTTTTTATGGTGTAGGGGCCTATACCGTTGCCCTCATGCTGACCAAAACTTCCCTTCCCATATGGGCTTGCTTTGTGGCCGGTCCCATCATGGCAGCACTGGTCGGGTTGCTCATCGGCGCTTTTTGTATCAGGCTGACCAGGCTGTACTTCGGAATGCTTCAGATCTCATTAGGATCTTTGGTCTGGGCGATTGCTTTCCGCTGGTACGACCTTACCGGCGGCGATGATGGCATGCATGGTATTCCTATGCCTCCCATTATCTCCTCTTCGAAGGGCGCCTATTACTTTGCTTTGATCATCTTGGCAATCTGTATGATAGTGATTTACCTGATTTTCAAATCTCCTTTCGGTGCTACCCTTCAGGCCATCCGCGACAATCCGGATCGATGTGAAGCCATCGGCATTAACGTCAAACGCCATCAACTCATCGCCATTGTCATCGCTACATTCTTTGCGGGGATTGCAGGAGTTCTCTTTGTTGTAGTGGAGGGTTCAGTTTTTCCGGATCTCCTGTTCTGGGTCTACTCACTTGAAATATTCATTATGTGCCTTTTAGGAGGGTGGTTTACATTTGCCGGCCCAATTCTGGGGGCAGCAATAATGGTATCTCTCAGGACATTTGTTGGGATCTATACAGAGTATTGGACTTTGATCCTTGGGATCATACTGATCTTGCTGATTTTCTTTCTTCCGGAAGGGGTATGGGGCTATGTCTTGGAAAAATTGGGCTCTCGGCCCAAAGAAGCGATTGAGAAGGGAAGTAAATAGATGCTTAGAGTTGAGGAAATACATAAATCGTTCGACGACTTCAAGGCCGTGAATGGTGCTAACCTTACTGTGGAAAAAGGTGAATTAGTAGCAGTGATCGGGCCCAATGGGGCAGGAAAGACGACCCTCTTTAATCTGATCACAGGGCAGCTAAAGGCTGATCAAGGGAAGGTGATATTTAATGAGGAGGATATAAATAGTTTGCCACCGTATAAAATTTGCAAGAAGGGAATCGCACGCTCATTTCAAATAGCGAACATATTCCCCCGCCTCACCGTGTTCAGGAATGTTCAGGTATCTGTTCTATCTCAGCAGGAAAAGAGCAGAAAACTTTTTTACCCGGCGGAGAAACTGGCTGTAGAGGAAACGAATAGTATCCTGGAAAGAGTAGGTCTTTCAGATAGGGCAGGGAATAGAGCAGGCTCGTTAGCTCATGGCGATCAGAGAGCACTGGAGATAGCTATTGCTTTAGGCAATAAACCTGAATTGTTGATTCTTGATGAGCCAACTGCCGGTATGTCACCCGAAGAGACTACAGCTACCATGGAGCTAATTAAGCGACTGGCCAATTCACGCGAATTGACCATTTTATTCTGCGAGCACGATATGGAAGTGGTGTTCAATGCTGCCCAGAGTATTATGGTTATGCATCAGGGGCTGACAATTATACAGGGAGAACCTGATGAGGTGAGAAATTCCAGTCAGGTTCAAGAATGCTACCTGGGAGGTGCCGAACCATGTTAGAAGTGGAAGGTATCCACACCTACTATGGTCTGAGCCACATTCTGTTCGGGGTATCGCTCAACGTCCCCGAAGGGCAGATCGTCTGTATCCTGGGCAGGAACGGGGCGGGAAAGAGCACGACCATGAGAAGCATCATGGGCTTGACGCCTCCTCGGCAGGGAACTATTAATTTTAAAGGAGAAACTGTCACGGGAAAAAAGCCCTACCAGCTTGCTCGACAGGGAATGGGCTATGTGCCTGATGACCGGAGGGTCTTTGCAGACCTAACAGTTGGAGATAATCTTGAGATATCGGAAAGGTCAACCGGAGACGATACAACATGGACTAAAGATAGCGTTTACGATTTTTTTCCGGCCCTGAGACACATAGATTCCCGAAAGGCCAGTTTCTTAAGTGGTGGAGAGCAGCAAATGCTGACCATTGCCCGGGCCCTCATGACAAACCCCGTTTTCCTGCTGTTGGATGAGCCCACCGAAGGTCTGGCGCCCATGATCGTGGAAGTACTGGAGGAACACATAGGTCAGCTAAGAGATAAGGGGTTGACGGTTTTGTTAGCTGAACAAAATCAGAGAGTTGCACTAAAACTAAGCGATCGGGGCTATATTATTGATAATGGCATCATCAGGTATCATGGTAGTATTGATGAGTTAAAAGAGAATGAAGAAGTTATGAAAAAATATCTATTGATATGATATATCAATATCTTTTGAAATCTCTTAAACTTTGCATAAAATAAAAAACCTACAAAAGACCTCCATTTCCAACTGCTGTCCTGGCTTATATTATGAGCCAGATGTGAAGAATATGAACGAAGTACTACAATAGGAAAGACTTACTGTTATTTTGACAGAGTAAATGCCGTGTTTGCTCCTAAGATAAGTGATAGGCCTTATGGTATATAATGATAAAGCGCCTATTTCCCATAAAGAACAATGTCAAGGGTTGAGTGAAGGCAAGCACCCCGTGAAAGAGTTCTTAGGGGTGAAAAAATAGGTTATCTTGAAATTAGATTGTCTTAGTAATACACATATAAAAAATCTCAAATCCATAATCCCTTCGGATCGTTTTTCCACAGGAGATTCTAATCTTGATCTCCATTCAAAAGACCAATCCCAGCATCAAGCATGCCGGCCAGAGGCGGTGATATGGCCTGTGGATAGATTTGAAGTTTCAAAGATACTGAAATATGCCAATGAGAACCTCATCCCTGTCACAGGATGGGGATCAGGAAGCAGCTTGGAAGGCAATCCAATCCCTGTAAAAGCAGGGATAGTTCTTGATTTTACACAGATGAACAAGATCCTGTGTGTAAGAGAAGAGGATTTTCAGACAGATGTGGAACCAGGTGTTATTTATCAGGATCTAAACGAAAAACTTAAGTATAAAGGACTTTTTTTCCCACCGGACCCAGGTGCCCAGGCTACCCTTGGTGGTATGATAGCCAACAACGCCAGCGGGACCAAAACTATTCATTATGGGTCTACAAAAGATTATGTTTTACGATTGTCTGTTGTCTTGGCCAATGGAGAAATTATTGAGACGGGCACTCGCGCATCAAAGACCTCCTCTGGGTATGATCTTATTCACCTATTTGTCGGATCCGAAGGAACACTTGGGATAGTGGTGGAGGCAACTCTTAGACTGGTTGGCCTTCCTGCGGAGTTTTCAGCAGCTATTGTGACCTTTCTTTCTGTGGAAGCTGCTGGAAAGGCGGTGTTTGAGATAATCCGCTCAGGGCTTGATCCTGCCGCATTGGAACTTCTGGCCCCTGATTGTATAGAACTTATTAACCAGGAACAAAACCTTGGATTAAGTGTTTCTCCAACTCTTTTCATGGAATATCATGGGCCAACCAAAAACCAACTGACTGAAGTAATGAAAATAGTCCAAGAAATATGCAAGGAAGAGGGATGCGAAGAATTCATGACAGGCCTGGGCAGGGCAGAAAGAGATCGTCTCTTTAAGGCGAGGCATGAATTGGCAGAGATGATTATCCGTAAACATCCAGGTTGCTCAATGATGGTGATAGATGTGGCTGTCCCCATTACGAGCTATCCTGAAATGATAGCTTTTGCCAGAAAGGAATCAGAAAAGACAGGAATACCGAGATATATTTTTAGCCACGCAGGAGATGGTAATCTTCACCTTGTATTTATGGGAAAAAAGGGAGAAGAAAGTGAGTGGGAAATTATTGATCATGCAAATCAGCGTATTGTGTCAAATGCCCTGGCCATGGGAGGAACTGCTACCGGTGAACATGGAGTAGGCATAGGGAAACGAAAGTTTATGGAGGCAGAGCATGGAGGGAGCCTGAAGTGGATGAAGAGTATTAAATCGCTTTTCGATCCAAATGGTATTCTTAATCCTGGTAAAATATTCCCATAATGAGCATGATTTAATTTTTTGTCACACAAATGCAGAATAGCAATTTTTCAATGAGGAAAAATTGATAGGTTATTGATTCGAGCCTCTGCACTTACTATGGAGCATGTGCGAGTGGGTACCCTTAGATAAAAGATAACCGAAGCCTATATTCAAAGAAAATTTCCCCAAAGAATTTGATGCCAATATGGTAGCCTTCAACAAGGGGATGCACCTTGCAGGTTACTAAAGAATAGAAATTTATCCTTTTCTGCCTTTGAGTCTATTTCTCGATCACCATTGTACCTGCCATCTTATCGCCTAATCGTAATCCTTTCTCATCGGTGAAGATCTTAATAAGTTCAATGATAACCAGGATAAAAACAGCGATTCCGAGCAGGATATCAATGATCCAGCCAATAATGGGTATAAAGAGGAAAAAGAACATGATAGGACCGAGAGCAAACATCCAATTTCTCTTTGCAGAGATAGCATAATCTACTTTCGCTGCAGGGTCTTTAGTATTAACTACAGATAATTTCAGCAATTTTTTCCCAATACTTTTATACTCAAGTGCTTCAATAGGCAAAGCATCTCGTAGGAGTATATAAAGGGCACCGATAATACCTCCCACAAGGGGGATAAACCCGACTATCATAGAAGCTACAGCATCGATGATGAATGCTATTATTCTTTTAACTGGGTCAGCTTTTGTTAATTCGACATCATTGGCCTTTGTTTCAGTAGTTTCAGATTTTTCTTTTGATTCTTGGGCCATTTTTTCTTCTGCCTTTTCTTCGTTCATGGGTCATCCTCCTTTTCTATGTAATAAATGGTTTTAAAAATAATTATAGTGTAAATTGCTATCAATATCCAGTAGATATTTTTATTTTGTTTAAAAAACAAAAACCAAGCTGGATTCTATGACGCTCTATTTTGAAATCATTTCTTTGTGATTTAAAAATAATAGTGTAGATTTCTTTTCTTTGAAAATTATCGGCATTCATTTAAAATAACTTCTTTATAGCAATTAATCATTGTGGAAACAAAGATGATAGAGACCATCAGTAACATATCTGGGAATATTGTGGACGTTGTAAAAAGAAAGATCTATCCAGGTAGCATTGAAATATCGGGTGGGAGAATAGCAAGGATTGTTGAGGAGCACACAAACTATTCAACATATCTCATACCTGGATTTATTGATTCCCATGTTCATGTTGAGAGCAGTATGCTTGCTCCATCAGAATTTGCAAGGGTGGCCGTGATTCACGGAACAGTTGGATCGGTTTGTGACCCACACGAGATTGCCAATGTAATGGGAATAGATGGAATTAGGTATATGATTACTGATGGTAATTCAGTTCCATTTAAGTTTTATTGGGGAGCTTCCTCTTGTGTGCCGGCTACTCCCTTTGAGACAGCTGGTGCAAGAATAGATACCGATGAGGTTCAAGCACTTTTAAAGATTGATAATGTCAGGTGTCTCAGCGAGATGATGAACTTTCCAGGGGTTTTGGGTGATGATCCGACAGTAATGGCAAAAATCGATTTGGCCAAATTGCATAAAAAAGTGATCGATGGCCATGCCCCCGGTTTAAAGGGGAGAGATTTAGAAAAATATATATCCTCTGGGATATCAACGGATCATGAGTGTTTTTCAAAGTCTGAAGCACTTGAGAAAATCAGATTCGGTATGAAGATTCAGATAAGGGAGGGTTCTGCAGCTAAAAATTTTGATGCATTAATCCCAATAGCAAAAAAACATCCAAACACATGCATGTTTTGCAGTGATGACAAACATCCAGAAGATTTAGTGGTAGGGCATATTAATGCAATGGTTAAAAAAGCAATTCATTATGGAGTTGATACGATAGATGTTTTAAGAATGGCATCTCTTAATCCCATCAGACATTATGGACTGGATGTGGGATTACTACAGATTGGGGATCCTGCAGATTTTCTAGTAATTGATAACCTTCGCGACCTTACCATTTTAAAAACATTTATTAATGGTAGGCTTGTTGCGAAAGATGGAAAAACATTAATAAAGGAGTCAAGCAAAAGGATAGTTAATAATTTTAATACAACAGAGAAGGAAGTTAATGATTTTGCCATCAAGAACCAAAATAGAAATATACATATAATCGAGGCAATTGATGGAGAGCTGATTACAAATAAGATTTTAGATAAAGCAAAAGTGATTAATAATTACATCGTTTCGGATACAAGAAGAGACATACTTAAAATAGTTGTTATCAACAGATACAAGGATTTATCTCCATCAATAGGCTTTGTAAAAAATTTCGGGCTCAAAAAAGGGGCAATAGGATCAAGCATTACCCATGATTCCCACAATATAATCTCAGTTGGTGTTAATGATATCGATATTTGCAGGGCAGTAAATATAATCATTAAAAACAGGGGAGGGTTGAGTGCTGTAGGTGGGGAAACGGAAAAGGTTTTGCCCTTACCGATAGCTGGAATTATGAGTGATTTGAATTATCTAGAGGTATCTAAAAAATATATAGAAATGGATAGGTTTGTCAAAGAGTTGGGTTCACAATTAAAGGCACCTTTTATGACACTTTCATTTATGGCTTTGCTTGTTATTCCAGAGATTAAGCTGAGCGATAAGGGATTATTTGATGTATCCAAATTTGAGTTTATGGATCTTTTTGCTTCTCATTCAGATCTCCGACAAAACTAAACAGCTCCTGGGAAGAGGCTTCTCAACTTTTATGGTACACATACGCAGGACATAAGGGAGAAGCCATTGGTTGTGCCTTACGCCTTATACCCTAGGCCTCAATCCCTATCCTCAATCATATCAGAAGGATTTGTTACGCTATTCTCCTTTCTCCTGAAAAGCGAGAGGATGACGACTGCGCACCCCACAAATGCAGAGATGAGTAAGACATCGTGAAAGGCGGGGGGGATGGAGAGACTGATGACATCTCCTGAGTCCGCTCCTTTCTTGATCAATTCTGCCTGATAAATGGTCCTCCTTGTCGCAAATAGGGTGCCGGCGAGCGCCATGCCCAAAGAGATACCAACCTGTCGTAAGGTGGCGATTAGGGCTGAAGCAGTGCCGAGGCGATCCCTTGGCGTAGCGCCCATGATGGTACTATTGTTGGGAGGTTGAAACGTACCGATACCCACTCCCAATAGGATCAATACAGGTACAATCCCGCTCACGGGCGTGTGGAGGTCAAAGGTGCGCATAAAGAAGTAGGCGGCGGTTGTTGCCGATGCCCCTATTATCGCAAACCAAGAAGGCCCAAAGCGGTCGGAGAGCCAACCGCTGATGGGGCCAAAGATTATCGTGGTCATTGAGTGAACGGCGAGTAAAAGTCCCGCCTGTGAGGCGCTCCACCCAAGGCCGTGCAAGAGATAGAAGGGCATGATTAAGATATAGGGCGGTGCAGAGGTAAAAATCAGAAAAAGCCCCAGCGATGCCCTTGAGAAAAGGCGATTTTTAAAAAGAGAGAGATCAACGATAGGGTCTCGGACCCGCCGTTCAATGAGGACAAAGATTCCGAGAAATAGGATGCTGAGACCAATAAAAAGAAGGACAATAAAAGGTTTCGTCCCTAACTTCCTGATCTGGCTTATGCCAAAGACGAGTGAAAAAATCCCCAACGATGAGGTGAGGGTGCCCAGAAGGTCGAGCCTGACCGTCTCTGCTTTCTTTTCATCTTTTCTGAGCAGGGTTAGCGCCAGAACGAGGACCATGAAGCTCAAGGGTGCCCTGACATAGAAGATGGATCTCCAATCCAGCAAGTGGAGCAAGAATCCTCCCACCACGGGACCGATGATAAAACCGAGAGAGACTGAGATTCCCAGCAAGCCCAGGCTCCGCCCTAATTCTCTCAAAGGGAACGCCTCGGTGACGATGGCCGTGCCGCATGATATGCACATGGCCGCTCCCACGGCTTGCAAGATCCTGTAGATAATAAGCCCACCGATGCTTTGAGACAGGGAGCATGCGACCAGACCCACGGTGAAAATCCCCATGCCAAGGCTGTAGATTCTCTTTCGGCCCACAAGGTCGCCGATCTTTCCGAGTACGAGCATCGAGCTCGTACTCACCAGGATATAGGCCACTGTCACCCACATGACCGTGGTCAATTCGGTGTGGAAGGTTTCCGTCAGGATGGGGAAGGCGATGTTGGTGATGCTTGCATCAATCGTTGCCATCATGGTACCCATGGCGACGGTGACCAAGGCCTTCCATTTATATGTGTTTTGTTCGTATGGCAATTTTTCTGTCAATTGTTCGGTGTCCATGGAATAGCTCAGAATGACAAGTTAAGCGCTCTTAATTAGTATATCTTTCGGTACCAAGTCAATAGTTATGAAGGTACTGTCAACTTTTTTGTGTAAAATTATTATACACCAATTCTTAAAAAGATGGTCCCGCCTATAATTGTGCCATATGGCATTAAAGATATTGATATTATCATGATTGGTCTTTACAAACCATACAGTGAACGAAATGAGGGCGCAGCCCGA
>Ga0315550_1002062_pt1 | contig 12355 bp, 10 predicted proteins | sample SalMarSW160190MG_2_FD_203100 | JGI IMG/M metagenome (GOLD analysis project Ga0315550, IMG submission 203100) | Salt marsh sediment microbial communities from the Plum Island Ecosystem LTER, Massachusetts, United States - Salt Marsh Sediment SW1601-90 ... | reverse complement strand
TTAGTCGTATATAATGAGGGTTAATTTGGTTAAGAACTCTCGCTGTATCCGTGGCATGTTCTTTCCACAGTGTTTGACCTCCAAGTCCTGGCATAATGTATTCAGATAATGACATGCCGGCCTCTATTACCTTTTTGCCGGCATCTATATGCCGGTCTGCGGTAACACCCTTCTTTATAAATTTTAAAACTTGATCACACCCGCTCTCTAAACCAATATGCACCCTATCAAGACCTGCTTCTTTTATTTCTTTTAGTTCTGCCAGCGATATTCGGCTCACAGTTCTTGATCGTGAGTAAGTAGTTACTCTTGTTAAATCGGGAAATTTTTCTCTCAGAAACCGTAAGATTTCAACAAAATCCCTGGTCTTCATAATAAAATTATCGGCATCTTGCAGAAAACATTCTCCAGTCCCATAATAAAGCCACATGGCTACGCTCTGGTAACTATAACTGTGATTATTATTAAGAATAGCGCTTATAACAGAATTTGTTATCAGGCCCTTTTCCCCTGCCTTCCATGAAAGTGCCTTGATATCATCGGAAATATCTCTGGCAGTCTGAATATCTTTTTTGATCTCTTCCACTGTTCTTAAAGAGAACTTTTGTCCTTTATAGACAGGGCAAAACATGCACTGGTTCCAGGGGCAGTTGCGAGTTACCCTTAAAAGAAGGCTTCGTGCTTCGTTCGGCGGCCTGATAGGGCCTTGCTCAAAGGCTAAATATGATTCAGATATCATTTTTCTCATTCACTTTATAAAGGCTCAACACTACATTTTGCTTTAAAAAACCCACAGCCCTCAAACAGGGGTGCAGGCCATGCATATAGGGCATTAAAGTATTAAAAAAGTTACGATATATCAAACAATATAATCACATATTCTCACTTTTCAAATTTTTCTATCACTTCTCCCATCAATTACACATCAAACAAAGTGGCTTTGCCCCAATTGGCCTCCGTCCCCGCTTCCAGCCCGTAGTGCTTGCAGGCCAGAGGGGAGGGCCTACGCCCCGGAGGGAGAATTGCCTCCCCACTTGCGCAACATGGGTACACCAGAATGTTACGTCTATAGGGTATAAGATCTTCGGATCAGCCTATTAAGACTAAAAAATTAGGATTGGGTGGGGGTTTCGTTGATTCTGACTTAAAAAAAGTCTTGAAATAGGGAAATTGGAGGATTAAGGGATTCGGAATTTTAAAAGTTTAAAGAATTCCCGAAACGATTAAACTGCTGCTGCCTGCTTTTTGAACTCAACGATCCGATCTTTGTATCCCAATACAACTACTACATCAGAATGCTCAATCTGTGCAGCAGAAGACGGGGTGTAAGTATAGAGAGAATCACCATGTTTTTTCATGGCAATGATCAGAAGCCCGTATTTTTCTGGCAGGCACGCTTCTTTTAACGTGTGTCCGCAGAGTGCTGAATGTGAGGAGACAACGATCTCTGCTATTTTCAACCGCGTGTTCTTATTGCGTAGCATTTCATCGAGAAAATCAGTTGTATGAGGTCGTGAAATTTCTGAGATAAGACGCAGTCCGCCGATAAAGTTCGGTGAGATAACCGAGTTAGCACCGCCCTTAAAGAGTTTTTTTCCGATATTAAATACATCAGCGGTGCGGGCAATAATTCTGATGCGTGGATTGAGCTGTCTGGCAGCCATGGTTATATAGAGGTTATCTTTTTCGCTCGAGAGGACCGGAAAAATACCATATGCATCCCTGATACAGGCTTTTTCAAGTACATCATCATCTGTTGCATCACCGACAAAGTAGTGTATATTTGGCCATTTAGCGCTTATTTTCTCTATAGCCTCGCCAGAACTTTCAATAACAAGATACTCACGGAACCTTACTTCGCCTATCATTGTGTCATTTTCGACGGCCTTTTCAAGGTAGAATTCCAGTTCTTCAATAATCTGCACGGCAGTTGCTCCAAGGCCGCAGATAATAATATGATTCTGAAATTGTTTATCCACTATTTTCCCTCATTTTTATCTGCTAAAAAGTTTAAGCAAGGACACCCATGTCCTAAAAAACCAGCAATATTAGATTTTCACCCTGTTAAATTTCCCCAAGGAAACCCAATTTAACAGGGCAAGGAAGATTTTAAGAAATTCCCTCATTTTCCGTGTGAAAGTTTTCGCAGGGCGTTAATTTTATGTATAGCCCCCATAGTAATGAGCACATCGCCTTCCTCAATCTTCTGTTCGGCGCCAGGATTATAGATGAATCCGCCAGTGCCTCCTTTTCTTACTGCCACAATGATAAGGCCAGCTTTCCCAGGGATGCGTGAATCTTTAAGGGTTTTTCCGGCAACCGCAGAGCCGGGTGCAACTGTTACCTCTTCAAACCGCATGACTGCACGGTCATCTTTAAGCATGCGATCCAAAAATGTGGTCACTGCCGGCCTGAACATTTCGGATACCATTCTCTGGCTGCTTATATGCTCAGGAGAAATAACATAATCCGCTCCGGCACTTTTTAATTTAGGGGCCATTTTTCCTAAATGTGTTACTTTTGCCCCGATTCTGAATTGGCTGCCACTGTCTTTTTTATTCTGGCTCAGCGACATAGTCACAAAAAGGTTGTCCTTTTCATCTGGAAGGGCTGCTATCACACCCACGGTTTTATCAAGCCCGGCCTGCTGTATAATTTCATCATGTGTTGCATCGCCCTTTACGTACAAGAGGTTTTCAAACTGTTCCAGCAATTCTTGGATACGTTCTTCTGATTTTTCAATGACCACAAAGGACCGTGCCGTCTTTTCCAATTCCTGCATCATGTAGACGCTGGTCTCTCCTCCCCCACAGATAATATAATGGCCATCCAAGGCGGAGATAAGTTTCTGCATCCTTTTCCGGCGCCTTTCACGCAATATTTCCCCAGAGACAATGTATTCGGTCATGACTCCAATGCCATAGAGAAGAGCACTCATGCCAAAAAGAATAATAAAAATGGCAAAAAATTTGATAATATATGGATTTCCTCCTAAGGGCATATTTGTGTGGGGTGTTAAATCTCCATATCCAACAGTCGCCAGGGTAACTACTGTCAGATAAAGGGTATCAATAAAGGTAAGACCATCAAGAAGGAAGTGAAAACCGATCGTACCGATGGCAAATACCAGCAGGATGAGCAGGAGGGCTGTAGTAATTCTTTTACGTATTAGTATATTCATTATTATTTCCTTATAGCATCTGAATACAATATATTCAAATGGACTGATTTTTCTTTAATTTTTTGAGTGGTTATATCACTTAAAATCTTTTAACCAAAGGAATTTTCGATTTTTTTGTGTAATTCATGTCTCTCTTTATTCCTTTTTCTATTTCATCCTGCATATCTTTTAGGCATGTAGGCACTGTTGACATAATTTTTAATACAATATACATTTACACTACTAATTATTGTTTAAGGAGGGGAAGATGAAGGTGAAATTAGTGCCCTATATTTCTTTCATTATTTTCTCACTATTTATCTTCTGTTCTGTTCCTGTGTCTCAGGCAAAGTCCCAGGGTCAGATCAGGGCCATGAAAGAGAGAGCAGATACCGTTAGCAAAAGAAAAAATAGGTTTGTGGCAAAAGTCCTTAATCAATCTGGGATTAATTATACTATTGATAGGTATGGGATAGTCACCAGGATTAATGTTACTGGTGAGTGGCGAAATGTAACAAGGATAGATTTAGTTCCTATGGTAAGAAAGGGCCCCGGAGTAGATGAGGTTATAGGGCACGAAATATTTATATATACAGATAAGGAGACGGTGCATCTCCTCTCGCATCTTAAAGTCAGATAGATGGGTATAATTAGAATCCTTAAAAAATCTTTTCGATCTTTCAAGGAAGATGGGTGTCTTAATCTTTCGGCTGCTATCTCCTTTTATGCGATTCTTTCACTTATTCCTTTTCTCTATCTTCTTATTTCATTGGTTGGTGTTTTTGTTGGATCTAAGGGCGAGATATTACCAAAGGTAAGCGTATACATCAATCAACTCATTCCCTTTATCAGCGAGCGTGTTTTACGTGAAGTTGGCCGGATAAACCTGGGGAGCGGGATTTTTGCCTGGTTTGCTGTTGTTTTTATGTTATGGGCGAGCACCCTTATTTTTGATTCGATTGAATTCTCCCTGACAAGGGTATTTAAAGGTGAACATGTACGACCTTTTTGGGTTTCCAAGATAATGTCTTTGCTTTTTGTGCCTATAGTCGGCCTTGTTTTTATTTTTCTTCAGATTTTTAATTTTGCTATAGATGCCTTTATTACGCTCAACAACTATTTTGGTATCAGCTTGGTACCGGTTTTTTTGAATAGCATGGGGCTCAAATATATCTTTCCCTTTCTATTGACCTTCCTTTTTTTAAGTGCACTCTATGCTATAGTGACTCCAGAGAGGATTTTCTTGAGTGAAGCCATGATAGGAGGCCTTATCTGTGCCATTATGATGGAGATTGCAAAACATATATTTGGCTGGATGATTATACATAATCCTAATTTTGGTCTTGTCTATGGGTCATTAAATACAATAATTCTGATGATATTATGGATTTTTTATGCATCGGCAATATTTCTTTTTTGTGCAGAGATTATTTACGCCTACCGAAAACAACAATTAAGTGCCTAAAATTGTAAATGCCTAAAGTGCCTAAAATGAAAAGTTAGAAAAATATGATAGATTCTAAATTAAGAAGAATGTAGTGATCTATTGGCCAATTTTACTTCTATTTCTAAAAAACTTTAGCTCACTTTAGGCACTTTAGCTCACTTTAATAATTTAAAATGCGTTTTATAGCCGACCTCCACATTCATTCTCATTATTCCATTGCTACCAGCAGTAGTCTTACCCCGGAGAATTTGGATCTCTGGGCACACCGCAAGGGAATCCAGGTTATTGGAACAGGCGATATATTTCATCCAGGCTGGTATCAGGAGATAAAAGAGAAGATGGTGCCAGCAGAGGATGGACTATATAAACTCAAAGATGAATATTGCATAAAGAAAGACTGCCTTATTCCTTCATCTGCACACACAGTCAGGTTCATTCTTTCAGGGGAAATAAGCAGTATCTATAAAAAAAATGGCAGGGTCAGAAAGGTGCATAATCTTATCTTATCCTCATCATTTGATGCGGTAAAGAGGATACAAAGCAAGCTGGAAGCAGTGGGGAATATCAGTTCTGATGGAAGGCCCATACTCGGGTTACCCTCAAAGGATTTGTTAGAGATAGCCTTAGAGGCAGGCGATGGCACAGTTCTTATTCCTGCCCATATATGGACCCCATGGTTTTCTGTACTTGGTGCAAAAAGTGGGTATGATACGTTTGAAGAATGTTTTGATGACCTCACAGAAAACATTTTTGCAGTTGAGACCGGACTTTCATCCGATCCACCCATGAACTGGCTTTGTTCATTTTTAGATAGATATACACTGGTTTCGAACTCAGACGCCCATTCACCAGAAAAGTTAGGGAGGGAAGCGAATCTCTTTGACGCAGACCTTTCCTATCCTGCTATCATTTCCGCAATGAGAGGAGATAGAACTAATACATTCTTAGGAACAATAGAGTTCTTTCCGCAGGAAGGAAAATATCATTTAGATGGACACAGAAAGTGTGGTATTTGCTGGACACCACACGAGACAATACACCATAAAGGAATGTGCTCTGTATGCGGCAAGAAGGTAACAGTAGGGGTGTTGAATAGGGTTATGCAGCTTGCTGACCGGGTAGATCCGGAATTAAGGGATGATAAAAAACCGTTTTACTCCCTTACTCCATTGAAAAATCTTATTGCAGAGATCAAAGGAGTTGGTGCGCAAAGCAAAGCGGTGAACATACAGTATGAGGAACTCTTACGCAAGGGAGGATCAGAATTCTCGATCCTTCTTGACCTTCCTTTTGAGCAGATTAAAAAAATTGGGGGTGAAGTATTAGGAGAAAGTATCAGAAGGCTCAGAGACAGAGAGGTGTTCATTGAGGAGGGATATGATGGCAAGTTTGGCCGGATAAAGGTTTTTTCTCCTGGAGAAATTCAGTCTCTCTCATCCCAGATATCTTTTTTTGACCAGGCATATGAAAAGCCGAATACAACGAGTATCAACGCAGAAGATTTGCATATACGAGTCGGTGAAAAAAAAAGAGGGGAAGTTGGTATAAAAGAAAGTAAAAGACGGTTGCATGAAACAACGTATGGGATCACAATGAATCCCACACAAAAAGAGGCAGTAAATCATTATAAGGGTCCGTGCCTGATTCTGGCGGGTCCAGGGACAGGAAAGACATTAACGTTAACAATGAGGATCATGCGCCTTATAACATCCTGGGGGGTAGATCCTAAAAATATATTGGCCATTACCTTTACCAATAAGGCAGCAGAGGAGGTGAAAAAGCGAATCAGAAGTGGCTTGATTACAGTCAGCACATTTCACTCCTTTGGTTTGTCCTTGTTAAGAGAGCATGCGCATCACTTTGGAAGGTCCCCAGGGTTTTCTATTTTTGGCGATGATGAAAAGGCCTATATTTTTACGTCATCTCTGGGCGTAAAACGCAGGGATATTCATGGGGTGGTTGAGGAGATACGCCGAGCAAAAAACAGGATGCACACACCTTCAGAGGTAGAGAATGGAGAGCTTGCACCTCTTTATGCTGCATATGAGGACAGGTTAAAGAAAGAAAATGCCTTTGATATTGATGATTGTGTGGTGTGTCCAGTGAGACTCCTTAAAGACAGCAATGATACACGGGAGGCAGTACACAAAAGATACCCGTGGGTGTGTATCGATGAATATCAGGATATAAACTTAGCCCAATATAACCTGGTCAGGCTTCTTGCACCTGAGGAGGACTCTAATATTTTTGCTATTGGTGACCCTGATCAGGCTATCTATGGCTTTAGAGGGGCTGATAATACCTTTATTAAACAATTTAAGGATGACTATCCTTGTGCGACAATCTATGGGCTTACGACATCCTACCGATGTTCAAAGACAATTCTTGAGGCATCTGGCCAGGTTGTAAGGCCTCGGGAAAGAAGCAATCTATTAGAGGGGATAGAAGCGGGCGTATCAATTGACATCCGTGAGTGCTCTACTGAAAAAAGCGAAGCAGAGTTTGTGGCAAGAACTATAGAAAAGCTGATGGGAGGTGTAAGATTTTTCTCTTTTGATAGCCAGATTACCGATGGCAGTGAGGAAAGCGAGGCAACCTCTTTTTCTGACTTTGGTGTTTTGTTTAGGCTTTCAAGGATGGCTCCAGATATTATTAAGGCAATGAATGATCATGGTATTCCCTACCAGCTTGTAGGGGAAGAGCCATTTTTCAAACAAGAGCCAGTAAAGACTGTTATAGATATCCTCCGTCTTATTATGATGCCCTCTCATAGTGTATTGAATCAAAGACTCAATGAAAAACAGATAAGAGGATTATCTGAATCCTCCCTTTTGAAAATAAAACGGAATGCAAGCATACACTCAATAGAGGAATATTTTAGCGAAATAATTACACTCTTTTTTCCTGACATCATGGTATCTCACCAAGATGCTATTGAAAGACTCCTGTCCCTGTCAAAGGAATATGGTTCAGACGTCCCTTCATTTCTCTCATTGCTACAGTTAGGAAGCCCTTCTGATACCTACAATCCGTCAACCGAGCAGGTTGCCCTCATGACGATCCATGCAGCAAAGGGTTTGGAATTTTCTCACGTTTTTATCATAGGTTGCGAGGATGGTATTCTGCCGTATACACTCTTTTCAAATGATACCTCCCCTGACATTGAAGAGGAAAGAAGACTCTTGTACGTGGGTATGACAAGGGCTAAGAAAACACTTTTTTTATCACATGCAAAAAAAAGAAATCTTTTTGGTAATTCTTTCCATTTGCCTATTTCCCCATTTTTAAACAATATTACAGAAGAATTAATTACAAGGGGTAGGGTGGAAACAGGGAAAAAGAAGGTACGGAATAAGCAGCTTCCCCTTTTTTCTTAAATATTTCTTTTGATTTCCAGGGAAAGAGAGTAAAATTAAATAATTAAGGTCAGCCAAATAGAAAAAATTCCACAGGATATCAGAGTTCTGTGCATATACGGTAAACGGGTATAAAAAATAGAACTTACCTGATCGGAAAGAAGCACATGAAGAACAATATCGGCAATGATCATAAAATAGTACACCTCGAGCAGGTTCGAAAGGCCAGAAGTGGAGAGGGCAGCATTTTTGCTATCCTGAAAGATACCAAAAGGATAGCCATGGCTGTACAACAAAGAACATGCGTCCTCTGCAATACGATGAAAATGTGTGTTAATAGGACTGGCCTCTGTGGTGCCTGTTATTTAAACCTTAGCCCTAAAGAAAAGAAGATTGCAGATGAAGAGGCGAAGCATAAAACAATTGAGCTTAAAGTAGCTGATGATCGGTGGGAAGAGACATAGATAGTGTTCAGGTTCTATTTTGCATGGGCAAAATAATCACACCAGATCCTTTATTTTTGTGAACTCTGAAAGCTGATTGATTTCTGTAGGGCAAACATATCCCACACCACCGGCAGTCACTAAGCCAGAATAGATGATGGTGCGAATCCACGCACGCCTGGTAAGTTGACGGGTCATTGTTTCGCTTATATTTTGTGCTTGTTTCGATACGTGGGGTGCAGGTGCAAAGCTATTGATTAGTCAAATGGTGTCAAAATCTCAAAACCATTATTTGTTACTACCATTGTTTGTTCAAATTGTGCGGAGAGACTTCCATCATCTGTAACAGCTGTCCAATTATCAGAAAGAACATGGAGATTATGTTTTCCGAGATTTATCATGGGCTCTATCGTGAATACCATGCCAGGAACAAATGGAATGCCCTGGCCTTTTTTGCCAAAGTGGGGAATTTGCGGTGCTTCATGAAACTCAAATCCAACACCATGACCCACATATTCCCTTACAACTGAACATCCTTGGCCTTCTGCATATCTCTGAATAGCATACCCAATATCGCCAATCCTGTTTTTTGGTTTAACCATAAGAATTGCACGTTGAAGACATTCCCTGGCCACAGAAACTATCTTTTTAGCATCCTTACCAGGAGATCCCACAAAAAATGTTTTATTAGTATCTGCGTAATATCCCCCCAATATAGGAGTAACATCAACATTTACAATATCACCATCATTCAAAACAGTGTCATCGGGGATTCCGTGACAGATCACATTATTGATAGAGGTACACACACTTTTGGGAAAGCCATTGTAATTAAGAGGAGCAGATATGGCATTATTTTTTTTGGTGAATTCTTTCACAAGTGAGTCGATATAATTGGTTGTAATTCCAGGTTTTATATGGTCCTCAACATGATTGAGAATATCAACTGCAAGTCTGCCAGCTTTTTGTATACCGATGATATCCTTCTCTTCTTTAAGCCTTATATTATAAAGAGCGGCATATTGGGATTTTATTTTCTCGAAGTCATACGAGTGCCAAGATTTTTTCAGCCTCCTCTTTAGTTTTTTATAGTTCATATTGTATCCATGATATGGTAAAAATTATATAGTAGACGTTCAAATAAAACCAAAAGGATAATAGGGTACACATAATAGTTGGTCAAGAATTTTTATACAATTGCAGCGATTATTTGTTATATGGCTCTTTCAGAGATATAACTTATTCGGAACTGAAGAGTATTTTGATTCGTGGAGAATTGATGTTCTCGTAAAAAGTTCTTTTTCTCGCTCATGATGACCATTTTGTGATTCATGAAATGCTCCTCACAAAGTGTGACGATTTTAACGCTCAGCATTGTATGAATCTTTTTCCAAAAGTGGCCAAAATCGCTCGAAAAAGATTTTTTACGAGTGAGTCAGAATTAATAGTTAACAACTTTATGCGCTTAGAATGGATATCGAAAAGCTAAAAATAAGAGAAGATCTTGATTTTTTTCCGGTTCAATCTGATGGAAGAATGATAGTGATGATCCAGGACAGACTCTGTCTGGTTGAGAAAGGAAAGTTTATTAGTCCTGAATTATACAAACTCATGATAACACTCAATGGAAAAAGATCGATGAGGGATATTCAATTAGATCTGATTCGTCAGCAAGGAGGTAGTTTGGTATCAATTGAGGCAGCTCAGAGTTTCGTAGAAAAACTTGATTCTTCGTATTTTTTGGACAGCCCCCGGTTTAGAAAGGCGAGACAGGAGATAATTTCCGATTTTTCAGCCCAAACTATAAGATATTGTTCACATGCAGGGCAATCATATCCAAAACAGGAAGAAGAGTTACATCAGAGATTAGAAGCCATTCTTTCAAGCCAGGACAACATATTACTTTCCCATGGTAACATTACTGCGTTAGTAGCTCCGCATATAGATTTAGAGGCGGGTAAGAGGATTTATTCAACCGCATATCAGGCAATAAAGGAAGTGAGGCCAGAAAGAGTGATTATCTTGGGTGTTGGTCATTCTATGACAAAAGAAATGTTGTCATTAACGACAAAAACATTTGAAACACCTTTGGGTACGGTAGAAACAGATAAAAAGACTGTAGTAGAATTAATGAGAGCGGGGAAAGATATACTTTCAGAAGACGATTTTGCCCATAGAGATGAGCATTCAATAGAGTTTCAACTCATTTTTCTACAACACATCCTTCAAGATGTTTCTTTTACCATCATCCCTATTTTGTGCGGTTCTCTCATAGGATATTTACCTGAATATAGCAGGGAGAGATATACATCTATAGGGCATGATTTTCTTACTACTTTAGCGGATTTCATACAAGATGATGCTACGATTGTAATTGCCGGAGTTGATCTCTCTCATGTTGGACCAAAATTTGGCCATGATATGCCTGCTTCTTTCATTATTAATGAGTCTGAGAGACATGATAAACAACTTTTGCACTATCTTTGTACGAGGGATGCCGATGGTTTCTGGTCAGAATCGGAAAGAATAAAAGATAGATATAATGTCTGCGGTTTTTCTGCCCTTGCCTGTCTTCTGGAAATACTTCCCCCAAGCCATGGACACCTATTAGGGTATGAAATATTCAAGGAAGATCCTACCAGATCAGCAGTCAGTTTTGCTGCAGCTGTCTTCACACGATAGGTTGGCAAGGTTGTGAAATGAGTAACATTCACATGTTGAGGTCTCGCTAACCTTACGTCCATATGTAAAACGGCCACTGCTATCTATAGTAATGATTTAGGAAAAAGACTGATGATTAAATTTTTGGTAGGCAGAGTAAAGCCTTTGGCAGATGGTAATATAACCACCGATAACAAGTACCCACAAACCTAAAAGAAGGTATTTAGGGAACAATAACATCAGGAATATGATGAGAACTCTTTCTGGCCTTTGAAAAAGGCCTATTGAGCCAAATTCCAGAAAGTTTTCTGCTTTTGCCTTAATATAGCTTGTAATCAAAGAAGCTATAAGGGCTAGAAGGGCAAGGAGAAAGACGTTCCTTTTCCCAGTATTAAAGGCGTAAAAGATGATGGCGAACAGTATTGCGCTGTCAGAAAACCTATCCATCACCGAGTCAAAGAAGGCACCGATAGGGTTCGCGCTGTTGTTCCTTCTGGCCAATGATCCATCGAGGGCATCGAAGAGTGAGAAAAGCATAAAGAGCGAAGAGCCTAATATCCAGTTTTGATAATATATTAAAATAGATGCCACAAGTGTCCCAAAAAAGGCAATCATGGTCAGGTGAAAAGCTGTGCAGTGATGCCTGATCAACAGGTCTACGAGAGGCCTTGATGCCTTCTCAAAGGGCCCTTTAAGTACATGTATCATTACTTCATTTTTTCTTTGCTAAATTGAATTGGCCTGCTTTTTTCGGTGCTACTATAGTAAGATAAAGGTGTATGTAGGTCAAGTCAATGTTTTAACAGGACATTTTTTCTTCTAGAAGATTTACATTACTACAGTACCACGTCATAATAAAAAATAACCTGTTGATTGCTTCCATCTTGGAAGGATTGGGTGTGAACACTCATATCCTATACTTTATAATTATTTTGAAAATTAAGGGAAATTGATTGACAGCCCAAAAATAAACTATTATGTATTAACGTTTTAATTTTTGAAAAAAATGATTTATCCTTCATGTTTCAAAGGATTACAATAACATTCCATTATGGCTACTAAATTAAAGAGAGGTTTTATAACGATAGAAGCGGAATTGTGTAAAGGCTGCTATCTGTGTAAATCAGTGTGTCCTTTCGAACTGATTTCAATCTCTGATAGTTTGAATAAGAAAGGTTACTATCCTGCTCAATATAATGAAGAAGGAATAGAGATTGAAAGCCATGTGTGCAAAGGTTGTGCACTATGTGCCATAGTATGTCCTGATATAGCTATTGAGGTATATCGT